>Ga0209647_1000696_pt1 | contig 30757 bp, 22 predicted proteins | sample GraSoi_2013_60cm_FD_185827 | JGI IMG/M metagenome (GOLD analysis project Ga0209647, IMG submission 185827) | Grasslands soil microbial communities from the Angelo Coastal Reserve, California, USA - Sample 9_17_2013_60cm (SPAdes) (version 2) | ecosystem: Environmental > Terrestrial > Soil >... | reverse complement strand
ATCCGCTGTACGACCCGACGACCCTGCTGCAGACCGCGGAGTGGCTATTCAGCAATGGGATACCGTTCAGCTTCCACATAACGGCCCGCTATCTCGACCCCAACGGCTGTTACAACGACGGAGTCCCAGAGGATGTTCCGCTACACACGCAGCCCCTTATGATCGCCGCCATCCGTACGATGCAATTGTTGGGCGGCGTGATGATCCATCACGGCTACACCCATCAGTACTCGAGCATAGCGAACCCGTATACCGCTGTGACAGGCGATGACTGTGAGTTCTACCGGATCACCAGCAACAGCAGCAACGGCGTACTGACATACGGGGGTCCGCTGCCGCCCGACACCGACTCCAGCTGGGCCCAGGGGCGATTCGACGCCTATGCGGCCGAGCTGACCGCATCGGGCTTTACGATGCCGGGGCTCTCGACGTTTCCGGCCTACTCTGCATCGGTGCCCGACTACCAGGCCGCGGTACGGACGTTCGCAGCACGGGCGGAGAGAACGCTTTACTTCCCGGGAGTTCTGACGAACCAGGCCATCGATTACACGCGCCCCGCAGGCCAGTACGTCCCGTATAGCGTTCAGGATGTCTACGGATCCAAGGTGCTCCCCGACACGCTAGGTGGCATCGATCCGGCCGTGTACTACAACATTCCGCCGCGCCTGCCTGCGGATATCATCGCCGATGCTCAGCGCACGCTGGTGGTACGCGATGGCGTGGCGAGCTTCTTCTACAACCCAGAGGATCCGCTCAGCTACCTCCAGCAAACTGTCCAGGGCCTGCGCGATCTCGGCTATCAATTCGTAAGCCCTCAGGACGTGTAAGTCAAATAGATTGCCCGAGAAGGAGATTCGTCTGCGGACGATTGCCAGGACACAAGCAGACGCGCATCGCGGTACTCGTGACCGCGCGCGGCTCTGGCACTCAGGCGTGGTGGCGGGTGCGGCTGTGGCTGTGGCGCTCGCGGTGGGTGCGCCGGCCTCAGCCGCGGAGGTACCAGGGCCCTGTCCAGCAGCAGCGCCACTGGCGCCTAGTGCCGCCGGTGAAGAGAGCTGGTTACAGCGGCACATTCGACGCTTCCGCGGGTATCCGCACCTGGATCGCGCCTATCGCCTCATGAAACAGGGAAAGACGCAGGATGCGACGGACGAGCTTTACAGCTACCTGCGCCGGGACCCATATGATCAAGCTGCTCGGCAGACTCTCCTTATCCTTCTATACGAACAGCGTAGGTACGCGGAGACAGCGTGTGAGGCAACCTCGCTACTGACGGTTGAGTCACGGAACGCATCAGCAATGATGTATCGGGCGCTGGCTGAACAGCGTCTCGGGCAGAACGCCCGGGCACTTGTGGACTTTCGCGATGCCGCGGCAAACGTGTCGGCCCCAAGCGCGGAGAGGGTGTTCGCCGCCAACTCTGAGATTGATCTGCTGATCCGCAACGGCAACTTTTCTGAGGCGCAGGAGGTTTTGGAGAGGATTGCTCGCGAGACGGATGACTTTGCGTTCTACTATCGGAAAGGCATAGTGGCCGGTGCCCTCGGGCACGACGTCGAGGCCCAGAGCGCCTATCAGGCCGCGATCCGTAAAGCGATTAAGAACTCGGATCGTGCGACCGCAATGGCCGCGGAGGGACAGGTAGTAGCGCGCCGGGGACGCTGGTCCGAGGCTCGTGCTCTACTGCGTGCCGCGCTTGACATCGAACCCCACAACCCCGACTTGATACGCGCACTCGTTACAGCTGACCGCCACCTGGGCATTTACGACGAAGCCGAGAAATTGATTAGTGCTGTGCTGGTGGTGGCGCCCTCACGGCCTGACCGCGAGGTGCTCGCCGAACTGTCGGTCACCCGAAAAGAGTGGGCGCGCGCTGCCGAACTGTATGCCGCGCTGCTTGAAGAACCCGGTGGAGCTGAGGATCGCTATCTGCTGACAATCACGCTCGCACGAATCTACCGGGAATTAGGACGCCCCCTCGATGCGAAAGCGACGCTGCGCAAAGCGGCCAAGATTAAATTGTCGCCCGAAGCACTGGGAACTCTCGCCGCACGACTTGACGCGGATGGCAGAACATCAGAGGCGGCGCAGATCCTCGAGACCAGAGTTGCGCTGAGACCCAGCCCACAGGTCCATGCGAAGCTGGCGATCCTCGATGAGAAGCTAGGAAACCGCACGGCGGCAATTACTCACCTGCAGGATGCGCTGCGCATGGCAGATACCCCCGCGCTGCACGAGCGCCTGGGCTACTTTTATGCCGGAAACGGGAATTACGCTTCCGCGGCCCGGGAGTTCGAACGGGCGACGCCGCGGGGGCGCCCCGGACCGTGGCACCTACGTATCGCTGAACTGTACGCAGAAGCCGGTGACCGAAGCAGGGAGCTCGCGCACCTCGATCTTGCGGCCGCTGAGTCGCTTGAGCCCGCATCACGCCGATACGTCGAGCGGCAGCGCGGCTTTCTGTATTCGCAACTCGGTGACACGGAGCAGAGCATCGGGGCATGGCGCGCCGCCGTAGCCGCGGGCCTCGATGACAGCGGGATCCACCTGGATCTCGGCTTCGCCCTGCTGAAACTGCAGCTTTGGGACGCAGCAAGCGCGGAGTTTCTGCGATCCAATGAGCGTGAGTCGTCCCCGAATATCCTGTACTACATCGCGCAGTGTTATATGAAGCTGGGGCAGCCAGTTATTGCTCTCAACTATCTCAAGTTGGCTGAACGCGACGCCCAGCACCTCGATGCAAGCATGCGCAAGGCACTCTACGATCAGCTCGGATTCGGCTACAGCGCGGCCGACAACGAACTGGACGCTGCTGGTGCCTGGCGCAACTCGCTCGGCGTTCGCTACGATGCGGCCATCGCCCTCACGCTCGCGGCTGCCGAACGCCGCTTGGGGAAAACCGATGAAGCCGAAACTACAACGCGTGCCATCCCCTTCGCGGACCTCACCGCGCCGCAGCGCATCACTCGTGCGGAGTTGCTCGCTGATATACTGGAGGGCAAGCGGCTGTTCAGCGCTGCACACGCTGCGCTCATGGAGGCCTACGAGCAGCAACCTACAGCGGAGCGCGCGTACCGACTGGGGCTCCTCGCACAGCGTGCGGGAAATGATGCCCAGGCCGCGGACGACTTCGAAAAGGCTGTCGCCCGTGGGCCGGACAGCTTGCTCTACGCGGAGTCACTTGCCTACGCCTACCGACGGGCTGGTCGAACCAAACACGCCGAGGAAGTACTTCAAGGCATTGTCGCCGTGTATCCTGATCGGGTCGCGGCGTACCGCGAACTCGCCTACACGCAACTCGACCTCGGGCGTCTGAAAGACGCGGCAAGCGCGCTGCGCCAGGCGATCGACGTGCAGCTGGCGACGACGACGACGTCAGAGGGCGAGAGCGCTTCCGAAGCGCTCCCTGCGATGCGCGCGGAGTACGAGACGCTCGCGCGGCGTTTTGCAACGATCGTATACGAATCCTATCGACCGAACGGTGGCCCAGCGGCAGAAGGCACCCTCAGTGGTGGCGTCATTCCGTCTGCTGGCGGTGCGGAGTTGTCCTACTCTCCTGCAGGAGCGATTCACCGCAGCGACAACGCGTTGCAGTTCGCCGCGCGGCTACTGTGGACAAATGAGCCCAGCGGTCTGGCCATCGACCACCAGTCGCTGCAGGCAGGCTTCAGCGTGCGCTACAAGCCACTGACGCAAGCTGACTTCTTCGTCGGAGCCGAGCGCCTGGTGAAAGTCGGGGACAATTCCCAGAGCGACTGGTTGCTTCGTGGCAGTTTTGGTCTGGGAAGCGAAGTCGAGCGACAGGACCAAAGGACACACTGGAACTACTGGCAGTTTTACGCCGACGCGGGTTATTTCCTGAGCTCGCGGAGTGAAGCCACGTATCTGGAATTTCGCCGTGGGATCACATTTCCCGCTGCCGCAGGTCTGTTAATTACGCCACACGTGGTTTTCGCGTACCGTCAGCAGAGCCCGGATCCTACCCGGACGTCGATCTCCGAGGGCGGCCCGGGTGTGTCGTTCAAGTACCTGTCTGGCGGCACACGCTACGAGAACCATGGCCCGAGCTTCGATGCGCTATTGCAGTACCGCGCGCGGCTGAGCGGACGGGGCCATGGCGATTGGGTGCTGACGGGCGTTGCGCGGTTTTGAGTCCAGGGGCGGCGGACCGTCAGGCGGCCAACATCAGCGACTGCAGCACCGTCCAGTCGGACGTACCACTCGGGACCATTGTCTGGCGGAAGTGCCAGTAGAAGCAGCCGCCGCTGTATGCCGGTACTGAAGGCACCCGGTAGCCGTAGAATCGCCGGATCAGCGCGGCGCGCGTGGCTTCATCGCTCGGGATCTGGTCGCCCCACCCACATTCGCCAAACCCGAGACTTGCACTGGTAAACCGCGTGGCAATCGCGGCGAACATCGTGTCGAGCTCGCTCTGCGACAGGCGATGACCAGCGTTCTGATCTTCGTAGTAGCTGACCAACACAAAATCCAGCCCCGACCGCATCCGGTGCCCTGGTGGAATGTTTCGGTCAACCCAGGAGATCATCTCGTAGCCGGGCGTGGGCGGATTCTCGTAGTAAAGCGTAAGTGCCGTCAGCTTGCCGGCTGCCTTGGCCGCGTCGTACATAGTCTCGATCTTGGTAATTACATCCTGACCGAGCCAGTTGCCGTTGACTTCGTTGCCTATTTCCCAGATCCGGACGTATGGGCCCAGAGTGGAAAGATACTCCGCAATGCGCGCGCCGATCGCAACCGTCGTGAGCTGGCTCATCGCGCTTGAATCCACCGGCAGCCCCATTACGTCGCCCTTGTCCGACAATGCCCGCACGGACTGAAGATAGTCGGATGCCGCGGGCGACCCTCCCATCGGCGGGTCAAACACCGTGCGTATGGTCACTCGCCTCGGAAATGCCGCAACCGAGCTCAGCTGCGACGCGAGTTGAACGGTCGGATCGTCGGTCGTGATTCCCCACAGCCACGAAGTAGCAGGCTGCGGCGCAATGATGCTCACCGCCGCCGAACCGGACCGAGTCGGGTCGGCCTCCGACACCGCCGTGATCGTCACCATCGCTGGAGACGGCACGGTTGCGGGCGCCGTGTAGACACCCGCAGTCGAGATCGTACCGATGCTCAAGGTTCCACCGACGAGCTCATTGACCTGCCAGATCACCGCCTTGTTGGAAGTGTTGGTGACGGTAGCTGTGAAATTCTGCGTAACACCGCTCCTGAGGCTGGCTGCAGCGGGAGTCACGAACACCGCGATCGGAGGTGGAGGAGGCGGAGGAGGAGGCCGAGGAGACGGTGGTTGTGCAGAACCGCCTCCATTGGACGGCCCCGACCCGCTGCCCCCGCATCCCGCGAGTTGCGCCAACGCGGCGACAAGTCCCGCGATCACGCGGCGCCTCTTGGTATTACCCTCCGGATCCTTCATCTGACCTTACCCCCAATCTGCGCACTGCTTCAAATTGTCGGTTTACTTAATCTCCGGTGATTTCCCCGCGATGCAGAAAATCATAGGGGTCGACGCGGCCCCTGTCCAAGTGTCGCAACTCGAGCACGCGTCACCCGGCCGAGCTCTGGGTCTGACACTACCTGTGTTGCGAACCCTGTCCCATGGCGGGATACTTTCTCCTTCCAATCGGCAGGCCCTCTTGGCATCGACCCCATCATGCGCAAAGCTCCGACTTACAATCGCCGCCGTCTGCTGGGGGCTGGACTCGCGGCGATCCCGTTCGTTGTACGGCCTCGCGGCCTCGCACTGGCGTCTGCGGAGCGAAGACCGATGCTCTCGGGAACGTTTCTGCAGCTATTGGCGGAGCATCACACTTGGCGGGAGGAGCAGTGGGTGCACCTTTTTGACGCCTTCCGGCGACTGAACTTTTCGAAAGTGATCCTCCAATGGGTGATGAGTGATGGCCAGTCTTTCTTTGCTTCGGACGATGCAAGCAGAGCGAAATCCCCCCTCCAAATGATTCTGGAGCTGGGTGAGACCACCAACATGGGCATTGTCGTCGGCCTCGTGCACGACTCCGACTACTGGCTGCGCATCACCCAACCAAGCGCTGCGGTGGCTGAATTTCTCGCGCATTGCGAATCACGAATCGTGCAGCTCGTCACGGAGATTACGCCGCTGTTGCGCGGCTACCGAAGCTTCTCTGGATGGTTTATGACCGAGGAGATAGACGATATCAATTGGCATGAACCGGCAGCTACCGCTGTCTTGCACTCCTACCTACAGCGAGTGAGCGACTATCTTTGTCTGGCGTTCCCGGGAATTCCCATTGCGATCTCGGGCTTTTCCAACGCCCACTGCACACCGGTGCAGCTAGAGGGTTTTTGGCGAGAGCTGCTGAGAGCTGCGCCGTCGATCAGCACGGTACTGTTCCAAGACGGCATTGGCGCGCGGAAGCTGACATTGGAGAATCTGCCTCAATTTCTCCGCGCCGTTCGTGCCGCCACGGATGCTAGCGGACGCCGTCTGTGGTCAATTATCGAGCTCTTCGAGCAGACCGGGGGCGCGCCTATCGATTCGGGTGAGTTCCGTGCGAGCGCTGCACAGTTTCCCCGAGTGGCCACCCAGCTGCAAGTCGAGGCCGCATGCGCATCGGCGCTCATCGCGTTCAGCGCTCCCGACTATCTGCTAACGCCGACGCGGCGCGCAGCCGACCTGCTCTCAAGCTATTTGGAATACATCCACTCTTCGGGCAACCTGTCGTAGTCCGCATTGATTCGACCGGCAGTGCCCAACCGCCGACGTTTTCTTGTGTTCGACGTCAATTAACCGAAAACCGACCCGCAGGTCAGTACTCCCGTCCCGTGTCGAGTCACTCTCTGGCTTATCGTGGAAACGGCTCGGTTAGGGCTCCTGGCGATGGCGCGACATGTCTCACCCGAGGCAATGCCACGCGAAATCTCTTCGCCTTCACCAAAGCTAAGGACTCTGGGGAAACGGCTAAGTTCGGCCGGCGCAATACCGCCAGGGGCTTGAAGCACTCGATAAAGGTTGGTGTTTCGCTGACCCATTGAGACCGCCTCACCAATATGACCGGAATGGACCCTGAATTGATGGTGGCCAGGGGTGGAATTGAACCACCGACACGCGGATTTTCAGCGGCACATCGCGGGTTCATGGGGTTCAACTATCAACCGCTTGCAGCGCTTGCCAACCCCGATCCCAGCTTCATCACGGCACAATTACGGCACACCCAGTCTGGGTTCGACACATTCCTGGCATGTCGATTGAATTCACTTCAGTGGATGTGATCACCATCTTAGTGACTCGACGAATCAATCGCAGGTCAGCTGCTCTCCCAACGAAAGAGGGACGGACAACCCTTGGCTGTCCGTCCCTAAAACGTTACTAAACGCAACAATATGACTCCCGAGATGACGCCAACGGGAGCACGAAACGGCCCTGAACCGAACTAAAAGGGCATTTCGTCGATCCCCTCTCGCCCATTTCCATTCGCCGCCGATCATCCGGGCGGCCTTCCGCCGACGACGACGATGGATTCGCCGAGCGCTCGCTGATATTCCTCCTCGTCGATTGCATCCACCGAGCGCAACTTCGCCAACAGCTCTTCGATCAGTGAGCGCAGCCCAGGCCCCGGCGTGCCGTGCGCGAATGAACTCTGATACTTGATCGGCCCGGGGATGATCGCGACCAGGAAGGCCATCTCGGCCGGCGTCAGGGCCCGGGGTTCACGACCGAAATAGGTGTGGGCCGCGGGCCGCAGGCCACGCAGGTCCGGTCCCCACTCGATGATATTCAGGTAGATCTCGAGGATGCGCTCTTTGCCGAGCGCCGACTCGAGTAGGAATGTGATCGCCAGTTCCTGCAGCTTGCGTCCGAGCTGCTTGTCGCGCGACAGGAACAGGTTCTTGGCCAGCTGCTGGGTGATTGTCGACGCGCCGCGCGCGGCGCCGCCGCGCGACCAGTTGGTGAGCAGCGCGGTGGGTAGTTCGCGCAGGTCGATGCCGCGATGCCCGTAGAAGCCTGTGTCTTCGGCAAGCAGAAGAGTGTGCACGAACAGCGGCGGAACGTCGCGCAGGGCGATAAAGTCGGGGGATGCGGGCGAAACGTCGATGGGGTGGTGCGGCCCGGGGCCGTCATCGGAGCTGAAGATGAAATCGCCGCGCAGGCGCGCGATCGCCGGCGGCATCTGGCGTGGCGGCCTGAAATCGATCTTCTGGCTCACCGAGAGCGAGGCAGGGTCCGCCAGACGGCCACGTACCCGCACGTCGATAGTGGCCGAGCCAAGGTCATGGCCGCCGCCGGGCGCCATTTCCAGGCTTTCGGGCACCGCGAGCCCCGATGTGCCCAGCAGTTGAGCGAAGTCTAGCCGCCGCACGCCGAGTGCGAGATCGACTACCGGATCGGTGTCGAGGTCACGCAGCGCGAGCGAACCCGACAGGGCCGCACCGGCCACCGTCGAGTGGACCTCGGGGATCTCGATCGTGGCCCCGGCCTGCCGCCAGGCGCCATCGAATCGTAAGGTCACGTCCGTCGGATCGCCGAGCTGCGGTTCACCGGCAGCGTTATCCGCCAGCGCTCCCAAGCGCGCGCCGCGCGCGCCCAAGTCCACGTGGAAACGGAGCGCGTCGCTGCTGGCCTGAAGATCCACGCGGCCGTCCGCAATACCACCATCGAGCAGCGGGTGGGCGTCGCGCCGCACGTCGAGCAGACGGCCGACGTCGAGCCCACGTGCCTCGACGTTCCACGCGCTGCCCACCGGATCCGCCCGCTTGCGGATTGACAGGCCGGCCTGTGGCTCCACCAGCGTGAGCCGGAGGTCCTCGCCGAGAATGCCCGCCATGTCCCAGCCAGTGGCCGGCGAGCTGACCCTGACCCCTGCTGGGCCCGCGAGAGCGGCGGCGCGAACTGCGAGTCGCAGGCGGCCGGGCCACGTGGCCGCGATCATGTCGGCATGCAGTCGCACTCCATGACCGAGGTCGAGATCGAATCCCTCCAGTCGCAGCAACGGCCAGACGCCGACGTGTACCACTCCGATTCGGGCAACCATGCGATGGCGCGCGGCCGCGGACTCGATCCGCGCACGCACGGCGTGCTCGAGCGTGGATCTCAGCAACAGCGCGGCCAGGCTCGTGAACAGCGCCGCAGCAATCGCTCCGAGCCACCACCGCCGCCCGCGGATTCGAATCCTAAACATCGACACAAGGATGCCACAGCCGGATCGTGCGCCGGCTGGTGGGCGTCGGGTCGCAGACGGCCTCGATCAGGTCCGCTTCAATCGGGCCCTTTGGGAGGTTTACGGCCAGTAGTGAAGGACTGAAACCGCCAGTGTGAGAGTTTGATCCGATTTTGCGCCAAAACTCCCGCTGCCCTTTCCCGCGGCTCTCGTGCACAGCGGATTCGCAAAGGTTCGAACCGCGACTGTCCCAAATCGGCGCTCGCGGACCTTATAGGTCACGTAGGTACCGCTGCCGTGAAAGTCGCCACAGTTTAAATGGTGGCCAGGGGTGGAATTGAACCACCGACACGCGGATTTTCAGTTCTGGAGGCGCGTTCTGGCGGAAGGATGCTCACTCGCGATGTAACTTCATCAATCCCTAAGTTTCAAATAGTTAGGCACTCTTCGACGCTAAATCATGCTTGGCCAAGAGATCGAAGTCGGAGCTACCCCGAGGTTACCCCGACCAAACCGGTGGCCCCGGGGTTACCCGAGTCGATGTCATCTGCACGAGAGCGACGCCCGACTCACGGCTGGGCGGCGTTCCGGAAATGCCTCGGCACAACCCGTCGCCCCAACGTATCGGCCCGAACCGCAAAAGTGGACGTGTCCATTTACACGGCAAGCGGACACGTACACTCTTGTTCGCTACGATGTACCGATCATCCGCACGTCTAGACCGCGCGAACACGCGGCCATGACCACACGCTTACTCTTCATGTACCCTCCAAACGCAACGGAAGTATTACCCACGAAGTCAGCTGCATCGCTCCAGCTATACAAAACGCGGCCGCTTGGGACAGTCGGCCACAAACTCCATCCGCCGGTTACCGGTACGTAACAGTTGTACTTGTTCCGGCACTAGCAATGCTACTGAGTGAGCTCCATTCGGACAATTTGGCCGTCACTACGCCTAACGTAAATGACTAGCCCGCCACCGACAAAACCCACGGGCACCCTGGTTGATACGTGCCACACTTCACCATGAAGTACTGCGTCGTACCCACTTATCCACTGCTCCTTGCTGGCCTTCTGGCTATGCGGCCTCGCGCAGTACCATGCAGTTCGTGCTGCGACAATAGCGGCACGCTCCGAGTCGATTCGGTGACTCTCTGGGTGAACGCATCGATACGGCACCAATCCAAGGTCAGTTCGAACACAACCCGACAGGCCGCCGAAAGCAACAGCAATTGCCATGGTCGTATTTCTCACGATGCCTCCCTTACAGGTACCACAAGTCAATTGGCTACTGGGGGGCCGCCAAAGTAGAAAGTGACAGTGGCAGTTTGTACCGATCCGTAAGCCCCAGGATAGCTTCGTATATTCCAGATGTCGGCTCGCGACGGGCGCACATCGCGGCACGCCTGAAAGCTACAAGCCACCATGTCCCACAAGCTGTACGGACTGCGTACTGGGAACGGATGTGTATGCGACACATAAAGAACCTGCTCACCTTCAGCAGTCTTGTAGGAAAGATCCACCTTCGGCTGACCCGTCTCGTCGGTAAAACCTGTTCTCATAACAAGCTTGAGAGAACCATCTGACTCTCGCACAACTATCAAACCGTGTTCAACATAGTCGGTACCCTGTGTTGAAAGCTTCCAGTTCAAATCCTCGTCAGTCTGAATCTCCGGGTGCTCAGACTTCAATTCTTTCACCGCATCAGGTTCGACAGTTGTGTAGTCCTTTGAATCAGCGACATCTGACCCCTTCTCGGGCTGGTTTGCGTGTGCCACGTCAGTTGCATCTGGTTGCCAAGACGCTGCTGCGCTCAGTGCTCCCCCGATCGCTCCTCCCGCAAATCCCGCGCCGAACGATCCTCCCATCGCCATGGAGCTAATGCCTCCGGCTATGCCGCCGACAATGGCACCGCGTAGAACAGTTGCTGCGAAGCTCTTGCCCCCCAGTCCAACAAGCCCGGAGAAATTTCCCCCAATAGGTCCTGCTATGGCTCCCGCGACCAATCCCACCGCGAACCCGATGACAAAGGACTGAAAATTTCCACCGTAGATTGCACCCATGATCAGCGCGCTAATAAAGGGGCCGGCGACAAAGGTGAGCACGACGCTGAGTATCAGCGCTCCCCATTTCTTGAAGAAATGCCCTATCCCACTGAATAGCTTGCTCAGCCACGACAGCCCCGACGGATCCGTCAGCGTCAGTGGCATGTTCATGACATAACTGAACGGATTGATCGCCTGGCTAATCGCTAGCGTTTGGATGATTGGGTCCGCGCTCAAGAATCTTCCAATCACTGGGTCATAGACTCTGCCGTTCATGTGGACCAAACTGACCGAGTCCAGCATTTCGTGCCCCGTAAACCCGCGACGCGTGGTGTTCGAGAACGCGGTGTAATCTGCCGTCGTCGGGATACCCTGCCAATTGCTTCCCCTCCTAGCCCCAAATGGGGTGAAGCTTTCGTGCACCAGCACGCTAGCCGAGCTGTCGAGCACCAGATCCCCGCTTCCCAGGTGGTCACTCGTCGTGTAGTACGTACTGCTGGTGAGGTCCGAGCGTCGGGTGAGGATTGCCGAGCCGGAACCGGCCGGAATTAGATGCCGGTACTCGGTCGGAGCCGTGCCTTTAGTCACCTTCTCCATGATTCCGCCGATGTAATATGTGACTTCATGCACCCCGGCGTAGTTGGCATCCTGCTTCCAGCGTTGGCGGCTGGTGTTGTAGTTGAACGTCGTGGAATTGCTGCCAAAGGCAATTGCGCTCGGCAGGTTGTAACTGGTCCAGGTGAGCGCCCCGCCCTGCCGACTGGTGGCATTGCCGTTGGCGTCGTAGCAATACACGGCCGTTCCGGCCTTGCGCACCGCATGCGGCTGGGCATAGGTCGGCTGGTATGTGCAGCCCGTTTGTGCGGTTGTGTAATCGTAGCTGCCTACATCGCTCTTGCTCGTGATGTTGCCGGCTTCGTCATACCCCACGGTTAGATTCGCCGTCCCGTTGAGTGTCGAGCTCGAGATCCGATTGAGCGTGTCGTGAATGAATATCTCGGTCTGGTTCGGCAGTTGCTTCTGATCCTTGCGCTGCGACAGGTTGCCGTTCGGGTCCCACTGGTAGGCGAGATCCTGAAGGCTGTTGCTCACCCCACCTGTACCCTCCTTACGCGTGATCAGCTCATTAGTCCAGGGTGTGTAGGTGGAGCTAACATTGACGCCATTCCCCAGCACTTCGGTCATCGGGAGCGATGAGTCATTCGTGGCACTTAAGCTCCAGAACACCGTCCCGGCGGCGTTGTCCTTCACTTGCTGGGCCGCCCCGTAGCTGTACAGGTACTTCAGTACAAACGGGCTCCCGGTGCTCGCCGGGTATGTGACCGTATCGACTGCCCCAATGGCGTTATAGGAGTAGCCAATCGTGTAAGTTGCATCCTCCACAATCGCCGTGCTGGATGGGCGCCCCAAGGAATCAAAGACGTTATCCTCCCGATAGATACCACTTGTGGCATTGCAATTGCTCGCCGAAGCGGCGATGACGCACTGGAGCCGGCCGATGTTGTGCGAAGCGGCCACAGTTCCATAGACCCAGCTAGTCGTACCGTCCAGGTCTGTGCGCGAGGTCATTCGCCCGAGCAAGTCGTACACGAAATTCGTGTCGTGGACCTTTGCATCCCGCTGCGTGACGAGTTCGTTCAGCGAGTTGGGGGTGTAGATCCAATGGCCCGTGTCCGGATCGGTCGAATCGGTCTTGAACCCGCGGACGTTGTAGACGTAGCCGGTCGTCGCTCCTGTCGGGGTCTTCGCATCGACGATTTGTGTGAGATTGCCGAAGACGTCAAAGGTGTATTTCGTGGTCCCGCCTGGAGCCGGATCAATGATTTGCCGGAGTTTACCGGCCACATCCGTCCACTTCGAGGTCGCATTGCCGCGTGCATCGGTGATGGTGGTCTTCAATCCTGCATAAGTCATTTGGGTCTGGCGATCCCAGACGTTGCTGGCGTTATAGAGCTTGTCAAATGTCGGCCGATTCAGCAGGTCGTAATCGAAATGATGGTGTCCATTGTCCGGCGCGGCGTAAGGCAGATAGGTCTCAGATTTACGACCGAGCTGATCGTAGTTCGTTCTCGTCCAGGTGAGCGTGCCTAGGACCCGATAACCGGCTTCGTACTTTGACCGCCCCAACCCATCGTAATGGTGCAGGGCGCTCGTCACGTAGCCACCCGCTGAGTCGTACCGGGTCTCGGTCACCCGCAGCCGCAGATTGTCCGTGACGGTCCAGCACGACGCGGCGATGCAGTCTTCATAGAGCCAGGTCGAATACGTTGAATCCGGCCGATTCTCCCGATTCTTGCGGGCGAAATTGTCGTATAGCCAGGACACCGACATATTGTTGGGATCGGTGCTCGATGCCTTCGCACCATAGCTGTAGTTGTAAGCCGCCGTTGCCGCTTGGCTCAGCGCATTGGTCACCGACTCCGGAAACGTGCAGCGCGCCCCATAACTCGACGTGGTCGTGCGCGTCGGCATTGTGACCCCGTTCTGATCCAGTCCCACGATGCCCACAGAGTTCACGTTGCCGCACGTGTCGTACCCGAAGTTCGTGACCGCCTTGAGCGAGGTACTGGTGGGCTCCGCCGTCTCGGAAGTGAAACGGCAGTAGGCCGTATCCACCGCATGATCGACCGTTCGCGTTGCGGTGGGTTGTGCCGGCGATTGGCCTGTGATCGAGTTCTGCGTCGTCGTCCGGGTCGGCTTATCCAGGCACCATGTGGCTGTGCTGAGTGAACCGAAGGTATTTGTGGTTAGCGACGTCCAGACATAGGTGTTGTTCGGCGAATTCGAATCATTATCAGTCGTCACCGTCTGCGCCGTCAGCGGGTTGCCGTAGGTGTCGTATGTGAACGTCGAGACACTGGTCTGAATCAGTGGAGTGCCAGCGGTGATCTCGTAACTGGTCGATGTCGCCGTGTCGAGATACGGGAAACAACGGCTTGAACCGCTGGTTGTGGTGGCCGCGCACCCGACTAGGCCCGCGCTCAAATCCGTGACACTGAAGTGATTGATTGTTCTGGCGATCAGGCTCGTGTTATCGGGCTGATACGTCTCCCGCTTGAATACCGTCCCCGTATACGGGAACGCTTGGTTGTAATAGACGTACTGGTAAAGTTGATTTCCAACCCTTTCATCCCGAGAGCGCGTCTCGGTGAAACCCTCAAACCCCCGGCCCTGGCGATTCACCCGCGCGCCGTAATACCAGAACGTGTTGTTGAACGTGCCGCCGATGCCGTCCGATTGGGTTGCCTGGCTGACCACATACAGCGGAGCGATCACATCAACGTCCGGGAAGACGGCACTGGTACTAACGGTGTAATTGTTCTGCGAAATCGGCACATAGGTCGGCGAGGCCGATATGTTCCACCCATCCGAAATCGTTATGGCCAGGTCCGCCGGCGTCGCCACACCATTGTGCAATCTGACGCTCACGGGATAGGGGGATGTCGTGCCAATCGATGCCAGATCGTCGAGCCCGTCTCCATCCTGATCAAGGGGTCGATACCCATTCGTCGAGTAGGGCAAGTTCGTGGCCACTTCATTGGTAAACACCGTACCGCGCGACAAATACACGCCGAGGTTGCCGTTACCCGCCGTGTTCACCAGAATATCGGCCAGGCCATCGCCATCCCAATCCACTACCGCGACTGGGACCTCAGTGCCGTTGCCCCACGTTAAACTAATACTATCGGCACCGTTGCATTTTGAGATGTCCACAGACGTCGTCAACAGGACATCGCTGCAGCCGTCCGAGTTGAAATCCCCGAAGCCGTAAAGCCAATTGTTATCGCCGTAGACCTTGTCTGCGTTGAAGCTCGTGCCATTGGACAGCAAAAGGTGATAACGGAAGAAGTCAGACTGACCATTCGAGGTCTCCTTGTAATAGATCATGTCTTGCCGACCGTCACCGTTGAAATCCAATGCGCGCTTACGCCCTACTCCCACGCTGGCCATAATTTGAATGAACGGCGACGTCGGAGGTAATCCCAAGGTCTGCGCCTGAACCGCAGCGGCAAAACTGGGCGTCGATCCGGTACTGGTGTTGAGCCGGACGTACAAATACGTGTCCAACCTCAGCGTGACCAAATCGGGACGTCCATCACCGTCTGTGTCGGCCAGAATGTTCTGGCTTGAAGGATCAAAGGCGATGCCGGTTGAGGTGCCGACAAACGCACTGCCGTTATAGGCGTAATACCACCAGACGCCGGAGACCGGCGTCAAGAATCCATCCGCCATTCCACCGAAGAGGTGATCGACAAGCGTGTTAAATTGATCCGTAGCCCCTGTGTTTACCGGCGTGCTGTATCCCGTGCCGCTTGAAAAAGCGACAAACCACGAGCCGCCCGAATAGTAGGCAATGTCGGTTTTCCCGTCGCCATTGAAGTCGTAGTTGAATTGCCCGCCCGAGCCTGTGTTGAGAGTCGCACTTACCGTGCTTTGAACGCCGGCCGAACCGTCTTGATAGGCGACGGTCGTCGCCCTTAAACAATCCGTCCCCGCGCTCCCCGCACACTCCTGAATGCTGCTTAGCCGATCTCTCTGCGTTGTGGGTGTCGTCCCGTACGTCAGGATGTACTTGCGCACCGAAACGCCGGAGCTCTGTACATTAATATTGCCGAGTACCTGAGTCTGTTGGACATTTCCGCCGGCGACGTACTTGCTCAAGTTTGTGACACGGGCCTGATACGTGAAACTCACGGTATAGGGGTAAGTGCTGCCGTTCGTACTCGGCGTCTGGGTGTACTGAATGGAGGCCGGTTGCACGGCCCCGCTCGTCGTCGAGTAGGTGACGATCAGATTGTCCGCCTGCGTCTGCCGGTCGCGCACCTTGTTGAGCATCCAGGCGTAGGGCGTGGACCCACCGTTGGCGTAGGCCTTCGAATCCGCCGTGTTGCCGTACTCGTAATACATTCCGTCCTTCCCTTGCACAATGAAGTAGGAAGGCCCGTTGCCTGCCGAACTGTAGGCTGTGACATTTGAGAAATTAGCGATCTCGGTCTGATACGTGGACCCCGCGACCCCGTAGGTCCCGCTTGTCAGCCGCAAGCGATTCCCATCGAGACAGAAATCATCACTCAAGGTCAAGGTGACGGCCGCGGGCGAACCCCCGTTGTCGGCGTACGTCTTGTTGCAGCGAGTAATCGAGGACAAACCGCTTAATGCCCAACCGGGTCCCACTGAGCCATCTGGCCCTCCGCTCGCGTAGCTCAGTGTCAGGTGCGGCTCAAGCCCACGCGCGCCGGGCGGCGTCCAAATCGGAATCTGATAGGTCGCGGCACCCATGGCCGAGACCGCGAACTGGCCGGGCGTGCGTCCCGCCGAGGTGACCGACAGCAGAGCCATTGCACTCGGCCCGGAAGGCGGCGTGGACGCTGGCGCACCGATCGCCGCGATCAGCGAGGCATCCGGCTGTGTGACCGCCAAGGCACCGCCTTCAACACGCGCCATGAAGTTGGTTTGCTTGGGTGACAAGCTCTGAAAATACAATCCACTTGCCTTCTCGTTGGTGAACCGCCCCGCCATCAGCCGATAGGTGTCCGCCGAGGCGGAGGCATCCGACTTGACAGTCGTGCTTGCGGAAAAGATGGGCCCCGGCGTATGGCCATACAGAAGGTAACTCGGATCGGTGGACGTGGCGCCCTGCAAGTAAACGTCGGAAAGCTCGTCGGCATTGAAATCGCTCACGACGACGACGGAGTCCAGGGGCGACCAATCGGCCCCAAACCCGTCCCGGCCCCACGCCTGCAGGGCTTGGACGGCGAAGAGTTGCTTCCCGCTTTGGGCGAGCAGCACGCCGTTCATATTCGGCTCGAACTTCGCAGGCTCTGTGGTTCCCGGTCCGGTGCCCGCAATCGGGTAGGCCTGCACCAGCAAGTCACTGTGCCCGTCGCCGTCAAAGTCACCCGCAAAGACTTGCGCCTCTGTCGACGCCCAGTTCAATCCCGCATAGCCGTCGTCCCAGCTCTGATCGGGCAGCTTCGCTGTGAACTGCCCGTTTGAGTCCGCGAGAACTACAGCGCTCAGCCCCTTGGAATCGGTCGGCTGGAAAAACAGATCCGCACTACCGTCCCCATTGAAGTCGCCGGCAATGATCAGATGCTGATCGGCCGACCAGGTGAGGCCGGCCGCGTCATTGGGGATGGTCTGACTGATCGCTCCGACCCCGCCGTCTTCTGTCAGCAGCAAGTAATTGTCGCCGGGCGTCTTGCGCTGTAGGAACAGGTCAGACTTCCCATCACCATCAAAATCGCCCACAACGATGTTGTAGGTGCCGTCGGTCCAGGGAATGCCGAGGTAGGCATTGCCCCAGGTCTGAAGCGAGGTGTTGAGCCCCACGCCATCCGAGAGCACGATGCCGCTGGGTCGGTTGGGGTCTTTGGAAATGTATAACAGGTCAGTAAGGCCGTCCCCATTGAAGTCCCCGGGATAAAGATCGTAATCCTGGGCGCTCCAGGAGGATTCGGCGTGCACGAACGCGGACGCACTCAACGCCACCGCCACTAGTAAACCCTTGAGCAGTGCTTTCATACTCGGGTCCTTTACGTGGAATTACTCTTGCTGTTAAGACAGGGCTAACCCCGTGATCCCCCGGCCCTGAACAAAAATCCGTCCAGCGACAGCATCTGAGGCTTGCCGCCACGCTCGATCGTCACGTTCACCGACGCACCCTCAGACAAGCGGCGCAGCTCCCCAATGGCTTCTTTGGAGTTCTTGAGGGCCACGCCATCAATGGCGGTCACTCGATCGCCCGGCTTGAGGCCTAAGCGCCCGAATACATCGGAATGCGCGCTGGGGTAGAGCTCCAAGGCCCGAAAGTGATCGCCCTCAAAGACCGGCGCGATCCGCACAAACTCGGTCAGGGTGTCCCGGCTGTCCGCCACGGCCGCGGGATTTGGCATAGTGCCGCCAACCGTGAGCAATGCGGACATGGTCGGACCTGCGCCGGCAGGCGAGGCCCGGCCTTCGATGTACAGCCGCGCACGATAATGGTCGCGCTCCAGCACCACAGAATCGGAATAGATCTCTTCCAAGCGCGCGCCGTTGGCCAGAATTGCCCCAGCCTTGTAAGTTTGTGGTGAAAGGACGTTTACGCCGATGTCCGCGTAGCCTTCGCGGCTATTGCGGCCGACTCGCGTGGCCGTCAAATGAAGGGGAAGGGGCACCTTCGAGATCGAGGAATCGGTGCCGAGCGGCGTCGGCTGCACGATGCTGATCGGCCCGGTCGGAGCATGGCGCGGCGGAACCGCCTTCGCGATCGCCGCCTGTTGGTGTGCCCGCCACCATTGTAGGGGCTCAAAGCCGGCGACCCACAGGACGAGGATTCCAAACCCGACAGCGAGCACAAGCCACAGCACAGCGACTGGCCAGCGCGCGACTCGTCTGACCTCCCGCTCCCCTCGCTCTTTTTCTGGACTTGACAACCCGATCCCCACAGGTTGCATTCCCAAGCGTTGTGCACTGATGGTGCGCTGTAGAGACACAGACCGTCAATAGGCTAGACGCGTCTTCTTGAAAAATTCACGTAACGGCAAAGAACCGACTCATCGGCACTTGAGCAGCCCCATTTGGACCAGACTCCGCTGCATGGCGAGGGGCTCCTGGCCGAATCCCTGATCCTCGCGCCTACTGCGTGACGCAACCCGCTGAATGTTGATTGGCCTTGCGGACTCCAAACTGGCGAAACGCTCATCACCTGAACGGATCTCGATCCCGCATTCTGAGCCCCTGACACTGCACGACACCCCGCTGCGACCCGGTGCTGATTAGGCGAGTGGCCGCGTGCCTGAGACCATCCGACTTACGATCCCATGCTCGATCACATCCCCTTGCCAACGGCTCGGGATAGGCACCGGATTCCTTGGACGATGGCGTAACCAGTCCCGCTTGGTGGCAGCCTCATAAGCTCAATCGCTATCCGGGCCATTTGAAGCGCTTTGGGGCGGTGACACCCCATCTCCTTGGGCATAATCGACGCCAAAGCTGCGCAACAAATCAACGGTGTCTCGGCTATCGGCACAAAGCGCAATGGTCTTCTTGCCCGTAAGGTGACCGATCTCATGAATCGAACGTACCATCTCGCGATCGATCGGATCACTCAACATGTCTTGAACAAAACTGCCGTCAATTTTCAGGAAATCCACGGGCACGTGTTTAAGATAGCCGAAGGACGATAAGCCAGTACCAAAATGATCTATTGCAAACTTGAAACCCAGTTCCTTCATGGCGCTAACAAAGCGACTAGTCTGAGAGAAGTTTTGGACTGCAGCCGGCTCACTCACCTCGAAGCAGATTTTTGTCGGGTCAATCCCCGTTCGATGTAATTGGTCGACTACATAAGGAGTGAGCTTTTCGTCGTCGAGGCTTCGCCCCGACACGTTGATTGAGCACATGACCAGGTGTTTCCTTTCGGTGGTCGCAGTGACTAACGAACGAAACGCATTCGCAATGACCCAGCGATCCACCTTCTTCGAGATCCCGTGCTCTTCCGCTGCCGACATGAATTGAACCGGTGAGATAAGTTCCTCGGTCTCGCTGCGCATGCGTAGTAAGAATTCGAAATGCTCTCCATTCTCCTTCTTTTGAAGCGGCATGATCGTCTGCCGGAACAGTTCAAAGCGATCTTCGTGGAGCGCACTGTCAACACGTGCGATCCACTCCATATTGCGGCGTCGGCGCATCAGGTCAATGTCGCTCACGGCAAACGAATGCACACGATTGCGACCGGCCTCCTTACCCGCCTGACAGGCGATTTCGGCCGCGTTCAACACTGACGAGACATCGCCATTTTTGCCAGAAATGGGCACAACACCAATGGTGGCGCTCACGCTGATCGCACTGTCGTTCCATGTGAAATTGACGTTGTTGACGGCCTCCAGGATCGTCTGGGCGGTACGCATAGCTTCGGAAGGCGAGCAATTCTCCAAAAGGAAGCCAAATTCGTCGCCTCCTAGCCGCGCCACCGTGTCGCGCCAGCTCATTTGTGACTTCAGCAGATTACCGACCTGAACCAGCAATGCATCGCCCGCGCTGTGGCCATAACTAACGTTTACGATCTTGAATTGGTCAAGATCCAGGTAGCACACCGCGTATTCGGCCTCGTGCGCCTCTGCGCTCCTGAGAGCGCGCTCCATGCGTCCCTCAAACTCGCGCCGATTGACCAAACCCGTTAACAGGTCCGTAGAGGCTGCCGTCTGCTGTTTCCTTGCTACCACTTGGGCAATTCCTGACGCAGGATGCAACACTGCCTCGAGCGGCACGTTGAGGAACTGCTCACGCAGTTTCTCCATGGCCGCGTCAAAATACTCCACCGGCACGCCCACGCCGTTGTATCGGCTCAACGCAGAGAGTCTGCCCGTGAGGTGAGCCGCAATTGTCAGCGCGCCAAAATCAAAGCCCTCAAGCATCAGGGGTACAATATTGCGGCGACATTTCATGGCCTCCTCGATCTCTCTGCGCAACCAATCTCCGGAATCGACGCACCGCTCCAAAGCCGATGGAGTTAGGACCACCACAAAATGGGCCCTCGACCTAATGTTCTCCAAGATAACGCTTTCGAAGTCTCCGCTTGCAATTCCACTGTAATCGAAGAACACGTCGAATCCGTGTTGGGTCAGGTGTTGATATATTGCTAGCGCCCAAGGAAAGTTGGTGCGCCGGTAGCTGAGAAAAACAGTCTTTTCGACACGCGCCATCACAATCACCCGGTCTCCAATAGGAGCACCCAACTAGGGCGATCTGGTGTGGCATCAAGGGCCATGCTTGTTCGAGGTCCTTACCAGCGCTTCAATCCCACGGTGTATGCCGAGCACGTCGCCCGCTTACTTTATGCCTAGTCATCTCAGGGCGCCCAAACCTTTTCGTACCGTCGAGGCTATCCAGCGACGGCCATATTACAAGGATAGCTTTAGAGATCAAACGAAAGTCATCCTGGATATTGGACCCATGTTCGTTGGACGGCTGCTTGACTGCTGGGCCTCGCAAAGTGGCATGAAAGCGCACGAACACGCAGTAAGCGCTACATTCTTGCTACGTTAGCATCGTCAATCGGATCGAAAGAACATTGCCCGTGCTAGCCAAAGCCCAATTCCGTTGTGACGCCATCAATCTAATTGTCGTCTTCGTGGCCCCAGTCCATTTCAATCTCGCCAAATTCAACCGTTGGCATGTTATCGACCACTTCGACACTTTCGACGGTCACGCCCCGCAGGCCGCGTGAGAAGTCGCCCACGAACGTCACAAGCACATCTGACTCAAAGTCCTGATCCATTAGAACATCCTGCGAACCCAAGCCCACCTCATCCTTGTCAATCGGATCTGTCATCGATAGCGCAAATGTCGCATGGACACGGCAGGCAATTGTTGCCATTAGACGAACAGTCAAGTGTTGTTCGGTAACTCGCACAAGGTCAATTGCTACTATACCGGCACTTTGTTCTTGAAATCTGTGGCCCTGATACGCTGCGTAGACGTCCTCGGCTTCCCAGTAGAACCTGGAGTCAGCCTCCACATCGACTTCCATTGACTCGACTGCCTCCTTAATGCCACCTGTCACACTTTCAAGGCATCCATTCGCACTCACCCCAGTCACTATGCAGGCATTAACCTCAGCCATCAGCCGTGGAGCTGCATTGTGCGGCTGAAACACGCCAAGGGCAGTTCCTAAATTGTCGCACGCGACCAACGTTTGGGAGCGTTCGCAGAATTCCTTCCATCCTTTGTCGTGACTTACCACGAGCACTCGGAGATTCTCTTTCTCTGCCCACTTCTCCACACTGAGTAAGGCGTAGGCGTCAGGAAATTCTTCCTTCTTATCGCCCGTGGCAAATGGTGGCTCCTGGTTGAAGTAGCGATCCAATACTTCCCGAGCGCTCACCGAATCGGCTGACAGAGTCAGCGCACCGCATTTTCTGCAAAACTCGTCAAATCTACGCTGCGCCACGTCTTGATCGGGTTCAGCTGTCAACACCATGGCCCGAGCTCGATCTACATCACCGGTAGGCAATAGCACCTCCTGCTGGACTTCCCTGAGCGATTTCTCTGCTGCAGCGCGTGCCGTGCGAACGCGCTCTGCCATGTGCCTTACAGTCTCCTTGGCGACGACCTCGCTGATCACCACCTTCACGGGCGATCCAGCAAACTGATCGAATTGTGCCAGTAACCCTTTCTCCAACGCGTAGCCAGTTCTATGAAGAACGCTGGTGTCGATGCACAGCGCGCCGTAGTCAAGGTCCGGGGGCTCTGTCATATGTGATTGCCTTTCGATCTCGGCACGTTTCCGAACCGCTTAGCGATCGAATGTACTGCGAGTGTATTCTAAACGACCGACGTTAGGTCCTCTCGGCTGCCGCTTGACCTTGTACGCTGGACCTTGATGAACCTTTCGCGCTCCACACTCGCAATAGCTCATTATCTGAGTGGGCCTCGATCTCGCATGCGCGACACCTGGCGCCGCGCGAATCCCCGCCGAAACCCGGTGAACTTCGTGCGAATCGTTGGGCGCTCGAGAATGACAAATTAGTCCTGCGTGACTGCTGTTGCGCCTTGACCTTCCCCCGAATATGGCCCACAGATCCATAATTTCGGGCTAGCGTAAGGATTCTGTGAACCTCCTTAGGTAAGATCCAAGCGTGCCCACCTATTACCCAAAATATGACCAGAGTTGGGCACTGATTGTCGGAATTAACCAGTATGTGCATTGCGCGCCATTGGGATTCGCCCGCCAAGATGCAGAAGCTGTCGCCACGGCGTTAGAGCGAAGCTGCGGATTCGATCCCTCACGAATAACGGTCCTAACGGACCATGCGGCGAATCGCAACTCGATCTGGCGCGCCTATATGGCGATGACTACCGAGCGGGTGTCGGAGAATGACCGCGTTGTGGTGTTCTTCGCCGGCCACGGATTTACTCGCACAGATAGCAGGGGCGAGGTGGGCTTTCTTGTACCAGTCGATGGCGACACGGCGGACCTCGCCTCCTTGCTTCGATGGGACGACCTCACACGAGGGGGCGCGCTCATCCCGGCTAAGCATGTCCTCTTCATAATGGATGCGTGCTATGGCGGATTGGCCGTCACCCGATCGCTGGCACCTGGCAGTACGCGCTTCCTCAAGGATATGCTCTGCAGACACGCACGGCAGGTATTGACTGCGGGCAAGGCCGATGAAGTCGTATCCGATTCGGGTGGCCCTCGCCCGGGTCATTCAGTGTTTACCGGGCATCTCTTGGACGCGCTGGAAGGCGCTGCCGTGGCGTCCGACGGTATCCTGTTTACGAATGCCGTGATTGCCTACGTCTACGACAAAGTGGCAAGGGACATCTATTCGCGTCAGACACCTCATTATGGGTACTTGGATGGTGACGGGGATCTGATTCTTCGCGGTATACCTCCGGAGGCGCCAAAGGGAGCTGCAGGCATTGGCACAGACGTCGTCATTCAGACTCCCGCGTCCACGGCACCACAGTCTCTTGAGAACCAGGTGGAGTCAATTGCGGATCAAGTCAAACGCCTCTTATCCGATCCAAAGGGCCGCATAGCGCTCGACGATTTATTGACCGCAGAGATTCGGCGAGCACTTGCACTCTCGGCAGACAAGGAATTTCCGGTGAACGTGGCCTTCACAGTGCCCGAATTTGAACTGCGCGTCTCTCGCTATGAGTCTGCTGTCGACAACTTGGTGACGCCACTCATTCTGATCTCGCGTTGGGGTGACTCCCAGCAGCAACTCTTGTTGCAGAAAGCTATATCGCGTCTTTCGGACGGCATCGAGCAACAGGGCGGATTGGTTGTTTGGCTCGGTCTACGCTGGTACGCAATCGAATATCTCATGTACGGCGCGGGAATCTCTGCCATCGCCAGCGAAAACTACACTGCCCTTTCGCGTCTATTTAACGCGCCCGTGGGGCAACCATCGACAGGCTCGAGCTCTACTGCCGCTGCGGCAGCCGTAGTTAGCGGTATGGCCAGTGCTGACATCAGCGAGGTATTCAAGATGCTCCCAAATTTTGAGCGGCACTACACAGCAAAGAGTGACTATCTCTTGGGCAGAATGCAGCCCTCGCTGGAGGATCAGCTCTTCCTTGGTCGAGAGTATGAAGAGCACTTTGACGCGTTTGAAATCTTGTATGCCTTGGTTTATGCCGACGCTCGGCAGTCTCGCGGAGAAAGGTTGTGGGGGCCCATTGGCCGTTTCGGTTGGAAGTATGGGAGGGGTCGCGGCAAGTCCCCCTACGACGCCTACGTGGAACGGGCATCTGCATTGGGAGAACGTTGGCCAGCGCTCCAGGCGGGATTCTTTGGAGGTTCAAGTGCCCGGTTTAAGGATGTGGCCACCCGATTCAAGACGGACATTTTGGATAAATTGCAGTGGTACTAATACTTTGGCGAGCTGGGAGCGGTGGCCGAATAAATCACCACCGACTGATACGAAACGACGTCCTCGCATATACCTACCTGTCAGCAGCGCTTCGCGCCGTAACATGTGCGACGCGCCGCCCGGCTTCTTCAATTCGGCGGACTTCGGATCCTCTCGCCCTCTGCATGACGGAGCGTGCTGACTCTCGATAGAGCTTGCGCACTCCACTAATGCGATTTCCTCATCACCCGAACGGGTCTCGATCTCGCCCCAAAAGCGCCTGACACTGCGCGCCACCCCGGTGATACCCCGGTGCTGTCTAAGCGAGTGGCCGCGTGCCCGAGACCATACGATTTACGATCCCCGTGCTCGATCACCTGCGCTTACCGGCGCTCGGCACGCGAGCGGTCTACTACGATGCAGAGCTCCCCGGCTTGCAGTTGCGCGTGAGCGCAAATGGGATCAAGAGCTTTAGCTTCGTTCGCAAGATATTTGGGCGCGCCGTGAGGGTCACGCTGGGACGGTATCCAGCGATGACCATTGATCAGGCCCGCCGGCGAGCCAAGGTGCATGTGGGCGAGATGATCGAGGGAATCAACCCCAACGCCCAGAAGCGCTCCCACCGGGCTCGTGGAGCCCGCCTCTCAGAGGTTCTGGACGATTACCTCACGGCTCGCAGCGCCCTCAAACCCCGTACCAAAGAGGACTACCGAGCGGTGTTTCGGCGGAGCTTTGCCTCTTGGGCGGATAAGCCTCTCACCCACCTGACTCGTGAGATGGTGGCCACACGCCACCGGCAATTGGGAGAGACCTCCCCGGCCCAGGCAAACTACGCGATGCGATTGCTTCGAGCATTGTTCAACTTCGCCCGCGGGGAGTACGACGACGAGGAAGGCAATCCCCTGGTGATCGACAACCCCGTCTCGCGCCTCTCCCACACTCGAAGGTGGTTCCGGATCGAGCGGCGCACCTCGATCCTAAGGCCCCACCAATTGCCGGCCTGGATGGAGGCCGTCAAGGCGCTGCGAAGTGAAAACCCCAACGAACACGCCGAGCTGGCACGCGACTATCTCCTGCTCGTCATGTTTACGGGTCTCCGGCGCGAAGAAGCTTCACGCCTCACCTGGGCGAACGTGGATCTTCCTGGGCGGCTCATCAACATACCCGATACCAAGAACGGCACCACCCATGTCCTGCCACTCTCGGACTTCCTGGTAAAGCTCTTAACGTTCCGCCGCGAACACACAACGGGCGACCATGTATTTGGGGGAACGGGACGACATGGGCATTTGGTGAGTCCGTACAAACAGATATTGCGCGTGCGCAAGGTCTCAGGACTATCGTTCACGGTGCACGATTTGCGGCGCACCTTCATCACCACAGCTGAGCGGCTCGACATCTCCGCCTACGCCGTCAAGCATCTGGCGAACCATCGCGTAAACGGTGATGTCACGGCGGGCTACGTGATGTGGAGCGTTTGCGTGAACCGATGCAACGAATCACTGATGCGCTACTCACGGCCGCGAATCAGAAAATACCCACTTCGCCATGAGCGCGCCCGGCGCAGCTCACCGCAACTGGATGAGACTTGATGCAGCTCGATGAGGGCGATTCAAGCACCAGAACTTTCCAGTAGACATAATTGAACTCCTTGATATTTCTCGCTTTTCGACCTTGCAACTTGATGCGAAACCTTTAAGATAACTAACACATTGCGAGTGAAGCTTTGGGCTTCTGCCAACCTACCCAACCCGGGCAAGGTGGATCCTCGGTAACGAGGCGATGCGGCCGGCTCTTGGCAATCAAACGGGTAAAACCTGTTTTGCGCTGTGTACCGGCCTTCAGTTCGTCACTGACCTGGAGGCACATATGATTGATCTCAACGACGCTGGGCTCCCCAGCTCTTTCGATAATCGCCGGTTCTATTCGCGGCCCCCGTCGCGTGAACGGCTACCCGAGCAGCTCTCGCTCCTTCCACCCTCACCGATCCCACCACAAGTCGCACCCATCAAGGTGTGTCTAGGTCGTGCTCGGCGACCCGAGCCTATGTGGGGGAATTGCAAATGAATGCCGTCCATCCACTCATCCCCTTACAGCAGGAAGAACTGCTGACGCCCGGTCAAGTGTCGAAGCGACTGGGCATCACGCCCGAGACACTGCAAGCCTGGCGTACGCATGGTCGCTACAACCTGCCCTACATCAAGGCCGGGCGTCTCGTTCGTTACCGCTCAAGCGATATCGAGCGCTTCCTTGTCGGGCGCACAAAATCCCACACCGGCTCGGCTTACGCCGGCGAGCGGGTGCCGCTATGAGTCGCGGTAACAACTCGAGCAGCGGGACCGACCATCCGGACGGCAGACCCCTACGGGTGGGCGACCTTACCAAGGAACAGCTCATTGCCGTCTTACCTTTTGTCGAGAAAGTCTCACTGTCTCGAGAAGGACGAGTGATCGGATTGCGCCTGGGATCCGCTCGATGCCATTGTCCAACTTGCCACCATACCTTCAATAGCATCAGTTCATTTGATCGACATCGGGTCGGCGGTTACCAGAGCGGCGGCAGTGGCCGGCGATGCCTGTCTCCCGAAGAATTGCGAGGGCGCGGCTGGTCGCAGAACAAGAAGGGGTTCTGGATTGAGCGCAAGAGGGCCGTTCCCGACCTCGACCTGCCGCATACGGGCGGACTTCACGGTCAAGAGCCCTCGAGACCAAGGGGGGCGTCATGACGCCCACTCGCGCGAGAGCGAAAGGGCGAATCGGGGGCGAGGGCGAGCGATTTGCTCGCATGACGGATAGCCTCATGCAACATCCCAGCGTCACGACCCTCGATCACGCGGCATTTCGCGTGCTGACCATCCTCACGATTGGCGCGCGTTCGCCCGGCTTGGGTAGGCATGACCGTGGGTATAACGGATGTCAGGCCGTAACAGATAGTCATGCGAAGAAATACGGTCTGCGTTCTCGGGACACCGTGTACAGATCTCTGCGCAAGCTGACCGAGCGCGGACTAATTGTGAAGACACGTGAGGGGCACCGAAACAAATCACACTTCACCCTGTACGCCGTGGGTTGGTTGCCAATCACCCACCGGAATGGGATGCCACTGAACCAGCCCGAACGGGCTCCGAACGAATGGGTGAAATGGCAACCGCCCCCGGAAGTCAAAAAAACGCCGTCCTGTAGTCGGACGCGCTCCCCTCCGAAGGGCGGACGAGTACCCTCAAGTTCCCATCCGATGCCGGCAAGTGCTCAGACCACATCCCATCCGATTAACGGGAGCACTTCTAGACTTCTCGGTCCCCAAGAGCCGGGCGCCGACACCGCACCGATCATTGCGGTTGCGGCAGGAGCCGGCCTCCATGAATAGCATCCTTCGAACATTTGGTTTGAATTGCTCTTCTCTTGGGGTCTCCGGCAGACCAACTCAACGAATTGCCACGTTCCCGTCTCGTGGTCCTTTGCGAGACCTTCGAGATCTACTGGCGTCACGTCGCCCGCATGACGGCAGAGGTCCTCGGGCAAATTTTCTTCGCACCGGTGGGCGGGCGCTTGCTCGCACCAATGTCCTCACTCGAGGTGGGTCGTTGAGATGCCGTGGGCCAAGGTTGGGTTGTGGCCGATCTGCCATTCAATCCGGAAGTCTTCCTTTGGACTTCAGCTCATGTTGCTAACAGAAGCGGTCAGTCATGCCAGCTGACTTTCGGGCCCTTGAAGCGAGACGCCCAAAGCGCTTCATCAATGGTATTGCTAGCTTTATGGGCGCGGCAAATTGGTCTGGAGACACGGCGCACTGGAATACCCCCACCGGCCCTCTAAGAGCCGAGTGGTCCAAACTTGATGCGATAGCCATTGGTGGGCGCAGAGTGCGTGGCGTCATCGACGTTGCGCAGCAAGTCCTCGTGCGGTCGCCAGAAGAAGCCAAGGCCATGGTTGAGCGCCATAACAGACAGCCCAGTCTAGGGCTGGCTTCCGTCCTTCCGGGACCACCTGCGGTCGTCGAAATGACATCGCGCGCCTGCCTGTATGACAACGATCAAACGGTCAAGGAAAGCCTGGACATGATCCTTCTTACTGCGGCGATGTGCCACGTTGCCATAAGCAGGGAATATGCTGGCATGCAGCCCGCCAACCGCCTTCCTACGCATGATGAGCCTTGCCGCTGGCGCCCAGCAGAGCTCATCGAGCTAAAGTCGGCTATGGAGGAAATGGGCGACGTCGTCAGTCTTAGTGACCACACACTCGTTGCTAAATTCAGCTCCATGGGCGATCGGTTACCGGGAGGGGCGGACAGCACCGGCGCGCAATTGGCCCTGAGCGGCAGCCACCGCCACAGTGTCATGGGTGCCGGGTTGGCCGTCGAGCTTTGCGTCAGCATAAGTCCGGGGCGCGAGGCCGCCAATGCCCTCGTCAGCCACCTGAACCAACTTGAAATGAACAGATGGATTGGGCCGCCACTGTTTGGTGCCTGGTGCACGGATCCCAAAGGGCGGCATCTAGTCTTCGGGAGTTTTTTTCCTAATCTCGCCTGGTCCCCTGATTTCTTGCCACGCATCGCCTCTTGGTCAGAGGAAAGGCTGGCGTTGGTCAAAAATGAACTGGAACAGGTTAAGAGCCTATCTAAGTCTTGCTCGTGAGTTCGTCAATATGCGCTCGAAGCCACACGAACTATCCGTACCTAATCATTCGTGTCTTCGCGGCGATCTACCAACGTGAATACATTGAGTTTCGCGTCGGACCGCCGGCGGTCCGCATCGCTAATCGCCACTGCTCCGTTCAACACCCAGCCCCGTTCGAGATCACTGGGAAAGTGAGTTCGGCCTGCCGTGCGCTGCTGATTGCTGGCGTACAGGACGCCGTTCGGCGACTGCCCTTTCGGATGTGCTTGATCTGGGGCAAGGCATCGTGCACCTACGTCGAAACTGACTCGATAGACGGATCTGCGTACCCGCCGTCAGGTGATTGCCAAACGGGAGAACTCGACTTCAAGGCTCAGCACTACCCGCCGTTGGAGGCGGATTCGCGGGCCCCAGCGTAGGACCCAACCTTTAAGGGCCCACAGCGGGAATCCGATTCGGCAGCCAACCGAGCCATTTGGGCGATGTGCTTTGGAACCGCCGTAAAGAGGACCACCCTGGTGAACGGGCCAAATGCCGTGGTAAGCCCTAAGTCATTGTATTAAATGTATTTGTACCGCTATTGCTTGTGGCGAAAGGGATCTTTTCCCTACGCGTCAAGCCTCAAAAATGTACTTACCGTTTCTTACCGTGTCTCACCGTTTCTCACCTCGCGCACCATTCTTGCTGTGACGCCGAATGAGCTCGGGTGGCCCACGAGCGCGGTTTGTGGGCGCGGGATACAGTCCTCCCTACCTCGCATTGCCATCCGGCTGGCGCCGGTGGCGACGCCTTAGCGGGCCCGGTGCTCGGCGCGGGCAATTAGTTCGGACGCTTTTGTCTGCAATGCCCGTGCGAGGCGCTCGACCACCAGCAGTGTCGGCGTCCGCTCCGCACGTTCAATCATGCCGATGTAGTTCCGGTGGAGACCCGTCCGGTTTGCGAGTTCCTCCTGGGAGAGGCCGAGACTCATACGTGCTAGTCGCACCTCCTTCCCGAACGCCTGCGCAAGAGCCTTCCCCGCCATCTTGGGGAATCTGTGATCTGGGCACTTTGATGTCTACACACTATAGTGTGTGCTTTGCAGAGGCCGAGTTGTGTAACCAGATTCCCTATACCAGATGGACATAAAGGCAAGAAATGAAAGTCACTCTTCCGAGAGCATCCAAGGGTTCAGTAGTTTTTCTCGCGTTCCTTACGCTTGCGGCATGCGGCGGAGGTGGGGGCGGCAGCAACTCGCCCGCAACCTACACGATTGGCGGCAGCGTCTCAGGAATAGTCGGGACTGGGCTCGTGCTCCGAAACAATGGCGGTGGAGACCTACCGGTAGCCGCCAATGGATCGTTCACTTTTGCGACCGCGCTTGCCCGTGGTTCCGCGTACAGCGTTACGGTCTCGACTCAGCCCACTATCCCTAGCCAGACATGCGTCGTCGCCAGCGGTAGCGGCATGATTGCCAGCAACGTCACAAACGTCAGCGTGACGTGCACAACCAATGCCTACACCGTTGGGGGTGTCGTTTCGGGGCTCACGGGCACGGGACTCGTTCTATAAAATAACGCGGGCGACAATCTTGGCGTGGCCGCGAACGGAACATTCACC
>Ga0209647_1000695_pt1 | contig 30771 bp, 23 predicted proteins | sample GraSoi_2013_60cm_FD_185827 | JGI IMG/M metagenome (GOLD analysis project Ga0209647, IMG submission 185827) | Grasslands soil microbial communities from the Angelo Coastal Reserve, California, USA - Sample 9_17_2013_60cm (SPAdes) (version 2) | ecosystem: Environmental > Terrestrial > Soil >... | reverse complement strand
CTGCGATCACGCGAATAGTTCGATGATGTACACCCAGATATATACGTGATGGATTTGGCTTGTCCGTTGGAGAACAGGCGGTTCACCACAACTAGGGCCTTTTGCCGAGAGACGATCTGTGGGACTGAGCGGGCGCCAACAGTGTTGGGAACTAGAAGAAAGCGCGGCGAAAAAGCTGAGAGAGCAGATGCCTTGCACGCTTCGTGGGCCGTAACTGGATACAGCACGGCCCTCGCAGCCTGAGGGACGCGTCGTTACGCAGCGTGAGTCGCTTTGGGTACAGCCTTGCTCTGCACAGGTCGATCAGTCGATCATCCGTGACGCCGCTTTCGGGAACCGGCGGGCCGGTCCATTTCAAAGCTTAATTTCACGTTCTGCTTCCATCGTTTTCTTCTATTCCCGCGAGTTCTTGGGGTACAGGAAAGCCAGAGTCAGGCGCATGCTCCAGGAAGGACCGCCTTTTGGATGCACGGCGTTGGCGAAGAATTCCACTTTCCAATTGACGGGCTGACTCCCGAGTTTTTGGACTCTTCCAGGACCGCCGCCGAAGGGCACGGTCCAGACGCTGCCGCTCGGGGCGTTCCAGTTGGCGGTAATGATCGGCGCAGAGGTGACATACCATCCCTTTTTCAGGTTGCGGGTAATGAAGTACTGGTCCAGCATCTGGTTGACGGACGGGCGGCTTCCTGAGCCGGCCACCGACCAGACATTATTCACAAGATTGACGATCGTCCATTTACCCGGTTGCACCAACACCACAGCGGACGGCCCCATGCTGAACTTGCCTTGCCCGAGGACGTGGTCAGTGGCTGTCGGAATCGCGAACGCTGGGCCGATACCCCACATTAGTTTTCCGGGATGACGCGGCGTGAGGAAGAAATCGGGCGCCATGTCACCCAGCCCGTATTCCCCGCCGGTGTTCTGGTTTGGGTAGGGCAGCCACACCAACGGCTGGACGATGCGCACGATCACCTTCCAGTAGCTGCTGATGTTGACGGGGATCACCGGTTGAATGTCGAGCACGTTCTGCGTGCGGTTAAAGGGCCCGGCGTCGAAGTTGGTGTTGTTCTGCAGGGGAACGAGGGTAAGGCTGGCAACCGGATTTTGCACATCTTTCTGCAGTCGTGCGTCGCCAGTCTCTGACGCGCTTTGCGGGTCGGATGCCGTCGCATCCTGCGCCACCAATGGGGTGGCAAGGAAGAAGAGAATCGCTAAGATCAGAGCGTTCTTTTGAATGCGAATAACAGCAACCATGGATACCTCCTGCAGCCGTCGGCCTTGAGCGTCAGCAGTTCGACTCACTAAGATCTTCAGCATGCGTCTTTTTCGTCGCAGTTGGATAAAAGCAAGGCAAAGGCCAAACTGATGGAGTCGTAACTCAATGTGTTTTGTGCAGGAGACGGATACCGTGGACGTGAAACAGTTGAAATTGTTGAAAGGCAGGTTCGTCAGGAAAATGTTGGTAGCAGGAAAGAGAGAGCGGGTAGTTGCCTAATCAGATATACTGTTTCGGATAGATGCCGAACTTTCTTATGCGGGAGACGAGAGTGTTGCGATTGATGCCCATGCGTACGGCAGCTCCGGCAGCGCCACCGACGCGTCCCTTGCTTTCGGTAAGTGCGGTGACGATCTCTTCCCGCTGCTTCTTGGCATAGTCGTCAGCAACACTTTTGTTTTGCTTCAGAACATCCACGGCCTTTTTCAGAAATCGGGCAAGGCTTTCCGGATCCTGCTCCGCTGCGCCATGCGTTGCCTGGTGCGTGTTTGATTTGTGTAGCTCTTCGAGCGGCGCCTCCAACGACCTGCCGCGCGTCAGGATCACCGCGCGTTCGATAAAATTTTCCAGTTCCCTGATGTTTCCAGGCCAATCCCAAGCTGTGAGTCCCTTCATCAAAGCCGCGGGAATCGCTTCGATATTCTTTTCCATTTGTTTGGCGAACCTCTGGACGAAATAACTCACCAGTTGTGGAATGTCTTCCTTACGTTCCCGCAAAGGCGGTATCCGGATCGGAAACACATGCAAGCGGTAGTACAAATCACTGCGAAATTCCCTGTTCGCGACCATCTCTTCGAGATCGCAATTCGTCGCGGCAACCAGCCGGACGTTGACTTTTCGCGTGACGGCGGTGCCCAAGCGCTCGAATTCACGCTCCTGGAGAACCCGCAGGAGCTTGGGCTGGATCTCAATTGGGATGTCTCCCACCTCATCCAAGAACAGAGTGCCTTTGTCGGCAAGTTCGAAACGGCCGATTTTTTGTGCAAACGCTCCGGTAAATGCTCCTCGCTCGTGGCCAAAGAGTTCGCTTTCCAGCAGATCAAAAGGGATAGCGGCGCAGTTCAGTTTGATGTAGGGACGTCCACAACGCGGGCTGACGTTGTGAATCGCATGTGCGATGAGCTCCTTGCCTGTGCCTGTCTCACCCTGAATCAATACAGTAGAAGACGTGGGCCCCACGCGTCCTACCTGCTCCAGCACGGCTTCCAACGCAGGACTGTTGCCAACAATCTGCTCGAACGGGCGGTCCTTATCCTCCAACCCGCTCAAGCCTGGTCTTTCGAAACCTCCCACAACTACCTCCTAGAAACCTGGCCCGGAAAAGATTCATACCCACTCAAGTTCCCAGAGCCATTCGTACCCTTTTCAACAGGATTCCGTCGTCAAATGGCTTGGTTAGGAATTCAACTGCCCCGGCTCGCATGGCTTGCAGGCGCACCTTGTCGTCGCCATGCGCGGTGATGAAAATCGTCGGAATCGGGCAATCCTCGGCCTTGAGTTTCGCCAGTAATTCCAGACCAGACATCCCCGGCATTCGGACATCCGCGACGAGGCACCCAACATCCCGTAATTTGCCAGACTTCAGGAAGTCCTCGGCCGTACCGAAGGAAACCACGTCTAGCCCGGCGACTTTCAGCAGGCGTTGCAGACTCGCCCGGAGCAACTCATCATCATCAACAACGGCAACCAATTTTGTCTTCTCCAAGAGAATCATACCCCCGAGAAACCTATCTACCTCGCGCTCGGAAATGACGCAATTATAAGTTCTTATAGGTCGCTTCATATACGTATAGGGACGGGAGAGGGAGGCGCCGACGCTAGGAAGGACGGCGTACGATCGCTTGTGTTCAGTACAGGCGCTATCCGTTGGCCGGAAGCTTCAGCTTTTCCGCCATTCTCCCCAATTCAGCAGGGGAGCCGGCCTGCATTTTGCGCATGACGTTTCCACGATGGATGGCGGCTGTGATTTCTCTCGTCCCGAGTTTTGAGGCGATCTGCTTCGTCTGCATGCCGGAGACCAGAAGTGCCATTACCTCGCGCTCGCGGGCGGTTAAGCTCCTGTACCGTTCCTGCAAAACGCCAATCTCTTTCTGGTGTTGCCGCGCGACTTGGTCGCGCTGCAGCGCCTGCTCAATGGCATCCAGAAGGTCCTGATCCCGGAACGGCTTGGTCAGAAACTCTACGGCACCCGATTTCATGGCTTTCACAGTCATCGGAACATCTGCGTGGGCAGTGATGAAGATGATCGGAATATTGACGCCTGCATTAATCAAGTTCCTCTGGACGTCAAGTCCACTCATTCCAGGAAGTCGGATATCCAAAACAAGGCAACTAGGACCGTGTGGGATCTTCCGCTGCAGGAAATCCTGCGCGTTCGCAAATACCTCTGCCTGCAAACCGACCGTTTTCAGCAGGCGCCGCATTGATGCGCGCACATCCGCATCGTCATCGACGATAAATACGGTACGCTCCGTGGGGGTATTCATGCGCGCGCTGCTGCCTGGTACGGCAGCGTGAATCGAAACGTAGCGCCCGGTCCGGAATTCGGGGTGGCCCAGATACGGCCACCATGCGACTCCACAATCGAACGGCTGATCGCTAAGCCCATGCCAGTACCTTGTGGCTTTGTCGTGAAAAATGCGTCGAAAATCTGATCCGCCTTTTCAGGAGGAAGTCCTACTCCATTGTCGCTAACGGAGATCAACACTTGGCCATCCTGGTCCAGTTCCGACTTGACGATAAGTTCTCCTCCCGAGTCCTTCATTGCCTCGATGCTGTTGAGCATGAGGTTCATCAATACCTGCTGCAGTTGTACGCGATCCGCCGTAATTTTGGGAAGTTCGGGGGCCAAGTCAATGCGCATCGCAAGTAACTGCTTATTTGCTTCTCCAAGCAGCAGTACGTGTATTTCACGGATTATCTCATTCACATCAACCAACTCTCGTCGCGGAGTATCCTTTTTCGACAGCGAGCGGACGTGATCGATGATTTCTGCCGTTCGCCTGGCGCAAGCAATCATGGCGGAGCTAGCCTCGCGGGCTTCCGCGATATCGGGCCGGTCAAGATCCAGCAATCGCAAGCAAGCCTGGGCATTGTTCACCGCCGCGGTAACCGGCTGCTTGATCTCGTGAGCCAAGGACGCAACCAGCTCTCCCATCAGACTGACCCGGTTCATGTGCGCGAGCTCCGCCTCCAATTGGCGTAGCCTCTCTCGTTCTTGCTCGGCGCGCTTGCGTTCCGTAATGTCCATAGTCGTTCCGACGACCTCGACGACTTCTCCTGAATCATTGAGTACCGTCCGTCGTAGAGTCCGGACATGCTTGACGGGGCCGTCGGCCAACAAGACTCTGTATTCAAATGCATGCTCTGTCCCTTCGCAAGAGGCCTGTAAGCTTTGAGCTCTAACCATGGCGCGATCATCGGGGTATATCCGTTGTATAAATGTTTCAATACTCGGCATTCCTTCTGCCGGATCTAGCCCGAAGATTCTGTAGATTTCATCCGAGCAATAGACCATCCGGTCCGAATGTGGATCCCACGCCCAGCTGCCTGTTTTCGTGAGCTCCTGGGCCTCGGCCAAGTAAGCCTCACTCCGCTTCAATGCCTGCTCGGCGCGTTTGCGATCTTCGATGTCAGTTAGGACGCCGTGCCATTTAACAATGTTCCCGCGTTTATCGCATAACGGCGCAATGCGGACGAGAAACCAGCGATATTCGCCGTCGACGGCACGGCGCAGTCTCACCTCGTTCTCGAATGGCTTCCTGGCCGCGGCCGCAGCGCGGAATTTTTCAACGTGCGAATCGATGTCCTCCGTGTGAACAGCACGTCTCCAACCTCCGGAATCGGTTTCGGCAACGGACAGGCCGCTGTATTCCCGCCATTGGTTAGTAAGATAAGTGTGGGACCCATCGGGCAGAAGCACTCCTGCCATCGCCGGCATGTTCTCAACTAGATCGCGTAATTCTTTTTCGGTCCGACGCAAGGCTTCACCGCCTCGTTATCAGAATTCTCCGGTTACGTCGCTGAGCAGATTCCTCGGGAATCAGTGAATCATACCGCGTTCTGCGATCCACGTACTCCGTCAAACCATGCAATACAGGTGTCAGTTTTTTTGACACCTATGTCGTTTGTGTCCGCATAAGTGCTTGATTGGCAGGGACCCCGGCTCAGCATGCCTCTGCATGCGTTGGCATCGCGCTTGCTCTTCTAGCTCAACGGGAAGGAAACATAGGAGCAGACGATGTCAGCCGCGGGAATGATTTCATTGAATTGGCGGAGGGGCGGTAACGCTTCATCCGACGATCTCTGCGTTGTGAGTGACGAGACGCTTGTGGCAGCCGCGAAGAACGGTCACAGCGGTGCCTTCGATGATCTGTACAAACGTCATGCGGAAAAGATGTTCCGCATTACTTATCGCATTACACGAAATCGCGAGGACGCCGAGGACGCAGTCCAGGAATGCTTCCTTAAAGTATTCCTTTACTTGAAGAATTTTGACGGAAGGTCACGATTTTCCACTTGGCTGACACGCATCGCAATGAATGCCGCGCTGATGAAACTGCGCAAGAATCACGCGTCCCGAGAAGTTTCAATAGACCGGTCCGTAGAGACGAGCGAGATCTGCTCGGAGCACCAATCGTCAGACGTTTCTCCGAATCCGGAAGAGCGCTGTACGAAGAGCGAGCGGGAAGCAATTCTGAGAGATGCTATCGCGAAGCTGCGGCCAAGGATTCGGAAAGCACTCGAGATTCACAAGCTGCAGGAACGTTCTTTAGAAGAAACAGCAGATGTTCTTGGGACTTCTGTCGCAGCGGTAAAAGCCCGCGTGTTTCACGCGAGAGCCGCGTTACGAAGGACGCCGCGGCTGCGATCCCTGCTTCCGTCGATTTGGGCAAATCGCGAGCCAGTTTCATACCTGGCTCGATAAAAGTCCAACAGGCCGAACGGCGCTACTAGCCAGCGTTTGTATGGAGAACGGTTCTTCTAGAGGAGGTGCGATCATGAAACAGCCGTCCGTTCTTGAATGGTATCGCATCCTTAGAGCGCACCACCTGTTGACGATATTCCAAGCGATCCGCTACGCCCTGTGGCTGGCGCGCTAGGTGCCTTTCGTGGGGCGCTCAAGTTTGCGTAAACGGCCTGGATGCCGTTGCACCTTGGCGACCGGCAATTTTAATCCTCAAGAGAAGTGGGACCTGGATGCATAGTCGGCGATTCGTAGAAGTGATCCCGCCAGGATTCAACAACAGTCGAAAACGGACGATTTTCATGCTGGATTCTGCCAACGTAGCCACGTAAGGCCACTCGCACGCTAGTTCGCCACTGTGCTCCGGAGTGGGAGGCCCATGTTCGTACTCCCCCTGCTTCGCGAAAATAAAAATCCGGGTTGTCCAATTCAGAGGGTTCTCGAAAATGACTTTGTCGTCGTTACAGGCACAGGCACCGCGCGTGATTTTATCCGGCTTCTCACCGTCGAACTGCACTGAAAAGACAAAGAGAAAACCGGCTTGCCAGACTTGCCAATTAAGGGCCCCGTGAAAACAGCTAAGTGATTGTGGCGCCTTGCCTTAGCTTATTTTCCCCACTGTTCGCAATGAGGAGGTCGCCGGTTCGATCCCGGTCTCGTCCACCAAACTACTTTGCTTTGCGAAAGCCGGATGCTCCATCCGGCTTTCGGCGTTATGAGACCGGAAGAGTTGGTCTTTATTCTAGCGAATTCCGCAAGGCGTGGGATTCGCGAGCCGTCGGTCGTCGATTCCATTCGGAAGCTCAGGGAAAGCGATCTTCCCCCGCAGCCGTTCTCCATCCCGGCGAGCAGGACGCTCGATGATTGGTGTTGCAGTTGAAGCGAGGGCGCGCCAACTGCTCTGGCACTTCAACGAGTAGCGCGTCGACGTTGCGGCATGTGCGCCAGGTGATGCCGTGTTCGGTACCACCAGCGGAATGGGCGCGTACGCGGAGTATCTGGCTGTCAAGGCGGCGGCCATCGCAAGGAAGCAAGGAAGCCATCCAACCTCTCCTTTGAGGAGGCGGCATCAGTGCCGGTGGCCTCCCAAACTGCGTTGGAGGGAATCTTCACCCGCGGTCACCTGGAAAAGGGACAAACGATCCTGATCCATGGTGGTGCCGGCGCGGTGGGCGCCTATGCCGTGCAATTGGCATCGCGTGCCGGTGCCAACGTCATTGCCACGGCAAGCGGCGACGATGAAGCGTACCTCAACTCCATCGGAGCCAGCCGGGTTATCGATTATCGAGAGGCGCAGTTCGAGAAGGTTCTGCGAGAGAAGGTCGATGTGGTCTTCGACTTGATCGGTGGCGATACACAGAAGCCGCTCACAAATGTGAGAGGAACACATTCCGATCAGGCGCAATGCTCGATTATTGCCTTCTCTCTAAGGGCTCACGATCACGCGCTCTGGGCGCAAATTGAGGCTGTTGTGCAACAAAGATCTACCGGGCCAGCGACGCACCTAGATTGACTGGAGAATCAAACGAACCGTAAGAATTTGGTGTGCCCGAACCACGATTTTGAAAGTGTGTACATCCTCCGGCACAATCGGCTTCTGATCCCGTTCGACAGCATCTGTAGCAAAGATCTTGCTTATCGATAGCAGTGGCGTATGGATCGTAACGGAACGCGGCTCGGCGCCCAGATCGATGAATCGCAGAATCGTCCCGTTGCCGTCTTCGGCCGGCTTCCACGTATCGAGGAGGAGATCAGGATCATCGATGGTAAGAAAGCTTGCCTCATCTCCATTGAGCGGCCGAGGCAGATCAAGCGCCTTGTCCTGCGAACGGATTTGGTCCTGCTCCAGCGGTGTCGATTCTTCCCAACCCATGCGGCTCAGCGCAGCTGCATCCGTGCGAGTCGCGCTGGTAATGACGTAGCGGAAGTGAAAGCGCCCGCCTTGCGCTGCACGATAGTTGGTGTGCCAATAGTTGTTCATCACGTAGGAGAATATGTTTCCCACCCGGTGGCCGAATTCCGTCGGCCATTCGCCGCGATTGATATCGCCAAACGTCGCCAGGGGTGCATCGAGCGGCATCACCGTCGCCGACACCCCAGCCTGCTGGACGGAGATCCAGTGCTGAATGGAGAACCACTCGTGCCCCGCGCCGGGATACATATCCTTGGCCGGATCAACCACTCCGTTCTGAATCTCATACTGAAACTGTGGGTCCGTCATGGCAAACGGAAAAGCAAAGTAGACCGCTTCTTTCTTGAGTTCAGGCTTCTTGTCGATCTCTTCGATCAGCTCGATCTTCTTTTTGCCTTTGTAAACGCGGATTTCTGTATGAATCTCCGGAGTATTTTCCGTCGATGACGCAAGCTGTGCGCGCCAGCCCCAGGGCGTTTGCTCCACCGAGATCACCCGCCCATCCTGGGCCGCATGAGGATGCAGCTCAGGCTTGGGAGAAACCGCGCGGTACTGAAGAATGCTGTTCGGCTCCTCATCGCCACCGGTGACGTAGAGATATTGGCCGAAGCGCCACGCGCTCTGGGTATCTACCAGCTCCCTGTTCAATTCCTTGTCATAGATGCTGCGGATGCTGCCCGATGCCGGATCGAGTTCGACACGATAGAACGGGCTCTCGATGGTCGCCGAGGTTGTGCTTTGTGACGCTGGCGGCGCCGTATGCGCGGCGCGGAGTTCGTAGACCTTGTATCCCACCGGCGGAACATCCTCAGCGCGAAACTCCACCCTGCGAAAGTTCGGCCCCTCGTGGACAACCACATAGGAAACTGGTTCTTTCGTGGCGCGATCGGCGATCTCCATGTTTTTATCGAGATCGATTGTCACTTCCCCATCACGTTTCCAGTTCAAGGGATTGAAGACTATGAGGCTATCCACGCCGGCTGCGACGGAGTCGGCCAGGGCCGCCATACCGCTGCGGAGAATGTCGTTGCGCTGATCAGTAGCCGTGGTAGCTCGCGAGTCCTTTACCCGTAGTTGCTCGATAGCCTCGTCACTGTCGGGATCGGAGACGCTGTTCCACGAGGTCCAGGTGTGCTCATCGAAAAGCACCATGTTGGCCCACATCGAGTGCAACTCCTCGCGATTCACGGCGAGACGGGAATTCACCAGGGTGCCGACGGTGGCCAGCTTCTCGGCCGAAGGCGCGCGACTCTCGTTCTCTCTCTCTATAGCCGCGTAGAGCGCATCCGAGCCGATACCGTCTTCCCAATAGGGACCGCCATCTCCGCGGACCGTCGGTATCGCGTTCCCAAACTGCTCCGCGATGTTTGCAAGCGCATCATGAAAACCGGAGTATTCGATGTGCGGGTAGGCATGGAGCCCATTCCACTCAACCGCCAGTGCAGCCTGCTGCGGAAACAGGTCGGTATTTTCAACCTGCGTGCCAAAGACGATCGCAGCGCTGGCGAGATAACCGGGGCGCTGGTACATCTGGAGAAAGAGGGGTAACACCTCTTCACCCGTTTGCGTGAGTGGAGGCAGGCCAAACAGGAACTGCATCTGCATATAGTGCCGCGAATACCACGTCAGTACCTTGCCGCCGTCCGGCCCCTCCCACCAGAACGGTGTGTTCTCGTTCAGATGGCCCTGCAACAATACGGGCGCGCGATCATTGTTGCTCCCGGCAAAGAAGTAGGGAATACCGGCCGCTGCCAGAATTGACGCATATGACCACGAATAAGAGGGCACGTCAGTGATGTTGCCATAGTTGAGCAGCGTGCCGTGAACACGGCTGAAGTTCGCGCTGGGATACAACGATCGAATCAGCGTTTCTGCGGTCGGAAATCCCGTGAGGACATTGCTGGATTGCGCAGGAATGTAAATCTTCTGCTGCCGGATAGCCTCGACGATCCGGTCTTGTTCCGCTGGCGTGCGCGAATGCAAGAACTGGTCCAGGTTCCACTCGCCGTCCGTGCTGAATCGGAAGGCAGGATGTTGGACAATCAGATCCATTGCCTCATCGAGAATGCGGCTCTGGATCGTGGAGACCTTCGGCTGGTAATCGGTATAGCCCACATCAAGATGCACGTGAGGCACAAGAAAGAGCGTCCATTTCTTCTGCGGCTGGAGCGTCTCCTGCACATGCGCCGTGTGCCCATTCACAACCACAGTAAGCTTGGCCTGCGTATCGCGTGCGAACTCGGGAATCTCGAAGGGAATACGCTCTTCCCCGAAGTCCTGATTGGCGTGGAGCGGCTCGCTGAAAGTGTGGGCTGCAATGGCAAGTTCAACGCGCCCGGAACGAGGACGCTGACCATATCGCACGAAGACGTCCACTCGTTCGTCAATGGACGCACCGTGTTTCTGAAAAAAGACTGTCGGCTCTGCATGTGCGCTGATGGCGGTTGGAACGGGATCCGCTTGCTGCAATTCGATGGCGTCATATTCGAACCCGGCATCCGGAACGATCTTGTCACCTGCGGGGACAGCCTGAAAGGAGATGCTATTTGTGCCCGTCTTGAGCCACGATCCTGGAAAGTCAACTTCGACTTCGGCACGCGCATATGCCGGGTCGAAAGCAGCCACCATGTCACCCATGTTGTAGTCGAGCCGGGGATGCAGATAGAACGTGCCCAAACGGCCGTTGATTCCTATGCGCAAAGCGGGAACACTGGAATGCTCGATCAACAGTGATGCCTTCAGGCGATAGACCGGTTCAGGCCTGCCCGCGATGGAGAAGTCGATAGCGCGCGGTGCAGACGTGGGATCTGGCGGTTTCCCTGCCCAGGCTACAGGGACAAAAGCATACCAGGCTGTGCGCGGCTGGTCCTGACCAACCACAAAGTGAATGGCCACATGAGGTTCTCCGCCGGCAAATTCCCTGGAGGAGCCGTCGAGGACCCCAACCCTCCACAGTGTCTTGTCGGCGGGCTGAGCAAGCGATACCAACGACGTCGACGTCATCAACGCAAGCGCGAGAGCAACGGCTTTTACCTTCATAACCCCTCCATTCTCCAACCGCCCTCCCTCCAGTTGCTGTACCTATCGAGGAACTCGGCGATTGCATGCTCATAATAACGGCACGAGCCCGGCGATCGTACACTATCCGTCACTGACGTCTTGGCCTGATCGAGATCTAGAAAACGGAGTCTCGTTGGACTGCTCTGTTCTGTGCGGTTGAGTTTCTTCATAAGCAGCCGCTCCCCAGCGGCGGCTTATGAAATTACGGCTGTGATTTGCCATAAGAGCGAAAAGCGCGTTTTTCGTCCAAATGGATTGACTCTGCCTGTCCGTAATATCGGTAGTCCAATTAGGCCCCAGTGATCCAACATGATTTCATTCGGCGACCGCTCTTCGCTTAGGCGGGTTCGTCATACAGGCCAATCTCAGCAATATGAGGCATCTCTTTGCTGCTCTCCAGCAGTAGTCTGACCTTTTGCGATGAGACGCGCGGAATACGAAGAATTGTCGTCGGTGCTGGTGTTTCGCCGCCTGTTAGAGTGATCCAATTCGCGCCGTTCCAGTGCTGAAAACGATAGCTCCGGATGCGGCTCTGCGGGTAGTCATCCCATCGGCCGACGGGTTCTACCAGCGAGACAACGTTGAAGCTCTCTTGCTTTCCCAGATCCACTTCCAACCAGCCTGAGGTTTGCCCCTCATCCAAGTACCAGCTCGATCTGAAGTCACCATCGTTCGCCTCATCCGGTCCCACGGTATCCGGGTAGGAGCTGGCATGAATGGGCTTGCCCTTCGCCAGGTTCCGCGTCGTGATCACAACGTGCTCGCTGAGTTTTGCCATTGAGCCGGGATGCTTCCACGCCTTGCCGATCTCTTCCAGCCGGCTCACAACGTTGGGCGCAAGGCGTCCTTCACGGGTCGGGGGAGCATTCAGAATCAGGTTGCAGTGTCTTCGATTCAGCGGGTCAAGCCACTCTTCCACAACGGTCGTCACGGCCTTGAGATGTCCATTCGCGTCTCGCTGTTTCCAGAACCAACCATCCGTGAGGGTCACACAAGAAAGGGCCGGCACGTCACTGTCCACCGGGACCTTCTGTCCGGCATTCTGCTCAAACGCCTTCACATCGGAATAGTAGAGTCCGCCCGAAGGATATTGACTGGCGTTGAGGTCGCAGAGCAGGCAGTTGGGCTGCAGGTTCTTGATATGCGCATAGATCTCCTGGAAAGGTACCTCTTCATAAGTGATGCGGCTCCACGGCGCATCCCATCCATCGGTGATGAGGATGTCGACTTCTCCATAGCCGGTGAGCAGCTCCGTGAGCTGATCTTTAATGAGCTTTACCTTGGCCGGAGTGATGTTGAAATGGCGAATATCATCGCGCAGCGACAAGATCGAATAATAGAGCCCCACCCGCAGGCCCGCCCCGCGGAACGAATTCACATAGGCGCGCACGACGTCGGTGGAATGCGATGTCTGGCCTGCGCTTGCCGCCCCCGTCTTTGTCGGCCATATGCAGAAGCCATCGTGATGCCGGGTCGTCAGGCAACCCCAGGTCATGTTGGCCGACTGCGCCGCCACGGCCCATTGATCGGTGTCGAGTGCAGTGGGATGAAACAGATCAAGGGGCGACGTCGTATCACCCCATTCGCGGTCCTGAAATGTCGCCATGTTGAAATGCACGAACATGCCGAAACGCAAATCTACAAATCGTTGTTGGAGATCGAGGAGCGGCAGTCCGCGACGCGGAGTTACGCGAAGCGCTTCGTTTTGTTCCGCTGCAGCGCTGCGATTACCGGCCAGCATCGCAGCCGTCGCAGATTGCGCGGCCAGCCGGAAAAACTCTCTTCTTGTCGCCATCTCCGATGTTCGAACCCCGTTAGCGCGGTACGTCTTATCCAAGTGCAAGCAGTTCGAATGAGGCCGGCGCGAAGGCCCCTAGTTGTAACTCAAAACTGTCATTCTTAATAGGAATGGCGAGACCGCGAGGACGACCTCGAAAATCAACCTCTTGGGCGGTCTTAGCCGCAGTGCCAGATGGTACCTTCACCACAATCTTTCCGGATTTACCTGCGACCTCCCATATGCGGAGCAGAGTGCCTTTCAAAGCCGGAGATGATCCAAAAGCAGTTACAAGCACGCCGGGACGCGACACGCTCACGCCTGCTCGCGCCGCGGGCAACCTGCCCCCCGATCCTGTTGCCGCCGCGCCAAGCAAAGGCACCCTGCCTTCCAAAGCTGGAACAGCCAGACCTTTCTCAAGCCAAACGCGAACGCGTGAACTCCATGTTCCGGAATACCAATAACGGTAATTGGTATTCCATTGATTGTTATACAGATTCAAGAAAACGATAGGCTTCTTTGGTACAAAATCCAACGAGAACTTCCAGATGCCTGGCGTATCAAGACTGATGAGGGGGTGGTCGAGCGGGCAAAGTGAGATGCTGGCGCCGTCCGCACCGGTAATGGTTACACCGAGACCCACAGCGAGAAGATGTCGGTTGGCGCCAGTTAAGATGTCGCGGGCCGGGTCCATGATTCCTAGATTGCGCCAGACTGAAAATTGCGGAGCAATAAGCTTGAACGGCAAACAAAGCCAATCGGCCTCCGGCCAGTTGTCTTTGGCTTTGTTGATGATTGTTAATTCAAGATCAATGAATGGCTGAGCGCGATGCAGGCTCACGCGTAACGATGCAGCAGGCAGATGATTTGCCGGATCGCCCGGCATTTCAAGTATTGCGCTCGAGACCTCGCGACTCTTAATCGACCGTACAGACCCGTGGCGTCCTGATGCTGCGCGATATCGAACATCTGGCGGGAGGCCTGGCTTCCTCATGCCTTCGTGCAGTGTTGAGCCCCACCGTCCCTGCTGATAATCGCGGCAGTAACCATCTGTCTGAGCAAGCTCAAACCGCTCGTTCAAGTACTGTCCAAGGCCAAATTCGCTGACGTCGTCGACCCATTGCCGTCCCGTCCGATTGTCGCGAAGCGATGCGATGCATCCGCGAGCAGGGTCAAGTCTAACCTCGAAGAATTCATTCTCCAGTGTAGAGTCGGTGGAAGTCGTCGATTCGATCGCAGCGGGAGCGGGAAAAGTTTTATAGCCGCAGGCCGGAACTTCATCCGCAAAAAATGTACGGCCGTCAATTTCAACAACGCCAGAACGAGACCAAGGGAGAGGGTTGTAAACGACGACGCGCGGCCCATTCCAATCTACTGCCCGCGCAAGGGCACCCAGGTCCTTTCCGACGATTGAAGTGGTTATCTTAGCTGCGTTGCGGATATAGTCGGTTTTGTCCTCCCATGAATCCTCAAGATCCTTATAGCTCGATTCTGGTAGCTTGCGAAACTCCGCGCCGTAGACATTGACAGAAGTTGATCTGCCCCAAGTATGTTCTGAATAAAGTAGACTTTGTTCGTAAGCTTCGACTAATTCGTTGGTCGAATCTGGTACCGGAAGGCCCCAATGGCGTAGTTGTGTGTTGAGCACCTCGACCGCGGACATCAATGGGCGGCAGTTACGCGCCAGGCGCATGCCGCCGGGATCACACATGCATCCATGTATCCACGTGTCCGGAGTCTCGCCTTTTACCACTGGCAGGTGCGGTTTCTCGGCGAGAATCGCGTCAGCAAACTCCTCCATCGTGCCCATTCGCACGTCGACGCCCGGAAGTTTCTGTGCTGCCTCGGCGAAAATGGATTTGACTCCATCGGCTCCGGGCGGACCGGAATTGTCGCCGGTCACGATGATCGCAACCCAAGTCTTGTAAGGCCAGTTTAGCGGAGGCAGAAGATTATGACCGATATAGGGATCTTCCTTGCCTCCCCACGGCCAGAATGCAGTGGAAGTCCCGTAGATGCTCGAATACATCGTTAGCACTCGCGAGCCATCCGGGCCCTCCCACCAGAAAAGCGGCGGCATATTATGTACGTAGCCGGACGGCCAGTTGCATCCGATATGCATGAACTTGACGCCCCCGTGAGCAAGGCCAGTGGCTAGAGAGGGGGATTGCGAAGGAACATCCGTAGTCTTTGCTCCCTCAGCCAATGGCAGGCCGTATCGCCGAGAAACAGCATCGGCAAACATATAGCCACGCGCGAATTCCTCGGGTTCTACCAGTTCCGCCTCGATACTGAACGGCATTGCATGCGTAACAAACTGACGCGACCTCATTGCCGCATCGAGCTTCTGGCGACGCTCGGCTGTTTGTCCGTCCCAATCCTCAAGGACCTGTTGCATGACCCATCCGGGGGACGTCCAGATGAAGCGTTGCTTGGGCGGCAGTTCCCTTGCCTGTTCCATCACCTCGAGCGCCCGATCAATCATCGTCGTGCGGTAGTAAGCCACGACATCCTTCACTCGATGACTGTAGCCGATATCGAAATGCGTCTTGCAGACGACAATAATCTGCCGGACGCCGCGGGAGTCAGAGAGAACGGTCCTGTCTTGCTCGATCCCCGATCCCGCAGTCAAGCTGAACGCGGGCGCCCCGGCAAGTATGCGCAAGACATCACGGCGAGTATGTTTCCCAAGCGAGCCATTCTCTGTGTTCTGGTCCTTCATACGTAAATTCCAATTTTTGGACACTCCTGGTATGCCATTGGCGCGGTCGAACTTTCCCACGTTCGGCGACAAATGCCTGTCCCGGCAACATCTATTCCAAATCTCAAGGTCGAGACGAGCAAGAGGCCGTACTGCTTGCCACGCACAACATACTTCTATCTTTTTTCGCGTGATCTTGGGAAACTTTCCTTGTTCTTGCTGAATACCCTTATAAGAAGTCGTCTGCCCGAATTGTCAGGGTGCTTAGAAATCTTCTGAGCGTGGACGAACCGTCCATCCATCGTACCGTTCCACCGAGGAGCGAATTTGAGCAGCAAGGAGCAGGGGACCAATACTTGAGCGCATGGTCCAGAAATTCACGATACGACAAGTATCCAGTGGTTCGAGTTACCGGTTCATCTGAGTCCTGTCGCGTCGGATGGCAAACAATTGGAGCGGAGCTAGCGGCAGCGGTTCGACCCGGGAGATTTGTTCTATGCGTGGAGTGCTATCCCGGAGCATTCGAAGGCGAGATTCAGCAAGAGCTGACGAGGGCTTTGAGGCCTTCTCTCGTGGTGTTGGCCAAAGACAGCTATTTGTGCGAACAGGAGCTTCTGCAGTTGACGGCGCGCGATCTCGGCGACGATCCCGTCTTTGGCTTCATGAACAACTATGCGCTCGACGAGTTCTTCGCAGCCGATCGGCTTCGTGCAGCATACTCGAGCGTGCAAGGCGCTCAAGGACTGGTCCTTGTAATCGGAACCGGGGCCAGCCTGATTGTTCAGACCTGGGATGTGCTCGTTTATTGCGACATGGCGCGCTGGGAACTGCAACAGCGGCAACGATCGGGAGAGATCAGCAATCTCGGTCTCAACAACTTCAATGAACGGCCGTCCTTAAAGTACAAGCGTGCTTTCTTTGTCGATTGGCGTACGGCCGACCGCCATAAGAAGACTCTTCTCGATCGGATCGACTACGTGCTTGACACGAACGAGCGCAAACAGCCGGTGATGATTCCCCGCTCTGAGTTTCGTCGCGCACTTGACACCGCCGCATCGCGACCGTTTCGGCTGGTGCCTTTCTTTGATCCCGGACCTTGGGGCGGCCAATGGATGAAGGAGGTATGTAAGCTTCCCCAGGACGTACCAAACTTTGCATGGTGTTTCGATTGCGTACCGGAAGAGAACAGCCTCTTGCTTGGCTTCGGCGCGACGAACGTCGAGATACCCGCGATTGATTTGGTCTTTCAACATCCGCGCCGACTTCTCGGTGACGCCGTGCATGCGCGCTTTGGCACCGAGTTTCCCATCCGCTTTGACTTCCTCGACACCATGGACGGCGGGAATCTTTCATTCCAGGTGCATCCGCTTACCGAGTACATACAAGACCATTTTGGGATGCATTACACGCAGGACGAGAGCTATTACCTGCTCGACGTGGGCAAAGATGGCTGTGTTTATCTGGGATTGAAGGAAGGCATCGACCGCGAGCGCATGATCGCCGACCTTCGCGCCGCACAGGAAGACGACACTCAGTTCGACGCACACAAATACGTGAACAAGTGGCCTGCGAAGAAGCATGACCACTTCCTCATCCCCGCGGGAACCCCGCACTGCTCAGGCAAGAACTGCCTCGTGTTGGAGATCAGCGCTACACCGTACATTTTCACTTTCAAGATGTGGGACTGGGGACGCTTAGGGCTCGATGGACGGCCTCGCCCGATTCACGTTGATCATGGCATCCGCAACATTCAATGGGACCGCACCACCTCTTGGGTGAAACGCAACCTGGTAAACATCATTGAACCAGTTGATTCTGGCGACGGCTGGTTGGAGGAACGAACAGGACTGCATCGGCGCGAATTCATTGAGACGCGACGACACTGGTTCGACGCCCCGGTTCCGCATGCGACAGATGGCAGCGTGCAGGTCCTGAACCTCTGCGAGGGCGAAGAGGCGATCGTCGAGAGTCCCGAGAATGCATTTCCACCGCTGCTGGTTCACTACGCGGAAACGTTCGTCGTTCCGGCGGGCGTCGGATCGTATCGCATTCGGCCGCACGGGCCCTCAGAAGGCGAGAAGTGCGGAACGATCAAAGCGTTTGTCCGTACAGGTCCGTGAAACTGGAGACTCATTGAGTATGGACAACGCAAGCACTGGCTTCCTTCTCCTCGTGGTGGCAGGCGTCCTGAACGCCTCTTTCGCGCTGCCAATGAAATTCACCCGGCGTTGGGCATGGGAGAACACATGGGCGGTTTGGAGCGCGTTGGCACTGCTGCTGATGCCACTCACTGCGGCCGTGATTACCGTTCCGCAGCTATCTCACGTTTATGCGCAAGCAGGCACGCGCTCGGTCGCGCTAGTTGCGGCTTGCGGACTGGGCTGGGGAATCGCGCAAGTACTGTTTGGACTGGCCGTTGACTCGATCGGCATCGCGCTTGCGTTCGCCATTGTGCTCGGCCTCTCGGCCGCCATCGGTGGTCTCATTCCATTCCTCCGGCTGCATTCGGACAAGGTATTGACGCCCGCCGGTCTCGGCCTCATCGGAGGCGTTCTACTAGTCATGATCGGAGTCGGCATCTGTGCTCGCGCGGGCATGCTTCGCGAGCAAATGACTAAGCAAGCCCAGATGAATCGGTCACCGAGGCGCGGAATCTTGATGGGTGTGGTGAGCGGCATCGGTGCCGCGGCAATGAACTTCGGGGTGGCCTTTGGAAGTCCCGTAGTCGACGCTGCTGCTGCACACGGAGCAAACCCAGCGTGGAGGATGAACGCTGTCTGGTTGCCACTGATGGCTGCCGGAGCCATTCCGAATTTGTTTTATTGCGCATATCTCATGCGCTCAAAGCGTACATCGGCCAATTTCAGCGTGAATGGAACCGGGCGTTACTGGCTTTTCGCCAGTGTAATGGCGGTTTTTTGGTTTGCCAGCACGCTGATGTACGGCGTCGCCAGCTTAAAACTCGGTGTGCTCGGCCCAGTCTACGGTTGGCCATTCTTCATGTCCTTAATTGTAATCGTTTCGAGCGTGATCGGGATTTTGGCAGGCGAGTGGAAACACGCAACGAGATCTGCCGTTGGTTTGCAGTTCGCGGGAGTAGCTGTGCTGATAACGTCGGTGATTATGCTGTCCTACACCGGACGTCATCTGTAGGGAGCGAGGATGAAGGCGATCGCGGTAGATCTCGGCGGTACACACGCTACCGTTGCTCTGGTTGAAGACCGCACCATCCTCGCGAGCGAGGTGATCGGGTTAGAAAGAGTCAATGGGCTCGGTGCCGTGCTCCCCCTGCTTGCGGAGGCCACATACCGGGTGTTGTCAGAGGCTGCTGTGGAAGGTTCGCAGGCAAGCGCATTTGTGCTGTGTTTCTGCGGCCTCTCGGATCCGGCGACGGGCCGCGTGGTTTCGACCAATCAAAAGTATGACGATGCCACTCGCATCGACCTTCCTGCCTGGTGCCAGCGCGAAGTGGGCCTCCCGTTCATGATCGAAAACGACGCACGCATGGCGTTGCTGGGTGAATGCTACGCAGGCGCGGCACAGGGGGAGACGGATGTCGTAATGGTCACGCTGGGCACCGGCATTGGCGGCGCCGTTTTGATGAACGGCAAGGTTCTGCGCAGCAAGCACATCCTTGGCGGCAACCTCTGCGGACACATTCCCGTCGACTTTAACGGCCGCCGTTGCACCTGTGGAGCCATCGGCTGCGCAGAAGCGGAAGCCGGGGGCTGGTCACTGCCGCTAGTTGCGAAGGCCTGGCCAGGATTTGCAAAGAGCGCGCTCTCACGCGAACCGGCCGTGAGCTTCCGCTCGCTGTTCGAACATGCAACCCAGGGAGACGGTGTTGCGTGCGCCATTCAAGAGCGCTGCCTTCGCGTTTGGGCGGTGCTCACTACCGGGCTTATTCATTCATTCGATCCGGACGTTGTGGTTTTCGGCGGAGGGGTGCTGGCGAGCGCCGACGTGATAGTGCCCTATATTCAAAAACACGTGACCGAGTACGCTTGGACGCCTTGGGGCAAGGTGAGGATCAAGCCGGCCCAACTAGGTAGTCGCGCCGCGCTTCTCGGAGCGATCCCGCTGTTGACGGGCTGACCGGCTTCGGCGCTGACCTACTAACGTAAGACATTTTTGGCCGCGCCGCTTCAGGGTGTTTCCTGCTGGCTCTGCAGATTCTAGGACTCAAACACGCGTTTTCTGGTGTAAATGTGTACCCAGAATTCAAGGATGCTTGCCGGCATCTCCCTGCTGCGCCTTTGCCTGATCTATCGCAATATATAGCGCCTTAGCAGCCTGTTGATTGTCTGGATCAAGTCGCAAGACTTCACGCAGTTCAGCGATACCATCGTCCCAGCGGCCGAGCCGACATAGGGCAAGGCCGTAGTTCAGCTGAAAACCAGTACCAGTGGGATCCAAATCGAGTGCCGCCCGATATTTAGCCAGAGCAGCCCGTACGTCTCCCGACTTCTCCAGGGCTATACCTTGGTCATTCAAGCGAGATGCAGCTAAGGCGACCGTTGAAGAACGATCGCTTTTTGCGCGCTGCCCAGCCAATTGCTTCTCAATAGGCTTCGCCTCTTCTAGTTTTCCCGCCTTGCGCAGTGCGCGATCCAAACTGTACAGAGTGGCGACATCGGAGGGATCGCCAAGTAAAGCGATTTTCAAATGATCGAGCGCTTTGACGGTTTCGCCATCTTGGAGATATAACTGCCCAAGTCGGTACTGTGCAGTCGAGTCGTGAGGGTTCAGTGCGACCGCCTTCTCGAGCGCTTGCACAGCACCGCTGCTGTCAAGCGAGAGACGGCGCATTCCACCGAGATCAGACCACGCTTCCGCATACTCAGGACGCAACTGAATACTCTTCTCAAGCTCGTCGATCGATTTGTCGATTTGGTTCTCTGCTCCCCAGATTTTCGCTCTTAAGTAATGCGTATACGCTGCGGCCCGCACATCGCCTTGGAGTTTGATGGCCTGGTCGAGATGGTCACCTGCTGAAATCAGTTCGCCGGCTTGCGCGAGAATCAATGACAGGTTGACGTGGGCTTCCGCGAGCGCCGGGTTGAGTTCCAGCGCTTTTTCGAACTCCTGGCGGGCCGCCTTCGCTTCGATGAAGCGACTTAACACCATGCCGTACTGATTGTGCACGCCTGCTGAATCTGGACGTAGTTGCACGGCTGCCGCCATCTGGTTGATGGATTCGCTACGTTCTCCTATCAGGGCCAACGCTATTCCCAACAACAAATGAGCGTCAACATTGCGGGGATCGTCCGCAACGATTTGGCGTAACTCGACCACAGCTTCCGCAGTCGCGCCCTTCGAAAGCAAAGATTCGGCCTTCTCGAGTGAATTTTGCCCTGCGCGAAGATGTTCTGCTGAGAGGAATGCGGCGAGTAACGCAACTGTCGCGAAACAGGGTTTGACGTGGGCCCGTCTCATCGATATCCCAATCCAGCTAAATCCATTCGGCTGATTCTGCTTCGGCTGTCGAAATGCCCCATTAGAAATGTATGCCAGTGAAATCGCCACTCTGTCCCATCTCAGGAAGAAAATATTTTCGTTGCAATGCAGCGCTTCTCCTGCTCTATTAAGAGCAAGTTTCGCTCTCTTATGTTCCTCTTACAACCAGCCGACGACGACCGTCGCGGACACGTTCCGTATAACGAATTATTGGAGCTCGGCGACGAGCCCCTCATGCAGGAACTTCAAGCCGGGAACACGGACGCATTTGCGATCGTCTTCAAACGGTATCATCGGCTGGTGCATGCCACAGCCCTGCACATTTTGCGAGACGCGCATGAAGCTGAGGACTTAACGCAGTCAGTTTTCTTGGAAACCTATCGCCGCGCGGCACAATTTGACGCCCGCCGAGGCACTCTTAAAGTGTGGCTTCTTCAGTACGCGTATACCCGCAGCATCAACCGGAGGAATTACCTGTTAGTGCGGCACTTCTACAGCCAAACAGAAGTGGATGCCGCGGATGAGGAGGCAAGCCTTTGGTCTCCATCACGTCTTCAGTTTCAAGAAGCGAGTCGGCTCGCAAATGAAGCGCTTGACGCCCTGCCGGATGTGCAGAGAAAGACGATCGAAATGTTCTTCTTTGAAGGCTTAAGTTTTAAAGAAATAGCCAAACAAAGAAATGAGAGCTTGTCGAGCGTGCGTCACCACTACTATCGAGGTTTAGAGCGGCTTCGTTCGTACCTCGACAGCCGCCCGCAAAGGGACCAGCGTGCGAAGCAGTTGTCGCTAGAAAGAGGTGCGGCGTCGTGAAGCACGAGCGTTTCAAAGAGCTCTGTGCCGCCGCTAGTATTGGGCAGGCGACGCATGAAGAGCTCGTGGTGTTGGAGCGGCACACCGCTCAATGTGACGGTTGCCGCCAGGCGTATTTTGATTATTTGAGCGTTGCATCGCTGGAGTTTGCCGCCGCCAAGCAAGCTCCGACCCTGTCCGTGAAAGATTTTGAGGAATCGATCAACTCAGAGCTTTTCACGCGCCGCTTCTTCGATCGCGCTAAACAGGAAGGAATCGTATTTTCTCGAGAAGTCGACACCAGCATAAAGCTTAGGCCGGTCCCTCTCAGGCACTCCAGAAAATCCGCCTGGCAATACTGGCGAATCGCTGGCGCAGCCGCCCTTTTTGTTGCGGTGGCCGCCTCGGGTGGCTATGTGTACTGGAACGGCTCGATAAAAACCAGGAAAACTACATCTGAGCAAACGCAAAATAGCGTCCCCAAAGGGCAGTCGCCTGCGACAAGCTTTGACGCGCGCATCCACGAGTTAATGGCCGCGAATGCGGACTTCAAACTTCAGATCAGCTATCTACAGGCCGAACTGCGCAAAGCCAACGATCAACTGGTCGCAACCGAAAGCGACCTGCGAGAAACATCTCAGGATCGCCAAAAGGTGGCAGCTGCTCGCGACGTTTTGCAGTCCAAGCTCGACGAGGCGCATCGCGAACTCGATAAATCAGAATCGATCGTAGCAAGCGCCCAACAGGAAGCAAACTCTCAGCGATCGAATGCCAACGACACGGAAGCGAAGTTGATCGCCGATGAAATTAAACTCCATGATCTGGATGAAGAGTTGAAGGAAAAGTCTGCGCTGCTCGATCAGGAGCGCCAACTCCTAGGCGCGAGTCATGACGTCACAGATCTGATGGGCGCTCGCAATCTTCACATCGTCGATGTAGTGGATACAGATCCGCACGGCAAGAGCCGCCCAGCCTTCGGACGAGTCTTTTTCACCGAGGGCAAATCGCTCATTTTCTATGCGTACGATTTAAATGAGCAGAAGATGCATAAGGCTAACTATCAATACCAGGTTTGGGCGAAAAAGGAAGGACCAAATCAACGGCCGTTGAGGCTAGGCATTTTTTATTCAGATGATAAGGTACAGCGCCGTTGGATGTTCCGATGCGATGACCCGAAGATTCTACGGGAAATTGATTCGGTGTTTGTGACGTTCGAGCGCTCGGACAGCGATCCGTCACATCCGGAAGGTTCGAGTCTAATGTATGCGTACCTACGCGGCCAGGCAAATCATCCATAGGTTGCTCACCTTGCTGCCGGCGTCCACCGCATGGCAGTGACAATTCAGAAGCGCGTCCGTTCATCCAGTTGCTCAATAACCTTCAACCAGAAAAGGAGGGTGTGGGACAGATCGCGCACGCGCCAGGAATACTTAGCAAAAGGGGGTGTTCATGCGAAGCAAGCGCGTTCTTGTGTGTGGATTTGTTGCCTGCCTAATCGCCTCAGTTGTTGTCGTGCTCGGTCCCGGCGCACAGTACACGCTCGCGCAGACCGAAAAGGCCTCCATATCCGGTCGCATCACCGATCAGAGCAACGCGGTCATGCCTGACGCTGAAGTTGAGCTAAAGAACACCGACACTGGTATCGTCACGGTGACGAAGACCAACGACCAAGGCGTATACGTGTTTCCGTCTTTGGCCCCGGGCAATTATGTAATGAACGTGCGAAAGCAAGGTTTTCGCACAGTGTCGGTCATGGACGTCAAGCTCTACGTGCAAGACAACGTTTCACGAAATTTTGTGCTACAGGTGGGATCCTCGGTCGAGTCGGTCACGGTAACTGCCGAATCTGGCGCGGGATTAGTTAACGTGACGGGTTCCGAACTGGGGACTGTGATCACGCAGGAAGCCATCCACGAATTACCGCTCAATGGACGCAATTTTACCCAGCTGCTGACCCTCACCCCAGGCGCCACGCCGATCAGCACCGCCCAAAGCTCAGGTGTCGGGGTAAACGATCTGGCCGTGCTAGGCGTGCCTACAGCCAGTGTGTCTCAGCCGTCCATTCAGGGTCAGGCCAACCGTTCGAACCTATACATGTTGGACGGTGTCATCAACACGGAGTTGAACACCAGCACCTATGTGATTCCGCCGATTGTTGACGCCATTCAAGAGTTCAAGGTGCAATCGCACGATGACAAGGCCGAATACGGTGGCGTTCTCGGTGGCGTGGTCAGTGTTGTGACTCGTAGCGGCGGCAACCAGCTTCACGGAAGCGCGTGGGAATTCGTGCGCAATAACGCTTTTGACGCCCGCGATCCGTTCCGGGACGAGTTCCGCAGCTCTCCCTCTGCCTTTCACCAGAACCAGTTTGGGGCGACGGTCAGCGGGCCTGTCTTCATTCCCAAGGTGTACAACGGACGCAACCGCACATTCTTCCTGTTCGGATATGAGGGTTGGCGCTTCAACCAGGCGGCTCAGACACGCTATCGAGTCCCAACTGCCCAGGAACTCTCCGGCGATTTCTCGAACTCTATCCTGCAACAAAACATCTATGACCCAGCGACAACTCAGCCAGACCCCGCGAACCCTGGCCAGTTTACGCGCAGCCAGTTCATTGCGTCATCGAATCCAAGCAGTCCCAATTTCAATTCGGCGTGCACGAATCCGGCGGGATGCCCGAACATGATCCCTTCGGCCCGACTCGATCCAACAACGGTGAACTTCATCAAGACCTACTATGGAACGCCAAACCTCACCGGAGATCCGGTATTCAACGCCATCGTAACGCGCCCTCACGTGGACAATTCAGATCATTATACGGCGCGCATTGATGAGCAGCTCGGGGGCAAAGATAGCTTGTTCTTCCGCTACGATCGCCTCAACGTGATTAATCTCGCTCCATTCAGCATTTCTGGAGATACCGGCGGCTCGGTGCCGGCGACGGATATCGGTGTTGGATGGAACCATCTGTTCACCGGAACTCTGATGCTAGAAAGCCGGTTCGGGCGAGCGCACCGGCCGTTTTCACGCTTTCAGACAGACATCGCCGGGCTCGGTCCGATGCAGAAGCTGGGATTCTCGAGTTCTGCAGGCAGTCTCATCACTCTCGCTTCGCCCTGGGGCACAGGAGGGGTGCAAAACGCTAACACGATTGGCAGCCCAGTTATAGATTTCTCTCAAGGACTGAGCTGGGTGCGCGGAGTGCACGAGCTCAAATTTGGCTACCAATTTGTAAGGCAGGGCAACGACACCGCCAGTCCGCCTTATGGCAACTATACGTTCACGAACGACACCACCGGCAATCCGGAGCAGGTTGGCACAACTGGAAATTCGCTGACATCCGCCTTGTTGGGGCTTCCCGCGCAGACCAACAATACCGGCAGCGTGTCCAACAGCAACCGCGTTAATACTTGGTCCTTCTATGGCCAGGATTCCTGGAAATTGCGCAGCAACCTCACAGTGACCTACGGCCTGCGTTTTGACCGCCGAGGAGCATTCGACCCCTCGTCGAGTACCGTCGTGAGCGGTTTCACCGCCAACGGCGACTACTGGATCGGTCTTAATCAATTACCGCCGGCCTGCAGCCAGGCGGGAAAAGCGCCTTGCATTCCTGGTGCGGGCACTCTGCAGAGCATTCCGAACGGGGACAAGATCATGCTCTCGCCTTATGGCCGGGCGTGGGGGCCCGCTCCGAACTGGAGCGACTGGGGGCCGCGCGTCGGCGTAGCTTGGCGTGTTACCGGAAATACGGTGGTACGTGCCGGGTACGGTGTTGTTTATGACGCGCTCATGGGCATGGAGCAGGATTGGAAAGGAATCTCCGGATCGTGGCCTGCTACAGGTTCGGTATTTGCATTAACCCCGATCAACCAACTGGGTAAACCCCTCACTCCCATCGAGCAGACCTTCGGGCAGGTAGGCGCTGCTGCTTTGCCCGGGCCATCTCCGTGGTCACAGTCCAATTGGTTTTTTGATCCCAATCGCAAGGACCCGCGATCTCAGGAGTGGAACGTCGAGATCCAGAGGCAAATGACCAGGAATCTTGCGCTCTCTGTCGGATACGTCGGCAGCTACAGCGACCGGCTGGATGAAACCGGCTTGTTCAACACTGCCGTGACGCCGGGAGCTGGAACTCCTGCCCAAGTCGCCCAGCGACAACCGTTCCCTTGGATCACTGGCACTCCCTTCTTTGGAACCGATCGTGGCAACGCCAATTACAACGCGCTACAGGTCAAGTTGGATCATCGGTTCGCCAATGGCTTCCAGTATCTCGTGTCGTACACGTGGTCCAAGGCCATCGATGCCGGCAGCAGCGGATGGTTTGCGGCGGAAAATGGCTCTGGAGCGGGAGGATCTTCATCCTTACAAAACTACTACGACCCCAACGGCAGCCGCAGTGTGTCCTCATACGACATCCCCCATTTCCTTTCGATGAGCGGAATTTGGGAGCTTCCGTTTGGCAAGGGCAAAAAGTACTTCAATCAGCATGCAATCGCGAGCCGGCTCCTGGGCAACTGGCAGATGAATGGAGTTGTCCAATTGCGTTCTGGACAGCCGTACAACTTAGCCGTCTCGGGTGATGTGGCTAACATCGGAAACTCCGTGCCTTGGTGGAATTACGCCCGCCCCAACTTGGTAGGAAACCCGCAGCCCTCGCACCCAACGGCTAAACAGTGGTTCAACCCAGCCGCCTTCGCGGTGCCTTCGTTCTCGTACGGAAACTTCGGCCGCAATGTCTTGCGAACGCCCTCTGTGGCTGACGCGGACTTCTCGGTGTTCAAGAACTTTCTCGTGACCGAATCAAAAGTCATATCGTTCCGAGCGGAGTTTTTCAATGTTTTCAACATTCAAAATTACGGTGCGCCTGATAGTTTGATCGGTGACCCAGCGGCTGGTCGCATTACTTCGAACGTCATTCCGCCGCGGCAAATCCAATTCGGTCTACACTTAGCATTCTGAACGGAATTGGGGCCGATTCGGCAAAGAGGTGCGGCACCCGAGATGCCATAAGGGAATGAGAATAGCTCGAATGCAGCGCAGGTACTTTCTCGAGCTGGGCTTCAAGGGTTTGGCCGCGATCAGTTCACAGCAATTTAGGCCTCAGAAGACTCGTGCTTCCCTCGTCTCCAAGTATTCGGTGAGCGGAATACGTTTCGAAAATCGGCAGACGAGATCGGGTCTCGATTTCGTCCTCAACAACGGCACTACCCCCGACAAACCACTAATCGATTCCACGCTGGGCGGCGTCGCGCTCCTTGATTTCGACAACGATGGATTCCTCGACATTTTCTTCACGAACGGCGCTCGAATTCCCACCTTGGAAAAGGACGATTCCTCATTCTTCAACCGGCTTTACAGGAACAATCGAGATGGCACGTTTACGGATGTGACGGAGCGTGCTGGCCTTCAGGGAAAAGGATATTGCATGGGAGTCGCTGCGGCCGACTTCGACAATGACGGCCGGACCGACCTCTACGTGACCGGAGTAAATCGCAACGTCCTCTATCACAACAACGGCGATGGCACCTTCACGGATGTGACCGAGCACGCCGCTGTGTCGGGCGTTGATGAGAACGGACGGAAATTGTGGTCGGTCGGTGCAGCGTGGTTCGACTACGACAACGACGGATTGCTTGATCTTTTTGTCACAAATTATTTGGATTGGTCTCTTAGGACTTCAAAAGTCTGTGGGAATGACGGAAAAAGGCTCTCATGTTCTCCTTCGCTATACTCGGGTTTGCCAAACCTGCTCTACCGCAATAATGGTGACGGCACATTCACTGAAGTATCGAGGCAAACTGGCATCGCCGAGCTCATTGGGAAGGGCATGAGTGTCGCGGTCGCCGACTTCGATGACGACGGTTTCATGGATGTCTTTGTGGCGAATGATCAAGCGAGGAATTTCCTGCTCAAGAATGTCGAAGGGCAGAGGTTCACTGAGATCGGAGTCGAAGCAGGCGTCGCCTACTCGGAGGACGGACTGCCATTGTCTAGCATGGGAGTGGACTTTCGCGACATGAACGAAGATGGTCGTCCCGACTTAATTGTTACGGCCCTAGGAGGTGAGACTTTTCCTCTGTATTTGAATTCGGGGCATGGGCTCTTTGAATCTTCTAGTTATCCGTCCGGGCTCGGCTTCCAAACGCTCAGAATGAGCGGCTGGGGAGTAGGAGCCTACGATTTCGATAATGATGGCCACAAGGATCTATTTACGGCAAATTCGCATGTCAGTGAAAACGCCGATTTTTATTGCCGCGACCACTACCGCCAGCCCAATGCCCTGTTTCGGAATTTGAGGAATGGCCGGTTCGAAAACGTGACAGCGCAAGCGGGGAGCGCATTGCAAGTAGCCGCCGCGCACCGAGGTTGCGCCTTTGGGGATTTGAACAATGACGGCCGAATCGATTCGATTGTTTCAGCGATCGGTGAACCGGCGAAAGTTCTCTACAACATCTCCAGTCGTGAAAATCACTGGATTCTAATTCAATTGGAAGGCACCAAGAGCAATCGCGACGGTATCGGCAGCAAAATCAAAATCACTTCGGAGTCTGGAGAAATTCAGTACAACCACGCCACGACAGCAGTTGGATACGCAAGCGCCTCGGATAAACGCGTCCATTTTGGATTAGGTGCAGCCCGTCGTATTCGCGAGATTGAGATTCGGTGGCCAAGCGGTCACACACAACTTCTGAAAGACATTGCACCCGACCAGATCCTGATGGTGAAAGAAAAATGATCTTCTTGGGAACGCCAGCACCGACAGGCAAATTCTCAAAGCGCGTGCTGTTCGGGTTCGCGCTAGCCTTATCGTTCTGGGCTCATTTCTATGTCTTCGAGCCGGTCACCTATGCGGATAAGAACCGCAAGCTCAACGCGTGTTCCGGGTTGGAGAGTCCCCTTCGTTCGGCGGAACAAGCCCTCACAAGAGGTGATGCTTTCGAAGCCGAGCGTCTCTTGCTGCTTCTTCAATCGTCTCGTCCTGCGTGCGGAGAAGTTTTAGCAGGTTTGGCACGGGTCCGGGCGTCGCAAAAAGACGTCAATGCTGCTGAACAATTGTTTTTGCAAGCCATCGCGTTATCACCTGATGATCCACACATGTACTTCTACCTTGCCCAGTTTAGCTTTGATCAAGGAGACTACGGGCGCGCAAACGATCTCATCGATAAGGCGCTGATCCTGAAGAACGAATATCCCGAGGCCCTCATTCTCAAAGGCCAAATGCTCGCGATGAGGGGTGAACCCGGTGCCGCTCGCAAAACGCTCGAAGAAGCGTGCAGGATTGCGTCCAAGAACGCGGAGGCTCATTTCCAACTGGGCATTTTGTTCGACAACAGTAAGCTCAATCGAGAAGCAGTTGAGCAGTTTCGGATTTCGGTCGCCCTGCGCCCCTTAGATCCCCGCGCTTACGACTATCTGGGCCTTAATCTGGAAGATTTGGGCGAAACACAAGAGGCTGGGAAGATTTACAAAAGGGGGCTGATCTTTAACAAAGGGCCGCTTTTTGATTACTTCCTTGACTACAACTATGGCCGGTTCTTGTTGAAGGAGCGCAAACTTCAAGAGAGTAAAGTCCACCTTGGTCGCGCCGTGTCGCTGGCGCCGGAGACGCGGGCGGTCTACTACGAGCGCGCCAAGTTGAATGTGCTATTGGGCGATTACCAGCAAGCGCGGCAGGATGCCGAACAGGCATCCCGTCTTCAGGATCCATCGGGCTTCGTACTGGACCTCCAGGTATATTACCTCCTGGCGAACGTCTACTCGCATTTGGGTGAGCATGAGCTTGCTCGTCAGTACGCGGAGCTGAGCAAGACCGCTACGATTCCAATTCAGGACCGGGCGAGAAATTAGGTTCCTCGCGGCGCCAATGGCCAATTTGACCGCTTGTTTGCGGCAGTGGCCTTTCGTCAGACTCGTAGGGAGATCGCGCTGACGTCGGGGTCCGGCAACTGCGATGGCAGCTCAATACGCAATTTTCCTTCCGACTTCTGCATCTTCAACGATTGTCCGCCGGCACCAAATAAGCTGAAAGCACTCGCTCTTGAAGACCGTCGATCTCAAGCGGTCCACGTGGCCAGTCAAACACGTGAAAGAAGATTTTGTCCTTCTTCACCGTCGTCCGAATCGATAGAACGCCTTGCAACGGTCCGTACGTTGTTCCATAAATGGATTCGCCATTCACTGACAACCAGCTCCCGATTGTGCGAAGCCGTTCCTGAAATTCCGGCTGGATCACCCCGTCGGGCTGCGGGCCCGCGTTGAGCAGAAAATTCCCGCCGCGGCTGGCCACTTCAACCAAAGATCGAATTAGCATCTGTGCCGATTTGTCCCGGCGAGCCCTTTCCTCTTGGAGAATCGCCAGGATCCAACTACCGTCGAAAACGGACCATTTTCATGCTGGATTCTGCTAACTAAGCCGGTAAGGCCACTCGCACGATAGTTCGCCTGGGCTCCGGAGTGGGAGGCCCATGTTCGTACTCCCCCTGCTTCGCGAAAATAAAACTCCGGGTTGTCCAATTCAGAGGGTTCTCGAAAATGACTTTGTCGTCGTTACAAGCACAGGCACCGCGCGTGATTTTATTCGGCTTCTCACCGTCGAACTGCACTGAAAAGAGTAAGAGAAAACCGGCTTGCCAGACTTGCCAATTAAGGGCCCCGTGAAAACAGCTAAGTGATTGTGGCGCCTTGCCTTAGCTTATTTTCCCCACTGTTCGCAACGAGGAGGCCGGGGGTTCGAATCCCCTCTCGTCCACCAGATTTCAAAGGCTTACACTGTTTTTTCAGACCACGTGGTCCTCGTTTTGCCAGCTAACGAGCGCGCCGGGAAATCCAAGTG
>Ga0209647_1000694_pt1 | contig 30774 bp, 41 predicted proteins | sample GraSoi_2013_60cm_FD_185827 | JGI IMG/M metagenome (GOLD analysis project Ga0209647, IMG submission 185827) | Grasslands soil microbial communities from the Angelo Coastal Reserve, California, USA - Sample 9_17_2013_60cm (SPAdes) (version 2) | ecosystem: Environmental > Terrestrial > Soil >... | reverse complement strand
CGGCAGTGATCTCACGGAACTTCACGCCGAGCGTTCGTGCCCTTGCGCCGTCCGGCGGATCAGTCGCATGACTCGCCTGCCGAAGGCGACGGCCGTCACCACAGTGACCAGGATCGCCATCAACGCTCCCGTGGCCAGGGCCGTCATCGCATTGCTGACCGGGGCGTAGGCAGCGGAACGCGCCACGCTGAGCGATGTATTCCAGCCGGTGAGTGGTGACGCGGTGAATACGTGATAGACCTGCTGCCCTTCGGAGTCGCGGGCCGTACCGGCCGCGCCGCCGGCGTTCGCGATCCGGCCGGCAAGGTCGGGTGCCAGCGATTTGCCGACGTTGCCAGGCGCGTTGATGCTGCTTGCGATGACAATGCCCTGCCGATCGACGATGGTCGCCATCGAATTGTCGGGCGAGCGCTGTTCGGCGAGCAGGCGGCTGAATTCCGCGGCATCCAGCGATAGCTCGAGGACGTAGCGCAACCTGCCGTCGCGCATGACGGGAATGTCGAGCCCGATCCGGGGCTCGAGCGTTACGAGGGAGATGAAGAGGTTAGATACGAAAGGTTTGCCTGTCGAAACGACTTTTCTCAGCTGCTCCGCGCCGCCAATCGGGACCTCGCGGTAGCGTGGATCGAATCCCGGCGGTTGGGTCGCCTGCAACGGACTCGGCAGCGAAGAGCCGAACGGACGACTCGAGTTGGCCAGCGGCTTTCCTGAGGCGTCGAAGAGGACGACGGAGGCGCCCCCGTGTCCTTCCATCGCACGCGCGCAAAGGTCGTGGAAAGACTTGATGTTGCCGGTGTCGAGCAACTGCGACGAGGCGAGCGTTTCGAGAATCGCCAGCCAGGCCTTGACCTCACCATCGACCGCCAAGGTGAGCGCGCGTGCGGTGGCCTGCATGCCGCTACCGATGATCTCGCGCTTCTCCGCGAGTTGTTGCTGCACCATGGCCACGGCGAAGACCAGCAAGGGCAGGCATGCCGCCAGGACCAGGAGGATGAGGTGGGTTCGGAGGGACTTCAAGCCGTTGCTCTCACTCGAATCAGGGCGGGCAGCCCATACAATACCTGAGCGATGCGGCATCCCTACGGTTCGTGGCAAACCGCTTCGATGTTGTGCCCGTCCGGACCAATGACGAAAGCTGCATAGTAGTTCGCGTTGTACTGCGGGCGCAGGCCAGGCGCACCATTGTCTTTGCCACCCGCCGCCAGAGCCGCGCGATAGAAAGCTTCGACCTGCTGGCGATTGTCGGCCGTGAACGCCAAGTGAAGATGCGCCGGCTTCTCATCGGTTTGGTGCAGGACCAATGAAGTCGTGCCACCCTTTGGGCAAAGCTCGACACCGTACGCCGGCGCCCCCTCCGCGACAACAGCTACGCCGAGCGGTTCGAGCGCCTTGAGGAAGAACGCTTTGCTCGCTGCAAAGTCGCTGACTCCGAATTTGACGTGGTCGAACATGAGTTCTCCGTGCGTTCTAATGTCCTAGTTGAGCGGCCCGCCACGGCTCTGGGCACAACAGCCTTTCTCGAGCTGCACAGGCGGACACTTCACAGTCCCAAAGGAACAGAACACGCAGCAGTCGCGCGCCACTGGCCTAAGCAACGTGCGACATCCTTTGCACTCGTAGAAATAGATGCATGCGTCCGTGGGCATCTGTTCTTCGGCGCGATGTCCGCACGCCGGGCAGGTGATGACCGAGCTGAGTTGAACTTCCACGCTGGGAGCGTTGTTAGCTGTCATTTCCAACGCGCCGGAACCGCAGCTCCGATCGCTCCTTTGCTTTCGCCGCCTCGACCTCACGGGTGCGCGAGTGCGCATTCGTGACGAGCGAGCGGATCAGGACCCCGGCAGTCGCCGCGATGTCCTCAACCGCGCGGTCGAACGCCGCTTCGTTCGCCTCTGACGGCTGCGTGAAGCCGCTCAGCTTTCGCACGAATTGCAGCGACGCGTCGCGAATTTCCGCCTCGGTGGCTGGCGGCTCAAAGTTGAAAAGCGTCTTTATGTTGCGGCACATGGCGACTCCAGCTGGTTTCTATTCATAAATGATATGCCCTCGCATCATCAGGCCATGTGATCGATATGTTCGGGCAGAACCACCCAACTGTGCTTCCGGTCTTCATACACCGAGAACGCTGGCTGGGGGAAGTCAGGATCGGCAAACGCTCCGACCGGTATGGCCACGTGCTCTTCGCGTCCCGCGATGCCGTAATGCACGATCGCTCCGCAAGTTGGGCAGAAGTGAAATGTGACGCTATTGCCGGAGTCGCCAACTCGGACATAGGTCGAGGAAATACCTTTGATCTCGACGCCCTCCCGCCGAAATCGCGCTTGTGCACCAAATACACTTCCGGTGCGGCGCTGACAAGCGAGACAGTGACAAATGGAAATTCGGACAGGCTCCTCGGACACCGTCGCAGTGAGTTGGCCGCAACTGCAGGATGCGGTGCGAGTAATTGGCGTTCTCTGTTTGCTAGGCAGCATCGACCTTGGGTAGGTTTCAGCACATGCTATTTCGAAGGGCGTCGATAGCCGCTCTATCCAATTGAGGCAGCGTGTCGGTAATCGTGAACCATGACGATTTCGCCTCCACCAGGATATGCCTCTCGGGTCGAAGGCCCGGATCGTCGTCGAGTACTCCGGCCTGCACCTCAAGCCACGGGGAGTCCGACTTTGGATCGGGTACAGGCGAGCCGCATCGGCCGCAAAAGGATATGCGATAAGGGGGAGGCTTGTCGCGGAGGGGGGCTTCGTATCTCCGAATGAGCTCTTCGCCCTGGAGAAGGCGGAAATCCTCGCGCAGTGCACCCAACCAAGGCACGAAAGCTGAGCCGCTGGCCTTGCGACACCGGCTGCAATGGCACAGCTCAAACGGTCCGACGGCCCGAGCGAGCTCGAATCGAACGCCGCCACAGAGACAGCCGCCTCGAATCATGATGCACCTCCCAAGTGTCGAGACTTGTGCAGCCGTGATGCGCCTTTATTCACGGGCTGCGTCATACGGTGCGGCCACCATGCCTCACGGTCCGCTCGAACGCGTTGTTAGACGCTAGTTCGGAAGGCCTTCGACCACGTACGAACGCCAGTTCGAAGAACTGTCGCGGCCCGCCTTTAGCGCTACGTAGGCCGGAGATGTGTCGAAGGCCAACGCCTCGTCCACGCCGGGGAATTTGATGAGAGTAATGGTCTTTGGGGGATCACCGGCGAGCGGAACGCCCTTGGTGGCTCGCACAAGGAACGTTCCACTGGTTGGAAGAGCTCGAGCGGCATCGGCGTACGTCTTCCAACCTGCCGGGTCAGTGACCTGAAACTCGATGACCAAGTAGCCGGGGGGTTTACTTTGAGCTCGGCTGCTCTCGATGCCAACTGCACAGATGACAGCGCCGGCGAGCATGGGGCCTATTAGCTTGAGGCTGGCGTTCACGTGTTTTCCTTTGGTTCGTTGAAGGTAGGGAACAACGCGGAACGGCGGTTTCTCGGCGTACCGGTACTTGGCAGTGTGCCCGAAGGCACGCGGATCATTCGAGGCCTCTCAGCTTCTTCCGAAAGAACACGCGTGGATATCCGTTGATGACGCGGTGGTCGTATACGACATATCCGATTTTCAAATATAGGGCCTGATTCTCGGTCATCTTTTCGTGTGTTGCCAGATAAATGGAGTCGAAGCCTTGGCGCCGGGCCTCCTCCTCCGCTCTCTGCAGAAGCAGCCGCCCTACGCCCCAGCCTCGTGCCTGGGGCACAACAGCGACATTCTCCAAGTAGAACCCTTCATCGGTGGTATCCATCACCAGGATTCCAAGAATGGCACTCTCCCGCTCGGCGACGAGGACCTGTCGGGCGTTAATTACTTCGCTGTAGTCCTCGAGCATGGGGCCAGGTTGCCTCCCGATCCGCTCGATGTAATGGAGATAAGCAGCGCACGCACAAGCGGTAATGCTTGGAACGTCGCTTGGCCTGGCGGGCCGGACGATGATGGAGGAATTTTCCATCATCTGTGACATCGCGTTCCGCTGCTGTGTGCGTGCTCCGGGCAATGCTTTGATTGCGCGTATTGATTCTTCGACAACGGCCAACCATTGTTCGAATGAGTCGGCAGGGCAGTTGTTTCATTCGTCATGGTCCAGGCCTTTCGGAACCGCGGGTTAGCCTTCGTTGTTAGGCATCATTCCGACCATTCGAGGTCCTCACTGCTGCTACGGGGCAGGTCGCCCGGAAACAGCGATCGCAGGCTCTTGTCGCCGCGCGAAAACTTGACCAGCCAGGTGAAGCCGGACGGCAGTACCTCGTAGGTCGAATTGAAGAACTCCAGCAGTTCATTCTGCAGGGAGATCACTTCATCGTCGCTCGCATCGGGTCTAAACTTGATAGTGATTCCGAGCTCGTCGAAGTAGCCCGCGAAACTATTCTCCACCACTTCGACAAACGGCCTGTCCGCCATGAGGCAAACGTCAGCGATGAGGCGGGCGCCCACCGACATTCGCTCTGGTTGACCCTGTTCGCGCTCGCTCACCGGATGATGCCTAACGACCTACTGAGTTAGACGTCGAGGTTCACCGATACGCGCTGCTTGGATATGAGCTTTCCCTCGCGCGTGAAGCTGGCTTCGTAGGTCGCTTTCCGCGAAGGACCATCGGCCGTGACGCTGATTTGGAGTAGCCACTTCCCGACATTCCCCGTCTCGATTCGGGCGGGCTTGTTCGCTGCGACGAGAAGGCGCGGCTGAGCGATGATCGCCCCGCTCTCGAGATCGGTAACGACGGAACTAACGAGAAACTGCCCCGGCACGTTCGCAGGCTTGACCTCGACCTCGATGCCGAGTGCCGCGGATGGCGTCGGCTGTGGATCGGGCATGTTCGCCGTGGCACCCAAGCCTAAGCCCGCGAGAACGGCGACGGCCAATGCAGCGATGGTCCTCTTCATTGTTGATGCCTCCATTGAGTTGATTGCACGTTCAAAAAGAGTCGGAGCTTTTCCGTGGTCTTTTTTGGCCGACCGTCGACCAGAATGTGGATATGGTAGGGGATTTTGTGTCGATCGCAAGAGCCTTGATACTCCTTGATATTGAGATAGTTCATCTCTTGAAAGAGTTCTTCGTTCTGATCCATGGGCGTCAATTGCCAGCGGTCCAATGATTAGGCAACCCTTGCCGTCTTAGGCGTCATTGCTTCCTCGCAGGGTGTCGAACCACCACCAGACAATGGTCGTGACGGCCACAGCATTGATGCCAAGGCCCACTACCGTTGTTAGGCACGCTATGGCACCTTGATCTTGCCCAACACATCGATTTCGCCGTTCGCGTTTGCTCGGCCCACAAGCAGTTCTCCTTCGTCAACTAGCTCCATGGTGAGCAGATCGATGTTCGGGCGATGACTGACTAGAACCACTGGAACGGAGCCGCGGTACCTGGCAATCAGCGATTGAGCCTTGCGCTCGAAGCGCTTCATCCGGTCCGAATCCGCGCTCGCGACCTCGCGCAAGTTCTCGTCGGTAACGAGGTCGTCGCCGAAGGCGATTCGAGCGGTATCGCGACAACGACACATCGGCGAGCTTATGATTCTCGGCTTGACGCCGCGCGCGGTAAACGCTCCGCCGATTCGTTTCGCGTGCGCCTCGCCGCTGGCGGTGAGCATGGACTCTCCCTTGCAGTTCCCACTCTCGTCCCAGGTAAGCGGATTCCCACCAGCTGGTTGGGTGTGGCGCATTAGCACCACGAGATTGCTCTCAGTCTCCAGCTTCTTCCACAGCATATCGTCCGCCCAGGCTGGGAAGATAAGGGCGCTAAGAAGAGCGAATGTCGTGATGCGCATCGTCTTGGGTGGGCCTAACGACCGAGTTGAGCGGCCGGCCACGATGACCGTGCGGCGGAAAGACGCGGCCCACAGTACCTCACGGTCCGCTCCAACGCGTTGTTACGCATCTCGTGCCTAGAGGTCGGTCGGAGTGATGCCTGTGTGCTTCGCGATTCGGGCCAGCATCTTGGGGCCAATTTCTTCTCCGTCGTGAAATGCGAAGACGAAATCTGCGTATCCGGCACGGCTAAGCGTGCGATGTGAGCCGGACTGGCGCTTGAGCTGCCACCCGACAGCCAGCAACGCCGCGTAGACGCGACGCGCTTTCGTCGACGGCCAGGAAGTCACGCAGCAATGCTGAAGGTGATCGCCTGGGGTCCAGTCTCGTTGTTCTCGAGACGTTCAGCCAAGACTCGAAGGGCAAGGATCTGCGCTTTGGCCATGGCGTCGTTCGCCGAGGTGCCGTACGCAAGAACGCCGGCCAGCTGCGGCACTTCCGCAAGCCACCGGCCGTCGTCTTCGCGTTCGCACTCGATCTCAAAGTTCATGGCAACGCCCATTTTACGCCGGTGCTTATGAGATGCCTAACGATCGAGTTGAGCGGCCGGCCACAATGACCGCGCCGCGGACAGACGCGGCCCACTATGCCTCATGGTCCGCTCGAACGCGTTGTTAGGCAGCTTCTTCACTCGGTGCTTCCCAACCAGGAAACACGAGGACGCCCGGATGACACCTCAACGCCCGAGCGAGGACCTTCGCGCGCTCAACTCCGAGGCGCACGCGACCGTTCTCGATCGCGGAGATCGTTGCCTGTGGAATGCCGGAAGCCTCGGCAAGTTGGTTCTGGCTCATCTCCTGGAGCTCGCGAAGAATCCGCACCGACTCTCCGACCGTCACGGTCGCGCGCTTCTTGGCGGGACGATAGTCCTTCATCAGGGCCTCCGATAGTCGTGAGCAGTGACTGAGGCGACTTGGAACAATGCTTCCTCAGCCACGACGCGATAAATGACGCGCCACTGATCGCCCAACCGGGAAGAGCGATAACCCTTCCATTCGCCGGCGAGAGCTTCGTCGCGAAAGCCCTTGATGAGGCGAAGGCCGAGGGGACCGGACATTGAGGCGACGTCCTTCCACTTTTCGTAGCGCTTCAATATTTCGACAGGCGCCGAGGCGGTTTGTTTGTCCACGCGGCGGTGCTCTTCGATGCGCCACATGCCATATTGTGCCTATATCACATATGGTATGTCAAGCCGCGCGCCACTGCTCCTAAGCTGCCTAACGACCGAGTTGAGCGGCCGCACTCGATGGCGCTTGCCGCATTGAGCAAGCCAACTGCTGTTGGCTGAAAGGGTGCGGCCCACTATGCGTCACGGTCCGCTCCAACGCGTTGTTAGGCAGCATTCTTTCCCTTCGCTTGAACTGCGCGCTGCTTCAGGCCGAATACTACTGCGACGGTCAAGAAAAACGATACCGTAACTCCAGCTCCCGCGAAGAACCACACCGCCCAGGGCTCGGAATGCACGTAGTACGCGAAGGTGCTCAAGACGACGAGAAGCCAAGGCCCCGAATTGAACAGGGAGGCGGCCGCAACAAGGCGCCACTTTCCCGGCGAAGAACGAAGCAGCTCTGCGCTTGCCCCGACCCAGCGAATGACGGCGATGACCAGCAAGTGGCCGGCAAACATGCCCGCAAATAGCACGGTGAAGTTGTTAAGTGCATCCACGAATGCTGCCTAACGATCGAGTTGAGCGGCCGCACACTGCCGCCTTTGCGCACCGGCCCGCGCACACAGTGCGACGGCGCGCACGGTGCGGCCACTATGCCTCACGGTCCGCTCCAACGCGTTGTTAGATCTCATCAGCTTCGTCCAATTTCACTCGCCGGTCATAGTGGTGCAGCAGCAAGTAATCATCCCACCCACGTTCGCCTTGGCACGTGATGATTGTAGCTTTGGCGATGGCGGGTCCAATTTCTCGGTCGCCCAAGACTTCCGCTTGAATCGCGGACCAGAGGACCACGACGTCATCGGTTTCGAACGTGAAATTCACGTACGGCCCGCGATCGTAGCCTTTCGCGGCGCTAGAGCGACGCACCACACCGGGCCTTCTCGAGACACGACCCACGACCCGCTTGATTTGCGGCATATCCAGGGACGGCGCTCTTTGAAGATGAAGCTGGATGTTGCAGAGGCGCATCTGATGAGATCTAACGATCGAGTTGAGCGGCCGGCCACGTTGCCCGTGCCGCGGCCAGACGCGGCCCACGATGTTTCACGGTCCGTTCCAACGATTTGTTAGACGGCATCTTCATTTCCCACATCCATGAGTCGCACAAAAACACGATCATCGCTCTTCAGGAGAAATTGGCCGTCAACGTAGTCGAGAGTGTATTTGCTGCGATGCCCGATAATTTGATGCGGGATCGCAAACGCAAGACCCTCAATCGAGGTTACATCTTGCGGCTCGAACTTGTGGCGCTCGTAGATCCCAACGTAAAGTCGAAAATTGAGTGCCGCCTGACGTTCGCGATAATCGCGCATCGCGAACGCGAATCTCTCCTCCCCGCCTGCGTTGAGAAGAGACTCCGCCACCTCCGAAGCCATAGGAAAAGACTGACTTTCGTCAATTAAGGTCGCGATCGGCTGTTGGCACCCCGATGAATTGAGTAGTGCACGCACCTCGTCCGCCGCCGCCTGCGTCATCGAGAGATTGTCCATTGGGTGCCGTCTAACGACCGAGTTGAGCGGCCGCACGCAATGCCGCTTGCCGCATTGAGCGGGCCAGCAGCTGCTGGCAGAAAGGGTGCGGCCCGCTATGCGTCACGGTCCGCTCCAACGTGTTGTTAGCAGTCAGCTTCACTTCACGTTCATCACTAACGCACGAGTGAACGTACCGTCTGTATAGAGCGTGACTCGGTGCTGAGTCGCCATGACTTCGGCGAGCACCCCACGAACGTTCGGATGTGGTGCGGCATTGGCATTTTCGCGCGAATAGCAAATCTCGGTTGGCCGGGGAGAAAGCGCGAGTATCGCTCGCGTGACGCCACCTGGTGTGACTGGCTTTCCGTTAAGTGTGACGGTCCCGGCGCTCAAAAGGTAAATCCGCGCACCAGATGGCGGACATTCTCGCGCTGCATCCTCCGCGCTTGCGGGATGGATCATGGACGAGATGGCGGTGATGGCCAGCAATGCCGTGATCGTTGAGGCTCTCATAGCTGACTGCTAACGACCGAGTTGAGCGGCCGCACACCGCCGCCATTGGGCACCGGCCCGCGCACACAGTGCCACGACGCGCACGGTGCGGCCACTATGCCTCATGGTCCGCTCGAACGCGTTGTTAGACAGCACGTTTCCTCGCATGCGCAATGACTGGCCATATTACGGAGCCGCCGAAAAAGAACCAGTTTCCCCCAGGCGCATAAATTGACTCGAGATACTCGAGCGGCCCGGCTCCCAGAAGAATGGCCAACGCCAGCGTTCCGATGACGAGCGAGCCGATGAAGGTTAGCCAGCCCTTCATCGGGGACGCCCGACTTAGCGATGATGCGACAAACCCCGCGGCCAGCCCCAAGACGAGAGATGGCGCATAGATCGATGTCCACATGAGCAGGCGCGTAGGCCGTTCCGGTGAACCGCTCGCCAAATAGATTCCGTGCGCCAGCTGGCTGACTCCCCACGTCCACCACACCGGAGCCAGTAGCCCCAGTACACCCACAATGCCGAGTTTTAGCTGCGCCGATTCCACGTGCTGTCTAACGATCGAGTTGAGCGGCCGCACACCACCGCCTTTGCGCACCGGCCCGCGCACACAGTGCCACGGCGCGCACGGTGCGGCCACTATGCCTCACGGTCCGCTCGAACGCGTTGTTAGATTGCACCCGCTTCCCCTTCCGCGCGGTTTCGGTAGCCACAACTCGAACAGTGGAAGATACCGCGACTACGCTGCTCGCGCGCGCTTCGACGCCAGAGCTTGAAGAAGATGATTGGTGAGGCGATAGCGCCCAAAGCCATCGCGACGTCGGAACGGTCGGCTCCCACGCTCGCAAAGGCCCCAAAGACCAAAAGCGTGATGACCGTTCCCGACAGATCGCCAAGAAACCACGCCGCCAAGAATTGGGATGTGCTGGGCTGATAGGTCACAGGCGCTGAACACTTGGGGCAGGTGTGAGACATCGCCGTTGGGTGCAATCTAACGATCAAGTTGAGCGGCCGGCCACGATGACCGTGCCGCGGCCAGACGCGGCCCACGATGCCTCACGGTCCGCTCCAACGCGTTGTTAGGCATCCACAAGGTGCTTCTCAACTTCGAGCATGTGGTACGGGATGTCATGACCAACCTTCCTTGCGTATGCAAGTTGCGCCCTGGCCGTGTACGCGCCGAAGATGCGCCCATCATTCATTTCCACGCGCCAGTCCTCAACTTGCGACATCTGAAGTACGTATGGCGGTGGACTTGTGAGTTGACCAGCAAACGGAAGCGTTTCTAGTCCAGCGGTCACGGTGCTTTCATCGAAGGACACGACTGGACCCCAGACGTGCTCTGTGGCTCCCGCGGTGGTCTGCAGTGCGTACTTGACATGTGAGGTGCCAAGGGAGCCCGAGGCAAGTTCGCGAAATCGTGGCAGGGAGGCGCGAGCCTTGTCGAGCGCTGCTAGCCAGATCGGGTCGGTCGTGTCCATGGCTACGCCACTGACTATTCGCTTGCGACGTTGCTCGCGCGCCCAGAGCCAACCCAGCAAGAGGCCGATGAGAATGGCAACAGCGCCGGATAGAGGTCCAAAGATCTCGCGGAACGTCACTTTGGATGCCTAACGATCGAGTTGAGCGGCCGCAAACCGCCGCCCTTGCGCACCGGCCCGCGCACACAGTGCAACGGCGCGCACGGTGCGGCCACCATGCCTCACGGTCCGCTCCAACGCGTTGTTAGAACGCACTCTACTCATGAGTCTCCTCCGCCGCCCCCACCATCTCCGCCGCCACCACCATCTCCGCCACTGCCTCCACCATCTCCACCGCTGTGTCCGTCACTGTGTCCATGGCCCACGAAAAGATCACCGACGTCAGCGCCTCCCCCAATACTTGAGCCAGGACCTGAGGCGAGCGAACCAACCGCAATTTCCCCCGCGACGTATCCGAGAAGTCCACCAAGAGCGAAGGAGCCCAGAATCGTCAGCGCGGATCGTGCAGCTGACCATTCATCAAACCGCGGGCCCGCAACCACGACTCCGACCACGCCGCCCAGGAAAAGACCACCAAACAATCCGATCGCCTTGTATCGGGTGATGATTGCGCTTACGTCACGAGGCGATGATTCGGTGCTGCCCATTAGTGCGTTCTAACGACCGAGTTGAGCGGCCGGCCACGATGCTCGTGCCGCGGACAGACGCGGCCCACTATGCCTCACGGTCCGCTCCAACGCGTTGTTAGCCGTCACTGTTCTTTGCTTCACTTATTTACGATGTCGCGATTTGCCCCTTCGCCGCCTTCTTTTCCATCGGCGCCGAGGGATACGAGATCAAACGGCTTTCCGTTTCCAGGGACGGTGTATCGATAGTCGTTGCCCCAAGCGTCCTTTAGATCGTCCGGCTTCGCAAATGGCATGCCGCCTCCCGGAGATTGCAGCAAAGCGTCCAGAGTTGGAGGGTATTTCTTGTTTCGGCCTGATACAGCTGGATCTGGTTGGCGAGGCTCAACAGTCTTATTTCGGCCTCCTTCACCTTCGCGCGCTCCATCTGTTCGAAGATCTTCGGGCCGACGAAAGCCATGATCCCGGCCAGCAGGATGAAAACGATCACAATCTCGAGGATTGTGAATCCCGATTGTTTGCGCGTGATGCTCATTTCCCTCCTCATGTCCAATATTGCGCCGCAGTGACGGCTAACGATCGAGTTGAGCGGCCGGCCACACTGCCCTTGCCGCGGACAGACGCGGCCCACTATGTATCACGGTCCGCTCCAACGCGTTGTTAGGCGTCATTGTCCCTCCGTTGTGTACCCGCACGACGCACATTGCGACTGCTGGCCGAGGCGGCGAGCAAATCCGGGCTGCGCGTGCCTCAGAGCGGTCCAGTACCACCGCGCACCGCACTTCGGACAGCGAACGGCGATCGAGCAGAATGCTGTGCCAAGCGCGCCGGTGACTACGCCAGCTGCGATGAATTGGTAGTCCATTCCGTGTGTGGCGCCCCAAACCATGAGAACGAAGCCCACGGCGTAGGCAGCCGTGCCCATGTGGAGCTTCCACATTTGTCCCGTTGCCGCCATTAGCGAAGTGGCCATCAATGACGCCTAACGACCGAGTTGAGCGGCCACACACCGCCGCCTTTGCGCACCGGCCCGCGCACGAACTGCAAACGCGCGCACGGTGCGGCCACGCTGCTCCACGGTCCGCTCCAACGTGTTGTTAGCTCTCATCACTATTCGGCTCATATCTATCAAATGGCTCACCATCGTTGGTCAGGCGCTTCAATTCGCGATTGCGCTTCAGATCCCAGAGGCGCCATGTGTAGATGAAGCGTGTGCCCCGGAACTGTAGCGGGTCGATGGGTTCGGGCTTATCGCCCTCGGCGACTTGTATCACTGCTTCCCCGGTTTCGTGACTCAGGCTGTGAAGGGCGGCTATCCAGCGCCTAAAGGGGTGTCCCCACTGAAACTCGTCTTGAGTGATGGTTCGGTGCGGCCTCCATTCGTCACCGTGGAGATACTCCCAAACAACTGAATGGAAGTTGCCCCCACCTTCTTCCCATTTCGACAACAATCGCAAACGGTTTGTGCCTGCAGGTGCGTAGATGACTGCGTCTTCGCGAATGCTACCCATGTCACTGATGAGAGCTAACGATCTAGTTGAGCGGCCGGCCACGATGCATCTCTGCACCGGCGAGCGCGCAATCCATTGCGAGCACGGTGCGGCCACAGTGCATCACGGTCCGACTCCAACGTCTTGTTAGGTTGCATGCAATCTAAGTAACCGGTCCACTATTAAGTAGATTGGAGGCGCCCATAGTAGCAATGCCGCGATGGCAATGACCGCAGATGAGAAGGCGAACAATGGTCCGTAGATAAGAAACAACGGCCAATTGAGGAAGAGCGTGGCAATGCTCGAACCGGCAAATCCACGGCACTCCACACCGATGACTAGCGCGTCATTGAGGTTGCAGCCCGCTGGGGCGCGAACCCCATACTCCGTGGTGAACCCGATGAGCACGGTAATCGCGATTGATACCAAGGCGAGAAGAAGGTACGACCAACAGAGGCGGCGGACCAGTGTGCTCATGCAACCTAACGATTAAGTTGAGCGGCCGGCCATGCTGCCCGTGCCGCGGACAGACGCGGCCCACAGTGCCTCACGGTCCGCTCCAACGCATTGTTAGACCTCACCGTACCTCCTCCTGGACAGGCCATGCAGCACGTTGCCGACGACCACCAGAGCAAATGCCGCGGACATGAGCGACATGACCCACCAGCGCCACGGTCCGTCTCCGCGCGCGCTTGTGAAGGGGACGGCGAATATGACGGCCAGCGACATGAGAAATGCGACAACGCCCAGACCGAGCGCCCAGTTTCGCAGCGTCCGATACCGCTCGACTCTCGCAAGATTGCGCAGTTGTTTATCCTGAGGCGACATTTGGTGAGGTCTAACGATCTAGTTGAGCGGCCGACCACGATGATCGTGCCGCGGACGGACGCGGCCCACAGTGGTTCACGGTCCGCTCGAACGCGTTGTTAGCCGTCATATGCCTCCACCAACACGGCTTCGCCTGATACTTGGCACGAAACGCCGGTGCCGTTGACGGAGAGTACGCCCCCCGATGTGAAGATGAACGACGCCGAGACGGTGCCCTGCGCGGTGAACGGAAGAGGGACCATGTTTGCGAACTCTCTGCCGTTGACCGAAATGGATGCGTCGGAGATTGAGCCACCGCACGGGCCACCGGCCTCCTTGTGCGTGGCGTTCGAAAACACCACCTCGGCAGGTTGAAGGAACACCGTGCCTGAGTCTATGCCCGGCTGCCCGATCGAGCGATGAACATACGCAGACGGTAGATCCAGGTGCAAGGCTCCAGCAACCGCGCGAATGTCTGCAACCGTTGAGTCGTGAAATTCAATCGCGCTGTTCATATGACGGCTAACGATCAAGTTGAGCGGCCGCGCGCGACCGCCATTGCGCACCGGCCCGCGCACACACTGCCACGGCGCGCACGGTGCGGCCACGGTGTTTCACGGTCCGCTCCAACGCGTTGTTAGCCGTCATTCCTCGCAACTCCTAGCAATTGAAGGGAACGATACCCGCATAGTGCCGCCGCTCAAACTCGAACACTGGCGAGGTGACTGCGACTCCGTCCACGTATACGGTGGGGAGGTGCAGCTTTCCGGAGAATGTGATTGGCGGCAAGCCAGCAAAATCAAATTGGGTCTGGAGCACACCTCTTCGCTCTGCGCGCCTTAGCTCGAAACGCAGCGCAGGCACGCCGCCTTTGTCGGTTGGCACGACATAGCCGAACGGATCCGGAATTGAAATGGCGACGTCCCGCGGACCTCTCAGCCGCAAGACGCCACCTTCAGCACCAGACTCCAATTCCACCTCGAGAGTGACGGTAAAGCGAACACCGTTTCGTTCGTAGTTCGCGTAGACCGGCGGGCCAACGCTACCGCACACAGGCGCATAACTCACTCCCGGCTCGGACGCCGTCAAGTGGACATAGCTTGCGACATGCGGATAGCAGCCCGTCAATGTTGCCAGGAGAGCCAACGTCGCTAACATTTTCGTCATGACGGCTAACGATCAAGTTGAGCGGCCGCACACCACCGCGATTGCGCACTGGCCCGCGCACACGGTGCAACGGCGCGCACGGTGCGGCCACTATGCCTCACGGTCCGCTCCAACGCGTTGTTAGACCTACCGTTGCCATTCCTTTGGCACATAGAGCACCTCTTTGAGGCTGCGCCCGCCCCAGACAAAATAGTGGATGCCGATATTGTCTGCGCGGTCGAGTGGTGAGCCAGCGACGATCAATAGCCGTGAGTCGAGGCGATATTGGAAAGGCGGTGTTTCGTCGGTCACCGCGTCGTATGCGTTGGGCTGCAGTTGGCGAGGAAAGAAGACTTGGCCGTTTGTTGCATCGATGATACCGACCTCTTGGCACGCGGTGCCGCAGCCCCAGGTGATGATTGTGTAGCGTCCAGCGAAATTGGGGCCGGCCGCCGCCCCCTCGCGAAGCACGGTGCGGAACCTTCGCGCCTTCGGGTGACTGTCGAGTCTCACCTTCGCCGGTGCGTGAGCGGATGAGGGGTTTGCGGGGAACTGCTCGAACGTGGGAAGGCTCGCATCGCTTGCTACTGCGCCAGCCTCGAAGGCCGCGCTGATAATGAGAACCGCGAAAACAAATCTCACGGTAGGTCTAACGATCGAGTTGAGCGGCCGGCCACGATAACCGTGCCGCGGACAGACGCGGCCCACCATGCATCACGGTCCGCTCGAACGCGTTGTTAGACGTCACGTTTAGTCGCTGCCGTAACACTTTCCCAAAACTCCTTCGGGGGAAACTCGTTGAACTGAGGCAATGAGTCTTCAATATCGAACCACGGAGCCTTGGAACTCGTAAATATGTTCACGATCGGTCGCACGCCCGGGTCGTCGTCGAGCGTTCCTGCCGGAATGATGACGTGGTTACCGTCTTCCAGGATCGGCATGCGCGAGCCACACAGGCGGCAAAATGCTCGAACATTTTCCGCCGACGATTGATATCGTTCAATCAAGTGTTCCCCGGAGTTCCGGCGAAATCCCTCTGAGTTGGCGTGTAGAAAACTGCCGAACGCGGCCCCGTGTGCCTTGCGGCACATTGAGCAATGGCAGTTATTGATCAGTTCGACGCCGCCGTCCAACTCGTACTTGATCTGTCCACAGAGGCAAGAGCCGCGGATCATTCGAGGTAACCTCTCTTGTGACGTCTAACGACCGAGTTGAGCGGCCGCACCCCGCCGCCATTGCGTACCGGCCCGCGCACTAAGTGCAAACGCGCGCACGGTGCGGCCGCGACACGTCACGGTCCGCTCGAACGCGTTGTTAGGCATCAACCCACCGCCCAAGTGATTAGCGCCACGATTGCACCGATAACCAGCAGAAGGCCCAGGGCCTGGAGATAGTGAATCGGCCGGATTCGTCGTTTCTCGAAATATGCGGCAATGTCGGCCTCGGTCGACTTGCGAAATGGTCCGTGCTGCCCGCACGATGGGCATGACTTTCGAGGCGTGTCGCTGAATATGTGATTCGGCCGAAATAGAAAGCCGCAGTTCCCGCAGACGACCGCATCTTCTGCACCAGGCAAGACGACACCCACAACGCTCTTTCCATCTCGGACGATACGCATGGGGTTGATGTCTAACGATCAAGTTGAGCGGCCGGCCACGATGACCGTGCCGCGGACAGACGCGGCCCACGATGCCTCACGGTCCGCTCCAACGCGTTGTTAGACGGCATTACTTCACTGGAACCGACTTCCCGCCGGTGTCCTTCAGAGTGACAACCGCGACATAGCTCGTTCCCTCAAGCGCAAAGCTCAGACGACGCTTGGGAGGATCGCTGGTCATTAGCACGAAGTTGCAAGCCATGTCACGAATGTCAAACCGCGCCTCCAGCGACCGTACCTCGGTGTTTCCACAAGGAACCCGCTCGACTACGCGAAGTACCTCGGAGATGGCTCGGAAATGCTCGGGCCTTTCCATTTGTAGCTTTTCGAGTGCACCTGGCTGATTCAGGTCAATGGGCTGCGTAGCCGTTCCCGCAGCATTTGCAGTAGCGACAATTGCCGAAAAGATCGTGATGCTAGCGATTCGCATGATGTCTCCGTTCATTTATGCCGTCTAACGACCGAGTTGAGCGGCCGCACGCCGCCGCCTTTGCGCACCGGCCCGCGCACAAACTGCAAACGCGCGCACGGTGCGGCCACGCTGACTCACGGTCCGCTCCAACGCGTTGTTAGATCGCATGCTCCCTCACTCTGAGTGCGCCGCCTTCGACGTGAATCTCGCCACCCTGAAACGGCCCGGGTGCAACGCGATCCTGTATGAGGAGCCGGACCTCGCCGAATAGCGGCGTCCCTTCTTCGCGAGGTACTTTTCCAATGTGATTACCAGCGACCTCGGCCACCCAGCGCTCGCCACGTGCGATGTTCCAAGATACGGCACCGTCAGCCTCTCGACGGTTGTCCGCGGCGCCCTTTTCCCACGAGATGATGACGAACCAATCCATCTGCGCGGTGCCGGCGCTCGCGATGAGCTGCTCAACCTTCGCGATTGCGTCCGCAGTAATGGTGACCATGCGATCTAACGATTAAGTTGAGCGGCCGCACGCGACGCTGCTTGCCGCATTGAGCAAGCCAACTGCTGTTGGCAGAAAGGGTGCTGCCCGCTATGCCTCACGGTCCGCTCGAACGCATTGTTAGACATCAGCCGCCTCCACTTTGCCGCGGTGCCTAAGCCCACAACCATTTTGCGCCGAACACAATTAGCAGGACGGTTCCGACGAGCGCACCGATTGCGCCGAGGCCGACCATGTTCGAATGGCATTCAGGGCACAGCTTGCCAAAGGTGATGCCGCCAGCGGTGATGATGAGCACGCCAATGCTCGCGACCACGGGGATTCGGACGGCCTGGTTTACCGGGAGCTGCCTCGAGCAATTCGGGCAAGTGTAAGTATCCACGGCTGACGTCTAACGACCGAGTTGAGCGGCCGCACGCGACGCCGCTTGCCGCACTGAGCCAGCCAGCTGCTGCTGGCAGAAAGGGCGCGGCCCACTATGCGTCACGGTCCGCTCCAACGCGTTGTTAGAAGGCATGTTCCCTCGGCGCCACTTGCACAGTGATGATTATGGCAAGAACTGACACGGCGTACCCCACATGCACGGGTAGGAACGGCGCTAGAAGAGATGCTCGAGGAACCACGGTCCGACGAGCGCCAATACTGCGGCGACGAGAATGATTGCGCCGAGAATCGCAGCCTGGAGCATTCCCTCGCGACGGAAATGGCGATTGATGCTGAATTTCTCGGACGGTCCAGACATGCCTTCTAACGATCGAGTTGAGCGGCCGCACGCGATGCCGCCTGCCGCATTGAGCAAGCCAGCTGATGCTGGCAGAAGGGGTGCGGCCCACTATGAGTCACGGTCCGCTCCAACGCGTTGTTAGGTGGCAAGCCATGTGATCCACAAAGCGTCCAACGCTGCAAGGGGCACGACGTACCAAGCGACACTGCGATGCGAGCGCTTGAGTAGGCTGACGATGAGCGCCGAACCGCCGTAAAGCGCGGCGTTGATGAGCGCGATACTTGCGACGGTCGGTAGATAGCAGGAGAAATCACCACGACACCCCGCCGTAGCGAGCCCAAGTATGTAACTCGGACATACAGCAAGTACGGCAAGTTGACCCAGCTCCCCCGAGCTCCCAAAGAGGTCCGAAAGAAAGACGAGCACGGGTATTAGGGCCCCAAGCGTCGTAGAGACGACGATCCATCGGCGCATTTGCTTGCCACCTAACGACCGAGTTGAGCGGCCGCACACCACCGCCATTGCGCACCGGCCCGCGCACACAGTGCCAAGGCGCGCACGGTGCGGGCACGATGCCCCACGGTCCGCTCCAACGCGTTGTTAGCTGTCACAGCACTGAGACCGTGATGGCAGTATCGGCGCATTCGGTGGGCTTTCGACGAGTCTCGTATTCGATGTACTTCGGCATAAGGGCTTCGCACCCCCCGTGCTTCGTATTCGTGATGTGCAGCCAATAGTCTCGCTGCATCCCGAGAGAATCAAACAAGTCTAGAGCGAGCACCGATTCGACGATTATTGGCGAGTCGTCGTTTAGACGACCACTGATGATTCGCGCGAGGTCGTCGTTTCGATATTTCGGATTGCCTTGTCCCGGCACGAGAAAGAGGTCCGTTTCCAGCAACGTGCAATTGAAGTGCCATGCGAGATAACGGCCGAGCGTCGTTTTGCCTGAACCATCGCGACCATCAATAGCAACGAGTCGCGCATGAAGGCCCTTGAGCAGCGGAGCGAGGCCGATCACAGCATTTCCGTACGCTTCCAAAATCACTGGCATCGTGACAGCTAACTAGTATTAGGGCGACAGGCGTTATTCAGCAGGCTGAATAGTCCCGACCCGGTGATTGATACACCGAATATTCTCTGCGCGGGGAGGCAAACGGTCAACCTGAAGTCCTTGATCTCCGTTCGAAATGTCGTGGAACTGTCCTATAACGACAATGACCGATATCTCGCTCCCTCCTGCAAATCCAGCATCGCCCGATTCGCCCCGGCTGCTCGAGCGGTTACGTGACCGCGTCCGATTCCGGCACTACAGCCGTCGGACCGAGCTCGTCTACATCCAGTGGGTGCGGCGCTACATCCGCTTCCATGGAAAGCGCCATCCCCGCGAGCTGGGGGCGATGCACGTCACGGCGTTCCTGTCATCGCTCGCGACCGACCGCAGGGTGGCAGCCTCCACGCAGAACCAGGCGCTCGCCGCACTCCTTTTTCTCTACAAGGAGGTGTTGGGTATCGAGCTGCCTTGGATGGGCGAGATCGCGCGCGCCAAACGTCCACGCCGGCTGCCGGTTGTCCTGACGCACGCCGAGGCTCACGCTCTGCTTGGGAGGATGGAGGGTACACACGCGCTCATGGCCAAGCTCATGTACGGAACGGGCATGCGGCTGATGGAGTGCCTGCAGTTGCGGGTAAAGGACGTCGAGCTGGTTCGCCACGAGGTGATCGTGCGGCAGGGCAAGGGCGCCAAGGACCGGATCACGATGTTCCCGACCACGCTCGTGGACGAGATGTCGGCGCACTTCGACCGTGTGCGGGCCGTGTTCCAGGCTGATCGCGCGCGCAATGTGGCTGGGGTCGAGTTGCCCGATGCGTATGAGGTGAAGAACCCAACGGCCGGCCGCACCTGGGCATGGCATTGGGTATTTCCGCAGGATCATCTGTCGACCGATCCACGCAGTGGAATCGTGCGTCGGCACCACGTCTACGATCAGACCTTCCAACGATCGCTAAAACGAGCCGCTGCCGCCGCCCGGATCGTGAAGCCGGTTTCTTCGCACACGCTCCGCCACTCCTTCGCCACCCACCTCATGGAAGCCGGTTACGACATCCGCACGGTGCAAGAGCTGCTCGGGCACAAGGACGTGAGTACGACGATGATCTACACGCACGTGCTCAATCGCGGCGGCCGCGGGGTGGTGAGCCCGCTCGACCGCTAGCCGGGCTCAATGCTGCGAGCGATCGACGATGAGCGCCTTGTAGAGCCGGTGCCACTTCTCGTAGTCGTCGATCGCCTCGCGCGAGTTGACGACCTTGATTGGGCGGCCCTCGGTCACCAGGCGTCGCACCGGAGTGTCGTACTTGCGGTTCGCCGGCACGCGATTGACCTCGGTGTAGAAGCGCTGGCCTTCGGTGAGCATGTAGTCGTGGAAGAGCGCCGCGGCGTTGGGATGTGGCGCGCGCCGGGAGACCGCGACCGCGGACGGCAGCACGATGGCGGGTGGCAGGACGAACCAATCGACCGGCGCGGACTTGGCCTTCATGCGCTCGGCGTCGTGGCTGTAGATTCCGAGCATCAGCGGGATCTCGCCGGCCGCGACCAGGGCCGCGCTGTGGTTGTGGCCGGTGTGCACGCCGACGCCGTTGTCTCCCAGGCGCTTGAATAAGTCCAATCCCTGTTTCTCGCCCATCGACTCGACCAGCGCGGCGAACCACTCGACGTTGGTCGACTCCATGCCGATGCGCCGCTTCCATTTCGCGTCCAGCAGGTCCTGCCAGGCCTTGGGCACGTCTACGGCCTTCACAGCGTTGGTGTTGTAGGCGTAGACCACGAGGTTGAGGCGATCGGGTATCCACTCGCCGTGCGCGGGCACCGTTTCCGGCAGCAGCACTTCCTCGACGTAGGGCGAATTCATCTTCTGCAGCAGCTTCTCGCGCGCGATGGCTTCGAGCTGCGGCGCGTTGGTCTCGATCACGTCGAACTCGAAGCGCCCGCCGCGCGTCTCGCTCACGACGCGTTGGAGAATGTGCGCCTGGCTGCCGCGCCAGAACTTCACCTTCACTGCGTAGCGGCGCTCGAAATCCGCGGCGAGCCTGAGCTGGTCGTCCTGCGTGAGCGAGGAGTAGAGCATCAGCTCGCCTTCCTTCTTCGCGGCGGCGGCGAGGCGCTCGGTGCGGCTGGCTCCGATGGTTCCAACGGCGGCGAGGACGCCCGGCGTGGGTTCCACGGCAACGCTCGCCGTCGCTATCGCGAAGGCGAGCAGGGCGAACAGGCGCGGCAGCATGGCGCGCGGGAGGCGCTACAGGTTCAGCAGCCGCGCCGCGTTGCCGCCGAGGATCTTCTCCTTCTGCTTCTCGGTGAGATCCTTGCGCTCGCGGATCGTGGAGACGGTGTGCGGGAACTCGGAGTCGAAGTGCGGGTAGTCGCTCGCCATGAGGATCCGGTCTTCTCCCAGCTCCGCGATCGGCCGCTTCAGGTCCGCTTCGTCGGCTTCGCACGTCGTGTAGCAGTTGCGGCGGATGTACTCCGAGGGCGCCATCTTCAGCGCCGCTGAGATCTGCGGGAAGTCCTTGGCCCACTCCCAGTCGTCGTCCATGCGGTGCATCCAGTAGAGGATCCACTCGGCGCTGCATTCGAAAAACACCACCTTCAGCTTCGGGAATTTCTCGAACACGCCGCCCAGCACCAGCGCCACCAGTGCCGCGCTGCAGTTGGTCGGCCGCCCGAGGACGTGGGTCTTGTAGAAATTGTCGAAGCGGTCGATCAAATCGCCGTTGCTGTTCGGGTGGCACAAGAGCGGGATGCCGAGCTCCTCGGCCGCCTGGTAGTACGGATAGAAACTCGGATCATCGAGGTTGCGCGTGCCGCAGTAGGGGACGAGGTGCGAGGTCTTGAAGCCGTGCTCCTTCACGCAGCGGCGCAGCTCTGCTTCCATCGCCTCGGGGCAACCCGCCGGCGCCATCGCCACCGGGAGGAATACCTCCTCGTTGCCCTTCACCAGCTTGGCGACCCAGTCGTTGAAGAGGCGCGCGCATTCGCGTCCCAGGCCGCCGAGGTTCGACGTCGCCACCGTGATCTGCGTGGGGAAGATCACCTGCTTGTCGATCCCTTCCTTGGCGATGTCCTCGCGCCGGCGCGCCATGTCGTAGCCGCCCACCTGCCGCGCCGCGATCTCGCCGCCGCGCCAGTTGGTCTTCGGGTCGTAGATATACGGGTGGCGGTGCGCGGCGTGGCCCTGCGCGCTGATGGGATCGAGCGTGTGCAGGAACTTGGTGTTGTGCGTGCGCCCGTCGTTGAGGCGCACCGGCCGGAAGCGCGAGTAGGCGCCCTCGAGCTTGTACACCTCGTCCATGAAATAGCCTTCCCGCAGGTGGGAATCGAAATCGATGATCATGGAAGGCTCCTGAGTTGCTACGCCGCCTTGCGGATCGGGATCCAGCCGTCGTGCACGCCGTGGCAGGCGACCATCGCGCCGTCGTACGGCAGCAGCTCGGGGCGCTCGATGCGGCACTTGTCCTTCGCGTGCGGGCAGCGCGGGTTGAAGGTGCAGCCGGGCGGCGGGTCGAGCGGGTTGGGAACTTCGCCCGCGACGGGCGTGCGCGCTTTTCCGGACATGGTGATGTCGGGGATTGCGCTCAGCAGCATCTGCGTGTATGGGTGCAGCGGCCGCTCGAAGATCGCCTTGGTGTCGGCGGTCTCGACGATGCGCCCGAGGTACATCACGCCCACGCGCGTGGAGATGTGCGAGACCACCGCGAGGTTGTGCGAGATGAAGAGATACGTCAGCCCGTGCTCGCGCTGCAGGTCCTTCATCAGGTTCAGGATCTGCGCCTGCACGGAGACGTCGAGCGCGCTCGTGGGCTCGTCGCACACCAGGAACTCCGGATTCGACGACAGCGCACGCGCGATCGAGATGCGCTGGCGCTGGCCCCCGGAGAACTCGTGCGGATATTTCTCGCCGTCCTGCGGCGAGAGGTGCACGTCGGAGAGCAGCTCGCCCACGCGCTTCTCGAGGGCGGCTTGGTCCTTGATCAGGTCATGCGAGCGGATCGGCTCGGCGATGATCTCCTGCACGCGCCACCTCGGATTCAGGCTCGCGTACGGATCCTGGAAGATCATCTGGAAACGCCGCCGCATCGTGAGCATCTCGCTGCGGTTGTGGATCGTGGCGAGGTCCACGCCGCCGAGGCGGATCGAGCCGCGCGTCGGCACATAGAGTCCGCAGATGAGCCGCGCCACGGTCGACTTGCCGCATCCCGACTCGCCCACCAGCGACAGCGTCTCGCCCCGATTGATGGTGAACGAAACGCCGTCGACCGCGCGCAGCAGCGTTCGCGGCGCTCCCTCGATCACACGATTCAACCAGGGCCGCGATACGTCGAAGTCTTTCGCGAGGTCCCTGACGTCGAGGAGCGTCTCAGCCACGCACCTTGTCCTTTGCATGCAGCCAGCACGATGCCATCGAGTTTCCCGCGGGCATCAGTCCCGGGCGCTCGACGCGGCAGCGGTCGAACACCTTCGGGCAGCGCGGGTTGAAAGCGCAGCCGGCCGGTATCGCATTGAGCCTCGGCATCGACCCTTCGATCTGGGGCAGGCGCTTCACGTCCTGCCCCACCGTCGGGATCGATCCCATGAGTCCCACGGTGTAGGGGTGCTGCGGATGGTGGATCACCTCCTGCACCGGACCGATCTCGGCGATGCGCCCGGCGTACATCACCGCGACGCGATCGGCGGTCTCGGCGATGACCCCCATGTCGTGCGTGACCAGCATCACCGCGGTGCCGTGGTCGCGGCCGAGGCGCTTCAGGAGCTGGATGATCTGCGCCTGGATGGAGACGTCGAGCGCGGTGGTCGGCTCGTCGGCGATGATGAGCATCGGGTTGGCGCAAAGGGCGAGCGCGATCACCACGCGCTGGCGCATGCCGCCGGAGAACTGGTGCGGGTAATGGTCGATGCGCCGCTCGGGCGCGGGAATGCCCACTTCGCCGAGGAGCTCGATCGCGCGCTTGCGCGCCTGCTCGTGGCTCATCGGCAGGTGCGTCTCGATCGTCTCCGTGATCTGGTGGCCGATCGTGTAGAGCGGATTCAGCGACGTGAGCGGGTCCTGGAAGATCGCGCCGATCTTGCGCCCGCGGATCTTGCGCATCGCCTCCGCCGGCAGGTTGTCGATGCGCGAGCCTTGCAGCAGGATCTCGCCGCCCGCGATGCGTCCCGGCGGCTCGAGCAAGCCGATGATCGCGGTGCCGGTGATCGACTTCCCCGCACCCGATTCGCCGACCACGCCCAGCACCTCGCCCGGCGCGATGTCGAAGCTCACGTCGTCGATCGCCACCAGCGTGCCACGCCGCGTGTTGAATTCCACGCGAAGGTTCTTGACTTGGAGGAGCGGCGAGGTCGCCGCCTTCGGCAACGCGCTCATCTCAGCTTCGGATTCAACGCATCCCGCAACCAATCCCCCAGCACATTGATCGCGAGCACCAGGATCACCAGCGCCGCGCCCGGGAACACGGTGATCCACCATTCGCCGGAGAAGAGGAAATCGTTGCCGATGCGGATGAGCGTTCCGAGCGAAGGCTGCGTCGGCGGCACGCCTACGCCGAGGAAGGAGAGGGTGGCTTCGGTGATGATCGCTTCCCCGATGTGCAGCGTCACCAGCACCAGCACCGGCCCCAGCGCATTGGGCAGCACGTGGGTGAACATGATCGCGAGCGGGTGGCGGCCGATCACGCGCGCCGCCATCACGTACTCCTTGTTCTTCTCGACCAGCGTCGAGCCTCGCACCGTCCGCGCGTAGCGCACCCACCCCGAGGCGGCGATCGCGACGATCAGCACGTAGACCGCAAGCTGGTCGTGCAGCTCCTTCGGCAGCGCCACGCGCGCGAGCCCGTCTACGAGGAGGGCAATGAGGATCGCCGGGAAGGAAAGCTGCACGTCCGCCACGCGCATGATGAACGCATCGATCTTGCCGCCGAGGTAACCGCTCAACAGGCCGAGCGAGACGCCCAGCACCATGGCGAGCAGCGTCGCCACCAATCCCACCACGAGCGACATGCGCGCCCCGAACATGATCGCGGAAAGCACGTCGCGCCCCTGGTCGTCGGTGCCGAGAAGATAGGTATGGCTTCCCTTCTCCGACCACGCGGGCGGCGTGAAGGCGTCGAGCAGGTTCAGCGTCTTCAGGTCGAACGGGTTGTGCGGCGCAACCCACGGCGCCAGCAGCGCCCCGAGAATGCAGATGAGCGTCACCGCCCCGGCGATCATCGTCGCCGGCGACCCCTTGAAGCTGTGGACGACATCGCCGTCCAGGAATCGCCTAATCGCGGCTGCCATTCTTGTAGGTTTTATCTGTGTTCATCTGTGTTCATCTGTGGTTCCAAGCCTTTTCTTTAGTGCCCCCCAACCCCGGTGGCTTCAATGCGCAACCTTGGATCCACGAGGTAATACAGCATGTCCACGACCAGGTTGATCCCCACGAAGATCAACCCGATCAGGCACAGGTACGCCGCCATCACCGGAATGTCCGCGAACTGCACCGCCTGAATGAACAGCAGCCCCATCCCCGGCCACTGGAACACGGTCTCGGTGATGATCGCGAAGGCGATGATCGCGCCCAGCTGCAGCCCCGTGATCGTGATCACCGGGATCAACGTGTTCTTGAGCGCGTGTCCGAAATGGACCGTGCGATCGGTGAGCCCGCGCGCTCGAGCGAACTTGATGTAGTCGGTGCGCAGCACCTCGAGCATTTCCGCGCGCACCAGCCGCATGATCAGCGTGACCGGGAAGAAGCCGAGCGTGATCGCGGGAAGGATCAGCGCCTTCAGGCCCGACTTGGTGAGCAGCCCCGTCGACCAGAAGCCGAGCTGCGTCGTGTCGCCGCGGCCGAAGGACGGCAGCAGCCCCAACCAGACGGCGAAGATGAGGATGAGGAAGATCCCGATGAGGAAGTTCGGCAGCGAGACGCCGACGAGCGACGTGGTGAGCATCGCTCGCGAGATCCACGAATGTCGTCGCAGCGCCGTGTACACGCCGACGGGAATGCCGACGAAGAGGCCGATCAGCGCCGCGGTCATCGCCAGCTCGAGCGTTGCGGGCAAGCGCTCGGCGATGAGCGTCGACACCGGCCGCCCGAGCCTCAGCGAGATCCCGAAATTCCCCGTCACGGCGTTGCCGAGGAACGTCATGAACTGGCGGTAGAACGGCTTGTCGAGCCCGAGCGCCTGGCGCATCTGCTCGCGGTCGGCCTGCGTGGCTTCCGGCGGCAGCATCAGCGACACGGGGTCACCGACGAAGTTGAACAACGAGAACGCGATGAAGCCCACGACGAGCATCACGAGGATGCCCTGAAAAAATCGCCGGAGAACGAAGGCGATCAATTGTCACCCCGGGCGCCGCAAGCGATCACTTGTCACCCCGGGCGCCGCATCTGCGGCGATGGCCCGGGGCCCAGTTCATTTGATCGTCACCCACTTCGCCAGCAGGCGGTTGTCCGCCCGGTGCACCACGCTTACGTTCGAGCGCATCGCCCAGGGGATCACCTGGTAGTGGAGCGGGATGTGCCCGACCTCCTCCATGTGGATCTTCGACGCCTCGCGCGCCAGCTCCGCGCGCTTCTTCGGGTCGACTTCGGTCTTCATCTTGTCGATCGCCTCGTCGACCTTCGCATTGCTGTAGCGCCCGTAGTTGTAGTCGCCGTCCGCGGTCTTCTCGATGCGCGTGCGCACCAGGCTCTGCAGCGCGTACTGCGGGTCGAACGTCGGCACGCCCCAGCCGAGCATGTAGAAGCTGGTGTCGAGCTTCTCGAGCTTGGGGAAGAGGAGGGTGCGCGGGATGGCGTTCACCTTGACTGTGACGCCGATCTTCGCGAGCATCGCCGCGGTGGCCACGCAGATCTTCTCGTCGTTGATGTAGCGATTGTTGGGACAGTCGAGCGTCACCTCGAAGCCTTGCGGGTAGCCCGCGTCCTTGATCAGCTTCTTCGCCTTCTCCACGTCCGGCGCCTTCACCTTGTCGAGGTCTTTTGGATAGAACTCGACGTTCGGCGCGTACATCACCGCCCCAGGCACCGATAGGCCGCGCATCACCTGCGTCTTGATGGCATGCAGGTCGATCGCCATCTGGAAGGCCTGGCGCACGCGCGGGTCCTTGAAGGGGTTCTTGCCCTTCACGCTCGAATAGAGCAGCTCGTCGCGGTACTGGTCCATGCCGTAGAAGATGGTGCGGTTCTCCGCGCCCTCGACGATCCTGATATGCGAATCGCCCTTCAGCCGTGGAATGTCCTGCGGCGGCGGATCGAGCACGAAGTCGATCTCGCCCGTGAGGAGTGCCGCGATGCGCGTCGAGTCCTGCTTGATCGGCAGGTACACGACCTCGTCCACGTTGCCGTCGAGCTTGCCCCACCAGTTGGAGTTCTTCACCGCCACCGTCTTCACGTCGGCGTCGCGGCTCTTGAGGACGTAGGGTCCGGTGCCGTTGGCGTTGCGCGAGGCGAAGGTCTCCTCCTTGCCGGCGAAGTCCTGCGGGCGCAGCACGTTGTGCTTGGTCGCCCACGCCTTGCTCATGATACGGATCTCGGTGAGCCCGGGGACCAACACCGGAGCGGGGCCGTCGGTGACGATCTCGACCGTGAGGTCGTCGATCTTCTTCACCTCCTTGACGTTGCCGATGTAGGGACGGAAGCGCGAGGTCTCCATCTGCGCGCGCGGGATCGAGAAGACGACATCGTCGGCGGTGAAGGGTGCGCCGTCGTGGAACTTGACGTTGGGGCGCAGCTTGAAGCGCATCACCGTGGGGCTCAGCCGCTCCCACGACACCGCGAGGCAGGGCTCGACCTTCATGTCCTTGCCGCGCGTCACCAGCGACTCGTAGATGTGGTCAGACCAGGAGTTGTTGAGGCCCTCGTTCTGCGAGTGCGGGTCCATCGTGAGGATGTCGCCCTGGCTCGACCAGCGCAGGGTTTTCGCACTGAGGGAAGGGGCCGCTAGCAGTGCTGCGGCGACCAGGGCGGCCCATCGAATCGTGGTGGTTTTCATCCCTCTCGCTCCTATGACTTTTGGCTTTGCGGTATGGTAGCAAAACGCCTGCCCATGACCGAAGAAATCTTCCGCGACGACCCCTACCGCGCCGAGACCGGCGCCATGGTCGTTTCCTGCGACGCCGCCGGCATCGTTCTCGACCGCACCGTCTTCTACCCGCGCGGCGGCGGCCAGGCGGGCGACGCGGGGTCCCTGCTGTGCCCCGACGGCCTGACGATCTGGATCGCGGACACCATCAAGTCTCCCTCAGCGGTCGCGCCAGATTCTCCCTCTCCCGCCATCGTCCACGTCCCCGCCCCGGGCCAGGAAGCGGCGCTGGCCACCCTTTCCCCGGGAGACCCGGTGACGCTGCGCCTCGACTGGGATCGCCGCCACCGGCACATGCGCTTCCACACCGCGACGCACCTGCTATGCGCGATCGTCCCGCACCAGACCAACGGCTGCTCGATCACCGCCACCTACGCGCGCCTTGATTTCGACATGGTCGAGCCGCTCGAGCGCGAGCACCTCGAGCGGGAATTGGCGCGCCTGGTCGCGGAAGCCCACGACGTGCGCACCATTTGGATCACCGACGAGGAGCTCGACGCCAAGCCCGAGCTGGTGCGCACGATGTCGGTGAAGCCCCCGCGCGGCCTGGGGCGCGTGCGCCTGCTCGAGATCGACGGCGTCGACCTCCAGCCCTGCGGCGGCACGCACGTCGCCAACACGCGCGAGATCGGCGCGCTCAGGATCTCGAAGATCGAGAAGAAGAGCGCCCGTTCGCGGCGCGTGGTGCTGGAATTCGCGTAGTAATCCCGGGTCGAAAGGGTAGAATTCGCGCCACTCTCCGCGAGGACGTCATGACCGCCACCGCCAGCGCCGCGATGCCCGAGAACCCCATGGGCACGGACGGCTTCGAGTTCATCGAATACACCGCGCCGAACCCCGAACTCCTGGGCGAGCTCTTCGAGCAGCTGGGCTTCACCGCCGTCGCCCGCCACCGCTCCAAGGACGTGATCCTCTACCGGCAGGGGCGCGTCAATTTCATCGTCAACCGCGAGCCCGACAGCTTCGCGCAGTCGTTCGCGCGCGTGCACGGACCGTCGGCTTGTGCTTTCGCCATGCGCGTCAAGAATGCCGCCAAGGCCTACCAGCGCGCGCTCGACCTCGGCGCCAAGCCCTTCCACGGTCCCGTCGGCCCGATGGAGCTCAACATCCCGGCGATCAAGGGCATCGGCGACAGCTTGATCTACCTGATCGACAGATACCCGGGTAACGGTGGAGATCTCTCGATCTACGACGTCGACTTCGTCCCGATCGCGGGCACGGAGCAAAACCCCAGGGGCGCGGGGCTGATCGAGGTCGACCATCTCACCCACAACGTCTATTCGGGGCGCATGGACGTATGGGCCCAGTTCTACGAGAAGCTCTTCAACTTCCGCGAGATCCGCTACTTCGACATCCAGGGCAAGAAGACCGGGCTCACCTCGCGCGCGCTCACCAGCCCCTGCGGCAAGATCCGCATCCCGATCAACGAGCCCTCCGACAAGGGTTCGCAGATCCAGGAGTACCTCGACGCCTATCACGGCGAGGGCATCCAGCACATCGCGCTTTCCACGATGGACATCTTCGCCACGGTGGAGACACTGCGCGCGAAGAAAGTGCGCTTCCTCGATACGCCGGATTCCTACTATGAGCGTGTCGACGCGCGCGTGTTAAATCACGGCGAGGACCTCGCGCGCATGAAGCGCAACAAGATCCTCCTCGACGGCGAGGGCGTGGACAAGGACCACCACGAGGACAAGCTGCTGCAGATCTTCACCGAGACCGTCATCGGCCCGATCTTCTTCGAGATCATCCAGAGGAAGGGCAACCAGGGCTTCGGCGAGGGCAACTTCCGGGCGCTGTTCGAATCGATCGAAGCGGACCAGATCGCCCGGGGGGTTATCTAAGTGATCTATCTGTGTTCATTTGTGTTCATCTGTGGTTAATAGCCTTTTGCCTATGAAATATCTCTCCGGCTTCGGCGCCCACCACGAATCGGAAGCCATCGAGGGCGCGTTGCCGGTCGGGCAGAACTCGCCGCAGCAGGTGCCGTTCGGCCTCTACGCCGAGCAGCTTTCCGGCTCGGCGTTCACCGCCCCGCGCGCGGGCAACCTGCGCTCCTGGCTCTATCGCCTGCGTCCCTCGGCGATGCACTCGCCTTTCCGGCGCATCGGCGAGCGGCAGCTGCGCACGGCGCCGTGCCTCGAGGTCGAGTGCTCGCCCAATCGCCTGCGCTGGGCGCCGCAGGCCGCGCCGACCGAGGCGACCGACTTCATTGCGGGCATGACCACCTTCGCGACGTGCGGGGACGCGCGCGCGCAGCGCGGCGCCGGCGTGCATCTCTACGCCGCCAACCGCTCCATGGATAGCCGCGTGTTCTACGACGCCGACGGCGAGCTGCTCATCGTCCCGCAGCAAGGCGAGTTGTCGGTCTTCACGGAGTTCGGCCTCCTGCCGCTCGCGCCGGGCGAGATCGGCGTCATCCCGCGCGGCGTGAAGTTTCGCGTCGAGCTCGGCGACGGTGCCGCGCGCGGTTACGTCTGCGAGAACTATGGCGCGCCATTCCGTCTTCCGGAGCTGGGCCCCATCGGCTCCAATGGCCTTGCGAACCCGCGCGACTTCCTCGCGCCCGCCGCCGCGTTCGAGGATCGCAGCGAGCCGATGGAAGTGATCGCCAAGCTCGGCGGGCATCTGTGGACCGCGCATTTCGACCAGTCGCCGCTCGATGTCGTCGCCTGGCACGGCAACTACTATCCGTACAAGTACGACCTCGCGCGCTTCAACGCGATGAACGCGGTGGGATTCGACCACGCCGACCCTTCGATCTTCACCGTCCTCACGTCGCCTTCGGACACGCCTGGCACTGCAAACGTCGACTTCGTCATCTTCCCGCCGCGTTGGTCG
>Ga0209647_1000693_pt1 | contig 30803 bp, 31 predicted proteins | sample GraSoi_2013_60cm_FD_185827 | JGI IMG/M metagenome (GOLD analysis project Ga0209647, IMG submission 185827) | Grasslands soil microbial communities from the Angelo Coastal Reserve, California, USA - Sample 9_17_2013_60cm (SPAdes) (version 2) | ecosystem: Environmental > Terrestrial > Soil >... | reverse complement strand
ACCCTGAAGCGGGTGCTGAAATAGCGAAGATCTATGTTCATTTTGGCGATTACATTGATGGACTTCGGATAGAATGGGCTGATGGAACAGATGCTTACCATGGCTCTTGCAATGGTCCTGCTATCGCGAATTTGACGTGCACCATCAAAATGGTGAAAAGCTCCGTGGTTTCGACGGGTCAATAGGAGCGCATCCTGGCGATGGCGGTCCGTATGTGACTTCAATCAGATTCCACACCGAAACGAGGTCTTCCGAGGTTTTCGGAAAACAATCTTTAAATTCTTTTACCTATCATTTAATGAGCCAGTTTGGTGACTACAGCGTCATCGGGTTTTTCGGGAGGGCCGGGAAATACTTGGATTCGATAGGTCCTTTGCTGGTGTAATGTCTGCAGGTTGGCAGAAAGGTTCATCTTCGCTGGATATCGCAATTCCTGTCACGATGGTTGTCGATCGATGATGACTGCTTTCTTTCAGGGCCTTGGAATTGCACCGAATTAGACCGACGCTTAGGAAATGGTTTCTCGAGGGCCGCCGAGGGTGTAGAGCCAACAGCTACGACAGACGTTAAGTACCCTACGCCCTCCGACATGAAGTAAGCCCTATCGCGGCAGCATTTGGGATCGGTTGGATTACAGGCAGTTCACTATCGCGATCTTGAGCTAGCCGCCGGTGGTTTAACATTCACCTTCCTCTTGGAATAAACCCAGGCACGCCAGTCTCCACGACCGAATTAAATCTTTGCCGCGTCTTGATTCCCTCACTAAATCCAACCCGCCGCAAACAATGACAACGGAATTTTCCAAAATCCTCGAACCAACGGAGGGATCAGATAGAGCGGAATTGAAACCGCAATCATGGGAATGCCAAACGTGTGAAAGAGGCGGTTGATCGGGTTCTGATGACTCTTTTCATAGCGATCGACCCATGCATCCATTGGAACGTCGCGGAATAGGAAGTGAGAACGGGACATCGGGCGGTGGTCGGTAATCAGCAATCGGCAATTAACAATCGGTGTTGTAGTAAAATATCGAATACTAAGAGAGAAAAAGAGCTGAAGCTGTCCACAAACGGCCAAGCGATTCTTTGAGGCGGAGTCCGGTTCATTGTAAGTATTCCATTGAGGTGCTGACGGACGTATCCTACCTGCAAATCGCTTTCGATCTCGCCCGGCAGTCGCGATCCGATCAGCTCACTGGACTCTGCTGATTCTTCGCCGGTAGTTGAGTTGAATCGAGCAGTCGCAATCGCCATGCGTGATGGTCCGGAGGCTGGGTTAAGGTCTGATAGATGCTCTGGTCGCGGGTGGCGAGTTGGCTGGTTATCACCTGGCACACGCAGCCCGGGCCGACCTGTGCCGACGCCTAGGAAAAACAGCCGAAGCCCGCTCTTCTTATGAGAAAGCGCTAGCTCTCACCCAACAAGAACCGGAACGGCGATTTCTAGAAAATCGCCTCAAGGAACTAAAAAAGTGAAGATGCTTGTCGAAATTCGGAAGTCCTGAACGGCTACCTCTTGAACGGTCAATAAAAACGACCGCACAAAAAAGGAACTTACGAATACTATGAAATATATCTGCCTTGGATACATGGAACCGGACAAGTTTGAAACTATGTCCGAAAGCGAACGCAACGCCCTGTTGGACGACATTTTCAATTACGACGATGTATTGCGGAACCACGGCCACTTCATCGGCGAGGAACTGCTGCAAAGCGCCAACACCGCAACGACCAGATCAGGGCTATTTGTTGGTCGTAAGGCGCATTGGAAAGAGCCACGAGTGGGTTCCTCCCTTTGCGTGACCGATTTTGTGTCAAGGCGTGACCGCCGGGTTACCGAACCCGAGAAGAACGCTAACCAGCTCGACATCGAGTTTGAAACCGGTAGGGCTGCGGCCAGATGGATACGCGCGATGGAACGTTTTGATCCCATCGAGCTTTTTCTTTATTCGCTCACTTCAGCGGCCGCTTTGTCCGCTGTGCTAATGGGGTTCCTCTGCATGGCCGACTTCGCTCGACAATCAGCCAGCGAGGCTTCGGATCCAGTGAGTCAGGAACTGACTGGCTCTGGCGATCCAAGCTACGGCGGGCACTTGTTGGTTAAGAACCGGCCCAACTGATGAAGCTTCCAAGGATTATTCAACGAAAAGAAAACACTGTTTTGTCGGATAACGGGTGGCAAAGGATAGAGCGGAGTCGTGGCCCTTCCCATCCAACCCATCTCTGATCGACGTTTTCACCCATAGCCTACTCGACGGCATCAAAACCGACTCGCCATCGGATGTAAACCAAAATCCTGCCGGCTCACCGGGCGGATTAAAAGTCGTTAAACGGCTCTATGACCGGCGCAAGAGTAAGCCGGAAGACAGTCCGAGCTTTCGGGTGAAATATTAAGGTGCCCCCACCCTGTAGGCTTACGACTGTCTGCAGGCTGAGAATCGCGGTAACCCACGTGCAGATGCCGTTGAATTACACAGAAGTAATTTGAATCCTTCGCGGCTTGCAAAATCCCCTGCTAACGCTTCGTCTCACACCTCGCGATGCGCCACGCATCATTGGGGTTAGTGCGGCTTACTACTTCTTTACTGCTGTGGAATTTCATCATCTACTCTTTGCGCAGTCCCCCGGCGCGCTAGCGTATTTTATTTCCCTTTGATCAAATGACCCTATCTATGGTTGAGAAGATTTCTGCGGTTACCCTTCGGGTTGCCAACATGGAGGCATCCGTTCGTTTCTACAAAGATGTCTTGGGCCTGGAGATCATCTACGGTGGCGAAGGCTCATATTTCACTTCGCTCCGCACAAAAGACGGCAACACGATTCTGAACATCGAACGCGGCAATGCTGGTATCCAGTGGGGGCGGTTGATTTTTCACGTTTCTGATGTTGACCGTTTCTGGGCATACCTCACAGAAAAGGGCTTTCATCCAGACAGCCCACACGATGCCGCTTGGGGCGAACGCTATTTTCATATGCACGATCCTGATGGCCATGAGCTTTCGTTTGCTCGTCCGTTCAAGTCTAAAGAGCCATACCCTTGAAATTCCACGGCGGGCTATTGCCTCCAAGCAAATCGAACAGCTTGGGTAGCTCTGGCAACAAACCACCGTCAGAAGTGACCTGCCATTTCGGAAAACGGAGTCCCCTCTTTGCCTTTTAAAGGCCGAGTAATTCGTGTCGTTATGGCTAGGGGCGGAATCGAACCGCGGACATGAGCATTTTCGTCCTATTATCACTTGGGGAAATCAATGATTTACAAACAGACCGGCTTTGGTGACCACTTTTTCTGACGAAAATTAGGAGGAGGCACTGAGACGGCGACGACACCATTTGGAGCGCCAGCTCAGACGCACAATAGTTAACCCCGCATCACGGCAACGACTTAACATCAGCGGGTCTGACCGCCTTGTTTCACGACAGATCCGCTCCCTTCATTTACCTTTTTCATTACCCGCTCCAGCTCGACAGCCCGCCCGGGATTTATCGTCCTCAGCGTCGCAAGATCTTTCTCGGCAGCGCCTTTACGGTCCATCTTCAGAAGAAGCATCCCACGATATTCGTATGCCTCGGCGAGATTCGGTTTAAGTTGGATAGCCCGATTGTAGTGCTCGAGGGCCATGAGGTAGTTTGGCGGCCCCTCCATTACCAACGAATATCCAAGATAGTTGTGGGCTTCAGCGAACCGCGGACTATTCCTAAGCGCTTGCGCAAACCTTGCCTCTGCTTCAGCGAATCTTTTCGAATTCATGGCCTTAACGCCTTGGTCATAAAGTCTCACCGCTTGGCTGCGTTCTTCGATTTGCAAGATATTGCTGCCCCCTCCACTGCTTGTACCTCCTCCGGAGCTTCCGGAGCCTGGCCCTCCCATCCCGAAGCCCGACCGGATCATCAGACAGAGCACAAATAGACTGATGTAAGGTTTCATAACTCTTCCATCTTATAGTCTCAGGCGGGAAAGGATTTATTCCCAGGTGAGAAGTGAATTCACCCCTGAGACCGGGACTTTCGATGGAGTTATTCGGGGGATATGATTACTACTCCTCTGGAGGGAAGCCCCTCTGGTTGAAGGGCAGAGACTGTCACAACGCTACGTTCCTTGGCTTTGCGTCGTCTGGTGAGAACACCATCCCGGTGGTTTTAGTGAAGCTTGATGATTTCCTCGAGCTGTCTCGTCATAAAGGTAGTTTCGCGATCCAGCGCACGATGTATGGATCGGATTCGTTTGCTTGGGGGCAGCCGGAAGGCGTCGTCGAGGTGCATGTCATGGAAGCGCTACCCGAAGATTTTATTTCCATACGATCCCGCCTGACTTCCGCTTTCGCCACGGAAACCCACGCGAGTTACCGAATCCGAGCGACTACCTGAACCGCTGGAGTTTCCGCCGACAGAGCGTAATTCTCCAAACTGAAACCGACTTATTAGCCGCCGACCGTACTTGTGCGCACCTCCTCTCTGACCTCTCGTAGACCGACCTCCGGTTGCAGGCTAGAGTTATGCATATGGCGACGGCGGTGTCAGGCGTACCCCCGGTCAGCACGCGTCCGACCATTCTCGAGCGACTGAGTGTTCCCCCTCAGCTTGCCTGGGGATATCTTGGTCTGCTGCTGTTCATGATCGGCGACGGGATCGAAGCCGGTTACCTTGCACCTTTCCTCAACGGCATTGGCGTTTCTCACGGCAAAATCGCGCTCATGTTCACGCTCTACGGTATGGCTGCCGCTCTCGCTGCGCGAATGTCGGGTGCTTTAGCGGACACCGTCGGCGCCCGCGCGGTGATGTGGCTCGGGGTTTCCATCTGGGCGTTCTTCGAAGTTATTTTTCTCGTTTTTGGAGTCGCCTTCTCCGATCGCGATCTCCTGGTGCTAAGCTATTTTCTTCGTGGCCTCGGTTACCCACTTTTCGCGTATGGGTTCCTGGTTTGTATTGCTGCAGTCACTCCTCCGAGCCGGTTAAGCTCCGCTGTCGGTTGGTTCTGGTTCGCATTTACTGCCGGGTTACCGACACTCGGCTCGCTGTTGGCAAGCTATACCATCCCGATAATCGGCCAATATGCCACGTTCTGGTGCTCACTTGTGTTCGTGATCATTGGGGGCATCATCATGTTGCTCGGGCTGCCTCCGGCGGTTGGCGCTCCTCCGGTTAGGGCGGAGGTTCAACAACATCGGAAAGCGTTATTTGCCGCTATCAGTATCGCCTGGGAGAAACCCAAGGTAGTCCTCGGTTCAATTGTGCGAATGATTAATACCGCGCCACAGTTCGGTTTCCTGGTTTTCCTGCCATCGTTCTATGTTGGAACGCTCGGGTTTACCTTGAGCCAGTGGCTGCAACTGCTGAGCTGGATGTTTTTCAGCAACATTATCTGTGACCTGGCTCTGGGCATGATCGGAGACTGGCTCGGCTGGCGCAGAACCGTGGCCTATATTGGTGGGATCGGTTGTACTATCACGACACTGCTTCTTTATTATTTGCCGCTCAGGTTTCCCGGAAACTATCTGGTGGCGGTCGTAGCCGCCATGCTTTACGGCGCCACCCTGGCCGGCTACGTGCCGCTGTCGGCGATCATGCCGTGTCTTGCTCCGGAAAATCCTGGGGCAGCGATCTCGATGCTGAACCTGGGCGCAGGCGCGAGTGTGTGGCTTGGACCTGCCATTGTTGGATGTTTTCTCAGTATTTGCGGAGTACGAGGCGTGTTCTGGATCTTTGCTGCTCTCTACGCACTTAGCGCGTTCTTCGCTCTATTCTTAACAGTGCCGGAATACGAGAAACCGGATGGAACCGCGGAAACTCAGCGACCGCTTGGAGGTTTTTCCTTCGCTGCGGCCGGCTGTCTCCTTGGGCATCCGCCGATAATGACCGCACTATCGGAAGAGATCGAGCTGATCCTCTTTGATCTGGGAGGGACGATTTACGACGATGAAACATTTACCCGCGCGCTATTCCGCGCTGCGCGGGAGCTGAATCCGGCTTTGGACGAACATGAATTCTGGGCGGTGTATGACGAACAGCGCGGCCAATCATCCGGCTCGTTGCGCACTGCCATCGCAAAACGGTTCGCCCCTGGGAGTGATCGCGCTACTCTCGTTGCGCTGGCAAAAAAATATTGGGAATATCCGGCCGCTGCGCTCCATCCCGATGTGAAGCCGGCATTGCGCAGTCTGGCTCCTAGGTTCAAGCTCGGGTTAGTCGCCAACGCAGGCGCAGCCGCAAAAAAGGCGTTGCGCAGAGACGGGCTCGACCGGTTCTTTAGTGTGATCATGCTCTCGGAGGAAGCCGGTATCGAGAAACCGGACGAAGAAATCTTCCAGCGCGCGCTGGAGCAGGCTGGTGTTCAGGCCGATCGCGCCATTCACGTCGGTAACCGGTTAGATAACGATATTCGACCGGCACAGCGGGGAGGAATGAAGACCATCTGGATGCTGCGCGGAGATGCTCCGCCCGCGCCCACGGTCGAACAGCTCTGCGAACCGGACGCCGTGATCATCTCGCTGAACGGGCTTGGGGTCGCCCTCTCGCGATTGCGAACAGAGAACCTATCCATAGTTTGAGAATGTTATCTGATAGTAGCCAGGTACGAAGCGCTTGGAAAATGTCCTGCGCGTTTTGTGCCGATTGAACCCATCGATTCTCATGAGGGATCTCGGGTAACGGCAGACTTTGTTTATACTCTGCCTCCGGCGCAGCTTCGCGAAGAACTTGAGGAGCGTGAGAGGCGAGCTTTTATTTGATCATGCTATCGGAGGAGCAAGCGTATCGCATTTTCCAGGAGCACGTCGATCGGCTCTGCTTTCTGATAGTGGCTAGTAATTGCTCGGACCGCGAGATCGACATCGAGCGGCTTCACCTGCGAACGCAGGCGATGAAGTTGTTTCCGGACAAAATGCAATTGTACGATTTTATTTATGAGAGCCGTTTCCTGCGCTTGCGGCGGCAATTTCGGCAAGACGCGGCTAGTTGATCGCCGCCGTTGCATTACATCGAGCGGCTCTCCCCTCCCCCACCCGGCTGGGGATACTCCATTACAAGTTCGCCGGTTTCCGAATCGCGCAGCTCCAGATGGTCAACCATAACCAGAGACCGGTGATCCCAGCCAAGCTTGAAACAGGTCCAGCTGACGTCAATGGGAGTATTGGTGTTGTCCGGACAGTACATCGCCATGTAAGCGGTATTCTCCGCGACCGCTTTTGCAGCATCTTCAGTTGATAATTTGAGGTCGGCCAGCCTGTGGAAAGTCTTTATGGCCGTTTCGAAGCACGGCGTGATCCGGTTTAAGAAATGACCAACTCGATTGCGACTACGCCGCGTTGTGTCCTTGCTCCCGAGCTCGTATCCGGCAACCGTGCCTTTACATTCGGCAGATCAACAATTCTCTTTCGTAAACCATTTCTTTGGGCAAGCCCTCATGTAGATCAAGGAAAAGTTCTTCGTGCCCGATCACTTCTAAACGCCAGGCAACGCGATCGAACTTTTGCAACTGCTCAAACGTTTCTTTTGAGAAATCGAGCCCGGTCCAATCCAGGTCTTCATAATCAGGCATCCAGCCGATCGGCGTTTCTTTGGCTTTCGCGCGTCCTCTAGCTCGATCAACAATCCATTTTAGGATGCGCATGTTTTCGCTATACCCCGGCCAGAGGAATTTACCGTTCCCGTCTTTTCGAAACCAATTGACGTGGAATACGCGTGGTGTCTGGCTCAGTTTTCGTTGCAAAGCGATCCAGTGCCTGAAGTATTCGCCCATGTTGTAGCCGCAGAATGGGAGCATCGCCATCGGATCGCGTCGGACTTTACCCACCGTACCGGTAGCGGCGGCGGTCATTTCTGATCCCATCGTCGCCCCGATATAGACCGCGCCCGACCAATTGAACGCCTGAAAAACCAAAGGGATGGTCGTCGCGCGGCGTCCGCCAAAGATCAGCGCACTAATAGGAACACCTTCAGGTTTCTGCCAGTCAGGATCAATTGTCGGACACTGGGAAGCCGGAGAAGTGAACCGCGCGTTAGGATGGGCGGCTTTTGCTCCTGTCTTTTTGGCGATTTCCGGAGTCCACTCGTTACCCTGCCAATCGATCAACCGGGCGGGGGGTTTTTCGGTCATCCCTTCCCACCACACCCCTCCCTCTGGAGTTAAAGCGACATTGGTGAAGATGGTATTCTTGGCGAGGGCCGCCATGGCATTGGGATTCGTCTTCTCCGATGTGCCGGGCGCGACTCCAAAAAATCCAGTTTCCGGATTGATAGCAAAGAGGCGCCCTTCTTGATCCGGCCTGATCCAGGCGATATCGTCACCTACGGTCCAAACCTTCCAACCTTTTTCTTTGAAAGGCTTTGGCGGAATCAACATGGCAAAGTTGGTCTTCCCGCAGGCGCTGGGAAAGGCCGCTGCCACATAGGTTTTCTCACCTTGCGGATCTTCAACACCGAGAATCAGCATATGTTCCGCCAGCCATCCCTCGTCTCGCGCGATATTGGAAGCGATCCGCAGAGCGACACACTTTTTTCCCAGCAGCGCATTTCCGCCGTAGCCCGAGCCGTAGGACCATATTTCACGAGTCTCCGGAAAATGAGCGATGTATTTCTCCGGGTTACAGGCCCAGGGAACATCTTTTTGCCCGCGGGCCAACGGAGCACCTACTGAATGCATACAAGGGACCACGCGCTTCTCGCCCCGATCGATCTCCTCATAAACCGGCATACCAATGCGAGCCATGATCCGCATACTGACGACCACATATGGAGAGTCGGTCAGCTCAACACCGATCTGCGAGATCGGCGACTCGATCGGTCCCATGCAAAACGGAAGGACATACATCGTACGGCCGGCCATACACCCTTTAAAAAGCCGTTTGAGGGTTTTCTTCATCTCGAGCGGAGCCACCCAATTATTGGTGGGGCCAGCTGCGTACTTTGAAAGCGAACAAATAAAAGTCCGGTCTTCGACCCGGGCTACATCCATCGCATCTGAACGGGCATAATAGCATCCCGGCCATAGTTCTTCGTTCAGTTTGATAAAGGTCCCGATCTTGACCAGTTGGGCGCAAAGCTTGGTGTTCTCTTCCTCAGAACCATCCACCCAATGAATGGACTCAGGCGTGCAAAGCTCCGCCATCTTTTCGACCCATCGGATCAGATGCTTGTTCTGACTAAGCGGCTTCGAGGATGCTCTCATAGTGAAGGTTTGATTAGCCTTTCGTACGCAAACTCCGGCGCCAACGCATCCTTTTTCTGTGTGTTTCGCGCGGACCGCCTCTCGGGAAACGCCGATGAACTTCGCAAAAGCGGCCGCAGAGAGCATCTCTCGTCCTGATAGGGTTTCGACCGCACGGCTTACTCCCCTCTCCCGATGTCCCATAAAGGACGTTATGTTACAATCTCCCTAGAAGCGGGGAATGCTGATTTGTGTGACTTTGGGAATTATTTTGCGTGTTCGTGCTAAAGTCGACACTAACTGCTTCCGGGTTTTGAAAGTCTGCAGACAGTTGAGACTCAGCGGCGGTTCGCCGAGCGTGGCGTAGGTATTTTGTCCGACCTTGCTCGGATCCACCAGATAGGTATATTCGAGGATCCCTTGGGCTTTTTTCCAAGAGTCCCACGCCTTTCGGGCTCCCGGGTTTTCCTCATAGAATGCGTCAAACAGAAAACCGGGTTGTAACCGCAGATTCAAGTCCTCCACCAGGATGCCAATCCGCCCATGTGTCGCCTCGGTGCCACGAAGTTCGCGTAGAATTCGTTCGACCTCGCTCTCCTCAGATAAGGAGACCGTCATGTCGAGGTGAAGCCGGACCACGCACCGGTCAAGATCTGGGGTGGCTAATAAATTCCGAAGCTCATTCATGTCGCGGCATCGGACATCGATCCATCGCCAGAAGGCAACCGATTCGGGATCGACTCGCGGGCGCAACCCGCGTCTGAATAGCGCGACGATTGCGACACGGCCGGCGCCGGCATCGTCGAAGGTTGTAGGCTCCGGAGCGCCCGGATACACGGTCGGTACCGTCAGAGCCTGTGTAACATCGCGAAATGAATGCGTGTCGCCTATCGCAAGATAGTCGAGGCCGCGTTGCACGCCCGCGTCCAGGCGAATCGGGAAATTCGTCTGGTATCCGCTGACGTCAAAGGTGCTACCATGAACGCAGCCGATACGGAGTCGGTCATCTCCGGGTTCGCGCGCTGGAAGCGCCATGGCTAAATCGTTCTCGCCAGCCTTCGATCGGCAAGGTCGGGCGTACAAAACGACGTTAGGTGCGATCTCGTAAGTGAAATCATCTCGGTCGACAACGTGCACCCACGCGGGAAGCCTTGTTCTAAACGGGTGCCCTTGAGCCCATACCGACTCCGGCGTCAGAGGGTCATGGTTCCCGGGAATGAGAAATACCGACGGATGCGACACCCCGCGCCCCTGAAAAGTCCTTGCGAGCCCTTCCCAAAAGTCGGGCGCCGGATCCGGATCATCGAATATGTCTCCGACACAAAGTATCGCATTTACCGTATTGCGACGCGCAACATCTAGGATCGTTGCGACCACGTCCATGCGGGCACGCGACAACTTTTTCTGTCCTTCTTCCGGGAACGACGGGAAGCGCCGACCAAGGTGCCAATCAGCAGTATGTAGTAGTCTCAGCACGACGTCTCCGGCCTCGGCGCGGCTATCGTGAATGCGGTCTGGAAGAGGCGGGTCACCGTCGGCGCCCGATAACGAAGCTCGTGATATTCGTCGCGCCATTTTCTATAAACCTCGTCATCTCTAGATTCTAACGCCGCAATGCGGCGATCAAGACTTTCTTCATTGGTCGCGAGCCGATTGATTTCTTCCTCAACCCGATTCCGCGCACTAGAACCCACAATCTCATCGCGCCGCGACCGCGCCGCCCGCAGCCTTTCAGCTATCTTCGCTCGCTCGCGGCGGCACACCAAAATCTTATCCTCGAGGAACCGTTCAAGCTGGCGGATCGCCTCCTCGAAGTGCCGCTGCTCATCTTGTTCGACCTGGCGCTGGTCAACAAATACGGCTTCATCGACCGCATCATCGAGCCATTGCATATCCAATTGATGCCTAAACCCCGGACTATCAGTCGCCTGCAAGCGCACAAGTTCGGCGGCGAGCGACGGGTCGATCGGGATACCATCGACCACTGCCGCGGCAATGAGCCGTTGAACTGGCTCGAACCCACCGTAGTCGACAAGCACCAGACGGATGATACCGGCCTTTCCAGCCAGTTCCGCGAGCGCGTGAGAAGAATTTTGTTGTAGGTGAAGATTGAGTGAGCCACCACCCGACCATGCTCTGGCGTGCGCGATTGCGGCCAGAACCAGCGGATGTATAAGATTTAAAGGTTCGGCGTCGGCCAGAGCTCTGGCATCCCCTGTAGCAAATCGTCGACTGTCCCCGACCTCAGCTGGTAATTTGTTGCCGGGCTCTACATCGAAAATGACCCGACCAGCATCGTCGGAACGGCGATACTTAGCGCCGCGTGCGGCAAGGTATCCATCCACCAAGTCAGCAACGTCCCGGTCGAGATCCGCCAAGCTCTGGGGCAGCTCTTCTCTAAGCCTTTTGAAGACCCTTCTGACATTCTCGTCGAACCGCGATTCGATAATTTGAGAGGTCCGCTCGTATTCCTTCTCGAAAGCTTCTCTCCGCTCTGAAATCTTATCTCGCAACGCTGCGATCTCGCGCGTGACCTCGTCAAGCGTGCGGGAGCGGCTGTAGATGCTGCGAAGATCGTTTTCGAACTCAACCGATAGTGCCGATACCAAAAGCTCTGGGGCGTCGGTCCGCGGCTCATGCAAAACCAGATCGGACGCATCAAGCACTCTACCGAATAGGTCGAGTTTTTGGCTTAATATCTCGAAGGTTAACCGATGCGCCTCATTGTCCCGAGCGATAAAGTTAACCACCGTGACATCACGCTGTTGGCTATACCGATGACAGCGTCCAATACGCTGTTCTATGCGCTGCGGGTTCCATGGCAAATCGTAGTTAATAACAGTCTCACAAAATTGGAGGTTTAGCCCCTTTGCGCCAGCCTCGGTGCATACAAGAACTTTTGAACGCGTCCGGAACTCCTGTACCAGGGCAAGGCGCATGCTGACCTCACGACTCGGCCTGGTTCCCGGCGGAAAGCGAGATCCTTCTTCCTCTTGCCATCGGGCGAGCGCTTGCTGTGCGCGCGCATGATTGTTCGCGCCGCGGAACAGGGTGATGTCGTCTTCGCCCAGACCAATGTCGAGAAGCAGATGCCTTATGTATTCCTGGGTAGTGATCGACTCGGTAAACACGACGGCCTTACCACTTCCCCGACCGTCCCGCCCCAGATCGAGAATCACTTTGATGGCGTCTTGAAATGAGCGCGCCTTGGCATCCTTTGGAAGCGATCGCGCCCGGGCAGCAAAACCCTCGACGCGTGAAAGCTCAGCAGCAAGAGTCGCACGATCGATCCGTGGCGCCGACTCTTCCGAGAGTTCGCCGACCTCCTCTTCATCCTCAAGGTCCTCGAGAAGCTCAACGACCGTATCGTCGGGGCGTGAACCCGCTTGCAAGTGCCGGAGGCGGGTGGCGACGTTTTCAAGACTCGCGGCTAGAGCTTTAATCGAAGACGCCATTCGCCGGTGGAAACCGATCAACAGAAGCCTTCGTTGTCGGCCGGAAAAGGCATAGATGGACGGTTCGAGCAGGTACTCGGTCACGTCATCATAGAGCGCCCGCTCGGCGTCACTCATCGCGTACTCGTACAATCTGCAGCGGCGTTGTGTGAAAGGGCGGTCGAGAAATTCTTGGGCCTGGCGGCGCAGAGTCCTTCTTTGGATCATCGCAAGGCGTCGTTTGAGCTCATGCTCTTGGCCTGGAACCAGCAATCGATCGTCCTCAGAGCAGAACACTTCGCGAAACGTCACAATGTCTCCAAGAAGTGTGCCTGTTGGCTCGACGTACTGGACTAAGCCCCACAGTTCAACAAGGGAGTTCTGCATCGGCGTTGCTGTAAGTAACAAAACCGGCGTTGAACGGAGAAACCCACGGACGCGGTGCGCCATCACGGCTTCTGTTGAAGTCTCATCATAAATACCGTCACGGTCATACCTCTTGTGCAGTCCGGCGAAGATCTCGTGTGCTTCGTCTATTACGGCCAAATCGAATGGCGGAGCGGCGCCAAGAGGGATCGCACCCCGCTCACTGCTGGCGAATTCTCGACCGACCAGATACACGCCTGGCGCGAAGAAGCTGGCCTCGCTTTCGCGCGCCTGGATGCCGAACAGGTTTAAAAGCTCGCTCTGCCACTGGCCGATTAGCGACTTGGGCACGATCAGCAGGATGCGCTGCGCGCCCTCCGCACGGATCTGGGCGATCACTAGGCCGGCTTCAATCGTCTTTCCTAACCCAACCTCATCTGCGAGAATGCAACCACCTTCGCGCAGGCGTCGAAGCGCAAAGATTACCGCGTCAATCTGGTGGGGGTTGGGATCAATTCGCGCCTGGCGCTGCGCAGCCGCATAGCGCTCCCGGTCATCGGGACGACGGACCCGGACGAGGTCCTCGGCGAGAATCCGCTGGTTGAAGGCATGCATATCGATAGTCGTGTGAGCTTCAACTCATGTAATGGTGCTTTGTCAATTCCTTAAGTGCTTGGCGTTCGATTACGATTGAAAAGCTTCGCGCCTAACTCTGAACAAGTCGTTCCAACGCAAGCAGCCTTGGTCTTGGCTTTGTGCAATATCGCTCTCAGGTTGCTTCCGGTAGCGGCGACCTTCAGAGCTGCGCGCGACTTGAAGAAGATACTCGGCAGCGGATCTGAGATGATCAGGATCAGTCAATGCGAATCACCGCGTGTTTTTTGGGTCCCTCGCGCTTTTGCTCGAGCATCCGCGTCAACCAATCCAAGATAAAGAAGATGCCCCCGCTGCTCATATAAACCGACCAAAAGCTCGTCGTGATTGCTGCCAATTTTTCGGGTCACGGAAGCCGCCATCCTTGTCGGAGTTCCCTTTTGCGCGTAGCCATATCGTATGGTGGAACGAATTCGGGAACTCCTAAGAGCCAGAGAATGGCAGCCGTTTACCATACATCGAGTTGGCGGTGACTCGGTCGATGTGAGAACTCGCGAGCACGTTTGGGTCACCCCCTCCGGACGACTCGTTTTCGAAAGGGCGGCTGGGCAAGTCGAGGTGGTTGGTCCGGACCAGATGGACCAGATCACCGGCGTGGAGCTGAAGTCGATAACCTTCGGCGAAATAGAAAGCCAGACCGGGTAGATCAGGCTAATTCTTTTTCAAAAGAAACTCGGGGGGGCCTGAGTAGTTCGCAGAGTCGATTTCGCATGAACCTTACGCCAGAGTCGTGATAGCAAAAACATTGGGCCATTAAGCCATCTCCAAAGCGGGGCTTCTAACGACCAGGCGAAGCCCGCCGCTTCTCCCCTCGTCCCGAACCAGATGATGGCAGCTTGTGACCCGACCGTCCCGCCCGCCGCCTTTCTTTCGCCAATTCTTCCTCCCGAGTTTTCTTGGCCAGCCTTTCCGCCTTGGTTTTAGTTCCCGCCTTTGCAATGGGCCGCTCTTGTTTAGGCGTCCTTGGCTGGCGAACCGGCTCTAGTGGCCGCGACGGCGGGAGACTGGCCGCGGCCAGGTAGCGCGCAAGCCGCAATCGCTTCGCAAATTCCTCCTCCTGGACTCTGGTGCTGGGTTGTTCAGAAACCTGGTAGGTGACCGGGGCCTTTGGCTTCGTCTCTTCGGCGGCAGCCGATTCCTGACGATGTTCCTTTGTTAGAGAAGAATCACTCACTGGACCGCGCTGCGCAGTGGAAGCCTTACCCGCGACCCGCTCTTCTTCGTCGACAAAACGCCGGATGGTACGCACCAAATGCGGAACGGAAATGTCAACGCTCCGTTCCCTGAAAATCTGCGCGATCCGATGCACGCTAAGCCCGCTACGATGCGCCTCCAAGATCTCTTCCTTATACTGTCTCAATGCATCGATCTCGGGCTGCTTTCGATAACGGCGCCCTTCAGAGCTACGCGCGACTTGAAGAAGATACTTCGGCAGCGGATTTGAGACAAACACTGGGAGAATGCGCTTTTCCGGACATCCAGCGGTCGGTCTAGCTCACATCGTCCCAGAGAATCCCAGCTAGGAACGATGCCGTCCCGTGTTTCTTCCGAGTAATCAGGTCCCCTACTATCGGCGGCATGGCCAATCGTCGGCACGCAGGCAGAATTGACAATCGTAAGCGCTCACTGTCGGGGACGCTCGGAGGGTCGGCCTGCAGAGAAGAAGTGGTTCGTTAACCGCCTCGGCGAGATGCGAGACCGAACCTTCGAGAATGGGCGGTACCGCGCCAGCGGACTCAACCTGGTAGTGGCCGCAATCATCCGCTGGAACACAATCTACCTGGAACTTTGCGATCCGTTTGCTTCAGCAGAAGGGCAGGACAATTTCCGACGACCTGCTGATTCATCTCTCACCTTTAGGTTGGGGAGCCCATTAATTTGACTGGAAATTACATTTGCCAGGCGAATCGACGGGTTGTGAAAGGTCATTTCCACCCACTTAGGCAACCACGGGAGGCTACTGTTCCCTGGTTTGAAACTGTGCCAGCAAACTCTTAGCGTACGTCAGTTAGGCCGTTTCTACCCGGAAAGTGGCGATGGGACCAATTGGTCCCAAAAGAACGCACCAGGTTGCCCCTAGGACCGCGTTTGATTGAGTGAGCTGGTAGATTTTGGATGGGGGCTTTTCGGCACTGCGGCGAACCGGCTGCAAATAGGAAAGCGGGTGCATCGATTACACCCGCTTTCGTTTGCCTTGCGTTGACATCACGCGACACAACCGAACTAATTCGACCGTAACGAGTCCGGCCTTATCGTGCCGAGGCTTCGTAAATTCGCATCAGCACCCTACCTTTGACATTCGGTTTTTGATCTTCAATCGAAAGAATCGCTTCGAGGAAATGCGACAAATTGCGAATGCCGTAACGCCTGGCCATCGCTTCCAAAATGGCTCGATCATTTTGTTTCAAATCAATGGATCGAATCCGGTGAGTTTCCTCTCGGCCGAAGCTTTTCGCTTTGTTGCTCCGGCTAGTGAGCGTGATGGTTTGGCCTTTGGCGACACTAAGCCGGCCCGCGATGCGCCTGGCTAGAGTGTCCGGTATGCTTGGGGGTGAGTTTGGGTTTCATGGTTCTGGGCGGGGGCGTGCTCCTCTCGGAGTCGAGCACGGTTGGTTGCGTTGATTCCAATAGCCGACGACTTGCCGGACAGTGGCGAAACGGTAATGATATTTTTCCGGGTAGCGCTCATTTAGGGTGCAACCGCATTCTTCGTTGCCGCATTTGGGACAGTAGATTGCCGGATGGTAATTTAGAAAAAAGCGCCATCGCCCATTTTCCTTATCCCAAAAATTTATCTCGGGAAAGAACCGCGGCCGGGTGCCGCATCGCCGGCAAGGGGCAAGCGTCATTTTTCCTTTTCTAATTCGCTGAGTAAAGTGGCTCCCTCTTCGGCGGCGAGGTCACAGGCTCGCATGCATTCGGCTTCCTCGATTGATTCACGCAATGCGGGCAAGCTGTCGGCTTCAACGCTCAATTTGAGCGTATCGCTAACCCCGAGCCAGCGGCCGGTTTTGTAATCCTGGGTGATGGTCCACGTCTCGCTCATTCGCCATAGCCTTTTCTCCTTTCGGCAATTCGGGCTTGGCGGGCTTCGGTTTCTTTGGCATGAATGCCGGCACTCAAGCCGGTGACCTGGTTAGCCATGATCAAATCAAAGCGATCAGGATGGAGCACGAGAATAAGAGCGTCGTTATCGGGGCCATCGGGCCGAATGGTCGCGACACTGAAAGGGTCATAGACTTGGATGATGCGCCCGTTAGCGAGCTCGATCGAAAAGGGTTCACCGCGTGGAGCGCGCGGATTTGGTTGAGCAGCGTCATGGTTTCGGTGGTTGGGGTAATTTGTTTTTGCGTATCCAACGGTGATAACGTGGCCCGACCACTTTAAGAAGCGTGGCCCGGTCACAATTAAATTCTCGGGTTGCTCGTTCTAAAATTGCTTTATAGCGCGCATGGGCTTTTGCCTTATCGCCAAAGATCCCGGTTCGGGATTCGTACAACGCGCTAAAGAGTTCCTCGATAAGCTTAGGTAGCGACACCGAAAATTGCTTTCTCTAGTTCGGCTTTTCGGTTCGGGTCAACCTCCGGGCCGTGCCACATGCTCAAGGTGTCTTTCAATTCCTGAATCGAAGCGATCAGGTTTTGCCGGCTGATCTCGTGCCCGATGACTAAGCTCTCAAGTTCTTGGTCACTGGTGGAGAGCTCTAAAATTAGACCGGTGCTAATCAGGCTATGGAGCAAGGCTTCATGCATCTTGAGATCCTCGGGAGTCGGTTCTGCGGCAATCAAGCGTTGAGTTTCAACCGCCCGGAAAAGTCGGATAGCGGCATCCCATTTGAAGATCGCAATAACAAAGGGTTCGGGGGTTTGTTTGGTCCATTTTGATTCCACGATAAACTGATAGGCGGCAACCCATTCATCCGGCTCTACTCGGATCATAGCCGGATCAATTACGGCTCCGATTCCTGGCGGCATGGTGGTGACCTTTGGCATATTTGTTTCTTCATGGAGCCTAGCCCACGGGCCGAGGCCGGGCAATCGGGGAAGCGTATGAATCTAGAACCAGACAGATTTCGACGCGGGTTTCCCTAAAAAGTGTGGATAGAACGTGGAGAAGCGAATTTTCAGCGTTGATTTGTCAGCTTGACGAATCGTCCGCCGATTGGCTCTAGGACTGGATTTGCACCCGGAGTGATTCGAACACACAACCTTCTGATCAGTAGTCAGATGCTAGAGATGAGCTGACGTGACCCGCTATGACCCGCCATGAAGCCTGTAGACAGGCTTTACAAGCTATTCTGTGCTCGTTAGCATTGGTTCATGATGGATCATAAAAGTCCACGGATGAACCCAAAAAGTGGCTAAGAAATGAAGGATCTTAGCCACTTTCCAAAGACAGATATCAGGTTTTGGCAAAACGCCGTTTTCCGCCAGCCCTACACAGTAGATGGCCAGCGCCGACTCACCAAAGAATGGTACGCTCGCCTCCAGTATGGCGGTAAGCGACAGTTCTTTTCTCTGGGGACGCCAAATAAGGCGGCGGCGGCTGCAAAAGCTCGGGACATTTATTTGGCGTTGATAGCGAGCGGGTGGGAATCGACTTTGGCGCGATATAAGGGCGCCAAAGAATTTGCCCAAGCGAAGCAGCGTCAGCAGCCTTGTACTGTCGGAGATTTTTTTTTCGAGGTTCTTCGAACGGCGAGCAACCAGCGTACCGTTGAAGCTTACGCGAAAGCATTCAGACTGATTGTCTCACAAAGCTTCGGCTTGGCCGCAGGCACAAACAAATACGATTACCAGCATGGGGGGCAGAGCAAATGGCTGGAGAAAGTCCACAGCGTCAAGCTGGGCGAGGTGACTCCAGCAAGAGTACAGGAATGGAAGCGGTCATTCTTGGCCAGCGCTGGAAATGATCCATTAGAGCTACGGAGAGCCCGGATCTCGGTTAACTCGCTCTTGCGCCAGGCACGCTGTTTATTTGCAAACAAGAGAATCCGGCACCTGCAATTGTCTTTACCAAATCCGCTGCCTTTTGACGGCGTGGATTTCGAGCCCCGCCAATCAATGAAGTATCGCAGCGAAATTGATGTTGTTGCTCTAATCAAAGCGGCGAAAGCGGAGCTTCGGGATTCCTTGCCGGAAGCGTACAAGGTCTTCCTTTTAGCAGTCGGTGCCGGCCTGAGGAAGAAAGAGATCGATTTACTGCAGTGGTCCTCGTTCCGGTGGCAGGAAAACGTGATCCGTATTGAAGCGACGCGTTATTTTCATCCGAAGAGCGAGGACTCGATCGCCGATCTGCCTGTTGATCGCGAAGTCATGGTGCTTTTCCGTGCCTATTACGAGCGTGCCAAAGGACCATTCGTAATCAAGAGCAAGCGCGCGCCGTTGCCATCCAAACCCCAGCAGTACTACCGGTGTGAGCCAACCTTCGAGCAGGTAAACGTCTGGCTGCGGAAGCATGGAGTAAGCGGAGGCAAGCCGCTCCATACATTACGGAAAGAGTACGGTTCTCTCTTAACACGGAGTTACGGGATTCATGCCGCGAGCCGTGCCCTTCGTCACGCAGACTTGCGTACAACCTCGGAACACTATAGCGATTCGACCGCACGGGTGACGCCAGGAATCGGGCGTCTACTGACAAACCCGAAAAGGGTCAAAGGGTCTCGGAAGACTTCAAGGCCCAAATAACTGTTTGGGAACGCATCAGGAACACCCTTTGTACAATCGGCTTCAGCATTTGGTGACCTGGCTCAGGCACACTCACGAAGTTAATCGAAAATACGCTGGTTTTTAGGTAAACGAACTCTGGATCACTTTGTCATGGTTCGAATCCATGCGAAGCAGGTTATTGATTTCACGTGGTTTAGGTGGAGTCATTAAAACCGGCGACAGGAGTATCTTAGCCATTTTCTAAGCATTCTAAGTCCTGGAGCTGGTGCATTTACCGGTGCTTTCAGCAGGCCGCAGTATCTGACTCCGCATCATAGGGTTGGAGGATCGAGTCCTGCCGGGTGCATGCCCTCCCTTGTTTATGCGCGCGAGCGACGAGCATCTAGAAGTTCAAAATGATAATTTGAGAACGCGAATTGGTCACCAGAATCCCATTGTTAAGCGTGGTTTTCGCGCGGATCTTTGGACGAGGCGTAGCAAGACCCAGAAGGTATGGCCGGTGATACACTCAGTTCCGACTCCCTAGAGTGGGCTCTGACGCACATCTCCAAATTTGGCGACACCGATATTTTTCCCGTCCCTTTCGAGTTCAAAAGTATTAGACACGGGTGGAACCGGATAAAATCTGAGCTCGAAAAATCGGATCTGACAACCTATCGAGCACGCGGGAGTAGACGTCTGCTAGTTCCGAAACCTGGTGGTGGCTTTCGCGTAGTAACCCAGTTAGACCCGATTGACGCGATCATTTACGCGGCGATTACCTATGAAGCTGCGCCCGGCATAGAGAACAACCGCGTCCCCCGAGATCGCGCGATTGCTTGTTCCTACCGCCTTGACTTAAATCCGAAAGGACAGCTGTTCGCCTCCGAGACAGGTTGGCCGGACTATCACGGCCATTCTAAGCACCTCGCCGACACTGGTCTCTATAGCCATGTTCTCCTTGCTGACATTGCCGACTTTTATAACCAGATCTATTCTCATCGCGTTCAGAGCGCGCTAGAAGCAGCTAATGTTTCACCTGCAAGATCCAGCAATGTGGAGCGATTCCTCCTGTCTTTGACAGCGAAACAATCGCGTGGCGTACCTGTCGGCCCGTCAGGTTCGATCTTGCTGGCCGAAGCGGTGCTGACCGACGTTGATAATTTCTTGCTACGTCTAGGCGTGCCCTTCACTCGATTCGTTGACGATTTTCGCATCTTTTGTACGTCAAAGCGTCAGGCAGTGCGCATCCACCACGATCTCGTTGAGTATGTCTATACATCGCACCGCCTCATCCTTGAGCCTTGGAAGACCCGAATCGTTCCAATTCAGCATTTCATAGACCAAGAGCTTGTGGACCCTGGTGAGATTGAACGCTCATCTAGAGTGGAAAAGATTCGAGCCTTACTCGACCAGATACTTTTTGAATCTGGGTATTCTGTTGGCGAGGATGATCTATTAGATCGAGATAAAGACCGCGCTGTCAGGGAAAATCTCATAGAGTTACTAGAAGAGTGCGTATCAAAAACGCCACTTCACCTCGGGTTGGCTCGTTACCTTCTGCGTCGAGCAACCCGATTGCGCACCGTGGCGTTAGAGGAAACCATATTCAAAAACCTTGCTAGGCTCGATTCTGTCTTCCGCGATGTGATCCTCTACCTCATGGTCGGCGTCCCAAAGAAAATCGCAGCGCGGCGCGGTCAAGAAATCGTGGAATTCCTAAGATCTTCGGATTACGGACAGATTCCGTTTCTCAGGCTCTGGGGTATGGAGCTCTTTGAAAGGCGACCCGACATGCTGGACCCTGACACCACTCTGGACCTCGCTATGGAATTCAGAAAGGATTTAGGGACTCGGACTTCCGCGTTGGCAGCCCGCGCAGCGAAAAAGGTGGACTGGGTAAGAGGTCAAAAGGAGATCTGGGCGAATTACTCGCCATGGGATAGGCGCGCTGTGATCTACTCTGGATCTGTGTTGCCGCCGACGGAGAGGCGAATCTGGCTGGACATGATCGCAGAAACATCTGATGACATACTTGAGCAGGCCGTCGCTAAATTCTCCAAAGAAGGATCTTAGCGTAATGCAGCGGGCAATCGAGATTGCCGCAATCCGGATGCAGCGACTTCGCACGACGGAGAAAGATAAGCTAAGTATGTGACTTCGGATCATAGGGTTGCAGGTTCGAGCCCTGCCGGGTGCATGCCTCAGCATCAATAACTTACGCCGCAACCAGGAAGCTCGCTACTGGAGTGACTCGGCCACTTCTCGGCCATTCTTGAACAGTTAATCCTGCTCGAAGAATTACTGGGCGAACGGGTGCCGGAATGCGGGATTCCCAGTTCTCTCGGAAGCGCCGAGCCCATCAGGTTTGCGTTACGTCGCATCTGTTCGACTCCTTCCGGACCTCGGGAAGCTTCGTTGTTCCTCCCCACGTCACCTCCGAGACAGCACAGACCACGATCGTATGGCGCCGGCCGGAAGTCTCTGGTTTTCCAACCCATATGTCGCCGGAGAAATTACCAAATGCGTTGGGATTTAGCGGCTTCTGCGCCCACCATCCAGCATCGGCTGAAAAAACATATGGAACGATCCGGATTTTATTGGAGGCCATCCAGGTTGTGAGATCTTCATTCGCATTTTTCCGTCCGCGAAAGGTTACTTTCCCGGAAATGGTTGTCCTATTGGGCACAGATTGCCCAGGATCAGTCAGCTCAATTTCCAAGGACCAAGTCGAAGCTTTTATTGAACGGCAGATATCAACCAAGACTCGATCCTGTTCGCCTTCGCTGAGACTCTTAAGGGGCTGTTCGGGATCGCTTGCAGCCTGATATGCCCCAATTTCCGTCTCTTGGTAGGAACTGTAGCTTACCGGAATCCAAAGAATCGTCGCCTCTTGCTCCTTTGCTGCTGCCAATAATGGAGGCAGCTCATCTTCGGCGACAAATCTGGAAGCTAAAAAATAAGGACTCACTAAAAGAATCGCCAATTGGGTTCTGTCCAGAGCGGCTTTGATCTCCTTTCTCCAGAGTTCGCCCGAAAGTATTCTTTTATCGCCGCGGATAATCGTGAACGAGGGGACTTCGTCGAGTTCGATTCGTAAGGGCAACAATACGGGAACAGCGAAGAAAAAAGGAAGTCCAGGGAACCCGACTTTGGCATAAGGGTGTTAACGGTGCTGGAACCGCCTTCTGCAGCCATGCCTTCCGAAATCCATATCATCGGCCAATGATGATGAGGGCCTATACGAAAGTATAATGAGGGCCTATACGAAGGTGTAATATCGCCTGTCGCAAATCCCGTTACTCTTCGGGAGTGATGCCTTTTCCTCTTATTTTGATGGATGATAATGATAAGTCTGCCCGCGAATCGCACCGACGGTCAGGCCAACTCAGGTGACTCGGCAGGGCTTATCATGGTGATCCGACAAGAGGAAAACAGTTTCAAAGAGCTCGAGGCAGTGCAGAAAAACCTCGAGGCACTGCAAAAGATGGGCCCGTTTACCCAATTTGCGACGAGCTACGGGATGAGATGGAAGGGACTGCAAGCGGTGCGTTACTGTAATAGTCAAATTAGTGAATTGAGTGAGGCGGTCACGCCGAGGACGCATTTACTTGTCCTGATCATCCGGCCGCCGGAAAAGATGGACCTGCGCTATGAGGGGGTGAAGCGAGACATGCCTCCTCCCGCGGGTTCAATTGTAGTAGTGCCGGCCGGGAGCTCCGTGCTGTGTCGTCGGCAGGGGAGCATGGACGTGCTCCATGTTTTACTAGAGCCGAGCCTGGTCGCGCGGGTCGCAGCCGAGTCATTCGAGTTGGATCCGACCCGGACGGTGGTGCCAACACTCGATGGCTTGAACGTGCCCGAACTCCGCTCCGCGATGTTGGCTGTGGATGCCGAACTGAGAGCCGGCGGCGACGGCGGGCCGCTGATGTGCGAGGCACTCGCCACTATGCTGTCCGTTCACTTGATCCGTCATACCACGGGTGCGCGGCGGCCTGACTCGGCGGACGGCGTACTTCCGCGCCGGAAGCTTCGCACGGTCATCGAGTACATCATGGAAAATCTCGAAAGCCGTCTGACGCTGAAGCGAATGGCTGCCGCCGTTCATCTCAGCCCCTATCACTTTGCGCGCCAGTTCAAAGCGGCCACTGGATTGCCGCCGCACCAGTATGTGATCGCGCGCCGTGTTGAACGAGCCCAGCACTTCCTACGGGCAGATGGCGAGATCGGCGTGACCGATGTCGCGCTCCGCGTCGGGTTCTCGGACCAAAGCAAGCTTTCCTTTCAGTTCAAGCGGATCGTCGGCGTCCCGCCAGGACAGTTTCGGATTTCCGCAAGAAAAGCGTGAAAATCCGCAAGCTCTGGGAAGAACTCCGGACGTCTACGCCGGAGAACTGCAGGACGACGGCGAAGATCGAAAAGAAGCTGGCAGATGGTCGGTCTTGAAATCGATTTTCGTACTGATCGTTTCTACCTCTCTAGAGACCGGGAAAAGCGGGGGCTACGCCGCCTTCGCATCGCATGTCTCTTCCATTCCTGGATACCAACGCAGAGAGCGTAGAGCGCCAGTCCTCATTCAAAACTCTTGTCCGCACTTGGAGTAGAAGATGGGCACCGCGGTCGGTCCAGCGCATCCGCTGTTTCTTCACCATGCGCTTGCTCACGACTTGATTGATGGCTGATTCAACGAAGGCTGTCGAGATGGTCTCTCTGTGCCGGTAACGATCGCCGTAGTTCGGAATGAATGTTCGATTGGTAGTGATGTAAGTCCCGAATTCTCGAACCGCTTTCAGCAATTTTCGTTGCTCCTGGCTATTCTCTTCGAGGTTCAGAGCGTATTCCAGATCTTCCACTGTTTGTAACGCTTTGTGAACATTCCCATGCCAAAGATTCCATTTGAGGCGTTTAAGGTCTTTTTCTATTTCGGCGCTCAGGTTCGGTTGGTCGTCAGCTGGAACTCTGTCTCAAACCGATCCGCTAGATGCGGCCCGCCTTCGGTTTCATAATAGTCCCGAGCCTGGATGAAATCCTGCCGGACTGCGGCATGAAACTCGAGCTTCATGCGCCGCCGCGCCGAACACCGGCCCAAAAGGCCTCCTCGGCCAGCGGTTCGAGGGTACCCCTCTCAAGTTCTTCGTCCCGGCGAATGGCCTCCGCGAGGATTTCTTCCGATCCCATTGCATCCGGCGACAGCGGTAAACTCCCCAAAATCTTGTCAGCAAGCTGAAGCCGATCTTGTTCCGACAACCCAAGAATTGCTGCTTCGATCTCCTCCAAAGTGCTCATACGTCAAGAGTGCCCGGACGCATGAAACATGACAAGGCCGCGCTCTGCCGCTCTTCCGTGTTGGCTCGCATCGGATATAACTAAAAAAGGCGCGAGGCGGCGGAGTCTTGGCTGCCTGCCGTGATCTCGAGCAGTGGCTGCCGCTATAGATTTGAGCAGCATTTCAACGGCAACGTGAAAAGCGGCCGCAGTGGGATATGGGCGAGGGCGCTGCTTCACGCCGCTCTCAGACGTTTCCGGCCACAAAGAAAGTCCGGCAGTTTTGGGCGATAGTGCTCGATATCTGCGCTTGTGATCAGTCCCCGCGCTTTGGCCTCGCTAAATGCTTGGGAAAGGACTTCGTTGGGAACCTCGCGGCAGACGTCGACAATAGTCCGGATCGGGCGAGTCACCCGATAAGCCTCCCGTTGCTCTATCTTGTCAGCGGAAAGATCGTAAATGCTCAGGGCCGTCTGATGAGAGTAGGTGCCCTGGATCTCATCGTCCCGGTTTCTCGACCAAAGGGACCAAAGGATCAGGTCTGGACGTTCGGGCATGGGAAACCGAGTCAGTCGGTGAATACCCCGGTGTTCCCGTTGCCAGTTTCCCGTCCGCACGTGATAAGCATGATGTCTGCGGTCGAAACCCGCATCCTCTGCCTGTTTGGCCGTGAAAAAGCCTCCCTGAGTTTCTGCGATGGCGAAAAGTCTGGCCTCGGAGTCCTTGGAAGACCGTTTCATGATCAGAAGTAGCTTATCGTACAAAAGTTCCTCATCAACATAACTACCGCAATATTTGCGCTATTTGTGTTAGGCACCTGAAACGACTCGGTCTGGCCTCGTAACGTCCTACATGGCCATTTCCGGTTCACGGCTTTGCTTACGCGCCTGCGCTCGAGCTTCCGCCCGCCGTTTTCTAAGGTACAGCTCGCGGATTCGCTCCCGCTCCCGTTTCGCAGCCTTCGTCACTGCCTTTGCAAAACGGACAGCCTGCCCCAGCGCTTGCTCGATGCACTCTACGAAGCTGGCTATTTTTCGCGTTTCGAGATCGCGCGCCGTGAGATCCTTAATTAGCGAACGGTTAGCAACTTGCCGCAACACGCTGATGTCCTGCACAAACATTCGGGCATTAGCTCGATGCCGGGTAAAGGCAACGTGCAGATCTTCGCGATTCGCCATAGCCAGCACCGAGCGATTGTCCTCCACCCGGATCATTTCCGTCTTGCTCGCACCTTGTGCCTTATACGTCGTCACGGCATCACCCTGGCGCACCCGGCCATCATCGAGCCGCAGTTCAAGCCCCGAGTCGAAGCGCATCTTCTCTCCGTCGATCGCGGCGATCGTTTGCCGTGAACCGTTCTCGTACACCTTCCCGTCCGCCTTGATCTTCTGCGTCAACAGTAGCATTTCACCCGGCCCTCGTTCCAAAGTCGTGCGCTCGTACACGGCGACCACCTTGTCGAAGCGGACAAGCTCTTGCGCGCCCTTTAGCTGGCCTTTGACCTGCACGCCTTTGGCCGTTACCTCCAGCACCTGTGCCCTGCGAACAGATTCATGACCGTCCGGCTGATACTCGATCATTTCACCGGGCTTGTAGCTTGCGGTCGAAAGCAGTTCGGCGGACTGAAGATCCTTCGGTTTCAATGCCGCAATCTGAGCCATAGTCACTTCCGGCCTGGCTTTCTTGTAAGCCTCATGCAGTTTCTCGGAAATCTTCTCGGCCACACGGTGAGTCGAGGATAACACAATCGTTTCTACCGGCTTTGCCGCGTTTCTGTTGGCCAGAATCGATTGCACCGCCTCACTGATCCCGCCACGACGAATCGAGCCCCGCTGAAAAAGCTTCTGGATTGCTGCGCTAAAGCGCTCAGCGTCGCCACTGGACAATTCTTGCGATAGCCGCTTATCCTCGATGGAAAGCTGACGCCGGGTGACATTGATGCGGCCAACATGCATCCCGAACCCAAGTTCCCTTTCCAGCATCGCCAGCGGTTGGCCACGCCCGACGGCCTGCAGCTGCTGCGTGTCGCCCTGGAAAATGACTCTCGCATCGATACCCCTTGCCAGTGTCACCAACCCAAGCATGGTTTGGTTATCGAGAAGCGACGCTTCGTCCACATAAATGTCAGCTCCCCTCAAGAATTCCCGGAACTGAGGGTTGAAACGCGCTTTATTCAAGAGCCACGCGACCGTATTTGCGTCACGAAACGATTGCGCCACATCCGGCCTAGTCGCTTTCTCCGCTTCGGCCCTCAGCGTCACTCGGCTCTGTTCGCCGTATGGCGCCACGAGCGCTACGGGCCGGCTCGCATCGAGCGAGACTCGCACGAGCCGCTCCATGAAATAGGTTTTCCCGACGCCGGCGCCTCCGCGAATATTCAAGAATTGATCCGTGCTCGTCATCACGTACCGATTGACCGCCTCATGCTGCTGAAGCCAGAGGGCAGCCAGCTCAGACGTCATTTCCTCGCCCTTTCTTCGCGCGTCTTCGCATAGCCGCGCCAATCCGTCGTAAGTGACTCTCAACTCATCCGGCGTCTCGTATTCCGCTTCGCTCATAAGCGCCGCTTTTCTCCTCATACCGCACTTCACCCCACCGATAATCGCCTCTTCCTCGGCGATGATTGCACGCGTTGTGATCAACTCGTGATCACCGATCTTCTTGCGCACAAACTCATCCCGGTCCTTGAGGGCAGCCTCAATCTCAAAGTTGCTAGCCTGGCCCGGCGCCAGGCGGACAATCTCGCCTAAGAGCACACCCGTAGGCACAATTGATTCCCGCTCAAACACCGCTTGCACGGCTTGATCGATTACCTTGGCCAACTCCATCGTAACCACTGGCTCGCTCGGCATTTCGGGCGCGACAAACATCCGAAATCCGTTGTCGCGGAACGAGTCTCTAACCTTTCTCCGCAATTCCTCAGCGCTGGTAACTTCTTTTGGGCGACGTGTGATGAACCAAGCCTGGTAGTCAATCTTGTGTTCATCGCTTTCTGGCGGTAGACCGGGGTGAATATTGTGTAGCAGATCACGGATGCCGGCCGAGGCCCAAAGCCAACTCTTTTCATCCAGCGTTTTACCTGCTAGCGCTGCAAGCAGTTGCTCAGATGTATAGCCCTCTTTCAGCAGTTCTTTCGCTGTCTGGATCTCGCGGCCTCGAATACTGTGTATCTCCTCAATAGCCACCGGGATTTCTCGTAGCCGGAATCCGTGTTCCGCTACTTCCACGCTATAGCCCAAAGCATTCAACCGGCGCGCCAAGTTGTTGTGGATGCGGTAGTCCAGCGTCTTGCGCATCTCCAGCATTTCCCCATAACTCATCGCCAATGCTTCATTGCGTTCGGGATCCATTGTCACGTTCGCTACCAGCAGATGCATATGCAGATCCGGATCTTTCGCTCTCGAGCTTTCATGGACGAACGCTGCCGCCAGCATTTTGCCGGTCCTGCGCGCCGCCTCTGAATTGTACAACTCCCCTCGACGATCTCGGCAACAGGCGAAACTCTCGAACCATCTTAGCTCCTCCTTCACGGCAGCCGTCATCTGCTCGGTAATCCGGCCGTCCAAAGCGGCAGCGATGCTCACCGATTTTGGAACGGAATACACGAACTCAATCGCTTGACGCTCGGACTTGCGGGGACGTTTGAGATCCGTGCCGCTCAAGGCTGATATATCCAATTCCGCAAACGAGCGGAACCTTGGATCGTCTTTAAGAATCGCTTTCTCACTCAGCCCCCACTGGTCCGCTAAGGCGCCAATGAACTCCCCTTGAATCTTGCCCTCCTCCAGATGGTAGTCGCCATTTGAAAGATGTCGCTCCTGATAATCGACCATGGCCTCTGCCGAAGTACAGACGCGCTTTTGCACCATCTGTTAATTAACCAGCGCCCGCGACTGTGGTCCAGTTGTTAGTCGAGCTCCAGTCAATTGTTGTGATTAACTACCCCACATCATGCGCGTTCAAGGGGTGCACCCGTTTCGATTAGTTAGGCCGCCTCTCTTACTAAAAACAGAGACTCGCTTCGCTCGAGGAAAAAGTTTGCACATGCCCCTAACTCCGTTAGGCCCATTTGGTCTCCTATAGATACTGCACGATTCACTACGTCTCACATGTCTTCACACGTGTGTCGCCCTTGTGTCCACCCTTTGACGTGCTGCGATCCAGCGGGACTTTTACTTTCACATCGCGTCACACGATGTCACAACACGTCATTGTTACTGTCACGTAACGGCGCACGTATTCACTTTTAACTTGCTCATGTCTCAATCTACGATCAGTATCTATATGATACGCTATGCGCGACAAACCAAAGGCCTGGCGCAGCCCATTGCGCGAACATCTCGCTGAGATACGTCGTATGCGAAGAGCGCGGCACACCTGGCAAGAAATAACAGACCACTTAGCAAACCGATACGGCCTGCGACTAACACGAAGCGCCCTGTGCCATTTCTTCCGGCGCGCTACCCGCAGGCCACTGCCGATGGGCTTTGAGGATCCGCCGACCGAAGAGGGGGCAGCTGCTGCAATCTCGGGCCTGAAAGCTAAGCGGCTTGGCACCGACGGGAACCCAGAAAAGGAGGCGCGTAGAAACCAAGAACTTTCTCCAATGCCAGTTAATCAGCAAAAGAAGCAGCCCTGGTTCGGCTGGGAGCCGGAACAAGGCATCAATTACACACCAAAGGAGTGATGATGACACGAAGATCACACATATTATTCACTCAAGGCGGCAAGGGCGGAGTAGGAAAAACGACCGTGATTACAACTCTGACCGCGTGGATCAGGACCAAGGGTTTCACTCCGATACTGCTCGATTTCGACAGCGAGAACCGTGATAAATCAAGCTTCCAGAGCTTTTATCCTGAAGCGCAAAAGATTGATATTCATGCCCCGGATTCTCTGGATAGAGTGTTTCATTTTCTTGAGAAACCGGGCGTGATCGTGATTGCCGATCAAGGAGCAGGCTCGGGCGGAGAAACATTTTCTTGGTTCGACCGCACCACGGAAATCGTGCGCGAATTCGCGGATATAACTTCGATCGGTATCGTAACTAAAGACCCAGGCTCAGTTGAGTCCGTGCTTACCTGGGCATATCACCTCGGCGATCGTGTGCGCTATTTGGTCGTGCTCAATGAGCTCGTACGAGGAACGGGTTTCGATGCCTGGTGCACGACACCTCAGGTAAATGAGTTTGTCGCTGCAGCAAAACCTTTGGTCATTGCATTCCAAAACAGAAATCCAGACTTCGAAGATATGCTGCGAGCGAACCATCTGACGCTGGAAAAGGTGGTTGACCGGGAACACGCGATCAGCTGGTTCCATTCGCTGACTCGAATCGTCCAGGCGCGGCGTTATCAGCAGGAGGCCTTTACTGCGTTCGAGTCGGTCTCTCACGTTCTGTTACCGTCCGACCAGGCGGAAATAGCGGTCATCTGAGGATGGATATTTACGACGAGCTTGAACAACTCGTGCCGCAGGAGCGCAAAGAAGCCTTCCTACGCCTATCCAGGCAACTAAAGGAGTACGGCGACCACAACCCAGAGCTATTGCGCATTGTGGAAGCGATGGGGTTCTTAAGTTTGTATACCCACGAGCTTCCCAAACGGCTCAGTGACACGATCACCCAGGCTCGGGCTCAACTAACAACGGAGCTAAGATCATTACATACAGCACAGGTCGCCGGGTTGAGTGGCATCCATGATGAGTTGCATAAGCAGGTCACGGCGCTCCATGAGGTCGCGCAACGCGCAAATTCACTTGCTCGCCAATTGAGCTTTCCGGACGTGGACAAAATCAGAGCCGTAACGGAAGGCAACGCCCAGACAGCGCATGCAATCGCCAGCGCAGCTACCACTATTAGCGAGCGCCTCGCAGTGAACCGGCTATGGCACCTTGTTGTGATCGCTGGGCTCACCGCCCTCTATTTTGCCGGCGGTGCGTGGTTTGTCTGGAACGATCATCATAATCTCCAGAAAACCATTTACGAGCACGTAGCCGCCCGGACCAAGGACGCGATAGAACGTCTTCAGCCGGACTATGTCAAGCAGCACCTCGACAACTTGAAAGCACTCGTGGACACCGGCGTGCGCGTCTCTGTCGAGCGCGACAGCGTTTCGGGCGACACGGTATTGTTTCTCCAAGGCACCAACGGCGTATCGTTGTATTACCCGCGTTGCGCCGACGGAATGTACACGATCAACGTGTTGCACTGATGCGACTGATTGGACTCGCAGCGCTGGCTATCGCAGCTATGGCCGGGCTCTGGTACACATCCGGTCATCGACTGCCTTACTACTACG
>Ga0209647_1000692_pt1 | contig 30829 bp, 30 predicted proteins | sample GraSoi_2013_60cm_FD_185827 | JGI IMG/M metagenome (GOLD analysis project Ga0209647, IMG submission 185827) | Grasslands soil microbial communities from the Angelo Coastal Reserve, California, USA - Sample 9_17_2013_60cm (SPAdes) (version 2) | ecosystem: Environmental > Terrestrial > Soil >... | reverse complement strand
GGGTGAGCGCTTCAAGGAGTATTTCAAGCCGGGCCTACCGCGGCTCGATGGCTTCCGCGCGCTGTTTTTACAGGGGCCGGCCATCGTCAACGCGCTGCAGAGCGGCCAGATCATGGCCGATTTCCGGAGCCTCGCGCCGAGCGACCGCGACCGCCTGGTGCAGGCGCTGGGCGACAAGGTCACCGTGCAGGAGAGCCCGTGGCTCGACAGCCTGATTGTCGTCTTCAACAGCAAGAAGAAACCCTTCGACGACCCGCGTGTGCGCCGCGCCCTCTCGCTCGCCATCGACCGCTGGAAAGGCGCCGAAATCCTGCAGCGATCGACCATCCTGCGCTTTCCCGGCGGCTTTCTGCGGCCGGGCTATGAGCTCGCCGCGCGCGAGGAGGACCTCGTGAAGATGCCCGGCTTCTCGCGCGACATCGAGGCGTCGCGCGCCGAGGCGCGCCGCCTGCTGCGCGAGGCGGGCGTGCCCGATCTCAAGGTGAAGCTGCTCAACCGCACCATCGCCAACCCGTTCCTCGGCGCTGGCGTCTATGTCATCGATCAATGGCGGCAGATCGGCGTCGAGACCGAGCAGCAGCAGGTCAACGACACGATCTGGAACGCCACGGTCAACGACGGCACCTTCGAGGCCGCGCTCGATTTCCAGGGCGACGCTATCGACGAACCGGACTACCAGCTGCCGCGCTACCTCTCGGCCGACATATCCTCCAATCGCGGGCGCTACATCGACCGCGACATCGACACGCTGTTCGAGCGGCAGCACGATGCCGCCGATGCGAAGGAGCGCTACCGGCTGCTGCGGGAGTTCGAGACGCGCATGCTCAGCGAGGCCTATATCGTGCCGCTGCTGTGGTGGAACCGCATCGTGGTGATGAGCGCCAGGGTCCACGGCTGGAGCATGTCGCCGAGCCACCTCATCGGCCAGGACCTCGAGACGGTCTGGCTCGAGCGCTGAGGGCGAGCCCTCCGCCGGTCAGTCCGCGACGGCGGCGAGGCGGTTGTCGCCGGCGCGCAGCGGCAGCTCGACCGGCTCGTTGCGTTCGGCCGAGAGGTCGGCCGCGATATAGACCTCCATCACCTGCCGCGCCTCCTCGGGCGTCACCAGAACCGGCTGGTCGAGCGCCACGGCGGCGGCGAAATGGTCGGTCTCACGCGCCATCGGGCCGGCATAGACGTGGCCGACCGGCTCGCCGGGCATCGTCGACATGGGATAGACGAGGCCGCCCGTCATGGTCATCAGCGCCACGTCCTTGTGGCTGTCGTCGATCATGAGCGCGCCTTCGGTGCCGACGAACTCGATCTGCGTCATCGAATAGTTGGGATAGCCGGGCGGGAGGATCCAGCCGGCGCCGACGGTGAAGACGACCTCGCTGTCCATGGTGACGGTGATCCAGCTGCAGTCGGGCGTGCCGTTCTTCTCGCGGTTCACCTTGGAGACGGACTGGCAGTAGACGCGCACGGGCTTCGCCGGCGCCAGGCACCACAGCAGCCAGTCGAGGTCGTGCGTCGCCTCCATGGCGGCGGGGGAAAGCCGCGTCCGCGTGTTGATCTTGTTGCCGAGGTTGCGGCTCAGATGGCGGCTCACCATCGCGCTCACCGGCTCGCCCAGCGTGCCGTCGGCGATGCATTTCTTGACATAGGCCTGCTTCGGGTTGAAGCGCTGCGAATAGCCGATGGTGAATTTGAGCCGCTTGCGCCGGGCGATCTCGATGAGCTCGTCCGCCTCGCGCATTTCCATGGCGATCGGCTTCTCAAGGAATACGTGCTTCCCCGCGAGCAGACACTCGCGCGCGATCGGATAGTGTGTCGTCTCCGGCGTGGCGGAAATGTAGATGGCGTCGATCTCCTCGATCTCCAGGAGCTCGCGCCACTCGGCCGTCGCCTTGACCGGCTTGGTCTGCGCCGCCACCTCGGCGAGGCGCTCCGGCCGGATCTCCGCGATGTAAAGCCCCTCCACCAGCGGATTGGCGGCGCAAGCCGCGGCGCGGATGCCGCCGCACCAGCCGGTGCCGATGATGCCGACCCTGATCCTCCGCATTGACCCTCCTCAACGGCGCTATTCGGCGAGCCACACCTCGGCGAGATCCTGGTTGAGGAAATGGCTGGGCGTGGTGATGTAGCCCATCACCTTGGCGGCGAGCGGCGTGATGCGATAGCCCCAGGAGATCGGCGCCACATAGGCTTGGCGCAGCACCCGTTCTTCGAAGGTATGCACGAGCGCCGCCCGCTCGGCCGGATCGGTCGCGCGCAGCTGCTTCTCGTAGAGCTCGTCGAGCGTTCGGTCGATCGCGCGCGATACATTGTCTGGTGCGACGTCGTGCGACAGGTAATGGGTGAGCTGCACGGCGGGCTCATCGACGAACTCGGCGACGAAGTCGACGACGACATCGAAATTCCCGCCGATGCGTGCGGCGTTCCAGCGCGATGCTTCGAGCGTGTCCTGGTCGGCCGCGACACCGATCTGGCGCCACTGGTCGATGGCATAGATGCCGATGGTCGCGAACGGGTTCGGCACCGCCTCGTTGGTGAGGGTGAATTTGAGATTCTCTGCGCCGGCCTCCTTGAGGAGCCGGCGCGCTTCGGCCTTGCCGGAGGTGCCGTCGCGTGCGAAGCCGGGCAGCGCCTCGAGCTCCGGCACGCTCCGCGCCAGCGCATAGCCGGGCCGCAGCAGCCCGCCCGTCACGCCGGCAATGGTCGTGCGCCGCAGCTGCGGCTCCGCGGCCCAGCGGTCGATCGCCAGGGTGAGCGCGCGACGCACGCGAGCATCGTCGAAGGGCTTGCGCGTGGTGTTGAAGGCGAGCTGGAAGTTGGTGAGCCGCACGGTTTCCTGGAACTTGATGCGGTCGCCCATGGCCCGCTGCAGGGTGTCGCGCTCGGCCGGCGAGATGCCGCGGAACTCCGCCATGACCTGCCCGCCCTGGAGCGCGCCGGCGAGCGCCGTGCTCGACACGACATAGGCCTCGAAGCCGTCGAGACGGGGCAATCCGTCGCGGAAGTACCTCTCGAATCGTCGCCCCACCCATTTCGATCCGGCGACGTGCTCGACGAAGCGGAACGGCCCCGAGCCCATGACCAGCTTGGCCGGGTAGTCCGGGTTCTCCCGCAGCAGCGCGGCGCTGTAGATGCAATTCCACGGCGAGGCCAGCAGCGTCAGCAGCGAGGCGTTCGGCTTCCTCGTGCGGAACACGACCGTGCGCTCGTCGGGCGCCTCGACCGTGGCGACGTCGGCGAATTGCGCCCGGCGCACCGATACGGCGCCCGGCGGCGGGTTGCGGATGCGGTCGAAGGATGCTTTGACGTCGACCGCGGTGAGCAGGCTGCCGTCGTGGAAGCGGACGCCCGGCCGCAGCCGGAAGGCGTAGGTCTGTCCGCCGTCGCGCACCTCCCAGCTCTCGGCGAGGTCGCCGATCACCTCGGGATAATGCGCGGGATCGATCCGCAGCAGCGTCGAGTAATGCGGCGCCAGATAGTGGATGGTCGAGAACGAGTTGGCGGCGTGGCAGTCATAGGTCGGTGCGTCCGCGACGACGGCGTAGGTCAGGGTGCCGCCGCGCCGGGGTGCATCATCGGCAACGACCCCGGCGCCGCCGAGGACCACGCATCCGAGAACGGTGAGGCAGGCGGCGATCCGGTTACCGCGCATCGGCTCCTTCTCATCGGAACGCGCTGGCGGCGCCATCGCGCGTGGGCACCGGCATACCCGCATCGCTTGCGCGCCAGCTTACGCCCAGGCGTCTTGGTCACGCGCACAACATCGCGGCTCGGCCCGATTGTCGCACCGCAACATAGGGCAAGCACATATGACGCGGAGCAGGCCACCGCGCGTGAGCTGCCGCACTGTCGAGCCCCAGCCGATGCTGGAGCCTCCGCTCTAGGCGATTTCCGCGCAGGCGTAGGCGTTGATTTCCATGCCTACGGCAATCTCGACGATCTTCGGCGTTTTCCACACCATGGCGTCCTCCCCACAACGGTTCTAACCATCGTGTCGGCAACGCTAACCCTCGCCCGGAGGCTTGTCAAATTCGGCGCCGGCGCTCGCGTCGACACCGGTTCGGTTCAATTTGCCGTGCGCGCGAGCGGCCAGCGCAGCCACCGCGCGAAATGGTCCCGGCACATGTGCCAAAGCAGGGCTTGCCGCCGCGGGCCATCGGTCTACTATTGCGGGGTCATCCAGCCCATGCGAGGTCCCCATGCCGCGAACGCTACGCCTCACCTGCGCGCGCACGACCTATTTCGAGCTGGAGCTGGAAGCGGATGAAGGCGCTCGCGCGGAAGACCTGTTGGCTGCGGCGGCCGAGAGCGACCCCGGGCTGTGCGAGAGCGGGACGATCGGCAAGTCGACTTACCGCATCGTCGAAGTCGCCGCCGCGCGAGAGGGCGAAATCTCTGCCGACCCTCGCGCCGAAGCGGCATAGCAAGCGGCCGCTTTTCGGCCTTCTTACGGCTTGCGCCCGACGTAGCTGCGGAAGATATCGAGGTCGACGTTGCATCGCAGGTCGCCAAACCCTCCTTGCGCCATCGCTTCGAGGATGATTTCCGGTGGCACGCAGTTTTCGATCGTCTCCCAGTAATACTCCATCAGCGTCTCGGTTCCGCCGCCGGTGAAACGGCAGATGAAGGGAATCACGCGGCCGAGATAGGCTGATACCAGCGCGTGGCTCACCGCGCGCGTCGGCTTGCTGATCTCCAGGAGGACCACGGTGCCGCCGTGTCGCAGCACGCGATGGAATTCGCGGAAAGCGCTGACGAGGTCGGAGACGTGCCGAAGCGCATAACCCATCGTCAAAAAGTCGGCGCTCTCATCGGCGAAGGGGAGCTGTTCCGCCATTCCCTGAATGAGGCGTATGTCGAGCTTCCGCCGAGCGGCCGCGAGCATGGCCTCGCTCAGATCGATGCCGATGACGTCACGTGCGTGACCCGTGATCCCGACGATCTCGCGCGCCAATAACCCGGTGCCGACGGCCACGTCGATGACCTTAAGGCCGGGACGCAAGCCGGCGCGCAGCAAGCTGCGCCGCCGATACCACGCTCCGGAGCCGAGCGAAAAGAGCTGATTGAGGCCATCGTAATGTGGCGCCGTCTCGTTGAACAGGCGACGAACAAAGGACGAGCGCTGTGCGCGCTGCCCGTAAAAGCCGGTGAGGACCGGATGAGGCTCGACCACGCGTTGGTTGTCCGGGGCGTTCATCCCTGCACCTCTTCGTGGCCTGCACGGTAGGTCCCGCTGGATATCTGCACCGTGCGCTGATAATCTTATGCCTGTTTTGGGGGACCTATGGAAGCGCGCTCCACTCCTTTGCCCGTTACAGCACGACATTCGCATTCTTCAGAGACCGCAGCCGCAGCGGCGCCGGCCGTGTGCGACGTGCTCGTCGTTGGTGGCGGACCGGCCGGGGCGACCGTCGCCGCGCTTCTCGCCGAGCGCGGCAGGCATGTGGTTATCGTCGAGAAAGATCGGCATCCGCGCTTTCACATCGGCGAATCTTTGCTCCCGCTGAACCTGCCGCTGTTCGAGCGGCTTGGGGTCGCCGAGGAGATCAAGCGGATCGGGATGCTGAAATATGGTGTCGAGTTCGTCTCGCCCTATCATGGCAAGGCCGTGAGCTTCGAGTTCGCGAACGCGTGGGACAAGTCATTGCCCTATTCCTACCACGTGCGGCGATCCGAGTTCGATCAAGTCCTGCTCAACAACGCCCGCGCCAAGGGCGCGGAAGTGATTGAAGGGTGCCGGATCAGCGACGTCGATTTCCTCGATGAGGGCGGTGCCGTAGCCAAGGGCCGCGATGAAGATGGGCCAGCGCGCAGCTGGCGAGCGAGGTTCCTCGTCGACGCCTCCGGGCGAGACACGCTGCTTGCAGGCCAGCTCGGCATCAAGCGCCGCAACCGCAGGCACAGCAGCGCGGCGGTCTTCGCGCATTTCACCGGGGCGCGGCGGCTCCCCGGCAAGTCCGAGGGGCATATCAGCATCTCCTGGTTCGACCAAGGGTGGTTCTGGTTCATCCCCCTGGCTGACGGGATAACCAGCATTGGCGCCGTGTGCCGGCCGGAGCACCTCAAGTCGCGGAAGATCGATCTGACCAGCTTCTTCATGAACACGATCGCGATGTGCCCGGAAATCGCCGAACGCCTCAAGGACGCCAAGCTGGCAGGACCGGTCACCGCGACCGGGAATTACTCGTACCGCGCCGAACGCATGACCGGCAAAGACTTCATCCTGCTGGGCGACGCCTTCGCCTTCATCGATCCGGTATTCTCGAGCGGCGTCTATCTGGCGATGACGAGCGCGGTCCATGGCGCCGAGGCGGTCGAGACCTGCCTGCGCGATCCCCCTGCCGCGTCGCGGGCGCTGAAGCGCTTCGACGCACAGGTCCGGCCGGGCCTGGACGCGCTCAGTTGGTTCATCTATCGCGTCCGCTCGCCGGCGTTCCGCGACCTGCTCATGGCGCCGCGCAACTATTTCCGCATGGAAGAAGCGGTTCTTTCGCTGCTTGCCGGCGATATCTTCGGGCGCTCGCCGATCCGCTCTCGCCTCATGATCTTCAAGGCGCTCTACTACATCTGGAGTCTCTACCGCTTGAAGTCGAGCGTCCGGGTGTGGCGCATGCGAAAGCAGGATGTTCGAGTTGGCGCGGTCGGCTAGTCTCGATCGGAAACTTCGGGAAGTGTCGCCGCTATTGCTGTCCGATGACGGTGCGGCGAAGAACCGGGATGAAGCGGCGGCCAGCGGCTCTATCGTCGGGCCGTCGCGTTCGGTCGCGGTCACCGCGCGAACCGGGCCGATGGCGCGCTTGCGTCGCGCCTACGAACGCGGCGTGTTCTACGGGCTGCTTGCCGTTTTCGGCTTAAGCAGCCTGTTGTGGAGCGTGCCCGCGGCCATCCTCTATCCGCTCCTGCCGCGCCGGCTCGGCGAGCCGCTCGGCCAGTTCATGATCATGGCCGGGTTCCGCTACTTCGTCGCGGCGATGCGGCTGACCGGCATCATCGATTGCGACTTGAAGGCGCTCGACACGTTGCGGCGCGGCACGGCCGTCGTCATTGCCCCCAATCACCCCTCGCTTCTCGACGCTGTGCTCGTCATCTCGCGGCTGCCGCGCGTGGTGTGCGCCGCGAAGGCAGAAATCTGGGACAATGCCTTTCTCGGCGCCGGTGCCAGGCTGGCCGGATACATCCGCAACGATTCGACGTCCGCGCTCATCCGCCACGCGGTCCTTCAACTCCAGGCCGGGCGGCACTTTCTGATTTTTCCCGAAGGCACACGGTCGAGAACGTCACCGCTCGACGATTTCAAAGGTGGCTTCGCACTGATCGCGAAGAAGGCCCGGATACCGGTGCAGACCGTCTTCATCGAGAGCAACTCGCGCTTCCTCGGCAAGGGCTGGTCGCTCTTCAGGAGGCCCGAATTCCCCCTCGTCTATCGCGTGCGGCTCGGTCGTCGCCTCGCGGTCGAGGGTGATATCCACGAATTTGTGGACGAGCTCCACGCCTATTTCCGCCAAGAGCTCGGTGGACGCGACAGCTGAAGGCGAGTAAGCGTGACCCCCGCCGCGCCGACCCATCTTGTGCTGATTCCCAGCTACAATACCGGCCCCCGTGTTCTCGCCACGGTCGAGGACGCGCGGCGATTCTGGGAGCCGGTCTGGGTTGTCGTCGACGGCAGCAACGACGGCAGCGGTGAAGCGCTGCTGCGCATGGCGGCCGAAGATCATGGGCTTCGCGTCCTTATCCGAGAACGCAACGGCGGTAAGGGCGCGGCGGTGCTCGACGGTTTGCGCGAGGCGCGAGCCCGCGGTTTTAGCCATGCGCTGACCATGGATGCGGACGGCCAGCATCCGGCGGGTGCAATCCCGGAATTCATGGCCCTGTCTCAGGCTCAGCCAGAGGCGATGATACTGGGCGTCCCGGTGTTCGGGGCGGATGCGCCGTATCTGCGCGTTGCCGGGCGGCGCGTGTCCAACTGGTGGGCGAATTTGGAGACGCTATGGCAGGGCATCGGCGACTCGTTGTTCGGCTTTCGCGTCTATCCCATCGCGCCTCTGCTGGCGGTCATGCAGAGGACGCGTTGGATGCGCCGGTTCGATTTCGATCCCGAGGCCGCAGTAAAGCTGTGCTGGCATGGGGTGCCCGCCATAAACCGGCCGGCGCCGGTGACATACTTTCGCCCAGACGAGGGCGGCGTCTCCCATTTCCGGTATGTCCGTGACAACGCGATGCTGACCTTCATGCATGCGCGGCTCACGGGCGAATTCCTGGTCCGGCTGCCGCTGCTTACGGCACGGCGGCTCAGATCATCGCGCCGTTAATCGAGATGATCTGCCCGGAGATATAAGCGGCTCGTTCGGAAGCGAGGAAGCTCACTAGATCGCCCACCTCATCCGGCGTTCCTGCGCGCTTCATCGGCACGAGCCGATCGATGGTTTCCTTCGGGAAGACTCCTGCGGTCATCGGAGAGGCTATGATACCCGGCGCCACCACATTGACGGTGATGCCGCGGCTTGCAAGCTCTACCGCCAGCGCGCGAGCCGCTCCGTGTAGGCCTGCCTTGGCTGCGGCGTAATTGACTTGGCCGCGATTGCCGACGATGGCGGCCACGGAGGATATGTTGATGATTCGACCCCAGCGCGTCTGAATCATCGGCATGAGCAACGGTTGTGTGACATTGAAGAAGCCGTTGAGCGAGACGTCGATGACGCGCGACCATTGTGCATGCGCCATCCCCGGCATCACAGCGTCATCGTGGACACCCGCGTTGTTGACGAGAATCTGGAGAGGGCCAGCGTCGAGCAACCTTTCCAGCGCCTTGACTGTCGCGGCGTGATCGGTGACGTCAAAATTTACCGTTTCCGACGCGCCTCCCAGCGCGGTGATCTCGCTGGCGGTCGTCTCCGCGCGCGGCGCTCCGGCGTTGGCATGCACATAGACGTAGTGGCCGTCGGCTGCGAGCTTTCGGCAGATGGCTGCGCCGATGGCGCCACTGCCGCCGGTTACCAGCGCCCGCCTCATGGCCAACGAGCTTCCAACACCACTGCCGCCCGCCCGCTCAGCAGCTCGACGTCATTGCAACGAAGCGCGAACTGATACATCGCCTGCCGCTCGTCGCCCGCGAGGCGCTCCGCCTCGATGGTGAGATCCGTTGCGAACGAGTCCAGGCGATCACACCGGCAAGTCACCTGACGTACGCTGGCAAGATAGCCGTGCCGCGGCGTCTCCGCGACTCCGGCACAAAGGCGACCATGGAGAGCCATGGCCTGGGCAGCAAATTCGATGCCGCAGACCACGCCCAGACGGGCACGGCTGCGCAGCGGATTGTCCTGAGCCATGTGCCGGCGCGACAGGCAGCCGATAGACGTCGCCGACCAGTGGATCACCCGGTCGAGCAAACACATCGCACCGGCGTGAGGGATCAAGGTCGCGATCTCGTCGCGTCCGATCACGATGGCGCCGCTCGGCATGCTCCGCGCCGGCGATCGACGCCCGCGAGCGTAGCCACGCACGCCAGCGACAGCTCAATCCGCAGACCCGACACGTAATCGAGGCTAAGCGTCAGGGGCGTGTTCCGGGCGATGGCTGCCAGAAGCGGAAGGCTCCGCGCCGCCGGCGTGCCTTGGCGCAAGGCTTCAAGCGCCGGATTGGTCATCGGTGTCGCTTTCCCCGCCCGCTGCGTGATCTCGATGTCCACCTGCGCCAAGGAGTTCTCGTTTGCGCCGGGTGTCAGGACCAGGGCTGCGCCGAAGACTGCGCCGATGCGGCGCACACTGTTGAGGGGCTCGGGGTAGGGGAGATCATAGGCGATGAGCGCCACGGCGCGGTCATCGACCGTGGCCTGGACCGCCGCCTCGACCAAGCCGGCGGCGAAGCTCGCGTCATGGCAGCAAAGGCTGCTCGACGGCGCATGGGACTTGGTGGCTATGCTCCAGTAGCCTGCCGGCGCATTATGCACCGAGTTGTGGAACCGCGTCGGCGAAAGCTCGGGATCGTCCGCCGCAAGAGCCTTCAGGATCTCGTGGATCGTTTCGCCGTCGCCCCCGGACGACGTAAATACGGTGGCGGTAGCTGCCGCGTCGCGTTGCGCCGCCTCGAATGCTTCGGCGCCCACGGCCAGCGCGAGCTTGACTGTCTGCACCGTTCTGCGTCGCTCGTTGGCCGGCAAAAGCGGGCTCGCCGGTATGCTTGCCGGCGCGGGCAGGTAGGGCTCGGCGCCGGCCAGCGTCGCGCGCGACGCCGCCCATCCGTCCAGCCCCGGGCCGCGCAGCCCTATCCCTTCGACATAGACACGCACTATCCGGCCCGTCCAAAGACTAAGCTGCAGTTGGCGCCGCCGAAGCCGAAAGAATTGCTGATAACGCGATCAACGCTCATGCGTCGCTTCTCGACCATGTATCGGCTCCTGAAGGTCGGGTCGACGGTTCGCGTGTGAGGACTGCCGGGCATGAACCCGTGCATGATGCTCAGCGCCGAGAAGATCGCCTCGATGATACCGGAGGCGCCAAGGGTGTGCCCGGTGAAGCCCTTGGTCGAGCTGCACGGCGTCGTCCGACCGAGCAAATCAGAGACGGCGCGATCTTCCGCTGCGTCACCGACCGGAGTTGCAGTCCCGTGCAGATTGACATAGTCGATGTCGCCCGGTGCGAGGCCGGCAGCGGCGAGCGCCCGCTCCATGGCCAGCCGCGCGCCAATCCCTTCGGGATGCGGCGACGACATGTGATGCGCATCGCTGCTTTCGCCGACGCCGAGCAGGAGCACGTGCGCGCGGCGGTCCCGTCCACCTGCCACTTTCTCCAGCAGCGCAAACCCGGCTCCCTCGCCGATGGATATCCCCCGGCGCTCCGCGTCGAACGGGCGACAGGGCTCGTCGGAGACGAGACTTAGCGAGCGGAAGCCGTGGAGTGTCGTGCCGCACAGCGTATCCGCGCCGCCGACCACCGCCGCGTCGCAGAGTCCTGCGGCGATCATCCGCATGGCGTTGCCAAAAACCTTGGCGGTCGTCGCGCAGGCCGAGGAGACAACGAGGGACGGCCCGTCGAGCCGCAGATAGCGCCGGACGAAGTCGCCGAGCGAGTACGTGTTATGCGTCCGCGCATAGTCGAAATTCGCCGGCAACATGCCGGTTTCCAGATCGCGCCGTCGATAGGCGGTCTCGGTTTGGAGGATTCCCGACGTGCTCGTCCCCAGGAAGACGCCGATTCGCTCCGCTCCGTACCTTTCTCGTGCGCCTGCCACGGCGTCAAGAAAACCGTCCTGATTCAGGGCCATCGCCGCCACGCGATTGTTGCGACAATCAAATCCGGCCCAATCGCCCGTGAGGCTCCACTCATCGAACCCCGCCGCTTCCCCGACATAGAAAGGGGGCGGCGCTATGCCACTGTTCGAGCGCCGAAGCCCGCTCACCCCATCCTGCAGCGAGGCAAGGGTAGCGGCCTGACCAGCGCCGATGCTGGTTACTAGGCAAAAATGGCTAAAAGCGACCGGCTGCAAGTCTTGACAATGTCCAAGTAGCGGTCATGGGCCGGAGCATCCGGACGAAACAGCCGTGTCAGATTTCGCCAGCTGTGTCAATCGTATCTCGGCAGCCGCCGTCAACCGCAACGGGCGTGCAGGGCCGGTCCCCGGCAGTGTGACAAGGGTTCACCTCCGCGCGGCCGTCGCTATCGATGCCGGCGTGCGGTTGAGGAACGCCTGGGCCGCTTTTATCTGGTCGCGTTCGCGCTCGATGTAGTCAAAAAACCGCGCGTAGAAGGCCGCGAGATCGTCGCCCTTGTCGCTCGCCGCAACGCTGCTGCGCGGCGTCGCTTCGTGGCTGATCTTCCGGTAAAGCTCGGCGAAATAGGCGAGGTTGGCGCGCATATCCGTGTAGCGCGGCTCGGAGAAAATTCGCTCGAAGCGCTTGCGATAGACGCCGATGATCGGATCGTCAAAGAAGATCAAGGCGAGATCGGTTTCATAGACGTCATTGTCCAGCACGACCCGTTCCGCCTCGGCGAGCGCGCCCGGCTCCATGGGCAACCAGCTCCGACCCATGAGGGCATCGCGGCTCGCCTCGTCGCGATAGAGCGCCGCGACGTCCTCGAGCGGCAGGTCGTTGGTCCTTCGCATCAGGTTGACGAACTCGTTTTTCGGTACGGGGAAATCAAAAGCCGCGAACAGCGCGAACCGCTCGGTTTCCCACCGGTCCCAGATGCCGGCCGCCGCCAGCGCGTTGTGCGCCACGTGCGAGCAATTGTTGCGCAGGACGTCCCATTCGAAATCCTTCTTTCCATCCTTATACGGCGCATTGAGCTCGTTGAGGAACGCGGCGACGCGTGCCATCTGCTCGCGGTCCATCGGCACGCGCGCGCAATAACGGTCGCGGCCGAAGCCGACGGCGTAATCCGTCGCCACCGAGACCTCGTACATGTAGTCGCGCCGAGGCATGCCCGCGGGCATGTCGGCGAAGACCTCAGGATGAAACTCGACGCCGTCGAGAATGTCGATCTTCTGCGCCGTCGCCTGCGCCCGGCGATAGGCGTCGCGCGTCAGCTTCTCATGCGGGCGAAGGCCGCCATGGAAGTAGAAGTCGCGACCGGGCGTCGCGATCCAGACGGCATTCTTGAAATGGGAATTGACGCTGATCCCGACCCCCGTTTCGGAGTCGCCATCGCTGCCCTGGTCCGCGTCGCACAACTTGACCGTCGGGTAGTGGGCGTCGGCGACGCGGCAGACGCCGTTGAGATAGAGCCCCGAGTGGCCGCCGATCCCGTCGCCGAAGCCGCTGCTGACCGGGGCGCCGAAGCCGGGCTTCTTTTTGAACTGGGAGAGCGCGCACAACTCGGCATAGTAGGGATGAAGCGCTTCGTAGAGGTGCTCGTCGTCCGTGGTCAGCGCCGTACTGACATGCATCGTGCCGCATGCCGCAAGCCCTATCGACGCGCCAACAGCGAGCACGAAGCGCACCATCTCCATCCCCGAATCTCTCATAGCGGCACGCAGAAGCTAGCAGAGCATTCCCGCCGATGGAATGCAGATTTCGGCCGAGCCGGTCAACCGCCAGTTTCCGCGTTCGGCTGGCCCGTTGCAGTTTGGAACGGGGAGCAGTCCAGCACGTGCTGCCACAAGCGCTTCCAAGTCTCCCAATCGTGTCCGCCGTCGATCACCATGACGCGCGGCGCCGGCAACTCTTGGGCGAGCACAGCCGCACCGCGGGCGAAGCGATCACCGCGTCCATAACCCAGATAGAGCGCCAACGCGTCTTGAGCCGTGGGGGGACGGGCTTTGAGCCAGGAGAGCAGCTGCCGCTCCAGGTCGGCTGGGCGCACATCTCCGGGATCCCAGTGAGCGAGGCCGCCCGCCTCCGCCACCTCGGCGATGAGGCCGGGACTCCCGAGAAAGGGCGCCAGCAGGATGACGCCGGCCACGTGCCGAGGATATCGCCGCGCATAGAGCAGCGCGCCCATCGCACCCAGGGAAACGCCCAGGAACCACAGCGCAGACGGTGCCGACCGCGCGGAAAGGACGATGTCCTCGTGCAGGCGCTCGGCGACGGTGCCGTCGAGGTAGAGACCGACATCGGGTCGCACGGCAATGATGTCCACCGGCCATCCCCGCTCATGGACAGCGTCGACGAAGCCGTGGCGCGCGAAGTCGTCGCGCTCCATGCCGTAGCCGGGCAACATCACCAGCAGGATGCGCCGCGCTTCGCGGCTCGGCGCGACATGGTGGACGGCATCGATCGCGGGCTGCGTCACGGCGCTGTATTGCCCCTTGTCCGGCCGAGATCCTTGGCTGCTCCGGCATCGCCGCGAGCGTTCAGGATGGCACCGAAGAACAGGCTGAAGGCCGCGCCAATGGCGACCGTCACGCCGATATCGTGAAGGACGGGAATGCGCGAGAAGGACAGGACGCCGAAGCCGATCACCGTGCAGAGATTCGCCAGCACCAGCGATGCGAGTGTGCGTTCGACCTGCTCGTCTTCGCGCTTCTGCCGCTCGAAGAACAGGCAATAGTTCGACCCGACCGCGACGATCAGGAGCAGCCCGACAAGATTGAAGATCGACAGCTTGCCGCCGCCGGCGGTTAGCAGCGCCAGCGTCAGCACGACGGAAGCCGCCAGCGGCGCGATCACGAAAAACACCCGCGTCACCGAGCGCAGGCCGATCGCCAGGAGCACGACAATGACGAGGCTGCCGATCAACGAGAGTAGAACCGCCTCGCGCTGGTACGTCTGGAGGAGACGATCGGATTCGGCCTTGAGATCGACAAACATGACACCGCGCTCGTTGAGCGCGCCGATCCGGTCCGCGACACGCGGCGGATCGGCCAAGCCGCGCAACGGCAGCGCGGCAATCCAGTCGCCATGCCGCTCGAACAGAAGAGATCCCAATTTGAGCGAGAGGCGCGGCGGCAAACTCGCGCGCTGCACGGGCGGCGCGTCACGTGCCGCAGCCTCATCGGCGAGAAACGGGGCGAAGAGGTCGGCGCGGAAGCCCAGCCCGTCGAGTGCCTCCGGCAGGCGGCCGCGCAAGGTCTCCACGTCTGGAAGCGCCGATTTGCGGGCACGCTGCGTCTTCTCGCTCGGCAAGTATCGATCGGGCGCATCGAAGCCGGCGAGCACCTTCTCGTCGACCATCGCGCGGAGTCCGCCGGAAAGCCGCTCGCCCGCTTCGAGCGCCTCCTGCTCGCTTGCGGCCGTGACGACCACGAGATAACGGACGTCTGGCGCGCCGACATCGCGCCGCAGCCGCTGGTCGAGCTGCTGGTCGCGCACCGGTATGGGGCTGAGGCTGGTTATTTCCTCCTGCCAAAACCCGCCGCGATGAAAGCAAAGGAGCGCGATCGCCCCCAGCACGGCCGCCAGCAGGGGGAGCCGCAGCCGGTGCGCCAGCCGCATCACCGTCAGCGGAACACGCGCGAAGAGCCGTGACTCGACCGCCGTGAAGCCGCGCGGCAGCAGCGCCGGCAAGAGCCAGCGCGTCGTCGCCAGCGCGACGATGAGCCCTGTGATCGAGAGCAGGCCGAGTTGCGCGAAACCGGTGAAGCTCGACAGCAGCATGGCGCTGAACCCGGCGACCGATGTCGCGGCGCCCAGCAGAAGCGTCGGCCAGATGCGCGCCAGCGTCTCGGCGGGTGGCCTCGTGGGCGCGGTCTGCGTGAAAAGATAAATCGCGTAGTCGACGGACTCGCCCATGAGGGTGACGCCGAAGCCGAGGGTGATACCGTGCACGAAGCCGAAGCCCAGGCTCACGGCGGCAATGCCCGCGACCGCGCCGCACAGCACGGGCAGGAAGCCGAGCACGAGCAGGAGCGGCGAGCGGTATGCCGAGAGCAGCACGCCCGCGATCAGCACGGTCGCTATCAGCGACAATCGTTCGGCATCTTCCTGTGTCGTCGCGCGCGTGTGCACGGCGAAGACGCCGGGGCCGGTTTCCAGCAGGCGCGCGCTCGCGGCGCCGGGCGTCTCCTGCTGCGCGCCGCGGAAGGCGTCCCCGATGCGCTGGAGCGCCTTCTCCTGGCCGTCGATGTCGAAACCGGCGGCGCGCGTCTGCGCCATGAGCAGCGCGCGGCTGTCGTCCGGCGCGAACCAGAGATCATCGCGGGTGTGCGGCGGCGGCTCCCCCGCGAACTCGTCGATGATGGTCAGCATCTCGCCCGTGGGATCGCTCGGCAGCGTGCGCTTCACCAGCGCGGCGAGGCCGGAGGTCAGCAAGTCCTGATCGCGCTGCAGCGCGTCACGCAAGCCGGCCTCACTAAAGCGCGCCGGCGACACGGCGGGGCTCAGCACGTAGCGATTGCGCCAGATGAACTCGCGCTCGGCATCGAGCGCCGCCTCCTCGCCGTTATTGACGGCACTGAGCGCGGGCTCGAGGCGGAGGCGGGCGGCCATGTTGCGGCTGAGCGCCGCCAGGGCATCGGCCGGGGCGCCTTCGATGCCGAGCAGGATGAGCCGCGAGACGGCGCCCTCGCGCACCTGATCGACCAGCACTTGCTGTGCCGGCGAGGGCGAGCGCGGCAGGAAGGCCGATAGGTCCGTGCTGATCTCGGTGCGCGCGATCACGGCGGCGCAGGCGAGGAGCGCCGCGATCCAGGCGGCGAGAACGACCGGCCGCGTCCGCTTCACCGGATCTCTTCTTGGACGATGCTCATGACCGAGCGATCGCCGTCCGCTTCCTCGGTATCGACCGTGCGGATGCCGTTGCCGGCGCCGCTGATCCGGATGTCCTTGACCAGGTCCTGAAGCTTGCGCGGCTTCGGCACCAGGAGGAGCCGCCAATCGGCGGCATCGCCTTCCATGGTGACGGTGTAGAAGCGCATGAGCGTCGGCAAGTCTCCGGCAAGCGTCGCGCGGATGCTCTCGACGAAGGTGCCGATCTCCGGGCGATCGCTGAGCGAAAACGCACGGGCGTTGCCTTCCTGGCCCTGCTCGATGGTGATCAGGTTCTGCCGGACGGCGATGCGCTCCCATTTGGGCGAAATGGTGATCTTCTGGATCTGATCAGGCGCGAGATAGATCAGCGTGCCCGAGGTCTGCAGCGCCTTGTCCAGCACCTGCAATTGCTTGCGCTCGACGAAGTGTCCCGTCGCCGACTTGACCTGGCGAAGCGTCGACATGAGCTGCTGAATGTCGAAGGGCGCCGTTTCGGTGCGGGCAGGAGAGACCCACAACCACAGCGCCGCCGCGGCAGCGGTACAGATGAAACGGCGCGTCAGTCGCGCCTCATTGCCAGAAGTCATAAAAATTGAACCAGTTGAAGGGCGCCATACGGCAATACGCCTCGAGCCGTTCAACATAGTGAGTCATTGCCCGGTCGGTTTGCTCGCCGCGGCCGCGCGCGCCAGGATCGTCGCCGACCGGCAGACGTTCGAAAAAGATATCATAGCGCTTGCCGCCACGATACACACCGAACATCAGCACGACGGGGCGCTTCAGCAGGGTCGCCATGCGGAAGGGCCCCAACGGGAACGCTGCCGGTGCGCCGAGGAAGTCACAGCAGCGCTGCTCCTCGCCGTTGAGCACGCGATCAGCGAGAATGCCGACAAAGTGCCCGTGATCGAGGCGCGCTTCAGTCTCGATCAGCGAGTCGGACTTCCCAAGCGCGATGACATCCAACGCCAAGCGCGGATTGATGGCGTTCAACACGGATCCGATCTTGCGCGCGTTCTCCTCGTACATGACAAGGCTGACGCGCAGAGCGGGTTGCATCCGGCCCACCGCCCGCACCACCTCGAAGCTGCCGAAATGCGCGCCGAAGAGAATGCACCCCGAGCCCTGCCGCAGGATGTCCAGGACTATTTCCTCACCGTGAACGCGGATGTCGAAGCGATCGATCTGATCGTTCAACAGAAAAACGCGATCGAGCGCGGAGGCGCCGAAGCTGTGGTAGTGGCGAAACAGATCGGCTGGGCCGGGCTTGCGACCGAGCACTCGGGCGAGGTAGTCGCGGGAGGCGCGTCGCGAGCGCAGCGAGAAGATGAGGAAGTAAGCACAGATCGGATACAGCAACATCCGTGCGGCGGACCGCCCGAGCCGTAGCGCCAGCCAGACGATGAAGCGGATCGTCGCCACCGTGCCGCGCTCCCTGCGCGTGGTCCATTCCTGCGGCTTGCCGCGCTCCCCGCTCACCGTGCAATGACATCGAGCTGCGCGGTGCCGCTCATCGCGACCCGTTCTGGGTCGAGCAACATGCACTCGAACCGCGTTTCCCCGATCGGATGAGTTTTCCAGCGGACCACGATCCTATCCCCGGGACGTACGGGATGTAGGAACTTGGCCGAGCGGATGACGCACGCTCCGACCGTTCGGCCCTCGGCCTCCGCTATCGCGAGAAGCACTTCGTCGAGCAGCAGGGCGCCGGGAATGATCGGATTGCCCGGAAAATGACCGGCCGCGGTCGGATGGTCTAAATCGAAGCGCATCTCGCGAGAGCGGTCCACGCTTTAGCTCGCGTTCTGCTGCGGCGCGAGCTGGCCCACCGCATCACGCGGCAGCTTGCCCAGGGTATTGCGCGGCAGCGAGTCTACCAGGACCAGCGGACGCGGCAGGAAGGCAGCATCGATGCGCTGGCGCAGCGCAGCGAGGATGGCCTCGGCGGTGATGCCGGGTGCGACGACGTAGGCGGTGAGGCGAGTGACGGCGTTGGCTTCCTCCTTCGGCATGACGAACACGCCGTCGCGCACGCCGTCGATGGAATTGAGCTGATGATTGAGGTGTGCCAAAGAGGTGCGCTTTCCCGCGATGTTGACGAGATCCGCCGTCCGACCATGCAGCAGGAATCTGCCGAGTCCGGTAAGCTCTATGAAGTCGTTGAGGAGGGTTTCCGTTTCGACCGATTCACCGCTCGCCCACGTGCCGCGTGCGTCTTGCCGCAAGGTGACGCCATCAAGGGCGTGCCATTCCGAGCCGCGGATGGTCCGGCGCACCGCCAGCTGGCCGGCCTCGGAGCAGCCGTAGATTTCCTTCAGCGGCGCGCCGAAGCGCGCCTCGGCCTCGGCGGCAAGCTCTCCCGACAAAGGCGCGGTTGCCGAGACAACGAGGTCCGCCGGCGGCAGGTCGGCGGTCTCGGCCAGCAGCGCCCGGATGTGGATCGGCGTGGTGACGAGGATGCGCGGGCGGGGGAGCGCAGCGAGGCAGGCGCAGACATCGCCCGGATAGAACGGATGTTCGCTCTGAAGCGCAAGGCCGTGTTGCAGAGCCAGCATCACTGTGGATTCGAGGCCGTAGCTGTGTTGATGCGGAACGGTGCCAGCGATGGTTGCACCACCAAGCAAGGCGACGCCGAGCCGGTCGCCGGCCGCGAGCGCGCTGCGCACCATGGCGCCCCACGAGCGCTTCTGCGGCTTGGGACGGCCGGTCGACCCCGAGGTGAAGAGGAGGGCCGCCGTCTGGCTCCCGGCAAAGGCGGGGATCCCCGCCGGCACGTCACCGGTGAGGCGCTCGGGATATACCAGAGTGGGGATAAACGCCGCCGGCGCGGCACCGTCGATAAGGCAATAGAGATCCACAAAGTCTGCGACAAGCTGCTCGAGCACGGCGGGCAGATCATTTGGCGGGAGCAAGCTGACCTGCTCGCGCGACAAGGCCGCCGCCAGCCCGACAGTGAAGCGATAACGATCCTGGCACAGGTTGACGACATGGCGATGGGCAGGGAGCAACTTGGCCAGTGCCATCACGTCACGCAAGAACTCGCGCGCGCTGACCGGCTGCTCTCCGCGGTACGCGACAATGGCATCGAGGCGACCATGACGGATCAGCGGATACAGGGTCATTGTTCCGCAGCCTTCAACCGCTGCTAGCCTGCTTTGACATCTTTTCTCTTATGAATGCGACCATTCCGGTCATATGTGCCAGACCGTGACGGGGCGGGTTCCGCAGACCGTACCCGCGAAAGGCGTATTCGGCGACGCACACTAGCACAAGCAGCGGCAGGTTCAGCACGTTGACGAAGAACGACCATGTCGCCAGTCGCGCAAACAGAAAGAGAAGCAGCGAGCCGGAAAGCTGGGCGCCGAAGAACACGCACCAAAACCAAGTCAGCTTGCGGGTATAGGCGGCCATGTCGTCGCTGATCGGCCCGTGCATGTGCCGCGCGAGGGCGGTGACGAGCGCGTCTCGCCCCGGCAGCAGCGAAGTCCCGAAGACCGCCAGCAATCCCAAATAGGCGACCGTATGCGGGATGGCGGACGCCACGACCAGGCTCGGCTGAACCGATCGCCAGCAGAAGACGGCGAGCATCAGACAGAGGAGGCCGCCCGCCAGCCACTTATGCCGGTAAGGGACGCGCCACAGGAGAAAGGCGCCGACGAAACAGAGTTGAAGGAAGGCAAGGCCCGCGGCCAACGGCGTTCCCGTCATCAAGGCTGTATGATCGAGCAGCGAGCATAGGCCAAAGGCAGCAAAAGCTAATATGCTCGCTATCCGGGATCGCAGCAGGTGCATTCAGTTCGCTTGATTTTGCCGAACATAGCGATTGAGAGCGCGTAGTGAGCTGAAGGTCGTGCGGTTGTTCTTATCGTCTGCCCGTAGTTTGACGCCAAATTCCCGCGAAATAGCCAGCGCAATCTCGAGCATGTCGATCGAATCGAGCCCCAGCCCCTCGCCGTAAAGCGGCGCCTCCGGATCGATATCCGCGGCCACGACGTCGAGGTTCAACGTCGCCACAATCAGGCGAGCCAATTCAGCTTCTTGCGCACTTTCAGGAGTCGAATCAGGCATGCTGCATTACTCTCGATCACTTGAACGGCACACAGGAAACATCGCACGAACCGCGAAGGCTTGTAGCAGCGGATAGGGGTGCCCGCCCCGCCTCGGGCGGCGAATGTTACAGGCGTTGCAAGCGAATTTCCATCCATATGGCAAGGAACGGCCGGACTACTACCGCCCGACCACTTTAGCACCGCGCGAAGGTCGAGGGGCTGCTGTCGGACGCTCGGGCGGCGGACGCGCTGGGGAAAGCCGACCACTGCCGGAAGACCCTCCAGGAGGCCCTGGCGGTCGTGCGGAAGGCTCACCCGTAGGGGCCGCCGCCGTGGCGTTCCGGGAGCGCCCGACCTATTTCGGCTGGATTTCCTGATTGCCTCCGGGCGTGCCCGGGGGAGGAATGACCGGCGTGCTCTGCGGACCGGCTTTGGGTGGCGGCACCACGCCCTGGTCGCCCGTTGCGGGCGGCTGTACCACGCCCCCCGAGCGAGAGAGCTCGTCGCTGAGCGAGCCGGACGGCGCCGTGCTCGTGCCTTGCTGCGGGCCCGTCGTATCGTCCGGACGCGCTGGCGGGCTCTGACGCCCCTCGGGCATCGGCTGCGGCGCTTGGGAGCGTGGTGTCTGGCTCGGTGCAGGGCTTATCGTCATCACCGCGCCGAGCGTGACCGCTGCCATCATCAGCAGGGTGCGATGGGCGAATTTCATCGGCTGCTCCTTGGCGTCAATGCGTGCGGTCGCACCGCCCGCGAATTTCTCGCTTCCTCAGCAACACTCTCGGTCGTCGGCGGGTTCCTGGCGGTGCCGGGCTAAACCTTTGCGTTGGCGCGGTGTTCCCAACGGCGAGGCAGAGGAAGGAGGGGCCAATGGCGCTGTCGGCTCGGCACATTGGCCGGCGGTCACTTGGGGCGTGGCGCGGCTCGGCGGCGTCGGCCGCGCTTGCCTGCGCCGTGCTGTCGGGGTGCGGCGGCCCGCAGCCGACGGACACGCCCGCGATCAAGGCGGCGGGCGAGCAGATGCGCAGCATTCGCGAACAGTGTCAGGAGCGTCGCCGCAGCGGCGAACTCAAGAGCGTGACTGAAGTCGAGCGCTGCGCCGATCCGGGCGTCATAGCGGCCTACCGGGAGGCGGCCTATCCCTATATGGACCTGATCCGCTTTGCCGAGGCCGCCCGGCTGGCCGGCGCGCAAAAGGTCGACAAAGGCGAGATCAGCGAAAGCGAATATGAACGCCAGCGCCTGATGCTCCGCGATCGCCTTGCCGCCGAGATCAATCGGCGCAACGCGGAGCGACCGCCACGCCCGTCTGCGGAAACGCTCGATCCCGCGACCACAAGCAAGCTCGTCGAAGGGTTGAGCGCCTTCCACGCGCTCCAGCGGTAACCGGTAACGCGCGCCCCAAAGAGGCCCCGAGCCGAGATTCGTGCCGTATCGGCACGGACCCGGCTCCAGCCCCATGAAAACCCGATTACCAGTCGGTCCCGCTGCCGGGATGGTAGATCTGGCGCGCTAGATTGTCCTGCTGACCGCCGGTTCCCAGCAGGTCCTGCTTCACCGTCGGGGCGGCCGCGTCGGTCGCGACCGATCGCCCGCTCGTGCCGGTATTCCCGGCGACCGCCTGAGGCTGCACCGCTTGGCCCGTGGCGAGCGCAAAAGCGCGGCCGAACGACGGAGCGCTGTGCGCGGATTGCTGGACGAGCGTCTCATGGCCCGTGCCGTATTCGTCATCCGCATGTGCGGCACCGGCGAAGCCAGCGATGGCTGGAACGGCAAGCGCCAGGGACAGAGTCGCGGCGCGTGCCAGGGAGGCGAGACGGAGATTGTTCGACATGGTCGTAGTCCTTTCCAAATTCGGACGAGAGGCGAATATCCCGCGCCCTCGACACGACAGGACGTACGACTTCAGCGGCATTTTATAATCGACCGTACGGTGAAAAGACCATTCACCAAAACCGCGCAATCCGGCTGCACCGGCGTTTTGACGCGCTAGCGACTTTGCGCATGGCGCAGCGCCTGCCACACGCGTTCCGGCGTAGCGGGCATATCGATGTGACGAATGCCGTAAGCCGAGAGCGCATCGACGACGGCATTCATCACCGCGGGCAGCGAGCCGGCGCAACCGGCTTCGCCGCAGCCCTTGACGCCAAGCACATTCGTCGTCGCCGGGACGGGGTGGCTGGCAAAGCTGAACATCGGTGCGTTGTCGGCACGCGGCATCGCGTAGTCCATGTAGGAGCCGCTCAGCAACTGGCCGTCGCCGTCGTAGAACGTGCGCTCCATCAGCGCCTGTCCGATGCCCTGGACGATGCCGCCATGCACCTGGCCCTCGGCGAGCAGCGGGTTGATGAGCGTGCCGAAGTCGTTGACCATCGCGTATTTCACCACCGCGATTGCGCCGGTATCGGGATCGATCTCGACCTCGGCGATGTGACAGCCATTGGGAAAGGACGAGGGCGGATTGTTGGAGATCAAACCAACGTCGAGCGATTGCGGCAATTCCGGCGGCAGCTTCACGCCGCTGCGCAGGCGCGCCGCCAGCTCCATGATACTGATCGAACGGTCGGTCCCGACGATGGTGAAGCGCCCGCGCGAGAATTCGATATCGGCGGCAGCCGCCTCCATGACGAAGCTGGCGATCTCCTTGCCGCGGGCGATGACCTGCGCACTCGCCTCGACCATGGCCGTGCCGCTCGCCATCATCGTGCGCGACCCGCCGGTGCCGCCGCCGACGAGCAGGGCATCGCTGTCGCCCTGCAGCAACCGGATGCGGTCGAAGGGGATGCCGAGCCGGTCGACCAGGACCTGAGCCAGGGGCGAGGCATGGCCCTGGCCGTAGTCGAGCGTGCCGGTGATCATCGTCAGCGTGCCGTCCGCCTCGAAGCGGACGCCGCCCATTTCCTTCGACGGCGGCGCCGTCACTTCGAGATAGCTGCCGATGCCGCGGCCGCGCAACTTGCCGTTCGCGCGGCTTTGCTGCTGACGTTGCGAAAAGCCCTGCCAATCGGCGAGCGCCAGCGCCTTGTCGAGCACGGCCGCGAATTCGCCGCTGTCATAGCCCATGCCCGACGCCGCCTTGTAGGGCATCGCGTCCGGGCGGATGTAGTTGCGCCGCCTAAGCTCGACACGGTCGATGCCCATCTCGGCGGCGGCGGTGTCGATGAGGCGTTCCATGTAATAATTGCCCTCCGGGCGGCCCGCGCCGCGATAGGCGCCGGTCGGGGCCGTGTTGGTGAGCACGCCCTTGGTAGAGACCTCGAGCAGCGGCGTGTGATAGACGCTCACCACATTCTTCACGGCATTGACGGTGTAGGGCAGCGTCGCGACGACGAAGGCGCCGGCATTGCCGCAACCGGTGAGGCGCAGCGCGAGGAAACGGCCCTCGGCGTTGAGCGCGAGTTCCGCCGTCATCTCATGATCGCGTCCGTGATGATCGGCGACGAAGCTCTCCGAACGCTCGTCTGTCCATTTGACGGGACGCCCCAGCGCGCGTGCTGCGTGAAGAACGCAGACATATTCGGGAAAAACCGAGGCCTTCATCCCGAAGGAGCCGCCGACATGCTCGGTCAGCACGCGCACCTTCTCTGGCGGAACGTCCAGGATGTCCTTGGCCAGCGCATTGCGCAAACCGAAGACACCCTGGCAGCCGACATGCAGCGTCCAGCGGTCGGTCCCGGCGTCGTAGCAGCCGAGGGCGACGCGCGGCTCCATGGCATTGACGACGATGCGGTTGCTGACGATGTCGAGGCGGATGACATGGGCGGCCCGCGCGAAGGCCGCCGACACCGCCGCGGTGTCGCCATAGTGATAATCGACCGCGAGATTGCCGGGCGCCTCGGGATGGAGCTGCGGCGCGCCAGCAGCGGCGGCGGCTCCCGGGCTCGTCACCACGGGCAGCGGATCGATCTCGCAGGCGACCGCTTCGGCGGCGTCCTTCGCGGCGCTCGCCGTCTCCGCGACGACGAAGGCCACCGCCTCACCGACAAAGCGCACATGCGTGCGCGGCAAGGCCGGCCGCGGCGGCGCCCGCATCGGCGTGCCGTCGCGGTTCGGGACGACGATGCCGGGCCTGATCGCACCATAACCGGCTGACGCGAGATCGGAGCCTGTGTAAACGCCGAGGACGCCAGGAATGCGCCTCGCTTCCGCCGCATCGATGGCGCGGATGACGCCATGCGCCTGTCGGCTGCGTACCATGACGGCGTAGGCTTGGCTGGCGAGCCGGATATCGTCCGTGTACCGGCCCGCGCCGCGCAGCAGCTTGGGATCCTCGATGCGCGACACCGGCTGTCCGATGCCGAACTTGGCAAGCGCTACATCGCCCCTGTCGCTCCGGTTGCTCATTCTTGACACCGCCCTCGGCCGGCTTTTGGGAAGCGGCGCCAGCCTAGGCGAGGAGCGGTGATGCCGGCAACCTGCCCGGGACGCTTTCTTGCGATGCGACAGGGGTGCCCCGGACGGGCGAGGTCGCCGGCAACCGATGGCGCCCGCGGCTGTTTAACTTCGGAGGCACGGGCGCCAAGCGACGGCGCATGCTCCGTTCAATCGCCAGCTGTGCAGGGGACGGCCGATGGATCTCTTTCAACTCATCCGACAGGATCACCAAAAGGCCAAGCGGCTCTTCGAGCGGCTCGCCGAGTCTTCCGGAGGCACGCAGTCACGCCTGCGGCTCTTTGCCGAATTGAAGCATGAGCTGGAACTCCATGCCGAGGTCGAGGAGAAGTACTTCTATCCGGTGCTGCACAGCCACGATGAGGCCAAGGACCTGATCGAAGAGGCGCTGGACGAGCATGGCGACCTGAAGGAGGCGCTGGAGGCGCTCGATCGAGCCGACAAGGAGAGCGACAGCTGGACGGACCAGCTCGACGAGCTCCACGAGGATGTCGAGCACCACGTCGAAGAGGAGGAGACCGAGATCTTCCCGCTGGCGCAGAAGCTACTCGACCCACCGCAGCTAAACACGATCTCCGGCGAGATCGAGAAAGCCAAGGCAGCGCATAAGGTGGCAAAGTAGAGCTGTCATCCCAGCTGATCGCTCGGACCCGGTCGCGAGTGGCCCGTCATGGTAATAGGCGGGTGGCGCGTCATGGTAAACAAATGATGACTGACGGTGCCGCTGCCGCATCGCTGGCCGCATACGCGACGAGCGAGCGCGGACAAATAAACCGTTAACTATTATCAACTAATACTTAGCCCCGGTGGTTGCGTCGGGAGGATGGCTGATGCGCCCGCGGCTTCGTTTGTCGCCGTCGACGATCTATCCATTGCTGGACTGGTTCATGCCCCCCGCGCTCAAGGCCGAGCGCGAGATGGAACAGCCTGCGCGCATGTTCCTCATCTCCCACATCTTCGGCCCTTTCCTCGGCCACACCATCACCGTCTATCTCTACGTGCTCGATCCTCATCCGGGCTATCAGCTCTGGGTATTGGCGCTCTCGATCACGGCGTTCTGGGCCTTTCCCTTCGCGCTGAAGCGCACCGGCGCGTACACCGCGCTGGCGCTGCTCTCCGTGCAGAACCTGATATTCGCGGTGCTGTGGGGCGCCTATCATTACGGCGGCGTCAGCTCGCCCTTCCTGCCGTGGCTGCTGGTGGTGCCGCTCCTCGCCTTCTTCTATCTCGGGCCCGCCGTGCGTCCACGTCTCATCGTGCTCGGCATGATCGTGACGAACGTGACGCTGTTCTATGTCTCCTATGCGCTCGGCCACTCCTTCCCCGAGCACGTGCCGCTGACGGCGCTGACCGGTATCGGCATCATGTCCACCCTTTGCGCCGCGGTTTATGTCTCGATGATGGCGCTCTCTTACGCGAATATCGTCGCTAACCAGTCCGAGCTCGAGCACGAAGTGCAGAACCACCGCACCACCGCGATCAAGCTGCGCGAGGCCAAGGAAGAGGCCGAGGCGGCGAACCGCGCCAAGTCCGAGTTCCTCGCCAAGATGAGCCACGAGCTGCGCACGCCGTTGAACGCCGTGATTGGCTACAGCGACATGCTGCTGGAGGATCTCGAGATCGAGGGCGGCGAAGAGCAGCAGGCTGAGGATCTGCGCAAGATCAACGGCGCTGGCAAGCATCTGCTGTCGCTCATCACTGACGTGCTTGATCTCTCCAAGATCGAGGCCGGCAAGATGGAGCTCTTCAACGAGCGCTTCGCCTTCGGCTCACTCGTCGACGATATGGTGGCGATGTGCCGGCCGCTCTGCGCCAGGAACGGCAACGAGCTGATCGTCGAGCGCGACCGCGACCTCGGCACCGCCGAGGGCGACGTAACGAAGCTGCGCCAAGCCGTGCTGAACCTTTTGAGCAATGCGGCAAAGTTCACCCGGAACGGCCGCGTCACCCTGACCGTCGCGCGCGAGCCGAGGGCAGGCGGCGATTGGATCAGGATCGCAGTGCGCGACACCGGCATCGGCATCAGCCGCGATAACCTGCGCAAGCTGTTCCAGAATTTCAATCAGGCGGAAGCATCGACTTCGACGAAATACGGCGGCACCGGGCTCGGCCTGTCCCTCACGCAGAAGCTGTCCCGCCTCATGGGCGGCGACGTCACGGTCGAGAGCGAGCTTGGTCGCGGATCATGTTTCACCATTCGGCTGCCAGCCTCGCTCGCCGATACCGTGCAGCAGGGTGCCGAGGTTGACCGGGCGGCCGAGTCCATGCCGGCCGACTCCGCCAGCCGGCAGAACACCATCCTCGTCGTCGACGACGATCCGGCCGTGCTAGACCTTATGCAGCGCATGCTGACCAAGGAGGGTTTCCGGCCCATGCTCGCCGACGATCCGCGCGCGGCGCTTGGCTTGGCGCAGAGCGCGAAACCCTCGGTGATCATCCTGGACGTGCTGATGCCTGGCATGAACGGTTGGGAAATCCTGCGCGCCCTCAAGGCGGATCGCGAGCTCGACGGATGCCCGGTGGTAATGCTCACGATCGTGGACGACCGGCGCACGGCGCTTGCTTTGGGTGCCGTCGAGCACCTCGTGAAACCTGTCGACCGCGACGTCCTCATGCGCGTGCTGGACCGCCTCTGCCCACGCGGCAAGAACGACCAATCCGCAACCGGCGAAAATAGGGGCTCCGCCAAACCAATGATCGCCAATGCCTAAGATACTGCTCGTCGAAGACAACGAAATGAATCGCGATATGCTGGGCCGGCGGCTCCAGCGTCACGGTTACGCCATGTGCTTCGCTGCCGACGGCCCGACCGGTATTGCGATGGCCGGTGCCGAGAAGCCCGATCTCATCCTGATGGATATCGCGCTCGGCGAGATGGACGGATGGGAAGCGACCCGCCGCATCAAGGCCGATCCGGCCACGTCGCGCATTCCCGTGATCGCGCTGACCGCGCATGCGCTGGCAAGCGATCGCGACAAGAGCGTCGAGGTCGGTTGCGCCGATTTCGACACCAAACCCGTAGACATGCCGCGGCTCCTCGGGAAGATCACCGCCTGCCTCGCCAACGGCCAGGGCCGCTGACGCTCAGCTGAGAGCGTAGCGGCCCGCCTTGGGTCTCAGAAGCCGTTAGAAGCCGACGCGGATGCCCGCCTGGACCTCATGCGCGTGGATGTTGCCACGCTGCACGGGGAAGCTGGCAGAGCCGAGAGCGGTCGTGACCGTGGTGCCTGAGCGGCCCTCGCCGGCATCGAAATAGCGATAGCCGAAATCGAGTGCCACGGCCGGCAGGATCGAATAGGCCACGCCGGCGCTGGCCTGCCAGGCAAACTGCGTCGTCGTGTTGCCGCTCAGCGTGGCGACCGTGGCGCCGTTGGAGTTCAAGGAAAGCGTCGTCGTGCCGACCTCGTTGCGCGCGACGCCGACGCCGCCGCCGACATAGGGCGTGAACCCGGCGAAGCTCGGCAAATCGTAGTAGGCGTTCACCAGGGCAGCGAGGGTCTTGACGTCGCCTCTGCCGGTGGTGCCCGGCGGTTCGATGGGCGTCGGCGGGGCGGCGAAAGAGTAGCCCGGCCGATAGGAGAGCGTGACGTCGGTCCGCAGGAAGGGCAGCAGCTTGACGCCGACGCCGGCACCGACGATGGGCGACGAGCCGATATCGACGGCCACGTCCTTGCCGGCATTCGTCGAGAATGACCCGCCGGTGTCGATACGGGCGTAGATGTTCTGCGGCTGAGCTTGTGCCGCCGCGCCGGCCAACGAGCATGCCGCCACTAGGGCGATCGATATCGGCTTCTTCATAGGTCTGGCTTTCTGTTATGACCCAGGCGTTCCGTATATCAGGACACAGTTTACAAAGCGTATAGATGCGCAACCGAAACGATCGCCTGGGGCGCGATACGCGCTTCGGAACGGGGCGGAATCTTGGTCAAAAGTCCTGTTTCAGCCGGCTCAGCAGCTGGCGTAGTGCCCCGACATCGAGCGGCTTCTGCAGATCGTCCACCACCTTGAGGCCGCGCACCTCCGCCAAGCGGCTCGCCGCTTTGCGGAACCAGCCATCCTGTCCGCTGATGATGACGACCAGGCCGGAGAAGCCGGTCTCCTCCAGCACCGAAAGAAGGTCGATGCCATCCGCCTCGGGCATGCATAGGTCGAGCGTCAGGACTTCGGGCTTCCACTCGGCCACCAGGGCCCGCACCAATGTCGGATCGGAGGTCGCCTGCGCGTCATAACCGCACTTGACGGCGACACGCGCGACGAGATCGGCCGAATCGGCGCTGTCATCGACGGCGAGGAGGCGGCCTTTCTCACGGCTTCTCGGCGACATGGGCCTAGACTCCTGCGGACGCGGTGGCGCCGGCGTCGACCGTCGCCCCGGGCCCCTGATATGCGCGGAAGGCGACCTGCGCCTTGTGATAGGCCGTACGCAGCCGGTCGACGACGTCGTCGATGTTCTTGCGGCTATGATTGGCCATGACCTGGAAGCGGAAGCGGGCGCTGCCCTTGGCGACCGCCGGATATTCGACGAGATTGGCCACGACGCCGAGCGCCGGCAATTGACTGGCCACGAGGCGGGCGAGGCCCTCGGCGCGCATGATCACCGGCACGATGGCGGAGGGCTCGCCCAGAACCTCGAACCCTGCCTGGTCCAGCGCGCCGCGGAGATGGCGGACATTGGCCATGAGCTGGTTGCGCAGCGCGCGGCCCTCGTCGGTAGTGACGATCTCGAAGGCCTTGAGCACGGTCGCCGACTGCACTGGCGACAGCGCATTCGAGAAGGTCTGCGGCGCACTGTAGTATTTGAGGTATTCCCGAACCGACGCCGAGTTGCAGGCAACGAAACCGCCATTGGAGGCGAAGGTCTTCGAAAAACTGCCCATGACGATGTCGACGCGGCCGAGCATCTGCTGCAGGCCGAGATGGCCGCGCCCGTCCTCGCCGAGATTGCCGAGGTCGTGCGCCACGTCGATCACGAGCGTGGCCTGGAACTCGCGGCAAAGATCCTGCAGCGCGGCGATGTCGGGCGTGTCGGAATCCATCGAGAACAAGCTCTCAGTGACCACGAGGATCGCGTTCTCGGTATCATGCGCGCGGATCCGCATCAGATGCCGGCGCGCGGAGTCGATGTCGAGATGACGATGAAGATGGACGTTGCGTGTCGCCGCCGCGGCGCCCTCCTGCAGGCAGGAATGGGCGAGTCCGTCGATGACGACATGGTCGCCGGGCCGGACCAGACCCTTGATCACGCCAAAGCCTGCCGCCCAGCCGGTAGGATAGAGCACGGTGTGCTGCATGCCCAGGAAATCGGCGATCATCCGCTCGAGCGCAAGCGAGTATTTGGTGTTGCCGAGAAACGCCGCCGATCCGGCGCTGTGGACGCCGTACTCGTCGATCGCCGCCCTGGCGGCATCCTTGAGGGCCGGATGCGAGGCGAGGCTCAGATAGTCCTGTGAGCCGAAATTGATGCCGGTGAAGCGCTCTCCCGTATCCTCCCGGGCGCCGCAGAGCGTGCCGGGGGCTTCCTCGGTCGAACGCGAATAGGGCCAGAGATGGTGCTGGCGGCGCAGATCCTGCCAGCGGAAGAAATGGTCGACGCGGCCGATAAGGTCAGGTCCGCGCAGCTCACGATAGTCGCGCAGGCTACCCGTCAATGCCTCGGCCGGTGCGACGCTCTGCTTCGAATCTGGCATCAGCTTGTCCTTGGTCGGGAGCAATTCCCCCTGGCCTTCGAGACTTTTCCGCTCGACGCGGCCGCGTGACCGGTGCAACCACATTCGTCGCTCGTCGCTCGATTTAACCAGGACAACCCGTCTTGATTACCGAGGATGGTAACCGGAAGGCGTAAAGAAATGGTAAAATCAAAGAATTCGCGGCTTGAACCGGCGACATTTTCTTTAAATGCCTGCCATTTGATGGTTAACGCCGGTGCGGTGTTAACCACAGAATCTTGCGAGCGGAGCAGGTCGACGCGGACGAGGGCCCTACGGGGGCGGTCGAACCGGCGCGGATTTCGTGCAGGGGTGCCCGCTTTGCCTCAACCGTGGGCGCTGCTCGGCGCCGTCTCTCGGTAGTGATCGGCGGGCAGGGATATCGGTAGCCGGATGGTCACGGCGGTGCCTTGGCCCGAGCGGCTGGTGACGGTCAAGGTGCCGCCCAGCATCTCCACCTATTGCCGCGTCAGGGGCATGCCGAAGCCGCTGCCCTTGGGCTTGCCGCCGGCGCTGCGGGTCTGGCCGAAGGAGTGCGTGACTTCCACCAGGTCGCTCGGGTCGATGCCGAC
>Ga0209647_1000685_pt1 | contig 30882 bp, 28 predicted proteins | sample GraSoi_2013_60cm_FD_185827 | JGI IMG/M metagenome (GOLD analysis project Ga0209647, IMG submission 185827) | Grasslands soil microbial communities from the Angelo Coastal Reserve, California, USA - Sample 9_17_2013_60cm (SPAdes) (version 2) | ecosystem: Environmental > Terrestrial > Soil >... | reverse complement strand
GCACCCCGATTATTTCCTCTTCACTGAACCGACTTCTCTTCATTTCCTTCTGCTCCTTTTACTTGAGCAGAACTACACTTTTCAACTGTCCACTTTTCCGGGATCAGGCCAACTGCGTAGATGCCCAAGCTCGCCGAGCGGCATCCGGTGCACACTTTGCCGGAATCCGAATTAAGAACAATCGCAATCGTCCGTTAAAAAACCTTTATCCGCGAAACGGATCAGTGAGCTCAGAGCCGATCCTTATGTCGGGGCGCCTCGCTGGCGACAATGCCTTTTCCTGCGAGCTGTCTGTTGAGGCGGTGCGGCGGCTACCGCGGAGAAAAATTGCGGATATCGATTTTAGAAGCGAAAACTTATTTCGACTAAAGGCTGCCAGTCTTGAGCCGCTCGAGAGACTCCGGCATTGATCCCGCAGTCCACAATGATGTTATCGCTGATAGAGTAGGCGAGTCCGCCATCCACCGTTCCGACCCATCCCGTGTGTCTTTCGGTGGTGACGTCAGTAAAGAATTCGACGTAGCTATCCAGTTTTTTGCTAATCGCATGATGGAGTGAGACGGAATTGACGTAATTGAGATGATAGCCCGTATTTGCGGCATCTTCATTGATGTCTATTTCGGTCATAGCAAAGAGTTGGAAATCCCAGGGTAACTTGAACGTTATCGGTAGGATGAAGCCGCCCTCCACGGCCCGATTCCCCAGCCCATCTTCATTCGTGGAATCTTCAAAAACGGAATGAAGCCCAGCGCGACAGGTAGATTACCTTCGTTGCCAAAAATGTTGAGCTTGGCGCGGACTACGAGATCTCCAAAACCGCTCATCCGAGTCTTCAGATTGCCCTGCTTAATGTCTACTTCGTTGTAAACCGGGACAAAGAGTTCCAGGTCCAGATTATTTAAAACGCCCAGCTTAATTGCCGTGTTGAGCCATTGATAACCCTGGATCCGAATGTCGGAAAATCTTTGGGGTTGATTGATGTAGGTATATTGGAAAATACCCACCTCTACTTGAAGATGGCCTGCGTCCGTGGTGAAAGGGCCTTCGGTCTGGTCAGGTCGATCCGGAGCGAAGTCCCGTAGCTGTCCGCACGGCGTAGGATTAAAAAGGTTATATCGGCTCTTATCGACGGATTGCGTAGCCGCGTCGGGTTGTTCTCCAAAAGACCTTTGTGTGAATTGCTGAAAATAACAGAGCAACGGCACCAGCTAAGCCGAGGAAGCTAAAAGATACGATAGGTCTCATTGAGGTCTCGGCGCTTCAACCCTGGGATTTTTCGGCAAAGCACGACCGCTACCTAGAAGTTATTGAGGAGCTGAACCGGTAAAGGTTTGCCAAAGAAGAAACGCATTCAACGCCGCGATCACGATACCTAGAACCCAGCCGATGATTTTTACCCCGCGTGGATTCACAAACTCACCCATCTTAGCCTTGTCGCTGGTAAACATCACCAGAGGAATGACGGCGAAGCTTAGCTGCATGCTCAAGATTACTTGGCTGAGGATCAAAAGTTGAGCGGTGCCATTCTCGCCCAACAAAGCGGTAACGATCACGGCAGGGATGATGGCAATCAGTCGAGTGATTAGGCGACGTAGCACCGGAGGCAGCCGGAGGTGCAAGAAACCTTCCATCACGATTTGACCAGCCAAAGTTCCGGTCAGTGTCGAGTTTTGTCCCGATGCCAGGAGAGCGACCGCGAACAATGTGCTCGCCGCCCCGACACCGAGCAGGGGACTCAGCAGTTTGTAGGCATCCTGAATTTCAGCGACCTCATGATGCCCGCTCCGATAAAAGGTCGCAGCGGCCACAATGAGAATGGCCGCATTGATGAAGAGCGCAAAAAAGAGGGCAATCGTTGAATCGATCGTACCGAAGAAAATGGCTTCCCGTTTTCCTTTTGGCGATAGTTCGTAGTGCCGGGTTTGAGCGATGGAGGAGTGCAGATAAAGATTATGCGGCATGACCGTTGCCCCAAGAATACCGATTGCCACATAAAACATTGCGTGGTTGTGAAGAATTTCCGACGAGGGCAGACAACCGAGGGCCATCGCGCCAAAGTCGGGTTTGGACAGAAAGATCTGGATACCGAAACTGACGGCGATCACTCCGATCAGAGCGAGTACCAACGCTTCGATTATGCGAAACCCTCTATTCTGCAGGTAAAGGACGGCGAGTACGTCGCAGGCGGTCAGGCAAACACCCCAAATCAAAGGCAGACCGAAAAGTAAATTCAAGGCGATGGCCGAACCTATGACTTCGGCGAGGTCACAGGCAGCGATAGCGATCTCGCAACCGACCCAAAGAATAAAGTTGATGCCAGGAGGGAAGTGGTCCCGGCAAGCTTGAGCAAGATCGCGTCCCGTGGCTACCCCTAGTTTCAGAGCGAGGTGTTGCAGGAAAATAGCCATCAGGCTTGAGATGATCACTACCGAGAGAAGGGTGTAATAGAACTGAGACCCGCCGGCGATATCAGTGGCCCAGTTGCCCGGGTCCATGTAGCCGACCGCGATCAGATAGCCGGGACCGGAGAAGGCTAGTAGCTTGCGCAGAAGTCCCCACCAGTTGCGGCCGACATTGGGTATTTTGATCGACCGATATACTTCGGGGAGGGAGGGACCGGTTCGCTGAAAACGCCAACCCTTTTCTGGAGCGACTGGTTCGATGGTATCGACAGATTGGTTCACAGTTCCCTGGAGTTGGTCCATAAATTAGCCCGCTCTCAGAGATTTAGCTTCACCTAATAGCGATAGCAAGCGCTAATAGCGATTTTTTCCGGAAGAGGCCGGCGGTGCAGAAAACAAGCCCCGCCGGGGTAGACCTTAGAAGGCCCCCCGGAAGTTCCGTCGTCTGAACGTGGGAACTGTCGGAACTTTGAACACTGCGTCTACTTTGCCACCGCCAGCTCGATCTTTTGCCACTCTTCCTTGGGAAGCGTCAAAATGGCCGCGGCAACATTTTCTTCGAGATGATTGACGGAGGAGGTCCCGGGAATCGGCAGCATGACCGGCGATCGATGGAGCAACCAGGCCACCGAGAGCTGGGCGACTGTTGCGTTGTGCTTCTTAGCCACTTGATCCAGCGGACCGCCCGGTTTGGCCAGGTCACCGGCAGCGACCGGGAACCACGGTATGAACCCGAGATTGTGCGTTTCGCAGTAATTCAGCACGTCTTCGTGTTCGCGATCAGCCAGGTTATACCGGTTCTGAACGCTTACGATCGGAACAATCTTTTGAGCATGTTTGATCTCTTTTGTAGAAACTTCCGAAAGCCCGATATGTCGAATCTTGCCCTCGTGCTGCAGCTCTTTGAGCACTCCCAGCGTCTCCTCGACTGGTATTTTCGGGTCGATCCGGTGCAGTTGGTATAGATCGATTCGCTCCAGCCTTAAGCGGCGAAGACTCATTTCCACACATTGCTGGATGTACTCGGGCCGTCCGACCTCCGCCCACCGATCGGGACCCTGCCTGGTAAAACCGCCCTTCGTTGCGATAACGAGACCGGCCGGATATGGGTGCAAGGCTTCCGCAATCAATCGCTCACTGACCTCCGGACCATAAGAATCGGCCGTATCGATGAAGTTGACTCCAAGTTCGATCGATCGACGTAAGACGCGACGCGCCTCTTCCGGATCCGCCGGTTCACCCCAGATGCCTTTCCCGGTAATGCGCATCGCTCCGAAGCCGAGACGATGGATTGGTAAATCGTTGCCCAATTTAAAAGTACCGCTCGCGGCGGCGGAAAGTGTCGTGGTATTCATGAGTCCATTCGTTTTTTGATTTGCAGATCCAGGGCCTTCTAGAGTCGAAGGGATTTGACGTCAGCTGAGCCTTAAGAAGCTCAATACCGGAAGTTTATTGGTGCGAACCGACCAGTCAAATAGATTCCTTTGCCGAGGCGGTAAAGCCCCCGAGTCATCGCTCCCCGGCGATGTGAAGCCTGACCAGCAGCCAGTAGAAGGCTCGTCCAGGAGCCAGAAATCTCGAAACGATTTTCATCTAGAGCCTCACCTTGATCCGATTTACCGTGCGGCGTGGATCCACCGCCAGAGTATGTTGTTGTCTCAGCGTCTCTTCGTGAGGCGAGCTTAAGCCGAGCCCTGGCCAACGAGCTCGTTGCCTACTATCGAGAGTCGAAACTGAACAGCCAGTTGCTCGATTTGCGCCAGGTCGAGCTCCCGTTTTGCGACGCGGACACCGCCTATGAACACCCCAACGTGGAGACCTGCCAGGCTCTCTTGAACTCGGCCCGTGTAATTATTGTGGCAACGCCAATCTATAATTTCGACGTAAATGCGGCCGCCAAGAATCTGGTGGAGCTCACCGGGGACGCATGGGAAAACAAAGTGGTTGGTTTTCTGTGCGCAGCCGGCGGAGCGTCCAGTTACATGTCGGTAATGGGATTGGCGAATAGTCTGATGCTCGACTTCCGCAGTGTCATCATTCCGCGATTCGTCTACGCGACTCGTCACGATTTTGCGGATGGTCTGCATCTTCGGGATGAGGTGCGAGCACGAGTACACGAGCTGGGCGAAGCGTCGCGAAGAATTCGGGTCGGATAGGTGTTGTTCGGCTCAGAGTGTTTCCTTCATCGGGGCGGCTGCAATTTGTCTTCATCCCGTCACGCTCCTAACGTTTCCAAAAACGGGTAATTAATCGCGCTTCGGGGATTCGTAAGGCCAATGTTCCAGCCGCGTAGAGTCCTCCATACAACGGCAGGAATATAGCCCCTGCGATCAGCGGGTGAAGATCCACCCAAAATTGCTTGAGAGGAAAAACTATGACGGCGGCAAAAATGGCAGCTGCCCAAATGCGAAAACCAATTGAGGCGGGCAGTGCAAATGATCCGATCCGGCGCTGGAGCGATCCGCGCAGAAGAAGAAATTCCACCCAGCCCGCGATTCCAGCCGATGCGGTTAGTCCAGGCAAACCGCATTTCGGATCGAGGTGCAACAGACTCGGCAAAGGAAAAGCAAAAAGATAGCCCAGTCCCACGGTCAGTGTTACGCGAATGATGGCGAAGCGAAGGGGTGTTCGGGTATCGCGAAGTGCGTAAAAAGCGGATGAGCACAGGCGACCAAAAGTTGACGCCAGCAGTCCGACGCCGGATCCGGCCAGCAACGCCCACACGTAGAAAGTATCCTCGCGCGTGAATCGTCCGGTCTGATAGAGCATGGCGGCGATGGTATCACCCAGAGCGATGAAACCCACGGCTGCCGGAATAACGAAGAAAGCCATCCGCCGAAGGGCGGCGGTGAGGCGGGTCGTCAGCTCAGAACGCACCTGTTCTTCGTTACCCGCGAGTGCGCGCGACATTGCCGGGAGCTCCGCCGCGGAGATCGACATCCCAAAAAGACTGATCGGAAGAAGCCCGATATTTTGCGCGTAGCCGAGCAGAGCGACGGAGCCGGAAGGAAGCAGGCTAGCCAAAACCGAATCGAGATACGCGCTCAGTTGTACAACGCCACGGCTGATAAAGACCGGCACGAAATTGTGCAAGACGCTTTGAACCGGGGGAGAGGCCAGCTTCAGGGAAAAATGAAGACGAGTTGTGACCCGTAGCACGGTTGGCACCTGAACCAACAGCTGAGCGAGACTTCCAACAACAGAACTCCACCCGACATAGATAACGAGCTGAGCAAGCGAACCGGTATTTCTAAAAATCAGGAGACCCGCGATGATGCACAGGTTCCAAGCAACCGGCGCGGTATAGGAAAGGAAGAAACGGCCATGACTATTTAAGATGCCAAGACACCAGGCAGACATCACCAGCGCTCCCACGCCCGGAAACATAATTTGGACCAATGTGATCGTGAGTTGCCGTTTTTCTCCGCTGAATCCGGGAGCGATCAGATCGATCAACAAAGGGGTAACCAGAATCCCGAGAATCACACAGCTGGAAACGACGATCGCGAGTAACGATCCAATTACGCTGGCGACGCGATCGGCTTCCGCTTCATCGTTGCTACCCAAAAGCCGTGCGTACGTCGGGATAAAAGAAGCGGACAGCACGCCTTCTCCAAAGAGATTCTGCAGAATATTCGGGATACGGAGGGCTGCCCGGAATGCGTCGGCAGCATCGGTGCTTCCAAGGAAATGGGCGAGTGACCGATCCCGGATCAAGCCGGCGATCCGGCTGAGCATGATTCCCGCCGCGACCAGAAACGCCGGGCGGCCGGATGGAGGCGAACTGTTGGCGTTCGGCGTTTGGCGTTCCGACTTCGCCGCGCCGTTGGAAACTCCGGCGGCTTCCGACTTCGCCACGCCCAAGATTCGTCCGAAACGTCGGAGCAGGCTTCGTCGGACACGGTCGTCGGGCGAGTCGGCGTTTGGCGTTTGGCGCTGCGGCATTCGTCGTTCGGTGCGATTCAAAGTCGGTTAGCAGGCCTTAGCGTTCGATAGGCTGCTCGGCCGAGATCGTGGCTTAGTCTTGTTCTCGTTTGCGGCGAAGAGCGACCGAGTGACAAATGTCATGGGAAGTACGAACCAGCAAAACATGGCCGCAGATTGTAAGGGCGACATGGTCCGAAGACAAGGAGCGTGGAGTTTTGGCGCTCGGCGTTGGGCGAAGGGCGAAGGGCGTTCTTCGGTAGCGGTCCGGCGGCGACGTTTTTCGGTAGCGGCGACTGTCCCGTTAGGCTCCTGGTTCTACCCGGTAAGAAAGCCAGGCCCAAGCGAATAGTAGGGCACGATCACAAACCGCAGTCGCCACATCGTTGTCCGCTCGAAAGGGATGGCGACTGCACGTTGAGATCGGTCGAGCCATTCGCTTCGGTTTGAACCTTTTTTACCGGCAGAACCAGTCGGGCCTAGCGGGACAGTCGCCGCTGATATCAGTCTCGCAGTTATTCATAAGCGAGCGAAGCGGCCCGGTACAGCAACGCGGAGCGATCCTACGCTGTGGCCTCCGATGTTCCCAGTGCCGCGAGATGCATGACTTTTTGTTCCGTTGCGTTGTCCCGGGAAAGCTCGCCCGTCAGTCTGCCGTGCCGCATAATGAGGATCCGATCTGCTAATGCCAACACCTCGGGCAGATCACTGGAGATGACCAGAATGGCAATTCCTTCTCGAACCAGCTCGTCAAATAACGCATAGATCTCGGCCTTGGTTCCGATGTCGACTCCGCGCGTTGGCTCGTCGACGATGAGCACGGTCGGTTGAACCGCTAGCCACTTGGCCAAAAGCACTTTTTGTTGATTCCCGCCGCTGAGAAGCCTCGCCATTTGCTGGAAACTTGGCGTGCGCACTCGCAGTCTGGAGACGTATTGCCGAATCAAGTGATTTTCGGCCGGGTGATCGACGAACGGCCCGCGGGCCACGCGCCGCAGGGCCGCGCTCGAGATATTTGTACCGACTCCCGCCCCAAGCACCAACCCCATGTTTGCTCGATCTTCTGGTACGTAGGCGATTCCGGCCATCACCGCGTCCTTCGGTCGACGAAAATTCGCTTTCTTTCCTCTCAGGAAAACATTGCCACGATCGGCCGGCGGCGACCCAAATATACCAAGGGCCATTTCACTGCGTCCGGCGCCGATAAGTCCGGCCATCGCGACGATCTCGCCGCGTCGTAGTTCGAAACCGATATTTTCGTACTGACCTTTCTTCGAGAGATTCTCTACCCGCAGTACGACTTCGCCTTTCGGTTCCACCGGACGCCGGTGAAAAGCGAGCAGTTCGCGTCCAACCATCAGTCGTACGGCTTCGGCTTCTGTCGTCTGCTTGATTGGCGCCGTACGAACATGCCGGCCATCCCGCAGCACTGTGAGCGTGTCGCAGAGCGAAAAGACTTCGGGCAAGCGATGAGAAATATAGAAGATAGTGACGCCATGCCCCTTGAGATCCTCTATGACGCGAAATAAGATGGCCGACTCGGTCTCGGACAGGCTGGAGGTTGGCTCATCCAGGATCAGAAGGCGCGGGTTCCGGACAAGGCTCTTGCAGATTTCGATGAGTTGTTGTTGGGCAACCGTGAGCGTGCTCACGATCGTGTCCGGATGATGCTGAAGTCCCAACCGGCGCAGAACAGCGAGGGTTCCGGTTTTGAGTTTGTCCCGATCCAAGAAAACGCTGGAACGTTTCGGTTCCAGACCAAGGAAAATGTTTTCGGCAATGGAGAGGTTCGGTGCCAAATTCAACTCTTGGTATACGATCGCGATACCCTTTGCCTGCGCCTCTGCCGGATCGCTGAACTTGATGGTCTCTCCAGCGAATTCAATGCTTCCCCCATCGGGCTGGTGAACCCCTGCGATAATCTGCATCAGCGTGCTTTTGCCGGCGCCATTTTCGCCGATCACAGCATGAATACTCTCTTGCTCGACGTCGAAGGTGACCTCCCGCAAAGCCTGAACACCTGGAAAATGCTTCGAGATTGCGTTTATCTTTAGGATCGGAGGCATAGGGTGCGGCCCTTCAGGCCGAATGACAAATGACGAATGACAGATGACAGATGGCAAATGCCTTCCAGGCACACATGCTGAGGACGTTCGGTCAGAAGATTATTCGCAGATTCACAATGAAGATAGCCGGCCCCCGCGGTCACGGACTGGGCAGCACCGGTCGGCATATCTGTCATTTGCTGTCTGCTTTTTGTCATTCGGCCTGAAGGGTCGCAGCCTACCGTTACTACTTCAGAAACTGATCGACATTAGAGGAAGTGACTACGTCGACGCCTGTATCCACGACAGCGGGCACAGTTTTCCCCTCAGTCAGATCGTTCAAGATATCGACGCTTTTGACGCCCATTGCGTATGGTCTCTGACCGATAAGGGCGTTGCATTCGCTTTGTTTTAGGATCTTGAGCTCCTCGGGTAATGTATCAAAAGCGACCACCACGAATTTCTTTGTTTTGATGTCGTCTTTATGTTTGCTGACGGCGCGGAGATAAGCCTCGGGAGCACCGAAGAGCGGCCAACCGCCGGAAAAAAAGAACCCGTTCAGATCGGGGTAGCGCGTTAAAGTATCCTGGATGATCTGAATTGATTTGGCGGCATCATCGTTGCACGGGAAAGGCGAACCCGGAATTTCGGTGTATTCGCCTCCGGCTTCTTTGAGCGCTTTTCGGAAGCCGTCGCCGCGCTGGTTGTGATTCACAGAAGCCAATCCTCCGGTTATAACCGCGAACTTACCTTTGGGCAGAAAGGACGCGAACGCTTTGCCCCCTTCATAGCCACCTTGCTCGTTATTGGTGCCGACGAAACAAACTCGCTGCGATTTGGGAGAATCAGCGTCGAAAGTAATTACTTTAATTCCTTTCTTGATCGCCGATTCGATCACTCCGATGACCGAGTCGCCATCCATCGGGGCTACGGCAAAGCCATCGACGCCACGGCTTACCAGGTCCTGCAAAACTTGCACCTGCTTGGCCGCATCGGCGGTATCAGGTCCGGTGTAGATAACGTTAACGCCCAGTTTAGCTCCTTCCTCTTTACAGCCCTTTTCTACGTCGTTGTAGAAGGAGATGCTATTTGGGAATGATTGCGAACGTCTTCTGTTTTCCGGCAGCATGAGCGCCGGTCAGGAGGGTGAGTGAGCAAGTCACAACGCCTGCAAAGAGAAACAATGGATGGTTTTTCATATCAATTCAGGGGAACAATTTGGTTTTGCTGGACGCCGCCACCTGAGCCTGCATGGCTTACCAATCTCTAGGGATTGGTAAGCCATGCAGGCTGGCGGAATTACCCGGTTCGAAATCTCTCAATCATGACGTAAGAGCTTCCGAAAATAATCGATCGATACGGCCAGAATAATCACCGCTCCGACGAAGACTCCTTGCCAGTACGGATCGATACCAAAGAGCAGCAGACCATTCCGCAATACTTCCAAAATGATGGCGCCGATAACGGTGCCGAGAATCGTGCCTTCGCCACCGGCAAGGTTCGCTCCACCAATAACGGTGGCGGCAATGACCGCCAGTTCTTCTCCAGTTCCTAAATCAGCGGTGACACTCGATAAATAACTGTACTGCACAAGTCCGGCGATTCCCGCGACCAGCGCGGATAAGATGTAAACGATTATCTTTAGCCGGTCGACGCGAAGTCCGGTCAAACGCGCGGTTCTCTCGTTGCCTCCAACCGCGTAAACGTGGCGTCCCCAAACGGTGCGAGAGAGAAGAATCCAAAAGAAAAGGGCGGTAATACAGAAGATAATAAACGGATTAGGGATTCCCAAAATGTCGCCACCGCCGAGCCAGAGAAAGGATTGGTATTCATCGCCAAAAATCGAGATCGGTCGCCCGTGGGTAATAATAAGGGCAAAGCTTCTCGCGATCGCCAGAGTCGCCAGCGTTGGGACGAAAGGCGACATCTTCAGCCGAGTGATGCAAAGCCCGTTCAGGAGCCCGATGCCAGAGGCTCCTAGCAGACTGATCAGAATGGCCAGAGGAACTGGCCAGCCGTGGGTGAGCAGATAGGCAACGATTACCGCGGTCATTCCCCAGACTGATCCGACCGACAGATCGATGCCGCCCGTGAGGATGACGCAGGTCATGCCCATGGCGACTATCCCCACAAACGAGAAATTTCGTGTGATGTTGGTGATGTTCTGGAGATCGCGAAACTGCGGGACGAAAATAGCCAGCACCAGAAGCATCAATCCGAGTGCCCCGAGAATCCCGATCTCGCGGGGCAGCCGGAAGGTTCGGTGAGGCACTGCTTTTTCTGGATGGGGTGGAGCCACCACTTCGGAATTCATCTGGGGATTGGCAGGTAGACTACAGCGTTATGGAGGATTTTTGCCGAGATTCAAATAAATTCATCAGCAGCGCGTTAGCCGGGTTTTTCTTACGGCGGAACTGTCTTCCGCCAGCGGCATCCGCGTCGGCGACGCTGTTCGTTTAGCCCTGAACGAGTTCATCGATCGACACAAAGACGAGTTCTTCTCCGGAGATTGAATAGTCACGAGCGCAACGGCTCACTCCAGCCGGTAAGACAAGTATTTGGTATTCCCATGCGCTCGATGTCGGGGCGGTGGCTGAGCAAAACGATCAGTCGCCCTGGATTTAAGAATGGACGGAATCGCTAGGCTCTAAACACTGGGACCATTCACCTCGATGAGTTCGCACTCTTCTTGCAGCCAGCTAAGGATGCCCGGAGGAATGCCTGGACCACAGCCGTAAAGCCGATTCATTCTTGAGAGCCAATCTGACTTGATAGGATCATCGGAGATCCAGCCGTTCGGATTAAACTCTACGGTTGATCCATCTCGATGACGCCATTTGAAACAAAAATTCACAGGGCCTACTTCGGAGCAAATTGCATGCGCAGATGCCGAGAATAGCAGAATGGCAGCGGGCGCTCCTACTGAAACACCACGCTGTCTAAAGTCAGGACATCCCCCGAGCCTTAAACAGAAAATCTACAATTTCCATAGCCGGCTATAAATAAAACTCCGCGCCGGCGCCCCTTGCCCAAAATTCCCCAGTCAAGAAGGGTTGATCCTTTGCCAGTTCCTTCTCTAGGATTGCTGAATAGTAAAACGGAGGGAACCATCAGGCGCACCAATCTATAGTTATGACTCTGCTTCCCGCAAAAGTACTTTCCAATGAGAAACGAGGTGACCGATACTGCGTGACTGTTGAAATTGAACTCCCGAATTTTCGGCGCTCATTTAATAGTTTTCGATTTGGCGACCAGATTCCTTTCAGCGGATCATACCAGGACGGAAAGCTGGAGCTTCGCTACTACCAAGATCCAGGTCTCGAAATAGGACAGCAGTTTCCACTCTGGTTGAGTGAATTCCGCAACAAAGAAAGCCGATGGACGCCAAGCCATCAGTCTATCGGCTCGTTCATGAGTTTTTCCTTCCCGCCGCTGAATTTATTTGCCGGACCGTTCCGCGCTCGAGAATCCGTCTCCTGGCCATTCTCCCGCCGTCCTCGCAAATAAACAAGATGGTAGCAAACGCTTTAGCCGGCCTCGCTTCGGAGGGTGCGCCGCTTGCGGCGCCCGCAAGCGATCGATGATGAATGAAAGCCCCTTGGTATGATGAAATAGGCGTTGGAAACCCGCCTCTGGTCCAATGCATAGGTAAGCCGTTGGTAGTTTCCGGGCGCCGCAAGCGGCGCACCCTCCGTCCGCCAACTATCTCCCGAATTCTTTCGTGTAGATGACAAGCCGATTGTGCGGCGGCGTCCCCGGTGTCTCACACAGGTGCGGCAGGCCTGCCCGGCGATTCATAGCGGAACAACTGATTGGAGCTCCTGTTGAAAGAACAACGAAATAGCGGTTGCGACCTCCTTGACGTGAGCAGCCGGGTCGATCGATTTGGAGGTCACTTCGCGGAACGTGCTGCTCGTAATCACCGAAGAGAGCAGCTGCGCGTACTCAATCGGGTGAATTGGATCTTGGCGGTTTCCCAAAATCAGGGTTGGAACCCGGATAGTCTTCCAGTCGGCCGGATCGTTGTTCGGAACATCTTTTGGCATCCGATCTAAGACTGCGAAGTTTTGGTCGGCCCCTTCGCGTTCGAACTGTCGCAGGAGCGAATGCGCCGAGTCGACCGATTGATTACGGATCTGCTGGAATAGCTCGTAATTTTCAAACAGCGTTCGTCCCTTAATGACTCCTTCATGCTCAATCAGACTTGCAATCTGGGGATAGACTTGCAGATTTTTCGGCGAGCGTTCATGAAGCCACGCGGGCCGGCAGAGAATCAGACCAAGCGCTCTGTCAGGAAACCGGAGAGCAAAATTGAGTGCAACACCTGCACCCATCGAGATGCCGCCGATGACGGCTGCATGGATTGTTAAATGGTCAAGCAGCGAGCAAAGATCGTCGGCGAAACTACTAAACGTAAGTCTCTCCGGATCAAGCAAGGCAATGGTTCCACCGTGGCCTCGCGCATCGAATGATAGAAGCCGAACGCCAGGCACGACGAATGTCCTTGGCTGATTAACATCACCTCCCAGGCCGTGTTGAAACACCAGTGGTTTCCCGGCGCCTTCGTCGATGTAGTTGAAGGTTGCATCGGACGTCCTAAAGCGGGGCATGATCCGCCCCCTTTCCCAGTTTGGAAATGATCCCCCGCAAATAGTGCGCGGTCGGAGCAGCTTCTGATTCGTCTATCCCATGTGCGATAAGAGGTCCTCGAAAACCGACTTCCTGCAGACACCTCAAAAAGTGCGAAAAATCGACAACACCTTCCCCGGCCGGGCAGACCTTGCCGTTGCCGTCTCGATCCTTTGCGTGGGCGAGGACGACCTGATCGCCCAAGAGCTGACAAGCCTCCTCAATGATGGCTCGATCTTCTGAAGCTGACGCAGCTTTGACTAGATTTGCGGGATCGAGGATAATTTTGAGCCGGGAACTTTTGATCTCTTTAATCAATTGCCATGCCGTCGCGGCTGAATCGATGACATTTCCCGGCTCGGGCTCGATCGCTAAGAGTAGGCTGTTGACTTCTGCAATCAGAATAGCGCGTTCTAAAGAATCCAAGAAATCAGCCCTGGCTTCTTTCGACGCGTTCTCCGGATGCCGGCGCCACATGTCCAATGGATGACGCGTCCCGGTGCAAAGCGTTAGCACCGGAATATGCAGTCGCGCGCAAACAGCAGCCAACACTTCCAAGCTCACCAGCCCTCCGGCTCTCACCCTGGAGTCGGGATGCGCCATGTTAAACGTGCCCGACAGCGCTGAGAGCTCGACCTTTTCATTGGCCGCTGCTGATAAGATTTGGTCGACGGTTTCGTCTCCGACATTGGTCGGTAGTGAAGCCAGGCCAACACAGGACATGTTGAACTGTGTGCACGAGTAATCACAGCCCCGAACTGCAGCGAATATCTCGCTGACGGTTTCCCGGTGGAACGTTTTGGCGAAGATACCGAGGTTCATCGGACTCCTCCGGTGACGTCGGCGAGCCGAACGCTTTTCCCAGCATGGCATGACTCAGAAACCGCGACTAAGGCTCGGAGCACTGCCAATCCATCGTCCGCAGTCGCCCCTTGTTGAGGCACTCCCTTGAGTATCGTGTCGGCAAATCCTTCAAGCTGAAGTTTGTAAAAATGTGCGTCAGCTCCCAGCGCACGATGGTACTGACCGTCGCGGACGGAAAAGCATTCGACTTCGCTGGAGCGCAGATACCAAGGGTTAAATGTCTTTCCGATGGCACTTCCGTGTTCAGCATAGATTTGAAAACCTTCGTGCCAGTCCATACGGACAGGAATGGTCAGATCAAGCTGACCGGTGAAACCGCCGGCGAACTTAGCAGTGATCATCCAGCAGAAGGCTCCGAACCTTTCATTAAGCTCTGCCTGAACGCTAACGATCTGGCCACCAAGGAAAAGCGCGGTGTCAAAAAGGTGACTGCCGTGGCCGAGAAGGTAGTAGACCGGCTTATTAGATTTGGGATTTCCATCCGGCTTCTTACTGGCGGAGCTGGTGATCGGAAGAGGCTGGAGGTTATCCGTTTGGACGTACCGGTAAGTTGAATCGCAGTACCAAGCTTTCAGCGCCAGCAGCTCTCCTCCTTCTTCCCGAAGAAATCGCTTGGCAAATGCAATCCCCGGATCGAAACGCTTCATCGTTCCTACCTGGACCGTGAGGCGAGACGCTTCGGCCTGATCGCGTAGCGCTAGACACTCTTCAACTGTGGTACCGAGTGGTTTTTCAACCAGCACATGCTTACCGGCAGCCAGCGCTCTTGAGGCAGCCTCAACATGGAATTGATCGGCAATCGCGATGATGACGGCTTCCACTTTAGGATCGCCCAACATCTCATCGTAGCTAAGGTAAATTTCCTTTGGCTCGTAGTAAGCAGCTAATCGGCTAACCAGGTCTTTAGCGACATCACATATCGCGTATAGTTCAACGTTGCGTGCTTTGCTGCATGATTCGAAGTGCGCGGCCTGCGAAATTGGACCGCAACCCAGAATACCTACGCGGAGCAATCGATCTTCTTTTGTCATGCCAGTGCTTGCTCCACTTTTTGTCCTAGACTCTTGATCCACCTAATCGCAGCAGATGGATCTTTATCTGCGAAAACCAGTGACCCTGGGATCACGCCGTCGGCGCCGGCTGTCGCCAACATCGGGACCGTGTGACGTCGAATTCCGCCGTCGACGAAAATTTCTGCTCCGGATTGGCTCCGATCTCGCTCGCAGACGATCGCTTTGATCCTTTCACCCATTCGCGGATCGATGTCTTGCCCCTTTATGCCGATCTCTGTGCCCATAACGAGAAGTCGATCAGTAAGATCTAAATGAAGGTTTTCCGCATCAATCGGGTCACCTAGCTCCACGACCAATCCCGCCTTCTTGCCAAATTCCCGGATCTTCGAAAGAGTGGCTCGGACGTCGGAGCAGAGTCTCCGATGTACCGTAATCATATCGGATCCGGATTCTGCAAATCGTTCGAGCCAGCCGTCGGTATCCGACATCATCACGTGCACGTCTAAACAAGCCCTCGTCCGGGCTCGGAGCGCTGAGATAAAGTCAGGCCCGAATAACAGGTTTGGCACACAGAGGCCATCCATCACGTCAAGGTGAAGGCCATCTACGTGTGGTGCGACGAGGTTAACGGCTGCCCCGAGTTCGAGTAAGTCAGCAGACCAAAGGGAAACGGAGATTTTCATGAACGGATTAGAAATGCACCAGAATTGCTTTCGAATAAATGCGTTTAATTTCGTATGTCTTCGTATCGCCCGTAATCGAAGTCAAACGAAAACAGTTGAAAAGAAAACAAAAGCGTGGAGAATGGACGCGTGGATCAGACCATTCGGCCCATTGAGGACGCACCGGTGTTCGCCGATGAGCGGCAGAGTAAGATTGCGGAGTTAGTTGCCTGTCGGGGTAAAGTGTTAACGTCGCAGCTCACCACTTTTTTGGGTGTCAGCGAGCCTACGTTGCGAAAAGACTTAACGGTTCTGGAAGAAAGAGGACTACTCAAGCGGACACACGGCGGCGCAATTGCAATCCGTCCGCCGGCAGAACGTGATCTGGAGGTTCGTTCGACTCAGAATCTGTCTGCCAAGCAAGCCATTGCCGTGGCATGCTTACGGGAAATCAACAACGGAGAAGCGGTCTTCCTGGACAGCGGAACGACAGTCGAGCTCGTAGCTCACGAGCTCGGCAAGAGCCGACGACACGTTACCGTAGTTACCAACGCACCAAGAGCTGCCATGGAGGTCGCGGCAAATAGCGCCATATCTCACATCCTGCTCGGCGGACAGCTCCGGCTAGTGGGCGGCAGCCTTACTGGACCTTTGACCACCCAGATGCTGAATCTGTTTCGGATTAATACGGCCCTGATCGGGGTCAGCGGGATTAGCGAAGACGGGATTACTGTCTCAGATTTCGCAGAGGCCCAGCTGAAAATCGCGGTAATCGAAAGAGCTCAAAAAGTGGTAGTCCCTCTTGATCATACGAAAGTCGGTGTCGTTGATTTTACCAAGGTCTGCGGATTGGACCAGATCGATGTGGTTGTGACCGACCGATCGAACGACAATCTACGCCGGCTTTGCGAAGAGCGCGGTATCCGGGTGGTAGTTGCTGGTTCTAATTCAGTCTCATAATCGCCGCTGATTCGCGAGCCGGTCGAAGTGCTGTGACGACGATTACTTCTTTCATAGCTTATCTCCTTTTCAGTGATGGCTCTCTCTAAAGGGAGAGCAAGATTTGATCGGCAGCCGAAACATCAGACCATGCCGCCGTTGGCACGAAGCACCTGACCATTGATCCAGGACCCGTCGGGACCGGCCAGGAAAGCGACGGCAGCAGCGATGTCCTGCGGCGTGCCCAGGCGCTCAAGCGGATTCATTTTCGCAAAGCGGTCGATGAGCTCCTGCGATTTTCCGTTCAAGAATAGGTCAGTCGCAGTCGGGCCGGGCGCGATTGCGTTGACCGTGATCGACCGGCCGCGGAGTTCCTTGGAGAGGATCGCGGTCAGCGTTTCGATGGCAGACTTGGTCGCGGCGTAGATGCCATACGTCTCCAGCTTGGTGCCGACGACGCTGGTAGAGAAACTGATGATACGTCCACCAGTACGAAGCCGTTTGGCTGCTTCGCGCAAGCCGTTGAACGTCCCCTTCAGATTTACGGCCACGAGGCGGTCAAACGTGGCGTCATCCGTAGTGGCGATGCTCGACAGGGTCATCAACCCAGCGTTGTTGACCAAAACGTCAACGCCGCCGAACTCTTCTTCCGCAGCGTCGAACATGCGTGCTACCTCGACCGGTTTGCTGACGTCGGCTTGCGCGCTGATCGCGCGCCCTTTGTCCGCGTTGATTTTCTTAACGACCGCAGAAGCTTCCGCCTCGCTGCCTGCATAGTTCACTACGACGGCGAAGCCGTCCTGGGCCAGTCGTCTGGCGACGGCGCTGCCGATGCCGCGGGATGCCCCGGTTACGATGGCGGTCCTGGTTGATGTATTTGTCATGGTTCAAATATTAGACATCGACAGTCAATAACTCCAATGCATAATACTTATATCTATCATGCGTATAACACATTTACGGCAAGCGGACCTGAACCTATTAATTGTCTTTACGGTGCTTGCCGAAGAACGAAACGTCACGCGCGCCGCCGCGCGGTTGTTGCTCAGCCAGCCGGCAGCGAGCCGCGCGTTGCAACGGTTGCGGGACATGTTCCACGATGACCTCCTGATCAGAACGTCCTCCGGGTATCAGCCCACTCCCAAGGGCGAACGCCTTCTGCACGAACTCGAGTCAACGCTGCCGCGATTGGACCGCTTGCTCAGCGGGAACGACTTCGACCCGGCCGCGGAAGAGACCTCCTTCCAGATCGCTACCACCGATCACGCTTCCCATGTACTTTGTCCGCAGCTATGCCGTACCGTGCTTGCACCGGCAGGCAAGGTCTCTTTTCATTTCATGCCGTTGCACGACGGGACGTTCGAAGCGATGGAAAAGGGCAGAATCGACCTGGTGCTGAATGCCGACGACGGTTACGCTCCCGCGCACCTGGCGAAAGAGGCCATTTTCGAGGTGGAGTTTGTTTGCGTCGTGGCGAAGGAAAGCCGCTTCTCGCGTGCTTTCACACTGAAGCAGTATCTGGCTGCAGATCACATCGGAATCGGGATTCTGGGCGGAATTCAGACCATCCCGGAGAAGAGATTAGCCGCAATCGGGGCTCAGCGCCATTGCCCGATGTGGGTGCCGTATCATACGGCCGCGATGCTAAGCGTTGCCGGCACAAATCTGGTCGCGACCGTACCCAGGCGCATGGCGGAATTGGAGGCTTCGAATCCGGCCATAAAAATCCTCAAAGCGCCGGCCGAACTCGGGGGTTTCAAGTACCTGATGGTCTGGCATCCCCGAATGAATACTGACGCGGCACACGTCTGGTTGCGTTCGGTCGTCCGTGAAGCAGGAAAGCAAATATCGCTTGAGATCACTAAAGACAGGCCGGAGCAGACTACGATGCTATCTGTCGATCGCAGATAAATCGTGGACTGTGGAATTTGGCGGTCATGATCCGACTTGATGCTTCTTCTTCACTAAGTTCCCATCCTTAGATGCGATCCCGATGGTTGATTTACCCAAGCCAAGTTGACTCTTCACCGCCGCTTTGGCCGCGCCGAGGAGAGCATCCGAGGAGCCCCGGTCAGAAATAGTCCTCGACAAACCGATCGCACCGACCATCGTCGCCAGCGCAAACGACGCGAGTTGTTTCGCCTGTTTATGCCCGAGCGCCGCCAGCATCTTCCGGAGAGCAGCTTCTAGTCGTGCAGTTCCCTCGGCAAAACGTTCGCGACAGGCCGGCGAGATGTGCGGCATATAACTCGCCAGCGTTGGTAGGGCGCAACTTTCCTCAAGGACATCTCGATGTCGGGGAACGAGGTAGCCGTCGATAAAGCGAACCAAAGCTTCGTCGGGCGGATGGCCTTCGGTAATTCTGAGCATCCAGGCATAGCGCTCGTTAAAGATCTCCATGATCGCTTCCGCCGTCAGTTCGTCGATGGACCTGAAATAAGCATAGAAGCCGCCATGGGTGAGCCCAAGCTTTGACATAATCGCGGCGACACCGATCGCGTCCGGCCCTCCCAAGCGAAGGGCTCTCGCCGCCTCGAAAACGATACTCTGTCGAATTCGCGCCTTATGATGAGGATTGCGTGGCATTTCGATTATTATATAATGATACTGATCATACAGTCAATCGACTGGGTATCAAGCACTTTTATCCGTTTGGTCAAGTGTTGGCACGTTCTGGGAAGAATAAGATTAAGGGCGTGCAATTGTTTTTTGACTCAATATCAAACAATAAGATTATTGACGTAATATTATATTCATGAAACTAAGTTTTATCCGCATTAATTTGCTAGTCGCTCGCGCCTTGAAAAACAGCCAACTGGCCTCCGGCGACGTCATCATTATAGGTGAGACGGTACACTAGACCACCTCAACCGAGGACGACGCTGGCCCGCCAGCTTCAAGCGCGCGACCAGTGAGGTCGGCGATGACGCCAGCGATGGATTATCCGAACTCATTTGCCGGCAAAGTATTCCTGGCTCGAAGAGCATTTTCCGTTTATCCGAGACGAGCGCGTCCTGTTCTGCGGAGACAAAAGCATCCGAGCGGGCGGATTGCGTCGGAGTTGAACTTTTTAATGTAGCAAAGTAACCTCTTCCCAGGTTCTTCCAACATGAAAGCGATTGTTTACGATTCTCCCAGAAATTTTGTTTACCGCGACGTACCTGATCCCAAGATGGAAAACGATGAGGTGTTGATCAAGGTGCATGCCTGCGGAGTCTGCGGCACCGATCTGCACATCCATGAGGGCGAGTTCGGCCCCCGTTTTCCGCTGATTCCGGGCCACGAGTTTACCGGGGAGATTGTTGATTTGGGAACCGATGCCAACGGATTGAAAAAGGGTCAGCGTGTGGTCGGCAACAGTAACATGGCCTGTGGCGAATGCTTTTACTGTATGCGAGGCGATTTTCTGCTTTGTGAAAAAATGAGCAGCTATGGCGTCACCTTGAACGGCGGATTTGCGGAGTACCTGAAGATCAAGGCGGATCGAATTTTTCCGATCAAAAATCTTTCCGCTCGTGAGGCGATCATGGTGGAACCGACTTCGTGTGCCATCCACGGCGTTGAGGTGTTAAACTTGAAGCCTGGTAGCGACGTCCTTCTATTTGGCGCGGGGCCGACCGGACAGGTAATGGCCCAACTTCTTAAATTGAACGGCGCCGCCAACCTCGTCGTCGCAGCTCCGGCCGGCCCCAAACTCGATCTGGCTGCTAAATTGGCCGCCGATCAGGTAGTCGCCATTGATCGTAACGACCCGGAAGTGCACCGGAAACGTTTACACGAAATCAGCCCGAAAGGATTTGACGCCGTCATCGAAGCGACCGGTGCCCCATCGATTTGTCAGGAAACCACTCGCTTTGTTCGGCGGCGCGGCACAATTTTGATTTATGGGGTGTACCCAGAGAAAGCCAATATTTCCATCAACCCGTTCGATGTCTTTCGGAACGAACTGACGATCAAGGGTTCATTTGCGCAGATTGACTCGTTCGAACGCGCTCTCAGCTATCTCGATAACGGGAAGATCAAAGTAAACGAAATCGTGACCCAGGAAATCCCGCTGAGAGATTGGGGGAAAGCGCTCGATCTCGCTTGGAAGCGTCAGGGCATCAAGATCGCGCTGATACCGGGATAGCTTCTGTTTAAGTTCGTGAACATTTGGTTACCGCGCGAACACTCGGCCTGGCGATACTGGTCCTCCTATCGGCCCAACCTTTTTCGCCGGGCATGGACACATTTGCGACGCCGTGGATCGCAAATCTCACCCAAGCACCTGTCGAGTTCAGTTTGACTGATTCCCAAAACATCACGGGTAACTTTCAACTCCGGCCGGCGACGATTTTGCAGTATAGCGTCGGTCCTCAAGAGATCACGGCGTTCAGTGTGACTCGAGCCTCCGGCCAAGTTCAATCCTACGATCAGGCTGCTCTTCAACGGCTTCGCTTGCGCTCAACCGCGCTCAAAGATTATTTGCTCATTTTGCCTGACTCGATCGAGTTTGTTTCCAAAGCGGAATTCAAATCCCGACTGGCTGCATTTAAACGGCGGAAATAAAGCTGCGGCGTTCGCCCATTGGAATGGCTACACGAGAACACAGTGCCGAAAAGGGTGGTTCGCCACATTTGGATTTGTCTGGCCTGGATATTTTGGCCGCATAAGCTCTGCGGTCGATGATTGCTTCACGATTATCTCTTCTGTCGGTGTTACTTTTCTGTTCGATTGGGGCGGCTGGCGTCCGAGCGGACGAGCCTCTTCCTGACGGTTTGTATGCCGAGATCTCGACGCCGCGCGGCGTGATCACCGCGGAATTGTTTTACGAGAAGGCACCGTTAACTGTAACCAACTTCGTTGGTCTGGCGGAAGGAACCCTTGGGCCGGAACCGCACAAGCCATTCTACAATGGGCTCACCTTCCACCGGGTCGTCCCCGGCTTCGTTATTCAAGGAGGAGATCCTGTCGGCAATGGGGAAGGTGGGCCCGGCTACGAATTTACTGACGAATTTGTGTCTGGGCTGCGACACGATGCCGCCGGCATCCTTTCGATGGCAAATAGTGGACCTGATACCAATGGCTCCCAGTTTTTTATTACCTTAAATGAAGAAAACCGGTTGAACTATCTGCACAGTGTTTTCGGTCGAGTTGTCCGCGGGCTAGCTGTTCTACCCAACGTACAGCCGGGTGATCAGATCCAGGTGCGGATCTTGCGGATCGGATCAGAGGCAAAAGCCTTTCGAGCCGATGCGGAAAGCTTTTTCAAACTCGCACTCGCACAACCTCGTGCGGTGGTAGCGCATTTCGATGATCCCGAGAACGTTTTGCCGGTCAATTTGCCCTGGGCCAAAGGGTTTGAGCATAAGTTGAGCAATTTTCAGCGCTTTACCGGAGAGAAGATTTTTGCACGGATCTACGCCGATTTTCACCCGACTGGATCGATTGAGACTCCGCATGACTTTATCGAAGAATTGGCCAAGACGCTTGGCACGAGCCAGAAAGGCATGGCCCTAGCTTATTTCGCCAAGATCGGTGAATGGCAGCTCTGGGTCGGGAATCAAGATGTAGAGAAATTCCAAAAAACGAACGGTGCGGATTCCATGCATGAAGCCAAAGAGACATTTTTTAGCAGCGCTTTGGCAGATGCTCAACGTCGTTGGGAAAGCATGCCGAAAGGCCCATCGGAAGCAGAAAAACTGAAGCTCCAGCTGGATGCGGTTTTCGATCGTCTGATTGATTTCCTTGAAGCGAGGTAATGCGGCGGGCCACGCTAAGACGCCAGGCCGAAAAAAATCTCACGCCAAGACGCAAAGCCGCAAAGGAAGGAATAAGAAAAAAGTTTCTCTGAATGAAGGCGGCCAGGGAACCGAGGTTGGACCTTCAGTTATCGGTCCAAAAGTCAGTCAGTCCGGCAGTATCTGGAAGCTGGTATCTTCCTTCCTTTGCGGCTTTGCGTCTTGGCGTGAGATTTTTTCGGTTTCTGATGTCTTAGCGTGAGGCTCTTTCTCCATCTTGGCTTGAGCTTCATTTCGAGTGTAACAAATTTACGACAAGACGTTTCCCCGCTCGCGATGCGGAGAGAAGCAGTTAAATTGCGGAGATAGAATCATGGAAGGGATTTATGCACACCGACCCTGAAGAAGACAAGGCACCGGATAGATCAAGTGAGGCAGAATCGTCCTTAGAAGAAGAGAGCGTGGACGAAAGTCTGGAGGAGAGTTTCCCGGCAAGCGATCCACCAGCGTGGACCCGAGGGAGGGAAAAGCACTAGCATGGAACCGGGCCAAACCGATTTGGCCGGCTCTGGGAAACCGGGTGATTATGCGAGCGAGTCGCTAGCTCCGGCTTTTCTATTCGACCTGGACGGCACCCTTGTGGATAGCGTCTACCAGCACGTCCTCGCTTGGCGCGAGGCGCTGGAGCAGCTCGGAATCGAGCTGTCGGTTTGGCGGATCCATCGCAGAATCGGAATGAGCGGGGGACTGTTTGTGAATGCGCTGCTGCGCGAAACCGGGAGGGAGATTAAATCCAACGGAGCAGAACAACTGCGTCATTTGCACGCTGAAGCATATAACCGGCAGAGCAAGCAAATTCGTCCGCTGCCTGGCGCGCGCGAGCTGCTTCGTCATCTTACCAAGTTAAATGTGCAACACGCGATCGCAACGAGCGGCCGGTTGGAGACAGCCGGACCAACCCTCGAACTGCTCGATCTTGCGCCCGGAATTCCGGTCGTAACGCGAGACCTGGTGCGCTATGCCAAACCCGATCCGCATCTTTTCCTCGAAGCGGCGGCCCAGCTCGGTGCGCCGATCACCAACTCGGTGGTTGTTGGCGATAGCGTTTGGGACATGCTGGCGGCCAGGCGGGCGAGAGCCCTTGGAGTCGGACTGCTTTCCGGCGGATACGGCGCGGAGGAATTGGAGCGAGCCGGCGCTTACCGAGTCTATCAGGATCCCGCCGATCTGTTGTATCATTTGGACGAGGTCGGCGTACGGCCGTAATTTTTGGTGCTGGCTAGGAATCCAGTTCAAATCCGTTACGTAATCCTGGGCCGTTTCCGGGAGCCGCAAGCAGCTCCCCTCCGACGTCTGCGGCAGAACTTTACAACGTTGTCTGATGATCGATTGTGAACCATCTATCGCAAAACAACCCGATCGAGTCTTAAAAACTCTCCGACCGACCAAGCTTGGAATGGACACCCGCGTGGTGTGTACGGTTCAACCGCGTCGGTGATTTCAGGGAGATGATTCAGTCCGGAACCGCCCACTAGGGATCGCAGTGGTTCGAGATAGCGCTTTCGAGCTTCCTGTTTTGCTTCGGACGTATTTCCGCGAACCCGTACCCACGCTTCAATGAAAGCCCCGGCTAGCCAGGGCCAAACTGTACCCTGATGATAGGCAGAGTCGCGGGCAGGAACGGTTCCGGCGTAGCGCGGAGCAAACCCCGGTTCGGATGGCCCCAAAGAACGGAGACCCGCCGGTGTCCAAAGTTGAGTCTCGACGCTGTCAACTACCTGTCGCGCACGAGTATCCGATAAAAGGGAAAGCGGTAGTCCCCCAACCGCAAAAATCTGGTTGGGTCGAGTGATCGGATCGACGACGCCGGGCTGATGGTCAACGTCAACGACATCAAATAATTGATGCTTTGCTTCATTCCAAAATCGCTTTTCGAAAGCGAGCAGCGCCTTCTCGAAAAGATGCTCCCATTTGGGCGAGAAACGCTTGGCGATGGCAAGTGCATTGATCCACAGTGCTTGGACCTCGACCGGTTTGCCGATGCGCGGCGTAATGACTTTGCCATCAACCTTCGCATCCATCCAGGTGAGCTGAACACCGGGAACGCCGGCCGCAAGCAACCCGTCATTGTCTAACCGAATGTTAAAGCGAGTTCCGGTCTGATAACCGAGTAAGATAGCCTCAATGGCATTCCTTAATCTCTGCTCCGCCAACTCATCGATCAAACCAGGGCATCCAGCTGCTGCATCGAGAAGATCGCGAACTGCGATGATGTACCAGAGGGAGGCATCGACTGAATTGTACTCGGGCACCGTTCCCCGGTCAGGGAAAAGGTTCGGAAGCATACCTTGGGAAACTGCGTTGGCCCACTCCAAGAGAATGTCTCGAACCCATTCGAGACGGTTCAGGGCGACGCCTAGCCCACGAATCGAAATGAACGTGTCCCGACCCCAATCGCCAAACCAAGGGTATCCAGCAATGATGGTTCTACCGGCCCCACGACGAACGAAATAGCTCTCCGAAGCTTGCTCAACCGGGTCAGTAGTTTGTCCTCGACGCTCGCGTTCAGTCGAACGGAGTTCAGTAACCCATTTTTCCAGGTTACTTGGACCAACTTCGGCAAAACCTTCTGCAGAAAAGATGAGGATAGCTTCCCGATTCTGAGAATCCAGTTGCCAAGTGAGGGTACCCGGTGCAACCAGATCCTCGAGAAAATCCAAGCCGCGTTCACGCTCATTACTGTAAAGAAAATTTCGATACCAAGTTGGAGCATGCTGATAATTTCCCCGAGAGCGGCACACGACCGCTGGTACTCCAGGGTATGGCTGCCAGCGAATCGTGTCTGCGTTCACCGAAGGTTCAAATCGGAAGACTTTATTTTCGTGGTGAGTCGTATGGAAGTCCCGACCCGACAAAAATGGCGCCACCGAAAGGGAGAAAAGCTGATTTATCCGGCCACAAAGGCGCCAGCTTAGTACAACTGCAGATTGTCCACGCGGGACAAAAATTTCCTGATCGAGCCAAACCTCTTCAGTGAATCGGAAGCGCCAAAGCGGCCACGGTTGAAATTGAAAACTCTCCAAAGACTCGTTTGGGGTTACGATATCGGGAGCATAGCGCTGCGATGAAAGCCAGAACCGCTTTTCTTCGGCTTCGATCCACACATCAAAGCCATTGACTAGTACCATCCGACCGGTAGGCGGAGTCGTAGCCGTGAGAAGTAGCGCGTGGTAACGCCGGGTTCGAATTCCCGAGGTGGTCGAGCTGGCGAACCCGCCGAGACCGTCCGCCTCTAGCCATTCGTGGGTGTCGGAAAGGGGGATCATACTAGCCCGCAAATATCACATGCTATTTGAAGCCCACGCGGTTATTGCGGGCTAGATAGGTGTCAATCATCTAGCGGCTAACCATTTGCGTCAACATATCGGTTGAGTTCTTCGAAAGCGCGTTTTCTTTCTCGATTCCCGGCCCTTCGTACCGGGTTACTTTCGTTGCGTCCTCTGGGACGTGTCGGACTTTGCTGGACGAAAATGTATTTGGTTTTTAGCGGCGAAGCCGCGACTCAGGAAAGCCTAGGACCACTCACTTTAGATGCGACGCGATCAGCTTGGCAATCAGACCAGTCCATCCGGTTTGATGGGCCGCGCCAACGCCCCGTCCATTGTCGCCGTGAAAATACTCAAAGAACTGGAGGTAGTCGCGGAAATGCGGATCAGACTGCAATTTTTGATTGGTGCCGAAGACCGGTCTTTGACCATTTACGTCCCTTACAAAAATCCGGCAGAGCCGATCGCGCAATTCCGCAGCAATCTCTTTAATCGACAAGAGGTTTCCTGAACCAGTCGGACATTCGACTCGGAAATCATCACCATAGTAATGATGAAATCGCTCCAGCGACTCGATCAGCAGAAAATTCATCGGAAACCAGATCGGGCCGCGCCAATTCGAATTGCCCCCAAACAGGCCGGAGGTCGATTCGCCCGGTTCGTAGTCGACGCGCATATCCGAACCGTTCCAGTGAAAAATATAAGGGTGGTCGCGGTGATAACGAGAGAGAGCTCGAACCCCGTAGTCAGAAAGAAACTCGCTTTCATCCAGCATCCGCTTGAGCAGCAGCTTCATGCGATGGCCGCGCAGCAGCGAGAGAAGCCGGCGTTCGCCGCTGCCCATCACGTTCCATCGGGAAATCAAGGAAGCGAGGTCAGGTCGATGGTTCAATAACCACTCCAAACGACTTTTGAAATCGGGCACCTGGTTTAGAAGGTCAGGCTCGAGGGTTTCCACCGCGAAGAGCGGTATCAAGCCAACGATCGAACGGACCCGCAACGGGATCCCGCTGCCGTTGGGCAAATTTAGCACGTCGTAAAAGAATCCGTCTTGATCGCACCACAGGCCTGCCCCGCCCGCGCATTTGTCCATCGCCCCGGCAATATTGAGGAAGTGCTCAAAGAATTTAGAAGCGATATCTTCATAAACATGATTTCGCTGGGCCAACTCCAGAGCAATCCGCATCAAATTCAAGCTGTACATAGCCATCCAGCTCGTTCCGTCCGATTGATTGATATAGCCGCCGGTCGGCAATGGCGCACTGCGGTCGAACACACCGATATTATCTAATCCGAGAAAGCCGCCTTGGAAGATGTTCAGCCCGGCCACGTCCTTGCGATTGACCCACCAGGTGAAGTTGAGCAGAAGTTTGTGAAATACTCGTTCCAGAAACGGCAGATCTCCTGGGTCGTCAGGATTTTCAACGCGGCGCTGTTTTCGGTCGATTTGGAAAACTCGCCAAGCCGCCCAGGCGTGTACCGGCGGGTTCACGTCCCCGAAAGCCCATTCGTACGCTGGCAGCTGGCCATTGGGGTGCATGTACCATTCACGGGTGATCACCACGAGCTGTTGCTTGGCAAACTCCGGGTCGATCACCGCGAAAGTGAGCGTGTGGAAGGCGAGATCCCAAGCCGCAAACCAGGGGTACTCCCATTTGTCTGGCATGGAAAGTACCTCATTCGCATTGAGATGTTGCCAATCATGGTTGCGACCGTTCTTTCGCTCCGGCGTTGGCGCCGGCTGCGAGGGATCACCCTTGAGCCACCGCCAGACGTCATAGCGGTAGAATTGTTTGCTCCAGATCATTCCAGCGACTGCTTGGCGCTGGACTCGGCGGAGGTCTTCGTCTCCTGCGGCACCTGGCAAATCTGCGTAAAATGCATCGGCTTCTGCCCGCCGGGACCTCAGGACTTCTTCAAAGTCGGCAAAACCCACGTCAAGTGTTTGCCGAGAGAGCCGTAGGCGGACAATTTGCTCCGCACCCGCTTCGATCATGAGCTGATAGTGTGCGGCGGATTTGGTGCCAGTTTGAGACGGATTCACCGCATTTCCGTTCTTGCGAATGAGCCATTCGTGAAACCCATCCTTGCAATAGGGGGAGGCGTTAGGGAAGGAAAAGAGGCGTTCGCTATTAGTTTCATTCTCGCAGAAGAGCAATGCGGGCGATCCCTCTGTCCGAAGAAAATAGCTCCCAAGCTGCACATGCTTCGCGGACACTGTGTGACCGTCCACCAGCTCGAGCGTTGGCCTAGGTCTTCCGTCGCCCCAAGACCAGATATTACGAAACCAGAGCTGCGGGAGTATGTGGATTATTGCCGCCTCCGGTCCGCGATTAGCGGTGGTGATCTGAATCAAGATGTCATCCGGCCCGGCCTTCGCGTACTCAACGAAAATATCAAAGTAGCGGTTGTCGTCGAACGCGCCGGTATCAATGAGTTCATACTCCGGATGTTGCTTGCCGCGCCGGCGGTTTTCTCGCAAAAGCGCGGTGTAAGGAAACTCTCGCTGAGGATACTTGTAGAGCATCTTTAGATAGGAGTGCGTTGGCGTCGCATCCAGGTAGTAATAGAGCTCCTTAACGTCTTCCCCGTGATTTCCCTCCTCGTTGTTCAGACCGAACAGGCGTTCTTTTAGAATTGGATCTTTCCCATTCCAGAGTGCCAAAGCGAAGCAGAGGAACTCATGTTCATCACAAAAGCCCGCAATACCGTCTTCGCCCCAGCGGTAGGCGCGACTGCGAGCGTGGTCGTGCGGAAAGTAATCCCAGGCATTTGCCCCTGCGCTATAATCTTCGCGGACAGTGCCCCACTGGCGTTCGCTGAGGTAAGGACCCCAATGGCGCCATTTCACCGCGCCGCTATTCATCTCGATTAAACGCTGTTTTTCCGACATACCGATCTCTCCTGCGAATATCCGAGCGCCGCCGCCGCAAAAACAACACGTGCGCTTCGTCCATCTACCGGAGTCGACTGGCAGCGTCAATAGAGATACAGAGTATGGAACACGGAATGCGGAAAACGGGATTCCCCAGGACTTGGCACAACGCTTTCGAAACGATCGGGAGCGTTACACCGAGGCCAAGACCGCACCCCGCGCCCCGCACCCCGCAACCCGCAACTAATACATGAACGGCACAAGCCGCCGGGTCTTTTCCCGATAAGCGCGATACTCATCTCCAAATTCGGCTTCCAAGAATTTCTCTTCGTCAGCCATTCGGCTCAGCAAAAGCAGAAACAGAATAATGTTCAGAACCAACCCGATGGTACTTCGGAAGACGAGCACCCAGCCGATCATTGCCACCAGTAGTCCGGTGTAGCTTGGATGGCGGACATGCTTGTAGATACCATCGGTCTTGAGCTTGTGATCCGGTTGGATTGCAACTAATCCGCTAAAACGCCGTCCAAGCGCAAAGACTGCGATTAATCGAATAACTGATCCAATCCAAAAGAGCGCTAAACCTAGATAACGCGTTCCATCACCATCAATCGTCCAAAAATCGCGCCGATCACAGTAAGGAGGAATTATTGTCATAGCCAGGAAAAGGAATATGAACCGGAAAATAGTGCGTTTGCTTTGGGGAGAAGAGGACTTGCCGGAACTGAGGCCTGAGGTGCCGGAAAAGCAAGCGACCACGGCTAGCAGAACCGAAGCGACAACGAGTTCTCTTCGGGCCGGATGTGCGAAAAAACTATTCCAATCGCCCCACGCGAAGATCGTAACACCGATTTGCACAATCAGGCCAACAACCGCAGCGATCGCTATCCGTGGGTCAAAGCGCGCCATAAGTACGAGTAACGGCCCTTCAGGCCGAACGACAGCAAATAGCAAATAGCAGACGAAAAATTATCTCCGCAAGATTGCGAGGGCACGTTTCGCTTGCCGCCGCGGAAGAGCAGGACAACCCGACAGCCAATTCTGCTATCTGCTATTTGTCATTCGGGCTGAACGGCCGGCGTGCCTTGTGCTCCAGAAATCAGCACAAATATCTGGGGCACAAGGCGAAGTCGGAGCGGCGCACCCTCCGACGCAAGCGGTATCTCAATAGCTTTTGAAAAGGACGAAGACTACGAGTACCCGGATGAACATCGATCAACGACCCGATCCGAGCTTCTGAATGAAGTCGTAGGGGTAAGGAAGCTCGGGTTCACTTGCCGCATCCAGATTCCGCACTTGTTCAGATGTCAATTCCCAGCCTACCGAACCGAGATTCGTCTCCAATTGTTCCCGGTGGCGTGCACCGATAATCGGTGCTGTGACACCGGGCCGGCGCAAGAGCCAATTAATCGCCACTTGAGCGGGAGTGTGGCCCGCGTCTTTGGCCACCGAATGAAGCGCATCGAGCGTACGCCAGGTCGATTCTCGATTGTATGCGGTCCAATTTTCCGACCAGCCTTTTTTCTCTGCAGTTTCGATCCGGGAACCGGCCGGCGGGGCTGTCATGCCACGATAGAACTTTCCCGACAACCAACCGCCGCGAAGAGGGCTCCACGGAATGACGCCAAGCCCTTCCCGCAATGAAATCGGAATAAGCTCCCACTCGGTCGAGCGGCAGAGGAGATTGTATTGTGGCTGCAGACAAACGAACGGCTCCCAGCCGTTCGCGCGGCTCAAATCGATGGCCTTCTGGAGTTGCCAGCCGGTGAAATTGCTGACGCCGAGATATCTAACCAGCCCTTGTCGAACTAAATCATTCAGGGTCGACAAAGTTTCCTCCAACGGGGTTCCGGGATCCCAGCAGTGGACTTGATAAAGGTCGATGTAATCGGTTTGTAGCCGTTTCAAGCTGGCATGGATGGAAGATAATATGTGTTTGCGGCTAAGGCCGATATCGTTCGGACCATCGCCCATGGCGAAGCGAACCTTGGTGGCGATGACAAGATCGTCTCGTTGCTGATGGCTGAGCCATCGACCCAGAATCTCTTCGGAGACACCCGTCGTGTAGACGTTGGCCGTATCGATAAAGTTGCCGCCGGCTGCGACGAAATGATCGAGCATCGCATGGCTCTCGGCCTGGTCCGCCTCATTTTCCCGTCCGAAGGTCATCGCACCCAAGCAAAGCTCGCTGACTCGCAGTCCTGTCCGTCCTAGATATCGGTAATCCATAGATCGGGAACGTAGGACGGTTGATGAGCAATGGCAATCGCCCTCGTGGTGAGAAATGCGGATTGCGAAATGCGGATTGCGGAACGTAGAGCGCGGACATCGGAATTGAACGCCGGTCGTTGGAACGGATTGAGGACTCTTCCTCTGTTTCGTAAGAATCTTCCGCATTCCTGTTCCGCAATCCGCATTTCACCTGTCCAGGTTCCGGGATCTGTTGGCTTTGCTCAGAGAATTGCAAAATTAGGTTTTATGGG
>Ga0209647_1000681_pt1 | contig 30976 bp, 29 predicted proteins | sample GraSoi_2013_60cm_FD_185827 | JGI IMG/M metagenome (GOLD analysis project Ga0209647, IMG submission 185827) | Grasslands soil microbial communities from the Angelo Coastal Reserve, California, USA - Sample 9_17_2013_60cm (SPAdes) (version 2) | ecosystem: Environmental > Terrestrial > Soil >... | reverse complement strand
AGCTCGCGTTCCTCCACATATTTTCGTACAAACGCTTCCCCCATTCGAGCGGTGACGTTCCAATCGATTGTCCGGATTTCATCACCGACTTGATAAGGGCGAAAATCATCGAAATTCATCCCTCGCCCTCTGAAGACACTATGATATTGTCCCGCGAAAGCGGTTTCTACCATCCGCCGAGTGGTTAATTCCAGCCGTCGGATCTTCTTAATAATATCTTTGGTCGAGCGCATCAGGGCACCGGTAAGCCGGCGAAGATGCGCTGCACAATTGTGTCGCTCGTCACCTCTTCCGCCTCGGCCTCATAGCTAACAATGATTCGGTGGCGAAGAACGTCCGGCCCTACGGACTTTACATCGTGTGGTGTGACATATCCCCGTCCTTCAATGAACGCGTGGGCGCGGGCCGCCAGCGTCAAATAAATAGTCGCTCGCGGCGAAGCCCCGTAACGCACCAGCCCATCCATTCCCAGTTGGTAATCTCCAGGACGGCGGGTCGCCCAGATCAGATCGACGATGTAGTCCTTTACTCGATCATCGATAAAAACTCGGTTCACAATGTCGCGAGAGCGAACAATCATTTCTGGACTGGCAACCCCCTGTACCGAAAAATTCGGCGCGGATGTGCCCATCAGATCCAAGATCTGGCGTTCTTCCGTCTTGCTGGGATAGTCCACGTTCAATTTCAGCATGAACCGATCCAGTTGCGCTTCTGGTAACTGATAGGTGCCTTCTTGTTCGAGAGGATTCTGCGTGGCCAGAACAAGAAAAGGATCTGGCAAGCGATAGGACTGCTCGCCGATGGTCACCTGTCTCTCCTGCATTGATTCCAATAAAGCGCTCTGTACTTTGGCCGGCGCGCGATTGATTTCGTCTGCCAAGATGAGGTTAGAAAAAATAGGCCCTAATTTTGGCCGAAAGTCGCCGTCACGAGGATTGTAGATCAGCGTTCCAACGATGTCGGCCGGTAGAAGATCAGGTGTAAATTGAAGTCGTCGGAATCCAGTCTGGATGCAACCGGCCAAAGTCCGAATCGTGAGGGTTTTCGCCAACCCAGGAACACCTTCCAGTAAGACGTGTCCATTGGCCAACAAACCAATCAAGAGACGATCAACCAAATATTTTTGGCCGACGACGACCCGTGAAATTTCGTTTTGGACGGCGCTAACCCACGTTCCCGCGGTCTTCACCTCCTCCGTTAGCGCTTCTGTAGAAATCGTCATAAAGGTCTTTCGTTAGGATGCAACAAAAGGCTTCTCGAAGAAAACGCAAACACCCGTTGTCTTTCGGTAGCGGTCCGGTGCTGCCGATACGCGTCAACCCAAGACAAGACCGCCCAGGTTGATCTCCCACCTCGGGAGCATCGCCCATTAGGGCGTTCTTTTTTTACCAGGCACTCGAAATAACCAACGAAGGGATTGACTCAGCTTGTCAGAAACCGCGGTCGCTATCGGGCGGAAACGCCAAACGCTTACACCCGGTGCCATGTAATCGCTGGTCAGCGATTGAAATTGGGTTGAAACCGCACCGAAAATTCCGCATTTTGAAATAGTTTTGTATCCGACTCCCTGGCAGAGGAAAACCCTTTGGAGTGCGATCACTTGCGTCTCTCTCGTAGTGATCGTGGCGGTTATTTTCTTAGCCGTCTTGGCCGCGACCCGCATTGTGCTCTTTTTGCAGCCTCTTTTAGTCCCGTTTGCGATTGCCGGGGTACTCGCCTATTTGCTCGAGCCGCTAGTCAGCTGGCTGGCACGGCGTGGTTTACCTCGGCTTATCGCGGTGGTGATCGTGTTTGCCGTTTTCGTGTCGGGCGGAAGCCTCTTATTTATCGGTATTGGTCCATCGGTCTCCTATGAGAGTCAGAAGTTTTTCACTGCCCTTCCGGGTTATTTGGAGAGAAGCTGGGGCTTATTCGATGATTTTCTGGAACACAGCCTGACTAAACTACCGCAGATAGGACCCCGGCAACCGGACGCAAACCCAACGCCGGGCGTCGCTCCTGGTGCCATTTCGCCTCCCGACGCAACGGCGAGCCCGATTCCCAGTAGTGCTTTTGAGCGTTACCGAGACAATCCTTACGTCCAGCAATCGCTGCAGTACCTAAGGGATCAGCTGCCCGCACTTGCTCAGCAGACATGGACATTCATCCAGACCAGTTTGACCGGAGTATTCGGCGTTTTTGGCTATCTCTTCGGCCTTTTTATCGTGCCGATTTATCTCTTTTTCTTCCTCAAAGAGAGTCCGCGCATTGCCTCGTCTTGGAGTAATTTTCTGCCGATCCGGAACTCGGAGTTCAAAGACGAAGTCGTCACTGTTCTCACCGAGATAAACGGCTATCTGATTGCTTTCTTCCGAGGTCAATTGGTGGTTAGCCTGATCGATGGCACCCTGGTTGCCACCGGTTTGTCGATCGTCGGGCTCCAGTTCGGATTTTTGATCGGGATTTTCTTAGCCTTCATCGGGATCATTCCCTACGTCGGTTACGTTGTCTGTTACGTTCCCGCAATGATCATTGCTTTCGTACAGTTCAATGACTTTGCCCACCCATTTTGGGTTACTATGGTCTTCGTGATTGTCTCGCAGATTGACGGGATGGTCGTAGCGCCCCGCGTTGTTGGTAATTCCGTTGGCCTTCACCCGATTACGGTGATTTTCTCCGTTTTTTTCTGGACCCTGGTTTTCGGCGGATTAGTGGGTGCGGTGCTAGCTATTCCGCTCACTGCTACGGTCAAAGTGTTGATGCAGCGCTATGTCTGGGAACGCCGCCGAAATCTGTTTTTCGATAAGGTCGAGAAAGACGAAGATAGCGAGATCGAGATCGCCACGTGATGAAGAAGCCTCACATGTGCGCAATGATGTTGTCGCCGAACTCGGAACACTTGATCTCGGTTGCTCCTTCCATCAGACGAGCAAAATCGTATGTGACCCGTTTGCTGGCAATTGCTCCATTGATGCCCCGAATAATGAGGTCCGCCGCTTCTGTCCAGCCAAGGTGACGTAACATCATCTCGCCGGAAAGCACCACCGAGCCAGGATTGACCCGATCAAGATTTGCGTATTTCGGAGCAGTGCCGTGCGTAGCCTCGAAAATCGCATGTCCGGTATGATAATTAATATTTCCACCCGGAGCGATACCAATCCCTCCGACCTGGGCTGCCAATGCGTCGGACAGGTAGTCGCCGTTGAGGTTAAGGGTAGCAATAACGTCGAAATCGTCTGGCCGCGTCAAAACCTGCTGTAGCGTGATATCGGCAATCGCGTCTTTTACGATGATTTTACCTTCGGACTGCGCGGCTTTCATTTCATCGTTAGCGGCTTTTTCGCCGAGGGCGGCTTTGGTCTTTTCCCAGCGAGCCCAGGAGTAGGTCTGATCCTTAAACTGCGTGTCGGCCAGTTCGTAGCCCCAATCGCGAAATGCACCTTCGGTAAATTTCATGATGTTCCCTTTGTGAACCAGGGTCACCGATTTTCTCTTTGTTTCGATCGCGTAACGAATCGCGGCCGCGACCAAACGGTTCGAACCGAGCCGGCTTACCGGCTTGATACCGATACCAACTTCCAATTCAGTCCGGCCCAACCCGGGCTCAAAACTGAGGAATCCTTTTATCGCTTTCTCGGTCCCAAATCGGACTTTGGCGAATTCCTTAGGAAATTCTTTCTCCAAGATGCTGAGAAACTTCTGCGCCTCGGGTGAACCAGCTCGAAATTCAATCCCAGCGTAAATGTCTTCGGTGTTTTCCCGAAAGATCACCATGTTTACCTTCTCCGGGTGGCGAACTGGAGAAGGAACCCCATGAAACCATTGTACGGGCCGAAGGCAAACATAGAGGTCGAGTAATTGTCGCAGCGCGACATTGAGTGATCGGATGCCGCCGCCAACCGGGGTGGTCAATGGACCTTTGATTCCGACCAAAAACTCTTTGAACGCCTGAACGGTATCGTCCGGCAGCCAGGTGTCGAACTTCTGTTTCGCAGTCTCCCCGGCGAAAACCTCGAACCAGGAAATGCGTCTTCGGCCTCCATAGGCCCTCTCAACCGCCGCGTTAAAGACCCGCTCGCTGGCAGCCCAGATGTCGCTGCCGGTCCCATCACCACGGATGAAAGGGATGACCGGATTGTCCGGACAGTGAATCTTACCGTTTTCAATCGTGACTTTTCCGCCGGCAGGAGGCTGCACAGTTTGATATGACATAAGAATTTGGATGACACCGGTCTTGCGGTCGTCGGGAATTCTTCCGTCACCCAAAAAATTGCGCAACGCAAATGGAAAACCACGAAGCGTTCCACCATTTCTGACGTCCGAGCTTGGAGCAGTAAAATGCAGCTCCTCGGTCCGGGTGCTCGATTTGCAAATGTCACCCCCTGTGCTTTAATGCCCAGGCATTAAGTTAACCTCGTTAAATTTCTATCTTGCTATGATTGTTACTGAGCCGAGGGAAGAGACCGAAATACACGCGCAGGCGGAAGAGTTGGCTCAGATTTTGATGAAATTGCAGCGTTGTTTTCTTGCGAATCTTTCCGCGGAGTTGAGCCGCGGTAGCGTCTCTTTCCCGCAGTATTTCCTGCTGACCTATCTCGAGCACAAGGAGGTAATCAGCATGTCGGAGATCGCAGCAAAAATGGGGCATACCACCGCTGCTGCCACCGGTCTGGTCGATCGATTAGAGCGGCTCGGATATGTAAATCGCGCACATGCAGTGGACGACCGGCGCAAAGTAATGGTACGAATCACGCGGAAAGGATCGAACCTGGTGGCGCGAATCCGACAAGACATGGTGGACACGATCACACTTTTGTTGAAAGAACATCTTACCGCGGAACAAGGAAGGACCTGGCTAGAGGTCTATCGGAAAATTACGCAGTTTTGCGATACAACCGTAAACAAAGAATGAGAATCTCTTTATTCGCCTTAACCATATTGGCCGGATGCACTGCTTCGCTTTTGGCCGGCGAGTCAAACGGCACCTATCGCAGTCACGCTTTAACGGTCGATGAGGCGGTTCAGATAGCGATCAAAGAGAACCCAAATATTCTGCGGCAGGTTCAGGAACTTAAGCGTAACAAAGGACTCGTCTACCAAGCGCAGGCGAGATTGTTTCCGCAAGTGACCGGCAACGTTAGCTACACGCAGGAAGATCCGGGACTGGTGTCGAATTCGACTGGTGGGCGAAGTACAAACATCGATTTGCTCACTCTGCAAGGTGGTGCTATTCCTCTCAGCTCACTCCTTTCCAGCCAACGGTCGTCCACCGAGAATTGGACGGTGCAAATCCAAGTCACCCAATTGCTCTACGACGGCGGAGCCACTATTGCGTCGAGGAGAGCGGCCCGGATCAATGAGGATGCGGCATATTACACTTTGCGAGATACCATCGATTCGACGGTGCAAACCGTGCGGACGCAATTTTATCAAATCCTGCTCGATAAAGCACTCATTCAGGTCCAGGAAGAGTCAGTCAACCAGCTCCAGAGCCAATTGGAAGATCAGAAGAGCCGGTTTGACGCTGGAACTGTTCCCCAATTCAACGTGCTCCAGGCACAATCGCAGCTGCAGAATCAAATCCCGCAGCTGATTACGGCTCAGAACAATTATCGGATCGCGCAGGCCCAACTGGCGAAAACACTTGGTATTCCGGCCGGTCGCCAATATTCCACCGATGAACCGTTGCCGATAGCGGGCCGACTCACTTACACACCGATCAAATACGATTTGTCTAGCGCGTTGATTACTGCGCGAGCCAATCGCCCATTTCTCAAGGCCCAAAGATCAAACGTACTTTCCAGTGTCGAGCAGATCACCGTTGCCGCCTCTGGTTGGAAACCAACGATTTCAGCTAATATCGGGCTGAGGCAGACGAATAATCCTCGAAGTAGCCAATTGGATAATACCCTGGAAGGGTGGTTTTTTGGATTCACCGGGTCCTGGAATATCTTTGACGGCGGCTCTACTTACGGAAATTTGAAGTCTACCCGCGCCACTTTGGAAGAAAACAAAGTAACCCTCGATGATTCGACTCGACAGGTCGAGCTCGATGTATCAACGGCTGTCGATAATCTTCGGCAGGCGCAAGAGACGATTGCGGCAACAGAAATAGCAGTTCAAGTCTCCCAAGAGGCGCTGCGCTTGTCTAACGAGCGTCTAGCCGCTGGTACCGGTACACAATTGGATGTGCTGACTTCCCAAACGAATTTGACCATCGCGCGTGCCAATCTCGTCCAGGCCCAGTTCAACTACATTGCTGCCGTGTTCCAGTTCCAGTTCGCTACTGGCACTGAGACCAAATACAATGATATGTTTGACAGTCCGGATAAACGGCCTGCGACCTTAACCAACTGGGAAGCAAATAAAGCGCTCCGGTCTCGCTACGACTCCCCGTTGGATCCGGATAAACCCTCTACCACCAAGGCAAAGAAAGAATCTCTGAGTCCTCCGCTGGGTAAAATCGACTTTTCAAACGACTAAGGACGGATGGGATTGAATGACGCGGTCCCAGTTCAGCTCTTTCCCGCGTTGTCTGAGACCGGGGTTGTTGAACACGGATTTATTCTTCGGATTCCCGGTTTGGATGTGCAGACCGATCGGGAATCCGCGTTGCAACGGTTGGAGCATTACCATCACGAGGAGTTAGCGAAGATTGGACGTCGATCGCTCAAATTGGCCAAGCAGATTCACGGCAATGGCGTAGCCACGATAGATGCCGGATCGGCGGCAAAGACCGAGGAGGTCGATGGATTGATCACCGCGGATCCCAAAGTTGTTCTCGGGATTTATGTCGCAGATTGCTGCGCGATCTTTTTAGTGGATCCAATTCGACGAGTCATTGGGCTCGTGCATTCGGGCAAAAAAGGGACCGAACAAAATATCATTGGGGTAGCAGTTCGAAAATTGCGGATCGATTTTCAATCTGAGCCCAAGGATCTGGTTGCCGTGCTGAGTCCCTGCATTCGACCGCCGTACTACGAAGTCGATTTTGCCCAGTCGATCAAGGCGCAGTTACGGGCTGAGAGCGTAAACGAGATTCACGATAACGGAGAAAATACCGGATCCGATCCCACTCGATTCTACTCTTACCGGATGGAAAAAGGTCGGACCGGGCGAATGTTGGCATATCTGGCGTTGCGGAGATAGCTCGTAGCCGCGGGCGAACCTGTCCGATTTCGTCGGCGTTACCGAGGCGATCCATGTCCTCTCCTCTGGGACCGAACGCGGTATAGCCGCTCCGTGAAACCGCCATTTTCGACAAAAGCGGCCGCCAACGAGGCGATCTGCCGGTCCAGAAGACTGCATGCTACGGCAATGAGCACTAGTGCTGCATTTGCAGCGAGTTCTCGATAGGTGGCCCGAGTGGACCTGGTGGACTTGGTGGACGGTCCACAATGTCCATTTTGTCCATGACGTCCATGCAGTTCGCGAACCCAATCGGCTACTTCTTCGGCCGTGGCGCAACGTTTGGCAATCAGTTCGTCTCGGCGCGAGTCCTGGCGACTCCACTGCTCCAGTCCACGCTCGCGCAAGTAATCTTCATAATCGAGTCGGAGTTCTTCCAGGCTCGCGCGCGCCACGTTAGTCAACTTTAGCTCCGTCTTTTTCGATGTACCGCTGGCCTTGCTACCCTCGGCGATGTTTTGCTTGCCGCTACGTGCGGCTTGAACCATCTGATCGTGGGTACGGTCGCGTTTGTCAACGTATCGATCGCAGAAACGCACCGTCAGATCGAAGCAGAGCTGGGCTACCTGGAAGCTCTTGAGCTTTCGATAACCGCCGTGTGCCGGAATCAAAGCCTCGACGGGGTGGGAGGTTCTTGGCGGCGGATCTTTCATCGGGTCAGAATATTGGTTCAGGATATATGCAACATATATAATTAAGGTTGTATGTTATCGCTATCAGCATGGCAAGCAATAAACATCGTCGTTTGCCATCTGGTTACCGATGTCCTGACCACACCACCGTCTGAGCATTCACCGATCACCACCTACCAATCACTGTTACGCTGCCTGAGCCACAAGGATCAGGTGACGTCGCATCATCAGCCCTTTGAATACCCTCACCACCCGGTTCCGCCGTCGATCGCGATTTGCGCTCCGGTCGTCTTTGAAAATGCGGAACCGCAGACTGTTGCTACAAGTTCGGCTACATCGTGGCTGCTGATTTCAGTTCGAAGAAAATTATCCCGGCGGTACTCGTCGACCGTCATACCCCGGCCTTTGGCGCGTTGCGAAAGAACTTCCGGCGTCCAGATCCCGGTATCAAAAACGCCGTCGGGGTGCACGATCTGCACGCGGATTCGAGAGGTACCCCATTCGGCGGCGGCAGATCTTACTAGCTGGGTAAGGGCCGCTTTCGCGGCAGCATAGGCGGCGGCTCCTTTCCCTGCGGGTGCAAGGTTTTGGGGCGAAACTACTACGATCCGACCCCCACGCGGTGATTCATGAAGATAAGGATAGCAGCTACGCAACAAGTTAAAGTTCGCGTCCAGATTAACTCGCATCGCGTGCTGCCATGCACCCAGTTCCAGATCAACGATCCTTCTGGCGGAAGGAAGGAATCCGGTATTCAGAACCAAAATATCGATTCCACCGAAACGCTGCGCCGTCCGGTTCAGTGCTTGGGTTAACTCCTTTTCATTTGTAATGTCCGAGGGAAGGCCAAGAAAAGCGGGGACATCGGCCAAAGCTGAAATAGCGGGGTTCAAGTCCAAGCCGGCGACTGCTGCTCCTCTCGCCAAGAATGCCTTAACCGTCGCGCGACCAATTCCCGATGCTGCGCCCGTAATCAGAGCGATTTCTCCGACGAATTCAGATTTTTCCTCCGCATCAGATTCGATGACTTCCGCGAATCCAGATCGCGACAGATCGAACTCTGAGATGGGTTGCCAACCGCCCAACTGTTCTGCCTGCAGAATGACTTTAGTTGTGTGCCGGAAAATTGCGGCTACCAGATCGGTTTCTTCCGGTTTGTCTGCGACCGTCAGGAGGCCAAGCGCCGGATCGATGATGATTCGTGGGGCCAGGTCGGGAAGAGCCTCGATATTTTCAGCTTGCTGGAGGAAGTAGTCTCGGTACCGCCTTGCGAAAGCTTGAACATCGCGTCCGACCAAAGGCGATCGTTTCAGATAACGAAGATGCTCTGGTGTCGACGATCCGCGGTTTAGCAACATGACCGCGTCCGGACGAGCCATGAGTTCTGAAAGGAACTCATTCTGATGAGTTGACAGGATCATTGGTCTACCGGCCAGCTCCGAGACTCGACGCCTCAGCTGCGCTAATTCAATACGCGCGACTGAACCACCAGAATTTGGGGTTCTGTTGACACGTGCTGGGCTGAGCGACTTTTGAATTCTCTCCTCCGCTGCACTCACCAAATCTAGCATTCGCCGATACGATTCTTCGGCAGTCTGGCCAAAAGTGCATAGACCTCGCTTGGCCAAAACTAAGCCGGTTGGTTTTTCGCTGTTTCGGTTTTCTAGTGCTTCGGCAACTGCTTTTGCCAGGTCGAAATTGGACTGAAAATAAGGAACCAGAAGAACCCTCGGCCCGAAAACAGACTGGATCAGTTCGGCGGCTCGAGGCGTATTGGTCAGGCTCAAAATCGCGTCCGCGCTGACTTGGTCTACGTATTTCGCTGGAATCACCGCATGAAGCAATGCGTTGAGCGTAGCTGCTGAACCTGGTTGATTCGATGCCAAGCGGATCTGTTGCTCCAGTTCACGGTCCGAGAGTCCGGGCAGCCTGAGCAGCCGAAGCAGATGATCCCGACGCAAAGGAATAAATTGGGCGAGCTCGATGCTTGCGAGATCGGTCCCAGCTGCGTGGAGGTATATAAGCTCGGCCGGTTCTCCGAAAAGGTTTTTCTCTGTGATTTTGACCGAGACGGCTCCTCCGACCATGCAACCCAGATCAGGTTCGTCACCCAACAACCGGGCGGAATAAATTCGCTGTTCGAGTTCGCTTGAATTCCACCGTTCGCTTTCAGCAGAGTTCCAAAGACTTTGCATACACCATTGTTCCCTTTTCCCAAAATCAGCCCTCCCAATCGATATACCGTACTAAATTATTAGATTTGGTTTACGTTGAAACAGAGCAGTTTTGCCTTTGGTTGCGTTTTTTGTGCCACGCAGTGACGAACTTTCTTCAGCCTCACCGAAAATTTGATCCTTCACTCACTGAGATCATGGATCGGCCACAACCGATATCGGATAATCTCCGGCTCGATCTCGAAAATCTTGCAAAACTGAATCGTCGTTTTGGAAGTTATGACCTGATTCGGCACTTTCTGCATCGATGGATTGCTCCCGGTGAATCGGTCTCACTGCTGGATCTATGCACAGGCTCGGGCGACATTCCGAGATTCATAGCCGATTGGTCACGGGCACAGAAGTCGATCGTCAGAATTCGTGCAGTCGATTTCCAGCCTTCGACGCTATCTATCGCGAAGACTAAGTCGGTGCTTTATCCTGAAATTAACTACGAAGCAGCGGATGTCCTCCAGTTTACGCCGGCCGAACCATTCGACATCGTCATTTGTTCGCTGGCGCTGCATCATTTCGCATTTCCTGACGCAGTCAATCTGTTGCGGAGACTCCGGAGCTTTGCCCGTCGCGGGGTGGTAGTGGCGGACTTAGCGCGTTCGGATTTCGGCGTCGTTGGCATTTATCTCCTCACCAGTTTGCTGGTGAGACATCCGATGAACAGATTTGACGCTCGGCTATCGATGCGTCGCGCCTTTTCTTTTGGCGAGCTGAGGACTGCGTCCATCGCAGCAGGGTGGTCGGGATTTGGCCACCGCCGCTTTCCGGTGAGCCGACAGGCGATTTGGCTGGAGAAGGAAGCGTTGGCCTAGCCTGCATTGACGAAGTGGTACCAATCGCTTTAGTCAGCTTTACAACTTTTATGAATATCCGGACTCCATTGCTGATGATCGTTTTTTCGGTTTCGGCCCGAATGTATGCGGACACCGCAATTGATCTGAGCCGGTTTCAAATAAAGATTGAAAAGGGGGCGCAGGCTCAGGCGGAGGTCGTCAATGACCCGGATGACGGCGAAAAGGCGCTGATCGTAACAGTAGCTAAGCCAGGCCCAGAGTTTTGGAGCGTGGAGTTGCAAGCGCCTGGTTTCCAATTCCAGGCGGCTAAACATTATGAGCTCAAGTTTCGAGCAAAGAGCTCGCCGGCCGAGTACGTCTATTTCGTTGCTGAGAAAGATTCGGGTAACCAGGAATCGATCGCCCGGGGAACGACACTAAGAATTCCAGAGCAATGGGTCGACTGTACCATCGTGCTCGACGTGCTCCAAAACGGTGATCCCGGGCGGTTCACCATCAGCGACCTTTCTGTCGATCCATCCAGTTTTCGATTTCGCGATTTTGTGCTGATCGAAAGGTAACTCTAGAATGCAGAAGCCAGGAGCCGGGGCCTTGGATGTCCGTCGGCCTATGCCGCGGCCGACATTCGTGGTCCCCAGACTAGGAATTCTTGCTCCTGGCTTCTGAACGCTGCCTTTCTGCCAAATACTCTCGCGCCAAATCGCTGCGCTTCAGCTTGCCGCGGGCATTGACCGGTAGAGAAGAAACAATTTTGAAGTCACGTGGCACTTGCCAGTCGGCCAACCCAATCCGGCAGTGCATCTCCAGCTGTTGCCGGGTAGTCGATCCCTGAGTGAGAACAACCACGACAAGATCCTCGTTCCGATTCGGGGATGGGACACCGAAGGCGATGGCGTCAATGATCCCAGGCAGCTTACGCAAGTGCTCCTCTATAACCGAGGGGTGGACTTTCTTCCCGGCGACATTGATTGAGTCGGACGCGCGACCGTAAAGTTGTGCGCCGTGGTCCAGCCATCGAACGAGGTCTCCCGGAACGAAGCGCATACCGTCAAGAACCTCGGGTTCAGGATCAGGGAAATAGCTGTCGCCAACATTCAGGCCACGCACTTCGATTCGGTCATTTTCGCGAGGACGGATTTCCACTCCGGCCATTGGAGTGCCGACAAACCCGGAGGGAGCATCCAGCCTTCCTTCTCGATCATAAGCGATACCACCGCATTCGGAAGAACCGTAGAAGCTGTGAATGCGGAGGCCATAGCGAGCATGAAATTGCCTAATCGTTTCTGCCGGAAGCGGAGCTCCGGCCGAAATGCAAAGGCGAACCGAGCCGGGCGCATCACCACCATCCAAGGCACTCAGCGCATGGAAGATTGCCGGGGTAGCCGGCAGGACAGTCGCTGCGCAGTTTTGCAAGCTTTTACGTATCGCCCGTGGCAATCGGTCGCTGGAACAAACGAGAGAGATGCCTTGATTTAAGAGTGGGGTAATCAGGTTATTGAATCCGTAGGAGTGAGCGAACGGGATGACTCCAAAATTGATATCATTGGCCTGTAGTCCCATCGTTCGACAGATGTTGTGACAGTCTGCCAGAAGCTGACGCTCTCGAAATCGAACTGCTCTCGGAAGAGCTGTTGTTCCAGAAGTCAACTTCAAAAAGTCGGGGAGCGGCTCGTTCCAGGCGATCAGTGGATAATCCAGGCGATTGATCGCACTCGGGCGAACGACGCCTTGTGCTTGGGTTACCTGTACGATTTTCTCGAAGGCCGAACTTGTGACCTCTGGTTCTAGTGGGGCCATGATCAGTTTGAGATCAAGGCACGCAAGGAACAACGCCGGCCATACCGGATCGTTGCCGACTTGCACGAGAAGGACTGAGCCGGGTGGGAATGACGCCAGTTTCTCCCGCCAGATCTGGCGCTCTGATTCGATATCCGCGAATGTGCGAATCGTCCTTCCGTCTTCGGAGAAGATAGCTGCATCAGAATCGCGCTTGGCGAGGACGGCCTGCCAGGAGGTTGAGAAACTTGGATCCACTTGCGTCAACTACACTCTGTGTTAGTTTAAACGTCTTTCGACATGAAGTCAGACATTCATCCCAATTATCAAGAGACCACGATCGTTTGCGCTTGTGGCGCGGTGTATCACACTCGATCGACTCGCAGGGATATCAAAATCGGTATCTGTGCCGCTTGCCATCCCTTTTTTACCGGAGAGCAGAAGTTCGTCGACACGGCTGGACGAGTCGAGAAATTTGCGCGTCGGTACGGTAAGACCTTGCTCTCCAAAGGCAAGGATAAGTAACGACTGCGCTTTTACCTTTGGTCCGTTGTGACCGCGGGATTTTATGGACTTCGCTCCACTTGTTGAGCAAAAACGGCGACGGTTTCAGGAATTAGAAACCGAGATTGCAACTCCGTCGTTGTTTGAAAATCCCAAGCGGGCGCGCGAAGTGATGCGTGAGCATTCTCAGATCAAGCGCTTGCTCGACGACTGGGTGGCCCTGAAAAAAGCCGAGAAAGAGCTGGAGGAGAACCGCGAACTTTCTGCGTCGAGGGATCCGGATCTGGCCGAGTTGGCAGCTTCCGAGATTCCAATCTTGGAAAAGCGCGCGGAAGAGCTGGGTAAAACGGTGCAGTTTGCTCTTCTGCCGCCCGAACCGCACGAGGATCGGGACGCAATTATGGAGATTCGCGCCGGCGCAGGAGGTAACGAGGCTGCGCTGTTTGCAGCCGACCTATACCGAATGTATTGCCGCTTCGCAGAAGCTCAGGGCTACAAGGTCGAACAGTTAGAGAGCAGTCCGTCTGAATTGGGCGGTCTCAAAGAGGTGATTTTTCGAGTCGGCGGTGAGAACGTTTTCCGCGCACTACGGTATGAAAGCGGAGTACACCGAGTCCAGCGCGTCCCAGTGACGGAGGCCCAAGGAAGGGTTCACACGTCAACTGCGACCGTTGCTGTGTTACCTGAAGCCGAGGAAGTGGATATCGAAATTCGGCCGGAAGATATCCGAATCGAAGTCTGCCGAGCTGGCGGTCCCGGCGGCCAAGGGGTCAACACAACCGATTCGGCGGTTCAGGTATTACACATTCCTACTCACACGATCGTACGTTGTCAGGATGGCCGGAGTCAGCAGAAGAACAAAGAAAAAGCGCTCGCTATCTTACGTTCACGTTTGCTGGAAAAGAAGGAACAGGAGGAAGCGGAAAAGTATTCTGCCCACCGCAGGAGCCTGATTGGTTCCGGTGGCCGCGAGGAGAAGATTCGGACCTATAATTTTCCGCAAAATCGTGTGACCGACCACCGGATCGGCCTCACGCTTTACAATCTCGATCTATTTATTGAGGGTCAGATGGACGAAATGCTCGTGGCGTTGCAAAAGAGCGACATGGAGCAACGGTTGAAAGAAGCCGGCCTGGAAGCGGTTCCCGCGTGAGCCAAAGCGGTCTGATGCTTTCGCCTTTGTTCTCCTTTGACTAACGGTGACTGTTCTCCAGGTACTGCAAAATACAGCCGATTTTTTTGCTCGAAAGGGTATTGATTCACCAAGGCTCAACATTGAGCATCTCCTTGCGGATGCGCTTGGCAAGCGGCGGATCGATCTCTATTTGGAGTTTGATCGAACTCTGTCCGAGAACGAATTGGCGCCATTGCGTGAAAAGGTACGACGCCGCGCCGAGGGAGAACCACTGCAGTATCTTCTGGGTTCCTGGGATTTTTTTGGCCGAGCTTTTCGGACGGATCCACGTGCGTTAATCCCGCGGCCCGAGACCGAAGTCTTGGTCGAAATTGTGCTGAAAGTGATCCGAGCAAAGCCAAGCTCACGAACTTGTCTTCTGGACGTCGGCACTGGTTCGGGTGTCTTGGCGATCACTTTCGCGCTTGAATGCCCAAATTTACAGATCGTCGGTTCGGATGTGTCCCCATTGGCACTTAACCTTGCTCGGGAGAATGCAGAAAGGCAGGGGTTGAATGGTCGAATCGAATGGGTTGAATCGGATTTGCTTAGTTCCGTTGCCGGACCTTTTGATTTTTTGGTGGCTAATTTGCCGTACATTCCGACAGCGGAATTGCCCAAACTGGCTCCCGAGGTCAAGCGAGATCCGCAATTGGCGCTAGATGGAGGACCGGACGGATTAGTTGTCATCCGCCGGCTTTTGCAAGAAGCGCCAAAGGTTTTGCGAGACGGCGCATTTGTGATTTTAGAGGTGGGTTTTGACCAAGCTGGCCGGGTCGCTGATCTATTGACAGCTCAAAAATTGCGCGACATTTCTGTGGAAAACGATTACCAAGGAGTGCGGCGCTTCGTGACCGCTTGGTATGGATAAGATCATCGTGCATGGGGGCCGGGCTTTGGCTGGGACAGTTAAGATCAGCGGATCAAAAAATTCCGCCTTGCCCATCCTTGCCGCGACTCTGCTGACAAAAGAACCGTGTGTTATTCATCGGGTTCCTGATCTCAGCGACGTGCATTACATGTTGCAGATCCTCAACCATCTCGGAGCTGAAGTAGAGAGGGCGAGCGGCGTCGTGACAGTAAAGGCCGAAAAGGTGAGCACCGTTGCGCCATACGACGTAGTCAGAAAAATGCGTGCCTCAGTCTGTGTATTGGGTCCACTTTTAGGGAGAGAAAAGGAGGCGACTGTCTCTCTACCTGGCGGGTGCGTCATCGGAGATCGTCCGATCGATCTGCACTTGCGGGGTTTTGAATCTTTGGGAGCAGCCGTCCGGGTTCATGCGGGGGATATCAAGGTTTTCGCGCCTCGGCTTCGAGGTGCGAGTATTTCGCTCAAGGGCAAGTTTGGCTCGACTGTGCTTGGTACTGACAACGTGATGATGGCTGCGGTTTTGGCCGACGGAGTCACGGTTATTCAGGACGCCGCTTCCGAGCCGGAAGTAGTCGATCTCGCAAATTTTCTCAACAAAATGGGCGCCAAGATTGAAGGCGCCGGCACCTCCCGAATCGTGATTGAAGGGGTATCGGAATTACATGGTGCTGAACACGAGGTGATTCCGGACCGGATCGAAGCAGGTACGTTTTTGATCGCCGGGGCGATTGCCGGGAAAGAGGTAAGAATCACCCGGGCCAACCCTCAGCATCTCACCGCGATTACCAATGCGCTTGAATCGTCAGGATACGAGATTTCTGGCAACAACGGTTCTTTGACCATTCAACCGAATGGCACACTGAAGCCGCTTAATTTGCGTACCGAACCTTATCCTGGCTTCCCGACTGATATGCAGGCGCAAATGTGTGCTTTGCTAGCCACGGCAGAAGGAGAGAGCGCCGTGACCGAAAATATCTTTCCCCAACGATTCATGCACATTTCTGAGCTTAAACGGATGGGCGCAGCGATCGAGCTGGATGGTGCGACCGCGAAAATATGCGGAGTAGATGGACTAAGCGGAGCGCCAGTGATGGCCAGCGATTTGCGTGCTTCGGCTGCGCTCGTTCTAGCCGGTCTCAAAGCCGAGGGAATGACGGAGATCAATCGTGTTTATCACATCGATCGCGGCTATGAGCTGATCGACGAAAAGTTGGGCGGCTTGGGCGCCCACATCGAGCGAGTCAAAGTTTGAGCGCTTTGCTCAGCGGTCGCGGATTCTGATTCTTCTCTCAGGGCGCGATGCGCGCCGTAGCGACCGCATCCAGCGACGCACAAGCCTGCGCAGGGATCGCCTGTCGTCGTGCGAAAGCGCTGCCAGTTGGCGATTTACTCTCACCTCTCGTTTCATCGATTCGAGACGACCTGGCAGGAATTGTACGCCGGCGCCTGCGGCAGCAATAGCTCCCAACAAAATGATGGTTCCGAAGGGATTGTGTGCGTGCCAATTGAGCGCAAACGCAAGCCAGAAATACCGGGCCAAAGTCGTGTAAGCTCCGTTGAATGCCACTTCTGCCAGGTCAGAGACCGTTAACGTGATGGTTTCGGGCCTGCGCACTAGGAGCGATCTATTCTCTCGCTGAATCGCAGCTTTCTCATCGACCTTGGACGGGGAAGGGCTGCGTGCTTGCGAGCCATGGATGGTAGGGACTTGATTCCTTCCTGGCTCGCGCTCGGCCGCGATAGATTCCGGACTACGTTGCCAGCGCTCGATCTCGCTCTTTCTCCAACGATCGGTATAGTCCGCTCGCAGAAGGCCCGCAAAGAGCGCCTTCCAACGGGCAGGCAGAGCCTCTGGAATCTCTATTTTCCCACTGGCAACCCGATACAGTTGCTGTTTGACGTCCAATCCTTCCAACGGTCGTCGACCCGTCAACGCTTCCAATAACACCGTCCCCAAGCTCCAGTAGTCAGCGGCTTCAGATTGGATTCCGGTCACGGCCTCGGGAGAGGAATACGCGACTGTACCCATGCTGCCGGTTAACATCGTTTGATAAGCGCCGAGTCGTGCCGTCCCAAAATCCGCTAACGCAACCTGCAGAGGCGATTCCCTTATAACGAAAATGTTGGTGGGCTTGATATCTCGGTGCAAGACATGCCGGCCGTGCAAATAATGAATAACGTCAGAAAGTTGATCAAGGATAGCTTCGACGTCCTCCTCCGGTAACCTTCCGCGCCGCAGAATGAAATCGGCCAAAGTGCCTCCGGCAATAAAGGGACTTATCTCAAAGTACCGTCCACGAACTTCTCCTGCCTCGATCACCGGCACAAGATTAGGATGATTGAGGGCACATTTCTGGCTCTCTTCGACTAGTCCCGGAATTCGGCCGTACCGATAAATCTTAACCGCCACTCGTTGGCCGTTTGCCCGTTCACCAAGCCAGACATCGGATTCTGCGGAATGGTTGCTGATCAGTGAAATCAGTCGAGTCTCACCGATTGAGGGAACGTCAAGAGGAAGATTCGCAGAGGGCTCGAGTGAGATATCCGCCTTGATCGGTAACTCCTGCTCCGGCATGGGAGAAGTTTCTCCAGGCCAGCGAAACTCGTCAATGAACAGTTTCCGGCCGCACCTCGACTCCTGCACTCCCGGCGAGCAAATCGTCGTGTGTGTATCCTTGCCGAAAGAGTTCCATTGTCGCATGCTTCTTTGATCCGATCTAACATGAGGAGAAAGCCGCGCCACATCACAGTCCGGGCCGGACACTTTGAATTTGTTAAGCTCAATGCGAAGAAATTCGATTGGCGCGATGCCTATCATCTGATCTTGACGCTGAGCTGGCCGCAGTTTGCCGCCTTCCTTTTCTGCGCTTACCTAGTTATTAATCTTGTATTTGCAGCATTATATCTGCTGGGCCCGAACTCGGTCGCAGAGATGTCTCCCGGCTCATTTTCCGACGCCTTCTTCTTTAGCGTTGAAACTTTGGCGACCGTTGGCTACGGCCACATGTACCCTCTCTCCTTCTATGGACATGTGATCACCACGCTTGAGATCATGGCGGGGATGTTTGGGTTGGCAGTAATCACTGGTGTGATCTTTGTACGGTTTTCTCGTCCCACGGCTAAAATCCACTTCAGCAAGGGCGCGGTCATCAGCCCATTCGACGGAGTGCCGACCTTGATGATTCGCGTCGCCAATTTGCGGCACCAGGCCATGGTCGAGGCTCGCTTCCATATGATTCTGGTGCGAAGTGATATCACAGCAGAAGGGGAGGAGATCAGGCGTTTTATCCCCCTTAAGCTGACTTTCGATCATCTGATCGCGTTTCCCGCGGTTTTAACTTTGCGCCACCGAATGGATGAAATGAGCCCGCTCTACGAAATGACGGCGGAAGATTTTCAACGATGGGACGTTCGAATCATCGTATCCATTGTTGCTATAGACACTGTTATCCCCGCTCCGATCCAAAGCGCCAGCGACTACAACCACGATCACATTCAATGGGGCTGGCGGTTCGTCGAGATCTATCACGAGAATAAAGAACACCAGTGGACCGTGGACTATGGGAAGATTGACGAAACCGAAGAAATCGGTCCGATCCAGAATCAGCCAGGTGAATCCGAAGAACCGCTGGTCGATGGTAAACCAAACCACGTGTTGGAGCGACCCTGACCCATCGAGGCAGCCCGGTAAGCGGGCTTTGAATCAAAGGGGATCTTTGAAGAGAGAGTAGATGACGGACGTCAGGACTCAGAGCGCTGGCTCGATCGAGCTTCTACCTGCCCTAGAAGCAAAGATGCTGCGGATCAAAGAAGTCGAAAGAACGACCGACCCTCCCGCTAATGTCCACACAGAGGCGTGTTCATGCATGACAATTAATACCCATATGGGATTCAAAACCGGTTCGATGAAACTAATAATGGCCGCGTCGAGGGCGCGTACATGCCGGATCGCCGCAGAATATGTGAGGTACGGGATAGTAAGCTGAATAATACCGAGAGCCAGCAGCCAGGGAAGATTCTGGTGCAAGTTTTCCAGCGGGAACATGGCGGGTGCCGCGACAATGACGGTGAGCAGGTTACCCAAAAGCACGACCGCTTCCGGTGAACCATCCCGCTCCCGCCGCAGGGCGATCGCCAAAAAGGCATAGGAAACGCCGCTGGCCAGCGCTAGAACGACTCCAAGGGTTCCTCCGAAACTGAGTTGATCAAAGAAAAAGAGCAGAATTCCTCCAAGTCCGACCGAGATCAGAATCCAGTCGAGTTTGGTAGCCCGTTCTTGCAAGAGCCACGGCCCGAGCAATGCAATGTAGATCGGAGCCGTGTATTGTAGAAAAATCGCGTTGGCGGCAGTCGTAAGCTTGGTCGCAAAAACAAACATCGTGACGGTCGCCGTGTAAGCGAGAGCTCCGGGCAGCGTGCGCCACCTGATCTTTCGCCAGAGGGCCGGGAAGAAAGTTCCGAGAGCAATAACCGCGATCGCACTTCGACCGCCCGAAACCGCCAGAGGATTCCATTCGATCGATTTGATGAGCACGCCGCCGAGCGACCAAAGGACGGCAGTAAGAATCAGTAGAAGCACGGGACGGTTCATCGCGTGGTGCTGGTAGTGCGCGTCGCTCCGCGACCGCAAAATCCTGATGAATCGCGCCTAGAGCGCTTTAAAGGCGAGAGTCGCGTTGTGTCCGCCAAACCCAAATGAATTATTCAGAGCGATCTTAACCTTTTTCTCCCGAGCAACGTTTGGCACGTAGTCCAGATCACATTCCGGATCGGGATTCTCGAGATTGATGGTCGGCGGCACCACGCCATGCTTCATCGTCAAAATGCAGACGGCACTTTCGACGCTACCCGCTCCACCGAGCAGATGTCCGATCATCGACTTGGTTGCGCTCACCAGGAGTCCATTTCGTGCATGGTCACCTGCGAATAACTTGATTGCATTGGTTTCGCAGACGTCACCGACCTGGGTCGAGGTCGCGTGGGCGTTAATATAATCTATCTCGTTCGGATTCACCGCCGCCCGTTCAGCGGCAATCTTCATCGCTCGAGCAACCGGTAATCCGTCCGGCTTCGGTGCGGTCATGTGATAGGCATCGCAGGTGAGACCGTAGCCGGCCAATTCACAGTAGATCTCCGCACCTCGAGCCTTCGCGTGTTCGTACTCCTCCAAAATGAGAATACCGCCTCCTTCACCCATCACAAAGCCGTCCCGATCGCGATCAAACGGGCGAGAGGCGTGCTCCGGTTCATCGTTGCGGGTACTCATTGCGCGCATGGCACAGAAACCACCGACTCCGAGATTGTTGATTACTGCCTCGCAGCCGCCGGCAAGAAACACCTCGGCTTCGTTGTCTCGGATCATTCGCCAAGCTTCACCGATCGAGTTACCGCCGGTGGCACATGCAGTGACGATCGAATAGTTGGGTCCTTCAAACCCGTATTCCATCGCGATGAGGCCGCTCGCCATGTTGACGATCATCATCGGAACCATGAATGGCGACACACGGCCCGGTCCCTTATTCAGGAAGGTTATGTGCTGATCCTCGAGTGATTTGAGACCACCGATCCCGCTTCCTACCAGGACGCCGACCCGGGTCTTCTCAATCTTACCGAGATCGATCCCGCTATCCTGTAAGGCCAATTTTGCTGAAGCGAGTGCGAATTGCGCAAATCGATCCGTGCGGCGAACGTCCTTTGGGTTGGAAAGATATTTTGTCGGCACGAAATCCGGTACTTCTCCAGCGATGTTGCACGGGAAAATCGAGGAATCGAATTGAGTAATACGTCGTACACCGCTTTTGCCGTTCACCACATTTGCCCAGAAAGTTTTTAGATCGCTCCCGATCGGCGTAACTAAGCCAATACCGGTTACTACAACTCGTCGATTAGTCATCGGATCTGCGGTAGGGAGTTATTCTGTGCTCTTCTCTTGGATGCCAAAATTTTAAGTATTTCGCGAGCCCATACCGACCATTTGGGCCTGTTGAAAGAGCTTCCCTTCTGTACGGATTGAGGGAGCAATGATGATTTCGGTTTCTTGAAACTCGCGCAAGTTGGCTGCGCCAACGTTTCCCATACAGGTGGTAATGGCACCGACGAGGTTTTGACTTCCATCGTCAACTTCTGCTGGTCCAAATAAGATTTGCTTCAGGGGCCCGGTTGTCCCCACCCGAATTCGAGTTCCTCTCGGCAGGTTGGCGTGAGGAGTCGCCATCCCCCAATGGTATCCTTTGCCCGGTGCTTCGATAGCTTTAGCGAAAGCACTGCCTATCATTACAGCATCAGAGCCGCACGCGAGCGCCTTGCAGACATCGCCTCCTTTGCTCATACCACCATCGGTGATGATCGGCACATATTTGCCGCTCTTCTTAAAATGATGATCGCGGGCGGCGGCGCAATCGACTGTAGCCGTTACCTGCGGAACGCCTAGCCCTAAAACGCCGCGCGAAGTGCAGGCTGCACCTGGCCCAACTCCGACGAGAACTGCAGCCACGCCGCATTCCATAATTTCTAGTGTTACGTCGTAGCCTACGGTGTTGCCTACGATCACCGGGCAACGCATGCCGCGACAGAACTGCTTGAGGTCGAGCGACCGATACTCAGTCGAGATATGTCTCACCGTAGATACAGTACTCTGGACAACAAACACATCGACGCCGGCTTCCTGGGCGATGTGCCCGTAACGCTCCGCTTTTTGCGGAATGGAACTCACCGCCGCGGGGATCCCCAACCTCTTTATTTCTTCGACCCGAGCGGCAATCAGTTCTTCCTGAACCGGTTCCTGGTAGATCTTCTGCAGCAGAGCGGTCACATGTTCTTTGTCCGCATCTAAGACCTTTAGAAGCACTTCTTCGGGTTCTTTGTATCTGGTTTGGATGCCCTCTAGATTGAGAACTGCTAGTCCCCCTAATTTACCCATCTCACCGGCGAACCGGACATCGACAACGCCGTCCATCGCACTCGCCAGAATAGGAATAGCGAGCCCGACCGGGCTCCCATTGGGATTGGGGATCGTAAAGGCAATGTCAATCTCGTTGGGATTGATGGTTACATTCCCAGGGACGAGCGCGATCTCGTCGAAGCCGTAGGTCACCCGGGCCTTTCGATTGCGGCCGATGAACATCGCCATATAATTAAAGTCCTCCAGTTTTTTGTCGCTCGTTTAGACTACCGCAACGCGGGCACCGGATAAGCTCGGCGTCGGTCTTGTCTTCAAAAATAGAGGCACAGATCGTGCAGTGAACCCGGTAACGCAAGACTTCTTTTTCGCGTTTTTGGTTACGCCACTCGTAAAGAATTGAGAGCGACAGGAGAGCCGCCAATAGAACGAAAAAATAGATCAGGACCATTACCGGTAGCTCAACGTGGATCATTGCTGTACCAGGTCAAAGTCAGGAACAATTTTGCAGCGGGGGTTGCTTGGCGGAAAGCTGGCGGCCTTAGCCATTGACACGGGAATACGATCTGTCCTCTCACGGCGCGTTCGTGCCCCAGTCAAACTTAACGAGATCCCAACTGGTAGAAGGACCAGGTTCAAACTGAACCTGCCAAAGAAATCGTTCTGCCTCCGAATCACAACGATCATTTCCGGACGTCTGCCACAGAAATAGATATTCGACTTTTCCTTCTCGGTTTACCCCGACAAAAAACGTAGATGGTTCCAAGACTTGTGCAGCAGTTGGTAGAGAGTCAGAAAACTTCGGGCGGCGACTCTGGAGATTGTGACCGAATTCTAATCGGGTCACAAAAGATTGTTCGACGGGACCAATTACTGGCCTTTTCCGGAGCGGGAAAAGACTTTCTGCGGAAAAGAGCGATGGACTCGAGGGTTGCGACGAAGTGGTGGGTTGGGATTTGGGCAGAGGGCTCGGAGAGATCGTCGAAAAGCTTGGACGATATCGAGGCACCAGGTCGGCCACCAGATCATTTCGAAACTTGGGCGCACTCAAAGCCGACGGATCGTGTAACTCGGCCCATGCAAGGATGTGATGATCGTCCGGGTTCTTAGGATTAAGAACGGAGACTTGGGCGGCGGCTGGCAGCAAGGAGTTAGTCGTTGGATAGACTATGTGGAAAAGGTAGAATGCTACGAAATGAGCGAGCAATGAAGCCGCCAGGAATCCGATGAGCGGCTGATTCCATCGTTGCGGCGTCCAATCAAAAATTAAACGCCCAGATAAAAGGACATCATTATTCTTCAAGAGCCTTGCGGAGAGGTCGCCAAAGCAACGGAATAGCCATGGTCAAGACAGAGGTTCATGACTTCGACCACTACGCCTTGAGGGGCCATTCGGTCTGCTCGGATGATGATGGATCGATCGGTTGCGCGATCCTGATCGAATTCACGGCGCAACTCCTCGAGAGAAATCTGTCGATCTCGAAAAAAGATCGATGGAATCGGATTGGCCGTGATTGCAACGATTAACGGATTCCTTTCCGGACCGAGAGTAAATTTCGAGGGCGGAAGGCTGATGCTGATTCCGGGATTCACCAGGAAGGTAGAACTCACGATGAACAGAAGAAGGAACAGCAGAACAAGATCCATCAACGGAACAATGAAAAGCAGGTAAGGATTTAGACGAACGGACCGTTCCAGTTTCATCTCTGATCGCCCGCGGCTTTCGATGCTGTATCAAATTCAATAATCGATGAGCGTTCTTCCGAGTCAGTGAGTAGATTGACGACCTCAATTCCGGCTCTCTCCATATCATGAATCAAGTGATTAAGCCGAGCCGAAAGGTGGCAGTAGCCAAGGATCGCTGGAATAGCCACCGCCAACCCGCCCGCCGTAGTCAGAAGACTCTGGTATATACCTCCGGAGATCTCGGCCAAAGTGGCATAACCATTGTTTGCCGAAAGCTGGACGAAAGCTTGAATCAGACCGGTTACAGTCCCCAGAAGTCCGATGAGAGGACAGATGTATCCGATGGCAACGAGAATTCCCAGATTGCGTTCCAGTCGCGGGACTTCTAACTGGGCGGCTTCCTGCACGATCTCTCTGAGCTCCGAGCGAGGAAAATGCGGACGATTCAAGGCGGCCTGAATCACTCGCGTTACCGGAATGAGCGAAGCTTGACACTCGACCCGCGCTTCCGCGAAATTCCGGCTCCGGATTAAGTTCGCCAATCCTTGGAGAAGCTCCTCAACGTTGATGCTGGCGCGATGATAGTACAAGAGACGCTCGACGAACACCGCGACGGCTGCAACGCTACAGAGAAGGATGAGCCACATCAGCGGTCCACCCTTTTGCATGTAGTCGACCATTCGGGACTTATACCGCCCTTCTGGCGGGATGACAAATAGCAGATCGCAAATGTCAAATCGCTAAGTTGACCGATTGTTGAGGGACGCTCGGGACGAAAATTGTCCCGCCGGCAAACAAGGAAATCGGCGGGTCCGAAGCGATATTTCTTATTTGCTAATCGTCATTTGGCTGGAAAGGCCGCCGGCATCGGCTTGAGGGTTGGGTGCTCTCGATTGAATTTGTGCAACAGAAGCTGCGTAACTGCGTCCAGTGCGGCAAATACATTAAAGCCAGTGTTTGCGACTGCTTCAAAGGATCGGACTCGTCTTCTGCGGTTGTTCAGGAGGAACTCTAGATAGTTGACCGGAGCCACATCACCGAGATCCCGTTTATTATACTGAAGCGCGTAAGGTAACTCATCCAGCTTCAAATGCTGGCGGCCCAGGTTCTCTTCCAGGTTCCGAAAACTCTCAACATTTTCTTGCATTTTGTCCCATTGCGAATCCGCCACGAAGACCAGGCCATCCACACTCCGGAGAACCAGTTGTCGAGTCGTGTTATAAATCACTTGGCCGGGGACTGTGTACAATTGGAATTTTGTTTTGAAACCCTGCAGCACGATCGAGTTCACCGGCAGAAAATCAAAAAAAAGGGTTCGATCGGCTGCGGTTGCCAAAGAAATGAGGTCGCCACGATAACTCGGCGAGATGCGCGAATGGATGTATTGCAGGTTGGTCGTCTTCCCACCGAGAGCCGGCCCGTAATAGACAACCTTGAACTGGATCTCTTTGCTAGCGTAGTTGATGATCGGCATGGATCACTCAGATCTCGGATGACGATAAAGCTTCAGCTAAGCGCGAGAGAATCAGTGACAGCTTTTCACGAACTCCCGGTTTGAACGGTCGACGATTATGCCGGACCGATAAACAAAGTCGCCCATCGGAGAAAACACTGATCTGTTCCTGGCGCCAACAGAAAGTGAGCGTCTCGAGTCCGGGGCACGCTCGCTCGTCCAATTTCGTTTTGACCTCCCCAAAAAGAGCTGGAAACAGGGTGAGGACAGTGCGCTCGAATTGATCATCGCCAATTGCTCCGACAAGTCGGCGTCCATCGGCAGTGTGCAGGAGGGCAGTTTGCAGCCCGGGCAAAGCTGAAACTTTATCGATGATGGTAGTCAAATCCAAACGTTCGTCGGTCAAAAAAACCGTTTGCAGCGCAGAAAAGTTGGGTTCCGTTTTGGCCGCAGCGGCGGTCGGTATCTCTGGTTCAGGAGCGGGTATCACTGGTTCCGGGGTGTCCGACGGCGCTTCGGTGTTCTCGCTCTGGGAGAAGGAGCGGCTAAGTTCCGGCTGAGCGGACTCCTGGTCCGATTTCTCGACGGTACTGGCTGCGTTACGGAATCTCTCAGCATCCTCCCGCGCGGTGGTTGTAAACGGCGTATCAATCGGGTCTCCGACTTCGTCCACTTCCTGGTCGGCGCGCAGCGGCAGGGCATCGCCGGGAAGATGCCGGAAGATTTCTTTGAGTGGGATCGGTACTTGGGTCGATTGATCTACTTCAGTAAACGCGTTTCGAATAGTCTCGGGTAGCGCCTCTAGGAAAATCGAGAGCGGGACGGTCACCCGGCCATTAGGCAGTTGTGACTCGATCAGCTCGAAAGGGAGCTCGATCTCGGAGTTGGACCCGGCGACATTGTGCAGAGCCGCGCGATTAAGCTCTGGGGGTAGTTGCCGCAAAATTGGCGACAGCGCAATCCGAAGATTTCGGCTGCGCCCGGTTCTATTGGGATGAGCTTCTGGTGGCTGTATTTCGCCGTTCGTTGTTGAAGGCGGCTGGGGCTTGTTGCTCGGCTTCGCGCCTTCGTCCGTTTGGTGCTGATCCATTTGCTCTTTAGGCTCCTGCAAGGGCGAATCGGATTTTTCGACAATCGGAGGATCGGGCTGAGGTTTCACTGATTCCGGGTCGGTATCTGGGGCCGCTTTGACCTCGGGCATCTCGATATTTCGTAGCCGCTCCCAAGCCGGTAGAGGAAATTTTAGGGACCGATTATCCAGGGCTGGAACCGGAGCGGCGAAGATATCCGGACACACCGCATGCACTACATAGAGACTCACTGTCCCGGTATGATCGATGTCATTGATCCGCACCTCTTTGCGTGGAATCTGAATTCGCCGCTTCGGGTCGAGCGAGGTATTATCTTGCGCCAGTCCTTCGGGGAGGGATTGCCAAAGCGTCTGCAACGGGATGTCGATCGTAGCTCGTACCGGTCGTTTGAACGTGGCCGATCCGGAAATTGTTCGAGCACCTTTGGGAACGGTCTCGCGAAATCGCGGAACCCCTTGCCGGACGGGACTAGTTCCTGCGGTCGCGAACGTTTTCGGTTCCGCGGCAGTTTTTGAAGACGGATGACTTTCGGGTTCATCTCGTCCCGGGTTTTCCGATTTGGACTTAAACCAAGAAAAGAAAGCCATGGTAAAAAAAACGGGGTTCAGATTAACATGGCGCCGGCACAAGATCTTCTGGATTTTACCGCAGGCTAGAGTTTTTGCGATATTAATGGCGTTTCTGCGTATCAGAATCGCGCCGAGTCGAGCCTTAAAGTGCGGATACAGGTGAAAACCGGAGAAACAACCTTTTTTGCGGTTCCGACTGATGGAACTACGTTCCCGTTTCTAAAAAAGCGGCGACGCATACAATTTCATGACGCTGACTAAACCGCCCGGATAATACGGAGTACGGTCATAGTAGAAGCTTCGATCGGCCACCTGGTACCGGAGATGAACTTCTTTCGCCGGTTGATTCACGTCACAAACAAAGAAGAGCAGATCACCGTTTGGTTGCTTGGCATACTTGTAAGCGACCAGGCAATGGTTGATCGGCTTCATTCGAGTAATGTAGATTGCCTCGATATTCCCGGCGTCGAGACGTTTCTGTAACCAGTGTGCCAGCCGCTCCTGGCTCGAGCGAGGGACCGGGAACACAATGCGCCAATTGCCAACGCGCCAATATGACGGCCACCAGACGCCCAATGCTTTTTGCAACATCAAGGAGTGGGCGGCAGAAAAGCTATAGAGGTCGGAATAACCTGGAAATTGGATTTTGTTTGCCGGGCGGCTGCTCCAGGGTGGAAAACGAACGAGTTCTCGAACTCGCGCGCGATATTGGTCCTCGGTCAGTTTGGGTAGGTCCGGACGAAATTCACCGAAACGTCGGAACTGCAACAGTGAGCGGACCAGTACGAAACAGTGACGGGAGTAATCAGGCGTTTTCCCGTCTGCTCGACGATGAGCCTGAACGTTTCCTTTTTGCGTCGTCTGATAATCGAAATAGAGCTGATTCGAGAAGGAGAAGGTATCTTGAGGAAAATGGAATGGTGTGGCGTTTCCTAATGTTGCCAGCGAGAAATTAGCCCAGAGGAGGAATAGTGTGGATCGCACTCAAAATTGTTTACGAAGATTGCTTGGTAGAATGTTTAGTTCTGCCCGATACTTCGCAACAGTTCTTCGCGCAATCGGAATACCGCGTTCCGATAAAATTTCGACGATCTCCTTATCGCTCAACGGATCTCGAGGATGTTCTCCGCGCACCAAATCGGCGATTGATTCTTTTACGCTGGTATTGCTGAGAGCAACGCCTTCCGAAGTCTGGTACCCCGGCGTGAAGAAAAATTTCATTTCAAAGACACCTTGGGGCGTAGCCATGTACTTACCCGAAATGGCGCGGCTGACGGTTGTTTCGTGAACGCCAACCGCGTCGGCGATCTGTACCATGGTCATCGGTTTAAGAAAGGCCGTGCCTTCCTCGAGAAACTCACGCTGCCGTTTCACAATCTCGATCGCAATATTCAAAATGGTCTGCTGCCGCTGGTGGATGCTTTTGATCAGAAATTTCCCGCTACGAATCTTCTCGCGAATATAGTCGCGAACCTCGGAACCATTTCGTCCCTGTGCCATTAGTTCCTTGTAGGTGTTATTGATTCGAAGATGAGGGATTTGGTCCCCGGTCAACGAGACCACATATTCGTCTGCGATCTTTTCCACCATCACGTCGGGAAGGACGTAACTGTTTGGTTCCGGAGAAAAAATTTGTCCTGGCTTGGGATCAAGAGTGGCAATGAAATTTGCTGACTGCTGAACTTGGTCTACGGTCACCCCCAGCTTTCGCGCGATGTCTGGGAATTTCTTTTTCCCCAGTTCATCCAAGTACTGGCTGACAATTTGATATTCCACGCTCTGCTCTTTGCCCAGCCGGCCCAATTGGATAAGCAAGCAATCGCGTAGATCACGCGCGCCAACCCCAACGGGGTGAAATGTTTGGACGAGGTCGAGCATCGATTGCAGCCGCTCAACGGGTTGTCCGGAAGTTGCCGCAATCTCTTCGACGCTGATCGAAAGAAATCCCAGCTCGTCTATGTTACCGATGATTAGTTCGGCTGCTTCGCGGTCAGCTCCGATAATGTCAGCGGTATTCAATTGCTCAAGCAGATGCTGCTGCAGGGTTTCCTGATTTGCGATCGAGTCGAGAAAAAACTGGCGCCGCTCTTCATCTTCTTGATTTCGCGACGAATAGCTCACGCTCTGCGACATGAAATCCCGCCACTCCTCGTCAAGCTTGGCTAGCTTCTCAAATTCTTCCTGGAAATCGGAGTCCTCGGCACTGCGCTCTTCGTTTTCGTAAACGCCAACCTCTTCTTCCAATACGGGATTGGTCTGCAGTTCCTGTTGAATCAGGTTACGCAGCTCGAGCGTTGGAGCCTGGAGAATCTGGAGACTCTGCTGCAACTGGGGTGCGAGCACCTGTTGCATCGCGAGCCCTTGGATCTGTTGCATACCTGGACCAGCCATAAAGAGAACCGACAGTAAAAGATTGGCACAAAAACTGCAAGGGCACCACAAAGGAAGTTCGAAATAGTGCGGAACAGGACTCTTTCGGCTTAATTACGCGAGCTCGCTACCAACCCAATGCGGAGCTGTCGCCTCGCCGAAAGAACAGGCGCCGCCTACCAATCAGGTACACGCTCCCTAGCCTCATCGCTTTGCGGGCCCTGATCGTCAGGGATAGCGATCGAAGGATCCGCTAGGCCTTATGATGTTTCAGGTCTAGCTTACGGTACAGGGTAGCGATGCTGATTCCAAGCATACTCGCCGTCTTTTCCCGGGAGCCCTGATTAAACTTCAAAGTGAGTTCAATATATTTCCGTTCCTGCGCTCGGACAAAATTGTCGAGCGGCTGCCCTACCTGCCAATCCGCTTCTGAAATCGTTTCGAAAGAGTCGCGATCGTAAAGCACGGGTGCCGGCAAATCTTCGGACTTGATGATACCGCCCTCACAAAGGGCGCTCGCCCTCTCCATCACGTTTTCCAGTTCGCGAACATTACCTGGCCAACTGTAGCGCATCAGTTGTTCGAGAGCCTTCGGGTCGATCTTTTTCTGTTCCGTTACACTTTGCAGCGCATATCGCTGTAGAAAATACTGAGCGAGTAGAGGAATATCTTCAATCCGCTCTCGGAGCGGAGGGATTTCGATCGGAATGACTGCCAGACGATAGTAAAGATCTTCACGAAATCCTGCGGTCCTGATTTTATTTTTTAATGGTTCAACCGAGGCGGCGATCGCCCGAACGTTGATCGGAATGTTGCGAGTATCTCCGATCCGTCGAATCTGACGCTCTTGCAGGACGCGAAGCAGCTTGGTCTGGAGCTGCAGCGACATCGAATTGATCTCATCAAAAAACAGCGTTCCGTGGTTTCCTTCCTCAAAAAGGCCGATTTTGTCCATTACAGCGCCGGCAAAAGCGCCTTTTTTGTGCCCGAAAAGCTCTGACTCGAGCAGGCTATCCGGAAGCGCGCTACAATTTACGGTTACGAAAGGGAGGTGCTGGCGAGAACTGTTGTAGTGCAAAGCACGGGCTACAAGCTCTTTGCCGGTTCCGCTCTCTCCCTGGATCAGAATAGTGCTATCGGTTTCGGCAACCTTTCCAATCAGTTTGTAAATTTCTTGCATTCGGGGACTGCTTCCGACCAAATTCTCAAATTTGTAACGATCTCGGAGTTCCCGCTTGTGCTGGCTATTCTCTCGAAGGGTGGCTTGATAATCTAAGGCACGTTGCACGCAAAGCTGGAGTTCATCCACTTTGAACGGCTTGGTGATATAGTCATAGGCACCCATTTTCATGGCCTCGACCGCGGTCTCGACCGAGGCGTATGCCGTGATCATGATCACGGCAGTATTGGGAAAGCGCTCTCTGCAATCACGCAGAACGTCGAAACCGCCGACTTTCTCCATTTTTACGTCAACGATCACGAGCTGGGGGTCGATGCGAGGAAGAGCGTCCAAAGCAGATTCGGAAGAGCTAAATGGGAAAGCCTGATGCCCACGATCACGACAAAGATTGGAAATGACCTCAACCATTGCGGGTTCATCATCGATGATAAGAATTTTAGCCATCTATGTACCCGTCGTTTCTATATAATTTATAATAATTGTAAATATCTAAGCAGCAAAAGCTCCCTATTGCGAGAATTCGGCCGCAAGGCCGGCCCAAATGCTCCTTTTTGGTCGCAACTGTAGGACTCCGTGCACCTAG
>Ga0209647_1000680_pt1 | contig 30980 bp, 32 predicted proteins | sample GraSoi_2013_60cm_FD_185827 | JGI IMG/M metagenome (GOLD analysis project Ga0209647, IMG submission 185827) | Grasslands soil microbial communities from the Angelo Coastal Reserve, California, USA - Sample 9_17_2013_60cm (SPAdes) (version 2) | ecosystem: Environmental > Terrestrial > Soil >... | reverse complement strand
CCGAGGCGTCTTGACTTCCCCTCTCTCAACGCTAGCTTTCTCGGCTTCGGCGCACCCGTAGCTCAATTGGATAGAGTATATGACTTCGGATCATAGGGTTGCAGGTTCGAGCCCTGCCGGGTGCAAATCAATTACCAGAGCCAATTTTGGGTCGATTCGAGACCTCGAAATTCGACTAAAATTAAGCGTGCATTCTCGTTTCATTCGCACTTTTTGAGTTCAACTTTGATCAATATTGAGCGCTTCGGTGCGGTTAGGCCGACGCTCGATCGCTTCATTTGGCGCGCCTTATTGGTGCCGGTTGAAGATACGTAGCCTTCGGAATCCGAGTGTTCATGTAGGCGCTGACGTACGGCATCCAGTCCCGGGTAAACTCAGTGCGCAAAGTTACCAAATCGTTGGCTTGCTTTTGTAAATCGCCCCGGCTGATGACCTGCTGTTCGGTTTTGAGTTTGCCCCGAGCCGTGGACTTTCTTCGAACGGCACCCTTGCCGCCATACGTGTCCGGTCCCCAATGGGAATGAATAACCTGATTCCTTCGGTTCTCGGCTTCTTTGCACCTGCCTAAGAATTTGTCGAGTTTCTTTTGCTGAGGCGGATCGTTGAAACGGTGCTCGAAAATGGCGCCGAATAAATCGAGGACCGCTTTAAAGGAGAGTTGAGCCGTTATGATCAAGCTCAGCCGATGGTCGAGGGGATCGACCAAGTGTCCAGCTGCCACCTTGAGAAGAGTTTCCAGGCGTTGAAACTCGACGCTGACCTTGCCTATGGCTTCGATCGCCTGATTGTAATTGAGATCAATGATGGCCTGATCGGGCGGCGGTTGGTAATAGGTTGGGATTTTCGGCTGCTCATTTTCGTTTGTCATGATGCTCTACAGTTTAGCCCGCTCTGACAGCCGTCCGGCAATACGTCAAATTACGCATGGGGCCGCTGTGCGTGGCAAACGTAGGGCTCGCCATTCAGCAGATCTGCAGAAGGTTTAAAAGTTCTAATTCAGGCGGCCAGCTCCATCCTTTGCTCGATTCTAGTGATCGAGACCGTGCACAGATCATCGGCCGGCAAGGTGATCGAGTTTTACAGAGTGCCTATTATCTGCTGCGGCACGTCGCTAGCTTAGTCTTCAGGGAAAAACATGGTCACACGTTGGCCATACTTGCGAACCGGCTGCTCAGAGCGTGCTCAACTTGCCGCAAGAGCGCGTCGGCGTGATCACGCAAAAAGTTTTCAATGTCGCCGACTGGGCCTTGGAACACTGGGTTGTAGTTCAGCGTGACAAGTCCGCCTTGGTTGAGCGGTACGACAGCTTCAGGCCCAGCTTCGCCAATCAGCGCTCGCGTCGCGCGGTGCACGATCCCGCCGGAAGCGAGCCGGAAAATGTCCTCGTTCATAGGGTTTCTCGATCCGCTGCGATCGGCAAACCGCACTGTCCGGCCTTGATCGTCAATAAACATCTGTCCAGGACTCACATTGTAATGCGCTTGCGCTCCGTAACCGAGCGCTACGTCGCCGGCGCGTAACGGCCCGGTAATGCCAGGCCAGGCGCCGACGCGATTATAGCTATACTTGTCATAGGTGGTTTGGCCAGGTTGATCACCGGCCACGCCAGGGCCATACTCGGTAACACCCGCCCCGCCACCAGCGACTGCGCCGCCCATTCCTCCCATGATCGTAGCTTGCCCCATCACAGCTGCAAAATTGCCAAACGCTGCGGTGGTCGATTCGATCGCTTTTTCTAGATGGACGAAATCGTTGCCGGTCGTCTTCTTGACCTGTTTATCTAGGTCGCTAACAGATTTGTTTAGACCCTCGATCTTAGTCTTTTGCTCGGTCTGCGCTTTACTCAAATCTTCCCAGCGTTTTTGTGCTGCATCAATATCCGATTGTTTGACGTTGTGGGATGTCTCCTGCTGGCTAACTAACCGTTCGTATTCGCCCTTAGCGCGTCTGACATCTTCCGATGTCGTTTGCTGCGCTTGAACTTTTTCGACGTCTACATTGGATAGCCGAGTTACCCAACCGAAAGCTCTCTCAATCGCCGCGGCCACTCGCTCAATGCCACTAATTAAGTTCGTAAAGTCCTCAATTTCTTGAGGGATGTCTTTTGCGATGAAGTCTAGGATCGGTTGAGACTTCTCGAGCATTTTCCCGAAAGCCTCCACGGCTTTCTCCAAGCTCGCTACGACTGTGCTCCAATCCTGTTTACCTAGTGTCTCGAAAAACTTCCCAAAAACGTTGGTAAACATGCCCATGTGCGCATCCATCCACGCTTTCGATTTCTCCGATGCTTTATCAAAAAAGTCTTGGATCTTGGTGTAAGCCTCGGGCGTAAAAGAAGAGTTGATCTTGTTGACGATGTCTTCAAAAGGACCCAGCTCGATCTTACCAATACCCCGCATGATGTTCTCGAACTTGTCCATCATGGTCGAGAAACCGCCGATAGCTGTCTGAGAGAGAGTTGCAGCTGCCCCCTCGTATTTGCCCCCTTTGCCAGTGACGTCTTTCAGCATTTCCAAGATGGAAAAAGCTGGGACTTCGCCCTTTTTGATCATCTTGTAGAGAGTGTGCAAAGCTTCAGTGTCCTCTTCGGAGCCGAGCGCCCCCAGCGAGCCCTTAACCAGCCCGTACTTCGATTCTAACCACGGCCGAACTTCGACGCCGAGCTGTTCGAGCGGGCGCAAAGTCCTCTCCATCAAGTTGCCGCCAAGCAGACTCTTCTGGATGACTGAAGCGATTTCCGCGTAATGCTCACTCGGTGACTTGCCTGGCGGAACGGTCGCGGCGGCGATGTTGCCGATCTCTTGGATCACTTCCATCACCTTGCTGACATCAGCCCCGGTATATTTGCCGGTTTTCGGATCCATCCCGGTGACCCCGACTCGAGCCACCAGCAATTCGCGAAAACTATCGAAAACATTCTTTAATTGGAACGGAGTCGTATCAGCGAAATATTGCAGCGTGTTAGTCAGCTGTTCGATCTGCTTTGGAGTCGTACTTTCCGGCAGCTGAATTTTCAACTGGGCTTGCATTTGCTCCATTTGAGCACCCATGATGCCGCTCTCTTTCATGAACTCGGCCAGCTTTTTCGCTCCTTCTAAAGCTGTGTCGAAGAACTTCATCGCCAGATCGGCGGCAAAGACTCCGGCCATCGTTTCGCCGATCCGCTTCATGGTTTCGTGAAAACCGCTGGCGGCTTGATCCGCTTGCTTGAAAGTCTCAGTTGCGCCCGCGGCGGCTCTTCGAAAAGCCCTTATTGATCGTGTTGACGGCGTCTTTGAGCTTCGCCAACTGGGCTTCGGTCATTCCGATCGCTCGAGCTAAAGCGCTGTCAACCGAACCAGTAACGTGAATATCGAGACTTTGCTGTTTGCGTTCCTCGGGCATAAAAAATAATTACCGGCTACCCTTGAGCTGCTCTGCAAACAACGGCCGCGCATTTGGATGACCGTTCAGAATCAAGTCGATGCGCTCAGGCCGGGGGATGATAACCGGAGCTAAATCTTTCATCAGATACGCCAACTTTGAGAAATCTTGCGCCGATAACTGATCGGAATATTTCGCTAGAGCGTGACCGCGGGTGCCAATAAGATCTCTTCGGGTGATTGCCGGAACTTTCACGACCTCGAGCAGTTGCCGCCTAACCTCAAGCATCGTGTAATCGTGAATCGCGCGCGCTCGGCGCGGGTGTAAGCCATAGACCATGACGGTAGCGTCGGCTGCTTCGTGCCGGCGAAGCTCGAAGCCAGAATCGACTAAGCCACGAACTAACCAGCGCTGGCTTTCCAGCTCGTACGGATCAACGCAGATAGTCTTGAGCTGGAAGATCCGCCATTTGAGATCGTCGAGAACTTCCGTCCGGCGAACTTCGGGCGCGCTCGAGTGCTTCATTGACTCGAGCACCCCAACGTCAGTCATCGCGTAACGCTCCTGATACCGCCATTGTCGAGCTTGCAGCTCGTCGAGCGCTTGATGGGCGACCATCGTCAAGTAGGTGTAGAGGCGACCCTTTGAGCAATCGTAATTCGGGAGCTTTCGCCAGATTTTGATACGCAAGTGGTGCAGCGTCTCTTCCATGTCAACTGTATGCGCGCCGCGAGTTAGAACGACGCCCGTGATTACCGGGTGAGCGAGCAACAGGATCTTGTCCATTAGTTCAGTACGCTGGTCGGCTTGCCAGCTCAAGACCAACTCGCAGACCGCCCGCTCATCAAATCGATACGGCGCGCCGCATGGATTGTGCTTCGTCGGATAGAGCGGCGCTTCGTCATCCAGCCACTTTTCGATGCCAGTTGACAGTCGCACGACTCCCCTCGCCTCAGTCGTCGCCGTGGTCGCCGTTGCCGTTCTCACCCTCGCCACGCTCGAGCTTGACCTGCTTTGCGGCTTTAGTGGCCACAGTCCTGACCGCAACCGGCCAGGTCGCGATGGTGTTCAACAGGTCCCGTTTTTCCGGGGTCGTCATCGAGCTGGCTTGAATCAGCTGCTTGATAATGACGAAGATTTGTTCCAAAGCCGGGGTCAGGAGTCCCTTTGGCAGGCTTTCACCCCTCAGGACGTCGTTCTTGAGTTCCCAGTTATCAGCCTCGGCTGCCGTCTTGCGGAGCCGTTCGCCGTGGATATTGCCGTAGAGCGAAGCGATGAGCTGCTGCGTCGAGTAGCGTTTATCGGAACCGGGAACCTCCCCCGCCTGACGCAGCTTGCGCGCCAAAGTCTCCTTCGTCAGCCCGAACTCCCGAGCGGCTGATACAGTGTCCCATCGGCACGGATCCGGCATACTGGAGGAATACGCAGGCATCGAAGGAGAGAGCTTACTTATCACGTAACAGTTTCCGTAAAAAGCGTAAAAACCCGTTTTTCAACATCGATGCGAATTACGGGCGTCGCTGACTGCGCACCCTGAAAGGGGGCTAAGGACCCGACGCGGCGAACCATCAAAATGCCATTCGCCGGGACCACGATTGATTCTGGCGCGTTTGATTGCGCAGCAATGGCTAGAGGGAGCGGAGCGCTTCGTCCGATCGGCCTGGCGCCGATACGGCTAGAGCCGGATCGACGGCGGCGTGATGTGCGTTTCAAAAACTAGACCAATTTTGAAACGCACATGGTTTGTCAAATGATGTAAACTTAGAGACGGAGCAGCGGGCGCATGGTGCCAGCGGAGATCGACTGGACAAGGTCGCTTTAGGTGACTGGTTCACCTTGAGCGCTTCCGGAACTGAAACAAAGCCGTTGCTCCCCAAAAAGCAACTGCTTCTGCGCCGGTACTTATTCCTCATATGCCCACGACTCTTCTTCCGTTAAGCGGCGCTCGGAATTTCAACGACGGCTTCACTATTCCGCCGGACGACGGTCTCGGCGAAGCTCTGTATGACTTGCGGCGGCTGCTACGCGGTGAACACAGATTTGAATCGGAGATCAGCGAACAAATCCGGAAAACTGTGCCCGAACTTCGCGCCCGCGGTCAATACGTTCCGTGGCAGGTTTTCACGCGGGGCGAGGGCAGTCTGAGCCAGCGTGATGTAACTGCTGGAGCGCCAACAACTGGCGGCAGTTTTATCCAGACCGAACGGTTGCCAGATATTGCTGATGCGCTGCGACCGGTCAGCCAAGTGGTCGCATCCGGCGCGACGGTGCTCACCGATTTGACCAACAACATTTCATGGCCGCGCTGGCAATTGCCGTCTACTCCGAGCGCCGTCACGGAAATCGGACCGATCGCTAGTAGTGGGCAAACTTCCAGCTTGATGACGCTAAGCGCGCATCGCGTCAGTTCGATGACGGTTGTAAGCAAACAGTTGCTCGCCCAAACGACGAACATGGGTTTAGAGGAATTGATCAAAAAAGAAATGCTCAGGTCGATCGGAAGCGTGATCGACAGCTACTGTTTAACCGGCTCTGGTGTCGCTCCGTATCCGGTTGGAATTTTGAACATGCCGAAGAACACTGCAGGTCAGCGTGATGTTGGCAAGCTGCAACCGGCGATTACGTTTGGCGGAGCAGCCTCATGGACGGAACTGGTCTCTTTCGTCGGCGCGGTTGAAGGAACCGATGTAGCCGACGATGGGACCATGGGTTGGATCGTCTCGCCGGCTACCAAACAGAAATGGTCGACTGCAGTAAAGGTAGCAACCTTTCCATCATTTCTGTACGAGAACGGCAAAGTCGGCGATCACCCCTTGAGAGCGAGCAATAATTTATCAGCGACGAATCAATGCGTTTTTGCTCGGTGGTCCGATGTGATCGTAGCCCTTTGGCCGCTCTCGATTTTAGTCGATCCGACGAGTCAAGCTTTGTCTGCAAACACGCGAATTTTCTTGGACGTTTTCTGCGACGTCGCCGTTTTGAGAGGTCCGGCCGTTGCGATCTCGGCTGACAGCGGTGCGCAATAAAGTTTTACTGCAAGGCGCAACATGCGCAGCTCGTATCAAAAATTGGAGCGAGAACGAAAACGGATCGCGAGGCGCGCGCGCAAAGAACAGCGCCGAACTGAACGGCGCCGGGTTGCGGCTGAAGTGCACATGGTAATTCCGAATGGACAAAGGTAATCTTTGGTCACGCTTCCAGCTCTGCGCTGCGGTGAGGGCGAAGCCGAAAAGCCGCGGCTGGTTCACGCCGCTGATTCCGTCAGATACTGCTGAGGCGCGTCGTTATCTGCTCGAGCGTTATGGCGCGCAGCTGCATCCGCGAATCAGAAAAAAGCTCGAAGCTGAACAGCACTGGCGCAGCCGACGACGATGCCCTTAACTGAGAATGAGTTGGAAGCGCGGTGGCTGCTATTGAGCCGCCTTGACCTGAAGGTAGGCGAACAGGCCGCCCAATTAATCACCCGAAGCTTATCGGAATTGTCCGCGGCTGATGACGGTGAAGGTGGGAAGATTACATCACAATTTAAGGCTCCGGCGGTGGCGTATACTGAAGAAAAGCCAGGAGCGCAGCACTAAGACGCCGGGAAATCTCGCAGGCTTCGGCGACATCGGCCAAGGCTTGATAAAGCGCCTCGCGATCACCGGTCGCTAAAGCGTTTTGGACGCGCAGCGAGTAGGATTCCAGACGGCTAGCTGCCAAGCGTAGACGTCGAAGCAGGCCAGGCGGCGGCAGAATCGTAAGATCCGCACCCTCCTTCTGCTGCTGCGATGCCGTTTGCTGCGCCAGAGTCGGCTTCTGCTGCGTTTTTTCGGTGTTATCCATTGGTCAAGGCTAAGGCGGGAATCGGCCGATCCCCTCACTTGCGCAACGTTTATCGCCCAGGAGGTAGCGTTGCATGCTTTTGGAGAGCCTAGCGATGATGGCGGCGATGGAAGCAATCAATACGAACGAGCAACCGGTGCTAAAAATGAACTGGTTGCTAAACCACCGACGCTCGCCGAGCTCGGGCTCGAGCGTGAAACGCGCGGCGCGGCAGTACCGGTAACCGGTGGCTGATTCATAGTAAGTATCCCCAGGCTTTGCCAGGTCGCGCCGTGAGCTTGTGGGCACTGGCCAGTTTGTGCCGCAGCTCTTTATCGTTCCATGGCGGGTCGCAGCGCTGATTGTAACGCTCAAGGAAAGGTAATGCGGTTTCAGGCGCCAGGTTGAATCCGTGGATCAAGGCGATTGCCACCTTGTAGGTTGCGGCGTGTCCGTGATTGCCAGCCACCGCTTCGGGGCAGGCGTCCACGTAGCGTTCAATTCGTTCGGTGAGTGAAATTCGGGTTTTCATTTTTGGATCATCTCGACCGGAAACCGTGTGACGCCCATGTAGTGAAGGCGAGCGACCGAGAGCCAATATTGGTCTTTGGTGATATCCAGGATCTTGCAGAGCAAGGTATCTTCCATCGTAATTTCCTTGCCATGGTTGCGTTTGAACCAGCCAATCAATTTGCGGTCGACTTCCAATTCCGGGCTGAGCTTGAAATCTGCGCAGATCAATCGGGCTTCATCGCGGCGCTTATTCATAGAGCTTCCTGACTACTAGGGACCGGTAGGCCAGAGACACGAGAGAGGGGAGAGACACACACAGGGGGGAGTATATAAACACTCCCCCCGTAGTGTCTCTAAACCCCACCTCTCTCTTTTTGGACTTTCCTGACTTTCCTGACTTTCCTGCAGTAAGGTCGTAAAGCCGTAAAGTCTCATTCACTCTGTGGCGTTCTGGCATATTTGACTTCGGGATTTGTGCGTGGCCGGCTGAATAAATGGCGGAAGATTTTTGCTTCGTGCTCCAGAATTTTTAAAAAATCGCGCACCTTATCCCTCCCAAGAGAGAATTTTATTTTAGCCTGAAGGATTATTTGCGCTTCCGGGACAGGATCGAGCATCGGAATAATTGTCAGCAAAGCATCGGTGCCGGCTGATTTGCCTTTTCGCCCAGAGGCGATCTGATCTTCGGTGCTCGGAACCCAAAGCATGACGTCGTTCTCGCTGGAATGGCTGTACCAGTATTCGCGATCCTGCCAGCCGGTTTTTTCGTACCGTTTCGCGGCAATGAAGCGATAGGTGCCCGGAGTGTCGGTCGGCACGATGACAATGACGCCGCGCGCCCAGTTGGTCAGCGTAGCGTGTCCAGCCCCCGAATACATCCAGTCATACCAGTTGAAATTCTCTGCGTGCTGGAAATTGGTTTTTGGCGAGTGATGAATCCCCAGCAGGCCGCAATTGTATTTTTTTAAAACCGGCGTCAACCAGACTCTGAAAAACTCATGGACAGCTTCTTCGTCTCGGAGGTCTCTGCCAACATAAGCCGAAATGGGGTTAATGAGGAGCAGGTCAGCGGGAAAAGTCGCCAGAGCTTTATCCAACAACGTGATGAAGTTCAGGCCGGTAACGTCATTGACCCAGAGGCAACGTGTGTTCTGGTCAATCAGCCGATGCTCACTTGAGTCAAGCTTGAGCCGGTTAATCATTGACGCCATTTCGATTAAATCGTTTTCATCGTCTTCGGCCTGGATGATCAGGACCCGTAAGGGCCGCGGCGGATGAATGGCGAAAGCGTTGCGGCCGCAACTGACTAGAGCGGCGAATTGAATACTAAAGGAGCTTTTCCCATGACCGCTGGGGGAAATAATCAGCGCGCCACAAAGTCGTGAGAGCCAACGGTTGCCCAATAAATTCCTGGATTCATCAATCGACTGGTTCTGATAATAAATTAATGATTTGCCTTCGATCCGCTCTTCTTCGCCGGGCACCGGCCCGAACCATTTGATTTGGGCAAAATCAATTTCGACCGGTGGTGCATCGTTGACTATCTGATAAATATCGCCAAGGGGATGAAGCCCAAAAATAACGACCTGCGCGCCCTTCTCGCCGCCACCGCAGCGGAATTCGCCGTAAGGATCGCCCTCTTTGGTTTTGAGCGGATAAACCGCCTGGCCGTTGGGAAAGGTGGTTCCGGGCTTTGGTCGGAACCAGAAATTACGGCCGCGGTGGCCGCGGGTCTGCAAGGTTGTTCTTAAAAAGGGATTATCGTTCTCGAACATGCCGTCCAATTCATCGTCGTCGACGTCGACGGTCTGTAGATTGTCACTCGCTGGCCCGAGCAAGGCGCCGATGTTGCCGCCACTGCTCTGGCAGGCCTGAAGCTTTTTCTGATATTGCAGTGTCTGGGTGTCCTCGAAACTGAGATTTTGCCAGCCTTTTATCCGCGGGCCTTTCTGTCCTTTTGGGATCGGCAACAGGACGACGCGCCCAAGTAGTTGGTAGAGGTGGGCAAGAACAGACTGGGGGTTCATAATTATCCTTCAACATCGAGCGCTCGCTGCCAGGACGATGAGAATCGCCTCGCGCAGACCGAGCGACAGATTCGAGCACTTGCGAAGTGTCCAGCGCAGATAGGCTGGCTCGATCGCCTCGAGCCTGCGTCCGCGATGTTTGCCAAATGGCATAATCCGCAAGCGGGCCTGTGCCAATGTGGTTTCCGGCCTCCGGCTCACTTGCAATTGGCTGCCCAGAATGAGCGACTCTGGGCGCATCCCGCGCCGGCGTAAGGATTCAATCAGCCGATGAGCACAATTGCGAACCTCGCCCGGCTGGGCCGCCTGATCGAGCGCCAGCCTGATTAATTTTTCCTCGCGCTCGCTGAATAAACCCGAGCACGGAGGTTCCGCGGCAGCGTTCACCAGGCACCTCCTTGCAAAAATCTTTGCTGGCGGTTCGGAAGCTCGGTATTTATGGATGACGATCGGTTTGACGCCCGATTATTTTTTACTCTTCCGCGCGCTCGGTTTTTGCCAGACCGGGCGCCGGCTTTTTCTGGAGGGCCGGTCATTTTCTGCCTCCGTTCTTTTTGAGCGTGCGCAAAACGTCAGCGGGATCGAATCGCAGATATTTACGCGAAAGTTTGATCCCCGGAATTACGCCTCGGCGGAACAATTCGCCCGCCTGGCGCTTCGGCACTTTGAGCATTGTTGCGAGCCCATCGAGGTCGAGAAGTTTTTGTTGTGTAGCCATCAGTACCAATAATTACCGCCGCAAAAATCGTGACCTCTAATGGGTCCGATTCGTTCACCGACTAACTCGCCGGCCCAAAAGGACTAAGAGTGTTCATGAATTCGCCGTGAGGCTGTTTGCTAGGGTGTTAATCGCATCCGTCCACCGGTTAGTTCGATGGCTTTTCAGGTATTCACCGATGCGTTTAGCGAGATCGGTTGGTAGCGTGATAGAATCGAAACGTCTTTTGGTCTGTTCTGCGATCCATGCATGCTTATCCCGCAAGGCTTCGGCCTCGACTTGTGCGCTGATCTCATCCCGGACTTTTTTAGATAGGTCAGCTAAAGCAATTTCCTCTGGTGGAATCACTTTCTTAACCCCGGCACGCTCGAATTTGCGTTCGACCCACACAACCCGTTGCGGTGAGGTCATCGCGTTGAGTTCGATTCGGTTATCCTGTAACCATTCCTGCCAGTTAGGTTCGTTGTCCGGATTGCCGCTGCGCCGGTTCTGTTGGTCGCGTTCAAGAATGTAGTCGGCGACTTTGGCTCGACGATATTTATCTTTCTTGCGCGCTTGCGCAATCAACCCGCTCTCGTGTTGGAGCCCGTCGGAAAGTCCTTCCCAAGGAAAGAGTCCAAGATTGGTAATCTCTATATTGCGTGCTCCCCGCGCCTTGGTTTCCTGCACTAATGTTTGAAAGATGACTGAGCCGTGCGCATCGGCATCAATCATCGCAAAAATGCGGACCGGTTCGGTGCGCGCAGTCTCACCGATATAGTCGATCAAGTCTTTTAGCGCGCGTGTGGTGAAGCCGGAACTTGAAAGTAGGAAACAATCCCACCGCTCGGCGAACCCTGATTCCCGCAGCATATGTACGTTGTCCTCTTTCTCGCAGACCAACACCGTCCCATAGATCCAAGGTCCGCGCCGGTAAGCCCGGACAGTGAGCGTCCCAAGCGGGGTTACTCCATAGCCATGCGGTTCGTAGAACGCACCGCGGTTGTTGCGAAACATCCGAGGGATCTCGCTATGCTCGTTCTCGTATTCGGTGACGAGTTGTCCGAAATAGCCATCTTCCAGGCCCGGGACCTCCTCACGTACGACATAGTAAAGTGAGCGCTGGTTAAATGATAAGGACCCATTGCCAGAAGCCTTCGCGACAGCGTCCCCCTTTAAGAGAATCGCGAGAACCTGCTCGCGTTGACTTGCCTTTTTCGGACTACTGTTCTGGTGATCACTATTCTTCTCACCACCGCCCTTTGCGACCAATTCCGGAGGATTATTGCGAGCTGCACGGCAAATCGCACTTTGGACAGCCTCTTGGATCGCTCTGTGAAACTTCCCTAAAAATGGCGTCTTATTATCGCCCAGAATCTCGATCGCCGGCGTTGTTATGTTGATCGCGAAATCAAAAGCACCTTTCGGCACATCAAGGTCAAGGTACATGTCGCCGAGCGTCAACATCAGAGCACGGGAACGACCCTCGCGGGAGGAGTGAAAAGAAATAATTGCCGGTGATCGGTTGATCGTTAAGCCGATGATGTCGACCGGGTAAACATCATCGTCATTGGTCTCGGCCGGAGTCGCGCAGGTTGCTGCCCAGGCTTCGACCAAGAACGGGATAGCGCCGTGCGGTTCGTGCCGGCCGGTCTCGAAGCTTCCTTCTTCGCACGTATAGCCGTCTGTAAGCTGCTCATGCTTCCAGGCGGCGCGTCCCATCGGACCGAGCTGCTTTGGCTTAATCGGTGCCGCAGCCAGGTATTGCAGAAGCCGCAAAAGCTCGGCCGCCTCCTCTTTACTGACGTCACGACAGAGCCGGCCCTTACCAAATTTGGCTGTGACCTGTTGCCCAACCTCACGGGAACTACACCGGTCGAGTTGCGATACGAACCATGCCAGAGTCCGATCGGCGCCGATTGCCGCCAGCATGTTCAAAGCGAGATGATCGGCATCAAACCACAACGGATGCGGCTTGCGGTTAAAGGCTGCACCGCTGTTCTGGGCAAGAGAAATAGCGAGTTGAGCCCAAGCGAGCGTTTCGCCGTGTGCGCGGTAGTTGCGATCAATCTGGATTGTGATGGCGCTTCCTATGGGCCATTCAATCGGAGTGACCTCTTCGATCGCTGTGCTGCCGTCCAAGCGCGGTCGCAACGTCACCGCTTGGTTGCGCGTCTTGACGATGATACGGCCACGACCGGTTGCTACCGAAGCGACGATGACCCGCAGACCGTTGCCGACACAACCGCGCGTCGGTCTGCGCCATTGCTTTGAGGACACCATCGCTTTGGCAATCGAGAATCGATAGGCTAGCTCTTCGGGCGTATCACTAAACCCACGGCCGGAATCGATCACGGTGTAGGTATGCTCGTCATCTTGAGTGAGCGTGACTTGGCCGGGTTCTCCGACCCGGTCCATCTCGTCGAGCGCGTTATCGACCAACTCTTTTAAAATCAGTTTTCGGATATGGCCAATGGGAACGCCGGCACGTTGCGGCAGGTTCGAGATATAGATTGACCAATCGGCCCTAGTAAATTCGGCATCGGATTGCAAAATCTGAGGCTTTCGGGAAAGCTTGTTCTCTTGAGAACTCGCCCCACCGGAAAGCGCAGATTTTGCAAAAGTGTTCATGACGCCCTGCTAGCGAACCCGCGCGGCAGATCGATTGCACCGGCTTTCTCGATGGTGTAGACGGCATCGGCCAAAGGAAGATTGACGATGCTTTGCAGAGTTTTCGCCGTCGCTGATTCGGCCTGGTCTTCGGAAAGATTATCGAGCCAGTCTTGAGCGCTTGATTGCAGCTCGAGCAGCTTGAGTATCCAGAACTCAGCATCGTGACAAGCGTCAGTCCATCGTTTCGGATAGCTCCGTTTATCTAACTTTTGGTTGCTTTTAACCTCATCGGTCTCAACCGACTCGGCCGAATTCATCTCGACTATCTTTGAACCTTCGTCTCCCGCGGATTGGCTCTGGGAGCTGCTTCCCGAAGAACCGACACGGTGTCGGTTCTTGTCAGGTCCGGTGTCAGTTATTCCTAACAGACCGTTTAGTTTGGTAAGTTCCTTGTTAACTTCCGCGATTTCGGCAGGACTAGGTAATTCCGCTACAGTCTTGCCATGAAGTTGTTCAATGAACTCACCTGGATCCGCTTTCACCAATGGGTCATTGCGATACCGGTAGGCTTTCAAATAGCGTTGAGCCGTTCTTTCATTGAAATCGAGATGGTTCCGCATCCATTCCTGCCAAGAACCATAGGGGACCTTTTCCTTGATCTCTGCCAGCTTCCCGCCAATGACAATCATGCGTTCAAGTGCGTTAAGGACGCATTCGAACAATTCGTGATGAAGGCCATTGATTGTTGCAGCTTCAGTCTCGAGCGGATCCACTACCGCGGCGGCAACGGTGATATCGACGCCGGCGATAGCAGCAACAACCTTCTTTTGTTTCTTCTTACCGGTGGTCTTCTTCGGAGAAGTCGCGGTGATTAGTTCACCCCAGCTTTTTTCCGTCGGAGGCTCGGATAATTCGAGACAAGCGCAGCTACAGCCGTAGGCCTCCCATGGTGTTTCTTTGGTGTCTTTCGGACTGACGCCAAAAAGAAGTTTCTGCCTACAGTGAGGGCAGGTGACATCAAGTTCAGTGACGTCAGAATAGCGAGCAAAAAACTGGGTGCTGGTGATTGCTAGCCGATGTAGTGATGGCGCAGCTTGCGCGTCGTTAGCTTTCCGGGTATTTTTTGGGCGCATTAGAGTGCATTTTTTGCCGGTCTCGCGAGTTTGACCCTCTCGGACCGGCCTTTTGTTTATCCTTTTTCCTTGGCTGCTGGCTTAGCTGGCACCGGTGCGGATTTCTGAAAACGACTACCGCCCGGGAGAAAGCTCCGGATGAATTGATCGAGACTAGCCAGGGGTAACTAACCAGACGCCTTTGGATGCGCCGGCAGTTGAGATTTCTTCGCTTGTGCTTTGCGCAGGTGCGGTGGAATGACGGCTGACGCAGAAAGTGCATTACCACGGGCTATGAGCCAGGCGTCGACTTCGCTCAACTTGTAGCGAACCATCTTTGAGTTGTACCGGTAGCAGGGCATTCCTTCATTGCGCCACCGGCGAACGCTTCCTTCGTGAACCTTGTAATGATCACCCACTTGGGCGCCGGAAAGCAACGGCTCCTCTGGGGCGATTGATACATATCTTGCCATACGTAGACCGTACGTATAAGTAAATGGGTGGATGTTGCAAGGAAAATTTGCATACCGTTCGCATACGTATAGAATAGTGCGGCAAAGTTCGCTCTTTTTATGCCCGCATCAAAATATGCTCACGTCCTCGCCGTGCTCCGAAAAAACCTCAGCTTGAACCAATCCGAGCTTGCCAAAATGGTGCGGTGCTCGGTCTCGACCATTCAGTCAATCGAACTGAACCGTTTGCAATTGTCCAAAAGCTTGGCGGCCGAGATCAGCCTTAGAACCGGAGCCGATTTAGATTGGTTGCTGGCCAATGATCTGGACACGCCGATGCCGCCTCGGCATTGGATCATGAACGACGCGGACGCCAAAGGTTTTGAGAGTCTGCAAGATCAAGCTTATACCTCCCGGCTCTTGAGCGATCTATTCTCCCGGCTCTTTGCGGCCGCCCGTAAATTAAAAGGCAGTTATCGGCAAGGGCTCGAGCTTTTTATTGCGAGCGAATTGACTGAGCTACAAAACGCCAAATACACGGGTGAGGGTTATATTGAAACGGAGTTTCGGGCAAATGATCCCATCCCCGAGCCGCTCTATTCAGCACCACCCGAGATTTTCGAATTCTTCAAAGCAAATCCTAGCCTTGTCCCTGATCAGCTTAAGCCTTGGATCGACCTTTTGACCGAGCGGGTGGCGCGCCGCTCGCCGCCCGCGGGAAAGGTGTCACTGCGGCCCCGGAAAGCACCGAGCCGAACCCGGCGGTCAGCTTGACGGTGCGATCAGAGTAAAATTGAGTGGTGGTTGAAATGTCGGCATGCCGCAACGATGCGCTTGCCACGTGTCTCTCCACACTCTATCCACACTTTTTGGACCACCCCCCCTGGTATTCAGCATTGATCCGCAATGGCCCGTTGACCCGGCCGCCCCGGGTCGGGTAAACTCTCGATTTCCCCGAACCCCCGATGGATCACCTCGCTATCCTTTCCCAAACCATTGCCGATCACGCCCGCAAAGTGGCCTACGAAGAATGGAAACTGAACACGGCAATTTCTGGGAACAAATCCTGACCAATGCCGGGCTCGCCAAAACCGGATCAACTCTTTGAAGTGGATGGCCGCGCAATCCCGATTGAATCGATCACCAAGTTGCTTTCTCAGCCACCACCTCGCCCACCAGGGCCGCATTCGCTAGCAGCGCGTAGCGACAACCGGCTGCTGACTTTCTCATTGACAGGAAATAGGGCGAGGCATCCATTGGCTTTGTCGCTCAGAAGCCTTGACTAAGGTATCCTTCTGACCCCTCGCGACACGGACGTTCCTGGAGTTCGAGAAATCCCGAAGTAGGTCGTTTGACCGACGATCAATCTATCCCCCAGAAAAGACGATGAAAGAAACGGTCGATCCACAAATTATCGAGCAGCTCGATCCGATTGCTAGGAAGTATGAGGAGGCTGTCAACAACAACGATGCCCCCGCCGTGGCCGCGCTTTTCACCGAGGACGCGGTTTTTGTGGCGGATACAGGACCCATTTACGGTCGGCAGGCCATCGAGAAATATCATGTAGACCTGTTCAAGGAATGGCATTTTAGCAACCATCTCATCAAAACCGATTCGAATTCCCCCCGCATTGTAGGTACGGCTGAGAATATCGCGCTAAATGGAGAATGGAGTCAGACTCTTCAAGGCCAGAGTGGCGGTCCTATACAACGCAAGGGCTACTGGGGAGCGATTGATACTCGTCAGGGCAATGATTGGAAGATCCTGATGCTGACACCGAACGTCACCCCAGAACCGGCCCCGCCTGCCGCGTCTGCTGAGACGAAGTAGGTTTGGAACAAGCGACGACCAATCTAAACTTCGGGCCCTCGTAGATCAAGTTCTGGAGCCGATCCGCGAGCGGTTCGAGGCGCGAGATCCAAAAACACCTTAAAAGCCTCTCTAGGGCCGTTTTCGAAAAATCTGCTGTAGGAGTGGGAGCGGCTTCGATAAGCGGGTTTGTCGTTTTTAGGAGGTCTGATTGAGAGCAGTCGATGCCTTCTTGAAGCCTTGAGGGAAGAATTTTTGAAAAGCCGGGTGGCTCAACTAGTGCCCAAGCTCACTGATTCGGTAGTCAAAACCGCGTTCAAGAAAGTGATCGATGAAGAGCAAATGAAAGCGTTCACCCGATTGCCGGTGCCCGAATCTTTCATCCGGGCCATCGACGATTTCAAGGCGGGCCGCTTTGTCGATATGGAACGGGCTTTGAATGAACCGCCAGCCCCAGAACATGAAACCCAAGCCCACTCGCAATCGACGCCAAGACTCCAAAGCTATGGTTTTGCCGCGTTTAAAGCGGCTTCCAGTCTGGCGTGATCCTCAGCGGAAAGCGAAGTCATTATGATTTTTCCCCCTTGGCCTTTCACCTCTTCCAACATTTGGTCTTTGTCCGGGGACGGACTTCTGGTTAGGACGAAAAGCGCTGAACTGCTAGGAACTAGCGTTGCGGTTAGCTGTTTCATGAAATGATCGTCTATTCCCAGGTTGGCAAGCGCACCGGTGGTACTGCCTGCCGCAGCGTTCATTAAGATCAGATTGGTTAACGTCGAACCGCAGCCGCCGTAAACCGCGCTTCGGTTTGTCAGGTCCCCGGCGTGATGAAGCTTAATCTTACCCTGTTCGTCAATGACGGCGCCTACTACCTCCGCCAAATCCAGCAGGTATTTGCTCTGTATCCTCTGCAGCTCAACACGCAGCTCTTCCGCCTTGTGCAGCTCATTGTAGGCGATGACAACTAACGTGCTCATTGTCTTATTATTTCTGTTAATTGCTCTTGTATCAAAATCTGCAGCTTTGCTTTTGGTGGTTTCCCGCGTAACTCCGGTCCATAGGGGAAGGTATGCAAGCAGGGCACGAACCTTAGTCTACCTGTGCAACGAACCGGTCGGCAAGCATTTGCTTTTCTGGAACTTCGCGGCTCTCTTTTTTAACCTCCGCTCTAGGAAGTCAGTCAAAGTTCAGGCCGTCCAGAACGGTTGTCCAAAAGGAGCGGAACCGGCTGGCCTCCGGTTCAAAGTCCTTTTGCGCCACTCAAGTTGACCTGTGACACCGAAGCTCCCAAAATAGCCACCGAATGGGAGACACACCCCGGCCGCGGTATTGGCGCGGGGTGTTGCACCAGGTAAGTCGCCAGACCGCGTTTCACCGAAAGCGTCCCGGTACTTTGACTTGGCGAGCAAATCAAACGCGCCGGGTACATAACCGCGGGACCGATTAGCCGTGAGCCACACCGGGTGTTTCCGTTCCATGGCTAGTTCTCGCGAATGACGCAAGACTTGGCGTGCTTGAGATAAGCGCATGGTCGAAAACCCTAAAGTTTCTTTAAGGTTTGCTTTCTTCCCTCTCCCGCCCTTTTCCGGTTCGGGATAAGCGAACGCCAGGAAAGCGGCGGCAATGGTGTTTACCGGGCGGGGGTAGTTATTCCGAAAAGCCGGGGAAAAACCGGCCGGAAATCGCGGCAATGGCCATCCTAGCGAATGGCGATTGCCGCATCAGGGTTCATCAGCGTAGCCGTTTTCCCTTTCCGGCCATGGTATGGTAGCGGGCGGCACCTTCGGCGCGTTCTACGGGCCCTTGTGCCAACCGACCACGGGATTTTCCAGCCATGCAATCGAAGAGAGACGGCAGGAGGCTAGATATTCCCGGACCTATCCAATCGCGGCCGGGTTTGCTGAGTCTCAAGACGGAGGATACTTTTCAAACTTTGGCAACGCGGGATTCATTAGGTCCCACGGGTGCGCGTCTGATGTCCACACATCCACTTGCGGGTTGAACCAACTCGGATCATCCAAGCTCGCAGTTCTGATCGCGACAAATTGGGGGACCGAGTCGGGCTTGACCACAATCGGCGAGCCGCAGTCAGGGCAAAAACCCCGACGGGTTTTGCCACCGATCTCACTGGGCGAGGCATGGAAGCGTAGTGAGCCTTGCAAGAGCTTGAAAGCTTCCGTCGGCACGATGACGAAAGACGAAAACGGACCTCCGCTGGATTGCTGGCAATCTCGACAGTGACAGTGAAGCATCATAACCGGTTCTGCTGTGGATTCGTAGCGAATCACGCTGCAAGGGCATCCGCCTGAGAAGGGTGTGGTTATTGTGGTCATATATTATTTGAGATACATTTAGCGCCGGGCATCGAACGATGGGAGTGACAAGTGTGACGCGATTCCGATGAACTCGCTAATCACGGCCGCCCGGCTTAAGCGCACGGTTTGATTACCAAGTAACCGCACTTTCGCCACTGCTATTGCCTGTTGACCGTTGGATAAATGCCGCCGCGCAAATGTTAGTTGCTTTAGGGTTGTCTAAAATAGACAAGTCTCAAAATCCCGCGATCCATTCCGGCAGCACGTCGGCAACTTTCAACTTCGTCGGCCGCGGCGAGTTGATCGGGCCTTGCCGTTCACCGAAAGCCGGTGCGGCAAGTCCGCTAAATCGTCGAAGAGCTCAGTTTGCGAACTTGCCTCTAAAGGACTGGATCGAATCTTGCCAGCAATTGCCGCGCAAAACGCTCGTAAATTTCGATCAGTGGTCTTTACCGGAATCAAATGCTTGGCCTTTTCGGCCAATTCCATTTCGATTTTCTCGGCTCGCAATTTGTAGTAGCGGCACCGGTCAGAATCGCTTTTCCATTTCTGGCTTATCCGCGGCATTTTTACCCGGCTCTTACCCTCGCTGTACCACCATTTTTCGAAGATAACTCAAAGAAATTTTAGGCGTGTCCCGACCCGCGTCTTTAAAACCCCCAACAGGGACCCGTTCAAACAAAAAATCGAAACGTGTTATTGCGCACATCCTATTTGATTGGTTGCATACCCACCCGGGATTCTCCGCGCATGCCATGAGGTGACCGCAAGGGAGTTGCGTTATGATTGGTGCGCAACGCGTGGTTACGAACGACATCGGCACACCATGCCTGGATTAACGCGGTGACCTGGGGTTTCTGTCGGTCACTGTATTGGCCCAAATAACGGCTGACCAACGATTGCCACCGGCTTGATTCAATCGAGAGTTCATCTTGGCTCAATGGCGCACCGCAAGCCAACAAGGTTCGACGTGGCGGGCGGGGGCATGGGGTGGGACGGGGTTATTGATTAGCTTCGAAGTGGATACACCCAGCTTGACGCGGGAATCAAGCGCCAACCATTTCAAATCATGCCGCTTTCTCTTTGAGCGGTTCGGGTTGCCGGGGATTGGTACGCATCGGCTGATTGGTACGAACGGGGTTTTGAGTTTTCGGAGCCGGACCCCAAGGCAAATCGAGTAGCGCACGCAACCGTTCGCTAGTTTCCGCGCTTCTCTTGGAGAAACTCGCTGAGCGCCGCTTGAACGATTTCTTCGATGGTGAGTCCGGTCGCTTCGCTCGCTTCGAGTAGACGCTCGAGCTTCGCGTCTTCGAGCGGGACGTAAACGAGCTCGGTGGGCATAGGAAACATCGGCTCCATGTTGCGGATGTTGATCGAGCGCGGCTTCGCGAACGAATGACGAGCTCAGGTTTGAAAAACGTCATGACAAAATCAGCTTTTCAAATGTCCGGCGGCCCAGGTGTAACCGTCGGCATCCTTGCGCAGATGCCCGAGCCCTGGGAATGGGAAATGGCAAGCAAGAATGGCGTGCCTCTGCTGCGCGATCTGGTCAAAAACCCGGACCCGGGTCTCAGCTGCCTTTGCGGGATCATGGTCGAACTTGAACTCCCAGCGAGGCCGCTTGAGCAATAGAACTTGGTGATGGCTTAGATCTCCGATGATGATCAGCGTCTCGTCGCGACTCTCGATCGCGTAGATGTAATGACCTGCGGTATGTCCAGTCGCTGCGTGGGCCGTGATCCCGGGCACGACTTGCTTGCAGTCCTCGACGAAAATCAAGCGGTCACGGTAGGGCAAGAGATTGTAGTGTGCGCCGCCGAAGAAGTCCTTCATGTGCGGAGCTTCGAGGATGCGTGATAAATCCGTCCAGTAATCGTAGTCCGTGGCGCTGATTACGATTTTCGCATTGGGGTAAAGCCGATTTCCGTCGTCGTCCACTAATCCCCAGCAGTGGTCCGGGTGCGCATGCGTTATGGCCACTAAATCTATATCCTCGGGATTTATCCCGGCCGCACGCATATTCCAGATTGCTCTGCCGATATCTGGACCGAAACTCGATTTACCGAAGGATTGATTCACACCGCAGCCGGTGTCAAAGAGAACAAGACCCCCGGCGGTGTTCACAATCAGAAGGTTCTGATTCAAAGTCATGGTGTCCGCGGGCAGAAATGCTCCGGTTAACAATTCTGTTATTTCCTTTGGGTCGGCTTTTGGGAAAGCGCTTGCGGGCGGCCCCATCCTTAGCGGGCCGTCTGTAACCACCGTGCACTGGAAATCCCCATGTCGGAAACGTGTCCAGCCGACAAATGAATCTTTCTGAAAAGATGCAGCCATAGATGTGTGATTCTGCTGTGCTCGATATTATTCCAAAAAGCAGTGGACCGCAGCTGGCAGGCCTTGGATTCTGTTCTTCCACAGGAAGAGGCCAATAGCGAAGCCAACCAGGCAAAGAGCGGCGACGTAGTGAGCCGCACCGAAAAGATCGTTCGCAGGAAAGATCGCCACGATCAGTGGGGTCAATCCACCAAAGATTGCAGAGATATTGTAAGAGAGCGAGATCCCGGAGAAGCGGATCGCCGGTGAAAAAGATTTCACCAGGATGCTCGGAACGACACCAACTACTCCGACGGTGAGGCCGACGAGCGCGTAGAGTGGAAACAGGAATGCGGGTCCCGACTTCGTACCGGCATAGAACAGATAGGTCGCAATGACGAGGCAGACGGAGCCGCCAATCAATACTCGTGGAGCGCCAAATCGATCCGACAACCAGCCAACCAAAACACAGCCAATCGTAAGGGAAAGAGCAGCTAAACAAGAGGCTTCCGACACCAACATGGATGAAAAATGATATCGGCTTATCAATAGTTGCGGTGTGAGCAAGATGATAACGACGATCGCGGCGGTGAGCATCCAGGTCAGGAGTCCTGAAATTATGACCCCCGTTTGATGCTTGCTGAGCACCGTCTTAACCGGCAGTTCTGTAGCCAAAGCTTTTCGCGCGCTCATTTCTTTGAAGACCGGCGTCTCCTGCAGCCATTGTCGGAGCAAGGCAGCGCAAATACCAAAAACTCCACCGAGCAGAAATGCGATGCGCCAGCCGATGCGGGTGACCTCCGCAGGCGGTAGCATTCTGGTGATCCCAATATTGACGATCGAACCGAGCAGGATCCCCACCGTAAGACCGGCCGTCAATGTACCGCAGGCGAGGCTCACTCGATTAGCCGGAACGTGTTCGCTCACGAACACCCAGGAGCCGGGGATTTCACCTCCAATCGCCGCGCCTTGTAGAACCCGAAGAATAAGAAGCGCAATCGGCGCGAATATACCTATGGCACTGTAGGAAGGAAGTAGGCCAATTGCCAGCGTCGGCACCGCCATTAGAATGATGCTGAATGTGAAGATTCGCTTTCGACCGATCAAGTCGCCAAAATGCCCCATGATTATCCCGCTCAAAGGCCGCACAAAATAACCGACGGCAAAAAGTCCGAACGTCTGAAATTGCCGGAGCCAGTCTGGAATTTCAGCCGGGAAAAAGAGTTGTCCGATCTGGTTCGCGAAAAAGACGAAAATGATGAAGTCGTAGAATTCCAATGCGCCACCCAGGGTAGCTAGCCCAAGTGTACGGAAGTCTGATTTCGTCAAGGTTTTCAAAGATCGGCCGGCCGAGAAGTCAGTAGCGGGGAGCGGAGTTTTCATTCGTTTCGATACCGGTCGAAGAATAACGCTTTCCTGGCGTAACCTCTGACCATTCGTTCTTGGCCTCACGACTGTTTGGAAGTTCTTTGGATGACTTTGTCTGTGTCGCCATAGTTTGAGTTGGTAATTCACCTACGTTAGGACACCGACGATCCTCTGGATTATGCGTCAGAAGCGGCCTCATAGATGGGCTTGCGACTTAGTCCGAAAGCTCGTTCCAGCAGATCGGCTGCTTTAGAAAGTCCATTGGTTTCGGCAATCACTTTCTGGAAATAACGTGCATTATCGCGATAGGTTGAGTCGGTGAGCACCTGGTCAAGGAGAAGCGTAAGGCGGGATGCGTTCAGCTCTTTCAGGGGTACAAACAGTCCGGTCTTCTTCTCAGCGATCCTGGCAGCAACACCGGGCTGATCAACAGTAACTGGGATGGCAACTTGAGGAACGCCTTGAGCGAGCGCTTCCAACGCCGTGTTCAGTCCGGCATGGGTGATGCAGACCGAGGCGCGCTTGAGCAGTTCTAATTGCGGTGCGCGTTTGACCACGATGGTATTGCTCGGGAGCGGTCCGATCTGTTCAGGATCGATCTGATCGCCAATGGAAAGCACGAGTTGAAACCCTTTGTGCTTCGCGGTCGCTGCAGCAATCGTGCGAAACACGTCGGTTAGGCCGTTCTGCAATGTTCCCATTGACGCATAGATGAGGGGTTCACCGGTCAGTCGCTCCCACGGGAAGTCGATATCTATCCGCCCGATGCCATCGTGGAAAGGCCCGGTATGGTGGAACTGCGGTGGCCAAAGCGAACTTTCAAAGTCAAATTCCCGAGGACATTGTGTGATCCAGGCCCGCTTCGAGATCGTGGCGGAAGGGTTGTCCCAGTCGACATCGAGACCGACCCGCTTTGCATATGCCCTGCCGACTGCGATGGTTAGCGCAAGCGTTTCGAAAAAACTCTCTACGCCTTTTTGGTTCCTGGCCAGAGCTGCAGGAGTAGTCTCGTGAGGCCAGTCATAGAAACAGAGTGGTGTATAGCCGGAGTAGTCGAAGTGCAGCGCGTCTGCGACATGGGCATACGGCATACCAAGGCTCATCGGCACTAACTCGGTGTAGAACAGAACGGTGTCGAGTACGACTCCATCCACCGCGGCTGCAGTTAGGATCGCCGGTAATGAATTCAATATTGCTTCTGTCCTGTCGGCAGCATTCTGTAGTATAAACCGCAGCGCTTCCTCTCCCTGGAGCTTACTGCGCTGGCGGAAGCGTTCCTTGAGTGAGCCGGCTGGGAACTCTTTTTCGGCACAGGGGATAAACGTCAAGCCAGCAGCACGAACCGAAGACTCACCGTCCGGCAAACTAATGAATACTACGTCATGGTTACGCGACTGAAGCGCACGGGCCAGCGTAGTCATTGGATTGAGGTGTCCTGGTATCGGCGGACATACAAAGGCAATTCTCATGGCCTGGGGTGATATACGCTCATATTTCGGAAATTAGCCGTTTCTTGTCTCAGTTGCCGCAATCGCGTTGTCTTGATCGCCATTCCTGAGAAAGCCAGCATTGTCATTAGTTGAAGTCTGAGAACGCTGGCACGGACCGGCGCAGCGGATACTCTTTCCCCATCGATAATGTTATAAAAACCATTCTCGAGCTGGCCTTTTTCAACTTGTCGTTAGTTTCTACATCCACAGAAATTACATTCATTGTATCTACGTTCTGTTTTCTAATTCGATTGAGTCAGCATAAGGGTGATCTGTTCCGACCGATGAGGGGCAATAGAAATCTCGGCGATTACTTCCATGCCGCTATCCTTGAGGTTTAGCGCATACGCATGTCCTTGCCGGAATTGATCAATTGCATCTGCGTTCTAGCGGGAATATTCGTTTAACACATTGTGATTCTCTTGGAGAATCCGGTGGTTCTTTGGCAGAGGAGCTACCTGCGGTTCTTTGGTAGAAAACTGCTTTTCGCAACCAACCAGAGACGCCGATGCTCTCAGACGCCTGGCCGAATCTGCCACTCGGCTTGAACAGCTCGAGGATGCTTCCTCCTCTTTGGAAGAGCCTTAATATTCGAAAGATAAGACTTTCTTCCCGTCGAGCCCCAAAGGCGATCTCTCCTCCCTCTTTATTCCAGGCAAACCCAGGTTCCCCGGCGTGGGGCTAACACGGCAGCTAGCAAACTAACCGCTTAAAGTGCGGCACAGATCGATTTCACCTCCGTGAAAGTACGAAGTGCCTCCGCTCCCTGCTCCCGTCCCCATCCAGACTCCTTGTATCCACCGAACGGCAGCGCAGGATCAAAGTAATGGTGCAAGTTTATCCATACACTTCCTGCTTTAATCCGCTGCGCCAGTTTGTGTCCTGAACTTAGGTTTCGAGTCCAGATGCTCGCGCACAAACCGGAAGGACTATCATTCGCGCGCCTGGCGATATCGTCCAAGTCTTCACTATTCAAGCTCATCGCACACAACACGGGTCCGAAAATCTCTTCCCGCGCCACCGTCATGTTATCCGTCGTATTTATCAAGATGGTCGGTTCGAAATAGTAGCCAGGGGAATTAACTGACTTTCCTCCGCAAACTATGTCAGCTCCTTCCAGCCTACCCAAATCGACATAGCGGCTAACGCGTTCGAGTTGTTTTAAGGAAATCAATGGGCCCAGCGTGGTGTCTGCCGACAAGCTATGACCCATTTTCAATTTGGTTGCCTCTTCCCGTACGCCATCGAGTACTTGGTCATGAATCGACTTATGCACATAGAGACGCGATCCCGAGGTGCAAACTTGTCCTTGATAGAAAAAAGCTGCGCTCGCGATAGAAGGGATAACCTTTTCAAGATCCGCATCAGGCAACACTATCATCGGCGCCTTCCCACCAAGCTCAAGAGTGACTCGCTTCAAATTAGTGGTTGCAGACTGCGCAACGAGCCTTCCCACGCGCGCAGAGCCGGTGAATGCGACTTTATCTACATCAGGATGCGCGGCCAGTGCCGCACCGACAGTGTCGCCATAACCCGTCACAACATTGATGACGCCGGGAGGGAACCCAACCTCTTCAGCGACCTCAGCCAAACGCAACAGGCTGAGGGATGCCTGCTCCGAGGGTTTGATGATGGCCGTACAACCTGCAGCAAGCGAGGGCGCCAGTTTGTAGGCAGTAAGCACCAAAGGAAAATTCCACGGGACGATTTGTGCCACGACACCGACTGGTTCTCGTACCGTAAATGCATGATATTCACCCGGTGCAGCAACTTCCACTGTCTCGCCATTGACCTTGCCTGCCCATCCGGCCATGTAGCGATACGTATTTATCGTGAGCGGGATATCAACGTGTCGTGCATAGGTGATAGGTCTCCCGCAATCTATCGCCTCAATCTCTGCCAATTCTTCTGCGAGCTCTTCAAGGCGATTTGCAAAACGGCTTATTAGCTTTCCGCGTTCGATGCCCGTCATTTTTGACCATAGCCCTTCCAATGCTTTGCGGGCCGAGGCGACAGCCCGATCAACGTCTTGAGTGTCTGACAAAGCACAGTGTGTTAACAAAGCTCCTGTAGCGGGATCTATCACTTCCATCTCCCGAGCGGAAAATGAATCAGTCCATTCGCCGCCAATAAACAATCGATGCTTGCGGTAAATAAAGGCGCTCGCTGCCTGGCTGAGCATAGAACGAGTTTGAGTGTGAGTGTTTAGTATCATAAAATCATATCTTGTATAACGCTCTGCTGCGCTCGGCGAGCCCCAGCGCGGCGGCGGTTGCGCTCGGCACCCCTCCCTACCGATTCACTGTCGCCATCATTTCCGGTGTGTATCGATCACCGGCAACGCTGGCTCCGCGGATGCGCTCATCGGTTTCTTTCAGGTCGTCAGGCGTGAGATTCACAGCCAAAGCGCCCATGTTATCCTCCAGGTAGCGAACCCGTTTTGTGCCCGGAATCGGGATCATATCGTTTCCTTGCGCTAGAACCCAGGCAAGAGCGAATTGAGCCGGTGAACAACCCTTTTTCGCGGCCAGATCTTTTACCGCCTCCGCTAACTTCAGATTGCTTTGCAACGCCGCTTCCGCAAAGCGCGGATTGGTCAATCGCCAGTCGCTGGGATCGAGGTCCGAGCTTTTTTGGATCGCACCGGTCAGGAACCCGCGCCCGAGTGGGCTATACGCGACGAAAGCGATACCGAGCTCCCGGCAGGTGGCCAGCACACCGTTCGTTTCCACGTCGCGCGTCCAAAGCGAGTATTCACTCTGCAAGGCGGACACCGGAAGTACCTTCGCGGCCCGCCGTAACGTTTCCGGTCCAGCTTCGGAAAGACCGAGCGCGCGCACCTTGCCTTCCTTCACCAACTCCGCTACGGCGTCGGCCGTCTCTTCGATCGGCACATTCGGATCCACCCGATGTTGATAATAGAGGTCGATCCGATCAATTCCCAGCCGGCGCAGCGAACCATCACATGCCCGCCGCACGTTTGCGGGCGAGCTATCTATGCCGGTTCGTTCGCCGTTCTCGAGTCTAAAGCCGAACTTGGTGGCCACCACAACGCTTTCCCGCTGAATCTCCTTCAGAAAGCGGCCCAATAATTCTTCGTTGGTGTACGGTCCATACACCTCGGCCGTATCAAGGAAGTTGCCGCCGAGATCGAGGTAGCGGTGCAACACGCGCATATTCTCCGCATCATCCGTCGGTCCGTAGAGAAAGGACATTCCCATGCAGCCCAATCCCAGCGCCGAAACACTAATGCCGGAATTACCTAGTGAACGAAAAGGAATAGATGACATAGTTATGATTGGCTAATGGTTTAGTTAGTTACCTGTTAGGTTGAAAGGACACTCGTAAGTTCGGCTATCGGGCCAGGAACGCGGCATAGGCGTCCAGGCCCTTGGCCTGTGCGATTTCTTTAGCGGTTTTAGCGCCGGCATTGATGAAATCCGCAAGTTCTAGCTCCGCGGCCATACCAATCATATCTGCTACCCAACTAGCGGTCATCAAATCTTGTGCCTCTCGCGTAGCTGGTTTTGCCATGGTCCCTGGCGGCTCGTCCTGTTTAAGCTTCATATTTTTATGCTGAGTTTGTCTGGCGGCTATTTTCTTCTTCTAACTGCCGAGTGGATCGGCAATTGAACAATCTGCGCTTCCCTAGCAGGTGATTTGTGCGCGCTCGGGATTGGGCAATTGCATCTGCGTTCTGGCGTGAATATTCGTTGAACACTTTGTGATTCTCTTGGAGCTTCCTGCGGTTCTTTGAGTAGAAAACTGCTTTTCGCAACAAACCAAAGAAGGGAGGCATCGTCGTCGGCGATGGCTTCCGGCCAGGCAGCGCGGGATTTATCGGACATACACATCCACTTTTCCTAACCCAGCATTGGGTCCGGCGGTCGAAGGCAAATCCTACAATTGCACACAATCACGCTATTCTTGTTCTTGTTAAGACGCGACCCTAACTCTGTAGACGTGCAAGCCGTCGACATCAACCCAGAGGGGGTAATACATCCCTCTACTTCAGGATGGGCTTAGCCGAACGCTTACACTCCACAGACACTGTCCGTGGAATCAGCGGAGCATTTTCATCGGCGTACTAAAGCTTCTGGCCGGGCCATTCACTAACTCTTGACCATCGATCGGAAAGCCAATTGTGAAAAGTATCAGGATTCAACATCGATCGGATGATAGATCGGTTCCCAAGCACCTTGTCAGGCCAAAGGTGTAGCCTATTTGCACGTTTCTTTCGAAATTCCGGTCCCGAATTTCTACCGACGCCGGCATTACACGTTGAAGGGGCCAGCATCATTTCAACTGTGAAGCATCGTATTAGAGTTTGATGAAGAGAAGTTTTGGATTGCCAGAAGCCTAGCGACTGGTATCTCGGCTGGAGAATGACGTTGCCGCTACTGCCCCTTTGTCTTCCAAGTGTTCTCTCCGAATGCACGCTCGATTATATCGGCGGCTACGTCTAGTCAACGAGTCTCTGCCAGAACCTTTTGGAACCAACGTGCTTTATCGCGATAGTTCGGATTTGCTGTTACTTTCATAATCAACTCCGATAGGCGTCGCGCGGTCAAGTTACCGATTTCGACGAATTCACCAACCCCGTGATAGGCAATCCTGGCAGCAACACCGGGTTGGTCATATCCTATCGGGATCGCCACCATCGGTACTCCCTGTGCCAAGGCCTCCAGAGCTGTATTTAGCCCCGCATGGGTTATGCAAGGCGCCGCACGCTTCAGCAGCTCGATTTGTGGAGCGATCGGGACGACGATTGTATTCGATGGGATTGGTCCCAGATCGCCCGGGCTGAAGTTCCGGCCTACCGAAAGCACGACCTGCATCTCCTGAAATTCGCCAACCGCTTCGAGAATCGCGCCGTACACTTTGTTCAGCCCGTTTACAATTGTTCCCATCGAAGCATAGATCAAGGGTTGGCCGGTCAACTTGTCGGAAGGAAAGGAAATTGGCTCCCGTCCTTCATTATCGTGAAAGGGACCTGCGTAGTGAAATTGTGGAGGCAGATGAGGAATGGGGAAATCAAACTCTTTTGGCGTCTGTGTGATCACTGCCAGTTTGGAAACAGTGGCGGCCGGGTTGCTCCAATCGATCTCGATTCCGTTCCGCTCGGCATAAGACTGTGCGATCGCCATCATCGGCTCCTGAAGCTCGTGGACTATCTCCAGTCCCGCGACATTCCTGGCGAGAGCTTCTGGGGTCGTTTCATGAGGCCAGCTGTAAAGGGCGAGTGGAGTCGATCCGGAAGAGTCGAAGTGAAGCACATTCCAGATCTGAACATAAGGCAGACGCAGATGCATCGGAACAAGCTCAAGAAGGCGGTATCGCGTATCGAGTATGAGCGCATTCACACCGGTTTCCGCTATCTTTCCTGGCAAATGCTCCAATGCCGCCTTAACGAGGTCAGGCACTAATTCCAGGGCCGTGTATCGCACCACGTTCAGGCCATGCAGGTTCGCTACCCCGCCCCACCTTTTGGCTATAGAACCTGGTGGGTATTCAGTTTCGCAAAACGGTACGAAGTCCAGATCGGCTGCTCGAACAACGGGCTCAATATCCGGAACTCCGATAAACACCACTTCATGTCCGCACGACTGCAGCTTGCGGGCAAGTGCAATCATCGGATTCAGATGCCCCGTCAGCGGCATACTCAGAAAGCCAATTTTCATAATCGCTCCATCATTCATTCCATTGCCTCCAAGGCGGTCGCTGTACTATTTGCATTGGTCTTCATAAATCTGCGTTCTCCCGCAGACATTCATTAAAAACGTTGTGATTGTCTTGGAGCCTTGCGCGCTTCTTTGGTAGAAAGCAGCTCTCGCCACAAGACAGAAGGGTCTTAGGCGGCATTCCGAAAACTCTTTTGAAATGACGGGTAAGATGGCTCTGATCGACGAAACCGACATGGTGTGCAGCTTCGCTGATGGTGAACTTGCCGGTTGTCAGAAGTTCCTTCGCTTTTCTTACCCTAGCCTCAATGACGTACTGGTGCGGCGACTGGCCAGTAGATTCTTTGAAGAGTCGCATGAAGTGATACGGACTCATAGAAACCGCCTGAGCAATCCCGGAAACAGTTAAGTCTGTGTCCAGTTGATCTTGAATATATTCCACAGCACGCACCAGCTTTCGCGCGGCAATCCGCCATACTGTCTTTTCGGCCCAAGCACTGCCGCGCCATATTCGCGCAGAAGGTGAACGGCGAGCGCTGTTGATAATGCCTCCGGTATTCAGCATAGTCTGGAGAGTTGGTCGATTGTCGCGGCACAACGCGAGCTAAGCGAAGTTCGCGGTGATGAATGCGTTATTAACGAACGACCAAGTCTCGCGATGTGGACCATGGGCTCGATTATGTCAAGCTCCTCGAAGAGCGCGGCTATAAACAGAGTACAACAGGGCCGGATTCGCTCCTGCCAGCCGATCGCGCAAAGGTACCGGTTGCGCGATATCGATGAGGCGATCATGGTTCGATTCTTGCGCCACATGCGGGGGCGACAACTCGCGACTGCAGGCTAAAAGAGTGGCGCTCGGTCGGCTGCCTGCAATGCTACGGAACAAGGCATGTATCGCTCCTGCCAAGTCCCAGCCACGAAGTCCGGCTCAGCGACTCCTTGACGCATGCGAACACTACCTGAGCTATGAACGTGCCTTCGCGTAAACGACAATTGCGGGATGCACCATCGTCACAGGCCAGTTTTTGTTGGCTACGTTTGCCAATGGTCCGCCCAACCTAACCAGACTGGATGTGGATTTAGTATCACTTCTATCTAGCGATCAAAGCAAGTAAGCTCCCCTAACTTTAGTGAGACGCAATCTGTGTGTTTTTTACTCGAATCCTTACCGTCACCTGCCTGCGCGTTAATCGCACCGTGCGACTCGGCAGTAACTCAATTTTTTAAGATCGGCAACGGGAGGTAGTTTTTCCCGGAAATTTCATTGAAAAATGTTGTGATTCTCTTGGAGCTTCTTGCGATTCTTTGATAGAAAGCTGCTCTCGCCACAGGACAGAAAGGTCTTAGGCGGCATTCCGAAAACTCTCTTGAAATGACGGGTAAGATGGCTCTGATCGACGAAACCGACATGGTGTGCAGCTTC
>Ga0209647_1000679_pt1 | contig 31017 bp, 25 predicted proteins | sample GraSoi_2013_60cm_FD_185827 | JGI IMG/M metagenome (GOLD analysis project Ga0209647, IMG submission 185827) | Grasslands soil microbial communities from the Angelo Coastal Reserve, California, USA - Sample 9_17_2013_60cm (SPAdes) (version 2) | ecosystem: Environmental > Terrestrial > Soil >... | reverse complement strand
AATCAGAGTGCTCTCATACATCTGGATCGCCACTCCCCAGAAGAGTGAGAAGTTGTATTCCATCTGGGTATAGTCCTGTGTGCCGGAGGGGCAGCTTTCAAACTTCGCGGGATCGACATCCATCAATGTACTGCCATCGCTCGCGGCGCAGATGTGGCGCGAGAATTGCCACCATTCCGGCAGAAAAGCTTGCTGGATCAGTGCCTCATAGGTGGTCTTGAGTCCCTTATCGGGAGCGCTGGAAACGGCTCCCAGGACGCTGTCAGTAGGATCGACTACCTGTTGCGCCAGCGGTTTGCGGGCCAGCAGCTTTTTCCCGACCTGATGAAAATTACGATCGTCGGCAGACATTTCAACGCTGCTGAGAATGGGTCCAAGCGACTGCGAGCACAGCGCGGAATTCTGCATGTTTACATGCGCCGGTCCAAGCTTGCCTCCGGGGGCATCGGCGACCAGTAACTGGGTTGATTTATCGCGGGCGCCGAAGGGGTTGTTGCCGTTGCAAACATTCTGCGCGCGCCCGTCCCAGAAATTGCGGAAGTTGAAAACCGCGTTCACTGCGCTGGGAGTATTGCGTCCCGTTACTTTGCGAGTGTTAATCCGCTTGCTGGAATCCGCGGGGTCCGGGAAAGAGAAGACAGCATCAGCAATCGACGTTGTCAATTCGACGCTGTTCGTGTTCTGCGTCGACTCAGAATCGCGACGTTGTGAGTCGTTCGAATTACCCTTGCCTTTGGGGTGGGAGTCCCGGTCCGGAGGAAATTTATGAATCGGTCCCACCTGATGATTCCCGTTAGTAAGGCCTTCGTCGTCGCCGCCACCTGCCCGCTCATGGCCGGGAATCGGGTTGCCACCACCGGGGTTGCCGTCGATGATGCTGGCAGTCACAACAATTTGGTCTTTAGTTGTGGCAAACACGCCTTGCGAACCAGCTACATCATTGACATCCGAAACAACACTGAAACGGTCCTTCTGATTTGCGACTTTACGAAATGGAAAATCTCCGTCGTGATAACCACCGAAGCCGGCGCCCGGCGTGCCTGGATTTAAGTGATAGTTGGGCGCCCCGCCCATCTCGAAATTGTTATCGCCACCCGCTTGACCGGGATTGATCTGGTTAATGGCACGGCTGTCAGCACCCGCATTGAAATGGCAGCTTGCACATGCTTGGGTGTCATCGCTTCCTGCCTGCATGTCCCAGAACAATGCTTTTCCCAGTTGGATGGCTGCGGTTCTGTCGGCCAGAATTCCTTCCATGCCGAATACTGGGGGAACGGGAACGGTCGATAACGACGCGAGCGGCCGCAGTGGAATAGTCATCTGTTGTCCGGGCAGCCTACCGGTCTGCGCGCGCACATGGGCAAAATAGCCAAGCGCCACGGTGATTGCGATTACCCATACAAAAAAGCGCAGAAAAGCCAGAGTCCCGGAAGACGGTTTCATTGGTGATCTCCTCAGAGTTCGTATTCGCCTGCAGGTGGACGGTGCTCGGCACAAATTCCGTCGAGAGCGCCCATTGGCAGCTGTTCTTAATTGCCGTACGTGTGGCATTTGCTGGACAAAAGACTGTCCAGACAAGCCATTGAAAGTTGTGCGTGGTGGTTTTCGTCGTAAACGATTGCGTTGCGTTCCTGCAGCAGGTTCAGGCGGTCCAAGCCCTCAACGGACTGAGCTTGATGTGTCCGTCACGCTCAATTAAAGAACGCAGACGTGCCTTTTCATCCTGGCTGTTACGGCGAAAAAGAGAGATTGGGCCTGAAATTAGCGCCTGAGTGGAACGAGGAGTTGCGGTGAGCCTTTGTCAAGCAATGGAGCGGATGAGAAGTCTATGGAGACTACCAGGTCGAGCGCAGCCGGCTGGGCATCGCGAAGGTGATGCGCGGCTGCGGCTGCAGTCGAATGTAGTCTTGGAACCTGAGTGCTTTTCTTACCCGGAACCACACCGTTGAACTCGATAGTCACCGGAGGCGTGGTCTCGTCGTCGTCCGCGTCGTACGAGAACGACACCATGCTTGCCATCGCTGAGAGCAGGACCATGGTGGCAAGCACGAAGCTACGAAAACACTTGGTGAGAAACGGGCTCATAAGTTGTTACAAGATCGCCCAGAAGCACTTTGGCGATGACTTATTGTGCTCACTGGACATTAAGGCGGTCTTAAGCGCTAATTAGACTTCTTAATTTTGCGGGGACAGCGGCCCACCAGCTCTAAAAGAGCTGTGATCTGAGGTGGAGTCCATCGCAGAAATGGCCGCCAAGAGGGCTGGCGAAGGCTGAATCAAGCGTGTCGTGCGGGAGACCGAAATCTCTGGACTGGTCTGATTCCGGAAAGAAATTAGCGTGTACTGCCAGCCGAGTGATTGCCCTGAAATCCAAAGGTATCGGGACTCCTGGAAGCATCCATATTAAGGAGCGCAGCGATGAACGCTAGAAAACCATAGAAAGAAAATGAGGTTTCCCTGTCGGAGGCAGTCTCCGGGAACCAGCCTTCACACTCTAAGAGTTTTTAATGTTACTTTTAGGTAGCTTTAACCGGGCGCTGTCACGCTATAATCTCCAATATACGGGCGGTTCTCCGCCCGTAGTGTTGGCGACCGAACTCGATGCCTATGATTCAGAAATGTCTGCGTGGTGCGTTGCTGGGGCTGCTTATCGTGCTCACGGCTTCGCTCAACCTGTTCTGTATCGTTGTTGATAACGATGGCGATGGCGATCCCACCACAGGGGTAACCATTGAGTTCAGTGCTGTTCAGGGTAAGAGGGTCCAGGTTGCAACCAGCCTGCGGAACCCGCACGCGACGCTTGCCCCGAATGTGTTTCGCAGAGGGTTCTTCCATAGACCGCTGATCGAGAGGTCGGTTGGTTTCGACACTACATCCCGTTCTTTCAGTCTGATTGACCTCCTCGCCTCTCCGCTTAGGTGCTAGCGCTTCACAATCCTTCCTAACCTTCGCCATTAATTCGTGTAGTCCGCTTTTTGTGTTCATGCGGCCTAAACCGCGAAATCGTGGCGCTTTGTTTACCCAAGGTCTCGGTGCGAGGGTTAATCCCTCCTAAACGCCGGGGATGGAGGAAATTGTGGCGCAGCGGAATATTAAAAATCGTAAGGGACATTTGTCGACAACGGAGATGAGGCAGCTTCTCCTGTGGGGTGGGCTTCTCTTTACTGCCTCTCTGGGGCTCGTGTACTTCCTTGTGCGCACCGGCGCCATTATCCCGCGATATTAATGGAATCGCCATGTCGGCGGAGCCGTCCAGGTTCTCAACCATAGTGCCTGCTGATCCAGCATGAGCATTTACTTTCACGTTTCACGGAGGAACATCCAGCATGATCATGAATTTAACTCAGACCGGCAAAACCGAAATTCATGAAAATAAGAAATGGCTGCGCTCGACCCTTCGCCATCTCGGCGCCTTGCTTAGGCAACAACGCGGCCGCCGTCCACTGTGGGATGCGGCCCAGGAAATAGGAATTCATCCATCCACGTTGGCTCGGGTCGAACATGGAAGATGTTCGGACCTGCTCACGTTTACGAAAGTCTGTGCGTGGCTGCAAATTGACCCGGCGGAGATTCTTGGATTCAAGAAGGACAGCGGCAAGCGCGACGAGGAAGAAGCTACATCGAAAGCTTTGCTCCATCTGCATTCGGATGAATCCGTTCCTCAGTCAGCCGCGAACGACTTGGCACAGTTAATCATTTCCGCGCATCAGGAACTTGCACGGCGCATCCGAGAGGGCTTGGTCAATGGTTCGACGCGGGTTTAAACCGTGGGCTGAAGAAACGGCCGTTAGAGTGCGGAAAGAACTAAGTCTTTCATTGGCCGCGCCACTTGATCCATTCAAGCTTGCAGAGTCGCTGTCGGTTCCGGTCCTCGCCCCGGAAGAGCTGAACGATCTTCCTGACGAATGCAAGGGCCGGCTGCAAATTGAACACTCCGGCAATTGGTCGGCTGTCACGGTCACAATAGGCAAAGAGCACCTCGTTATTCTCAACTCTGCCCACGATGTCGTACAACGCAAGATCGATTTAGCACACGAACTTGCTCACGTCATTCTTCACCACGAATCGTCCAATCTGTTCGCGACCCCGGGAGGCAGCATCGCGCTTCGGATTTATGGCACCGAGCAGAATGAAGAAGCGAGTTGGCTGGCGGCTTGCCTCCTGCTTCCGCGTGACGCATTATTCTACATTCGCAGACGCGGACTGACGGACGAAGAGGCATGCGCGGAGTACGGCATCACTGAAGCAACATTGCGCTTTCGTTGCGGGGCCGGCGGCGATGTTCAGCTACGTCGAACGCAACGGTTCACGCAATTACGCAAACGTTGATGGGCCTTTCTATTCCGCACTTGTATGATCGCGCCGCCATGCCACAATGCTCGTAGACGGCTCGACCGTGAATAACTCCATGCGCTAGGCGGGTGGCAGCATATGAGTGGGTTTTCGGTACTCGACGGGCTATTTTTTAGCGCGGAGTCCACTGCGGGTGTCCGCTGAACAGTCCGCTGCTAAAACCAACCTGATACACCAGCAGCAGGCCGAAGGCGAGGCTGAGGAGTCCGGAAACCAGTCCCAGCCGAACGCTGAAGTTGGCATGTTTTCTTCCAAAGAACGTGAAGGCGGACGCGATGCTCATGGTGATCAGCATCATGCCCGCAACAGTCCCAATGCCGAAAACCAGCAGGTAAGCAATGGCCCAGCGTGGATCGCGAATCGTGGTCAGCACCAGTAGCGCTACGGCAGCGGAGCCCGCCAGCCCATGTACGATCCCCACCAGAAGCGGCCGCAACTGGCGATAAATGCCGATCTTGCCAAAGACCTTATCCATCCGCGCTACCGGTGTTTTGTCCGGCGCGTGCGGATGCGTCTCCGGCGCGTGTCCATGCAGGTGCGTGTGGATGTAATCGCCGTGGCTGTGAGGATGAGAGTGTACCGTGGCCGCTCCGACCTGGACCTTGGCCACCGATCGCGCGGAACGCATAAACGCCGTAACGTTCATCACGCCCAGCAAGATGAGCATCAGGGCGACTGACAATTCCATGCTGAGGCCAATACGCGCGGGGATCTCTACGCCGAAAAATATGATAGCTGTTCCGACCACAAAAATTGTGAGCGTGTGGCCCACGCCCCAGAAAATCCCAGTCAGAGCGGCGCGGCTGATCTTGTTTTGCCGGCTCACAATCGTAGTTACGGCGATCACATGGTCAGGATCGGTAGCGTGCCGCATCCCGAGAAAGAACCCAATGGCGACGATGGAAAGAAAGCTGATCATTATTTTTAGACTACGTTTTTTAGACTACGTTCGTTAAACCACCTGGCTCGACCATTGCCGCCGATCGTACGATGGTGGACAAACCAGATTACCGACATTCTCGATAAATATAAAATCGAGATCGTCCACGTCCCAGCCTTCCAGCGAATTCTGGACCATCGCAGCCTTCCAGATGACAAAGCGTTCCAGTGGTGATCTGCTTCACCGGCGCCTGGCTGCGTGCGAGCCGGGCAGCATCGTTGTCGGTCGCCAAGTCTCCTACCAGCGCTGCCACGCGGAAATGCGGGCGCAGGAGGCGCAGCGCGTTTTCCAGAAATGTAGTCTTGCCCGTGCGCGGGCTGGAGACCAGGGCTCACCACAAAAATCTCTTGCGCGCGAAACCGCTCGCGCAGCGCGCGCCACCATGTCATTCTGCTTCAGGACGTTTTTCCCGGATTTGGCTCAGACATTCACGGAGCAGTTGTGCTCACGAGTTTGCCGCAACACTCAGGATGTTGAGGGAGGCTCGAACTGTCCCATCCTCCACCAAGGGCCTGGACCAATTGGACGGCAGCGACCATCCGCCGGCCCAGAATGTTTACCGCAGTAGCCTCGTCAGCCAGGGCCGCACTCTGCGCGACGGTGACTTCCAGGTAACTGGTAACGCCACCCTTGTACCGTTGGATGGAGAGCTCGAGCGATTTCTGGGCTGCAAGAACTGCTTCATTCTGCGTCTGAGCTTCCTTCTCCAGGATGCGCAATGCGGCGAGATTATCTTCCACCTGTTGGAAACCGGTAAGAACGGTTTCGCGATAGGAAGCCACGGTCTGGTCGTAGACCGCAATGGCCTGATCTGAGGCCGCGCGACGTCTGCCTCCGTCAAATAGAGTTTGAAAAGCCGTGGCCCCAACCGACCACAGCCCAGCGGGCCCCTGCAACAAAGTTGTAATAGCTCCGCTTTCAAAACCTCCGGCAGCCGTTAGATTCAACAGCGGATAATAGGCGGCCTTGGCAACTCCGATGCGGGCGTTCGCAGCAGCCATCTGCCTCTCGGCAGATGCGATGTCAGGCCGCCGTTCGAGCAGCTCTGATGGCAGACCGGCTGGAATCGGAGGCGGCGGTGTGCGCAGAGGCAGAGGAGGAAGGCTGAAGGATGCCGGAGGTTTTCCGATCAAAACTGCAACGGCATGCTCGAACTGGGCGCGGGCCACTCCCACGTCGATTGCTTGGGCACGGGTTGTTTCAAGTTGCGTCTTGGCCTGCTGCACCTCAACCTCAGAGCCGACTCCTCCCTGAAATCGGCTTACATTCAACTGCAGCGCCTGCTCATAATATTGAACGGTGGAGTTCAAGAGCTGCTCTTGCGCATCCAGGCTGCGCGCCTGGAAGTACAACAAGGCCAGTTGCGTATGCACGCTAAGGTTGACCGTTGCCAGATCGGCGGCACTGGCTTGCGCCTGCTCGCGAAAGGATTCCACATTCTTGCGCACTCGTCCCCACGCGTCTACCTCATATGACATTTCCACGGGCAGCTGAAAATCATTGTTGGTGCGGCCATTGCCAATTGCATTCACCGGCGCGCGGTTGCTGGACACCCTTGTGCGCGACGCGGACGCTCCGACGCCTACGGTCGGAAAGTAATCGGCGCGATTGAAGCGGACGAGCGCACGAGCTTGCGTATATTGCGCCTGCGCGGCTTTCAGATTCTGGTTGGAGACACTCACTTGCTGTTCCAGAGCGTTAAGTTGAGGATCCTGGAAGATTTCCCACCAATTGCCGCGGAGACTCAGCTCGTTCGGCTGGGCAGTTTTCCAGTTGCCCGCTTCTTTATAAGTCGGTGGAACTTCGACTGCTGGACGCTGATATCTGGGGCCAACCGCACAACCCGCAAGAAAGAGCATGCTCGCCAGGCCGATGGTCGCTACGCTCTGCGCGCAGACTCGAATTTCTCTTTTTGGATTCCAAAGAAAGCTCATTGTGTGCCCCCTGTAGCAGCGGCCTGTACGACCTGCACTTTTTGCCCGGAGACGATGGAATCCGGCGGACTTACAATTACCGATTCATCACCCTTGAGACCGGAAACGATCTCAATTTGATCGCCGAAATCACGACCAGGCGTTACCGGAGTGAGCACCACGCTGCCGGTTTTCACCACTGCCAACTGCAGCCCTTGCGAGCGAAATATGAGAGTGGAAACTGGCACCAGATACGAAGATGTCTGCCCAGGCACCTTGAGATGGACCTCAGTGTAAGAACCGGTGAGCAACTCGCCGCTCGGATTATCAACGTCAATTTCCGCGGTCAAGGTGCGAGTGGCGAAGTTGATCGCATTTGAGGTCCTGACCAGTTTGCCCTGGAATTGCTTTCCTGGAAATTCCGCCAGAGTCAGGTTTGCGGTCAATCCCGGAGTGGCCGCCTGGGAGTACTGTTCCGGCACATTGACGTAGACGCGCAGCTTTCCCGGCTGCGAGATATGGAACAGATCGGTTCTCACGTTTCCGCTGTTCCCAGCATTGATCAGCGCTCCAATATCGGTGTTGCGTGCGGTGATGATTCCGTCGAACGGCGCGTAAATCTTCTCGAATGACTGCAAGGTTTCAAGCTGTTTCACGTTCGCTTGATTGGCTTCGACGATCGCTTTGTTGGCATTGTAAGTTCCGAGCGCATTGTCCGCGTCTTGCTGGGCCACCGCATGTGTCGCCAACAAACCCTGATACCGGGTCTTGGTGATCTCTGCCAGCTTAAGGTTGGCCTGGGCGGTCGCCAGATTGCTGCGTGACTGCGCTAATTGCTGGTCCACTTCCGGCGTCTCAATCACAGCCAGCAGTTGCCCCTTTCTTACATGGGCTCCGATGTCGGCATACCAGCTTTTCAGGTAGCCATTCGTGCGCGCGTAAATAGGGGAACTGATGAACGGCTGTACATTCCCTGGCAACACAATTTCCTGCGAGGGCGCGGAGCGCTGGGGAGAAACGACCGAAACTGAGGGCACGGCCATTTGTGCGGTTTCAGCACGTACGGTGTTCCCCTTCCAGAGACGCGTGAGAATGCCGTAGAGGACGATCCCGCCAAAAACAGCGAGAACTGCGCCCGCGATGAACCAGCTCCGCTTCCAGCGGCGCGGCGTTTTCACCAGGCTCAGCGCTGGCGGCTCGTGCGGAGGAGCTTTAATTTGTGTTTGCGATTGTATTGGCATAACCATTCCTGTTCTTTCGAATATTTCTGTTATTGCTGTTTCTCGTTCGCAGTTTGGCGGCGCATACCGTGGATGACGCTGAAAACCGCGGGCACAAAGAACAGCGTTGAGACTGTGGCGAAGAGCAATCCGCCAATCACTGCGCGGCCCAGAGGCGCGTTCTGCTCTCCGCCTTCACCCAGTCCCAGCGCCATGGGAGCCATTCCAATAATCATGGCCAAAGCCGTCATTAACACTGGCCGAAAGCGCATGTATCCGGCCTGGAGGGCGGCTTCGGCGGCACTCATTCCGCCACTCAATTGTTCTTTGGCAAAGCTCACCACCAGGATGCTGTTTGCTGTCGCCACTCCAACACACATGATCGAGCCCGTCAGCGCGGGAACGCTGATGGTGGTGCCGGTCATAAACAGGAACCAGACAATTCCCGCCAGCGCCGCAGGCAACGCCATGAGAATGATGAAGGGATCAAGCCATGACTGAAAATTCATGACAATCAACAGGTAGACCAGAACAATGGCAAACACCAAACCGGTCAGGAGTCCTGTAAAAGATGACCGCATGGTTTGGATCTGTCCACGCACAATGATTTGCGATCCCCGCGGAAGCTCTTTCTGGCTGGCGTTGACGATCGAGAAAATGTCCTTTGAGACACCGCCAAGGTCCCGTCCCTGGACTGAACCGAAGATGTCAATCACTGGCGCTACGTTGTAATGCGACACCACGCTCAGGTCTGAAGCGCGGTTCACGGAAGCCAGACTCCCAAGTATGGAGGGCGGGGCATTGCCCGCGATGGTAGCCGCGCCGGTGATCGGAATATTATTCAGGTCCTGCAATGACTGCACGCGATATTGCGGCGTTTGGGTTGCGATGTTGTAGCTCACGCCATTCTTCGGATTTAGCCAGAAAGTGGGCGAGGTTTGAGAGCTGCCGCTCAGAGTGACCAGCAGATTGGTTGCGACTTCCCGCTGGCTGAATCCGATGGACTCCGCCTTCGTGCGGTCCACATCGACATGCAGCTTCGGCTGATCAAAGGTCTGCTGGATGCGGAGATCAGATGTACCGGAAACGCCTTTTACGCGGGCCAGCAGTTGGTCCGCAAATTGACGATTGGCCTCCAGATCATTGCCCACAACTTGAATATCAATGGGCGCCGGTAGCCCGAAGTTCAAAATCTGGGTCACCATGTCTGAGGGCAGGAAATAGAACGTAGTTCCCGGGAAGGACCGCGCCAGCTTTAACCGCAAGTCATGCACGTAACCGGCGGTGGGATGATGCTTCGGCGTGAGTGCGACCATAATGTCCGCATCCTGGGTTCCAACCGGGGCCGAATTGCTGTAAGAAAGATTGATGCCGCTGTAAGGCAAGCCAATGTTATCGATGATGCCGCTCAACTCCTGCGACGGTACCTGCTTGCGGATTTCATTTTCCACGCGGTCACACAAAGCAGCGGTTTCTTCAATGCGCGTTCCGGTTGGGGCGCGCAGATGCAGCGTGAATTCGCCAGCATCCACCGATGGGAAAAAATCTTGTCCCAGCCACGGCATTAGAGCAAAGGAGAGAAAGCAGGCCAGGAGAAAGCCGCCGACAAAAATTCGCCGATGGTTGATAAACGTTTCCAGCAACCCTTTATAGGCGCTGCGGATATTCTCAAATCCATGTTCGAACCACATTTGAAAGCGCACTAGAGGGTTCTTGCTCGCTTTGGTTTCGTGCTCGTTCCCTTCCGCATGGGCCTTAAGGAAATATTTCGCCAATGTTGGCACCAGGGTCCGCGAAAGCACATAGGAAGCCAGCATGGCGAATACCACCGCCTCAGCCAGCGGCACAAAGAGATAACGTGCGACGCCCGTGAGCAGGAACATCGGCACAAACACGATGCAAATGCTCAGGGTTGAAACCAGCGCGGGTATTGCGATCTGCTGCGCGCCATCGAGAATCGCTTCTTCTATATCCCTTCCTTCGCTGAGGTAGCGGTGGATGTTTTCAATCGTCACTGTTGCATCATCCACCAGAATGCCAACAGCGAGTGCCAGACCGCCCAGCGTCATCAGGTTGATGGTCTCTCCCAGCGCACTGAGGAGAATGATCGAAGACAGAATTGAGAGCGGAATTGAAATCGCAATAATGACCGTGCTGCGCCAGCTTCCGAGGAAAAGGAGAATCATCATAGCTGTCAGGCAGGCGGCTATCAGCGCTTCTCGCACCACGCCGGAAATGGCTCCGCGGACAAAAACCGACTGGTCTCCCAGTGGCTTGATTTGCAGGTCCTGGGGGAGCGTGTTCTTGATGCTGGGCAACAGCTGTTTAATACCGGCAATGATGCTGAGCGTGGAGGCCGTGCCGTTCTTCTGGATTGTCATCAGCGTGGACCGCCGGCCGTCCACGCGGACGATATTGGTTTGCGGCGGGAAGCCATCGCGCACGAAGGCGACGTCACGAATATAAATCGTGTTGGTTCCGACGGTCTTGATGGGAAGATCGTTCAATCCTTTGATCGTCGTCGGACTGCCATTCATGTCAACGTTGTATTCGTATGTTCCTATCTTTGCCGTTCCGGTGGGAAGAATGAGATTTTGCGCGCTGATTGCGTTCACCACGTCCAGCGGAGAAAGCCCGTTCGCCTGAAGAGCGTTGGTATTCAAATCCACCTGCACCTGCCGTTGCTTGCCGCCGTAGGGATACGGGACGGCCGTGCCGGGCACCGAAGTGAGCGGAGGACGGATGAAGTTAAGGCCGTAGTCATTCAACTGCTGCTCAGAAAGCGTGGGGCTGGAGAGAGCGAGTTGAAGAATCGGAACGCTGGACGCGCTGTAAGTGATGATGAGCGGCGCCGTAGTTCCCAGCGGCATCACCTTGAGTTGAGTCTGAGACTGGCCTGCAATCTGCGCAATGGCAGTGCTGATGTCCGCACCCGGATGGAAAAAGACTTTGATGACACCGATGCCGTTTAGCGATTGCGACTCTATGTGCTCGATGTTGTTTACGACAGTCGTTAAGTTCCGTTCTTGAAGAATGACGATCCGGCTCGCCATGTCCGATGGAACCATTCCCGTGAAATTCCAGATGATGCTCACCACGGGGATATTGATATTCGGGAAAATATCTGTGGGCGTGCGCAGCGCCGAAAGCGTTCCCAGGATCAAGATCAGAATGGCCAGCACCACAAAGGTGTAGGGCCGCCTGAGCGCGAGTCGAACAATCCACATAAATTACCTCTTGGTGACCATCAGGTCTGGATCGATGAACGCGATCGCGTAGAACAATCATGCAAACGCGCTATCGCTTCAGTTAAAGCACTTGAGTTGCCAAGATGGGGGCTGGCCGAAATCGCGGCAAGTCATTGAATAGAAACACCTTCTATAAATACGGATCTGGAGAGCACCTAAAAACACTGCGTGGCCTCGACAGGTGTCAATATTTCGACACTTCAGTACAGCAGATGCCTGGGTATTCTCAAGCGTGCTAACGATTTATCTCTTCTCGCCGGCAAAGCTTTGAGAAAGAACACTGAAGTAGCTACAAACATTTTGGATTGGACAATCGTTTTGGCATGGGAAGTGCGGTCAATAAGTAGATCATGACAAGAATCCTGCTTCTCGTCGGCTCACAGATATTGCTCTCAGCTTTGGGTTCTGCCCAGAGTGCTCCCCTGCCGGAACCTCCGCAGGTGCGAGCGCAGAATCACGTTGTGTCGCTCACGCTGCACGCAGTGAATGAAAACGGCAGGGATGCGTTTTCTTTCGACGGTGAGAGCGCGCCGCCTGTGATCCGTGCTTTGCCAGGTGACGTCCTCAAAATCACCTACAGCAACGATCTTCCTGCCAGGTCGCAGGAGACTTGCGCCGTGAATCCCTGCATGAATATGACGAACCTGCATTTTCATGGGCTCACCATCTCGCCAAATGCCCCGCAGGATGACGTGCTCGGAATGCTGGCCATGCCCGGTCAGGTTTTGCATTACGCTGTCGAGCTTCCGCGCGACCATCCGCCCGGCTTGTTCTGGTATCACACCCATCCACATGGCGAGAGTTACCGGCAAGGGTTGGATGGGATGTCAGGAGCCATCGTGATCGAGGGAATGGAACGCTATGCTCCCAAGGTGGCGCGACTCCGTGAGCGTGTGATCGTTCTGCGCGGCCGCTCGCTTGAGCATGATCCGAATGCGGACGAACTCAGGCGCCAGGTCCAAATCGCAAGCAAGCGATGTGGAGGAGAAAAAGAGGCGGCCGAAGAAGTCTTTACCGTGAATGGGGCGATTCGCCCGCAAATCGAAATCGCGCCAGAAGAGCGGCAGTTCTGGCGAATTGTGAACGCCTCCCCGGACCGCTACCTGGACCTGAAGCTTGATGGACAGACATTTGAAATCGTGGCGCTTGACGGGATGCCCCTTGCCTATCACGAACCGGACAGCCCGCCGCGCACCACTAATCACCTATTGCTGGCGCCCGCGGGACGGCTCGAAGCTATCGTCACCGGTCCACCGGCTGGTTCGCACAGTTCCCTGCGGACGCTTTGTGTTGATACCGGCCCAGACGGAGATCCCAATCCAGGGATGGTGCTGGCAGATCTGGTGCAGCCCGATTTAGATTCACCGCCGAAGCAGGCGCATGCCGTTGATGACCGTCCGCCACTTTACAAGCCAATCAACGTGGAGCCGTTGAAGAAAGGGGCGCCGGATTTCACCGTCACGTTCACTGAGGACAAGAACGGCTTTTATATCAATGGCCGCAAATTTGAGCCGGACGCGAGTCCGATGACAACCGCTCGCGTGGGTACGTATCAGCATTGGCGGATCGTCAACCAAAGCGGAGAACTGCATCCTTTTCACATACACCAGGTCCACTTCCTGGCCTATGCAGAAAACGGAGTCCCGCTCGAGCATCCCGAGTGGCTGGATACTGTAAATGTTCCGTATCACGGCTATGTAGATGTCATCCTGGATTTCACTGACCATGTGATCAAGGGCATGTCAGTATTTCACTGTCATCTGCTGAATCATGAGGACAAGGGGATGATGGCCAAGATTCTATTCAAATAGATGCTGTGTACCTTGGTGCGCGCCCAGATTTTGGGAGATCAACCCACGTCTCTCTCGTCTTCCGCGTTGATGATGTAGTTCACGGCCCGGAGGAGTTCTTCGGCGCTCACATGTTCCCGGATGAGAACATCGGCAAACTCCGTATGACCGGCGCTGGCAACATACAGAATTATGACCTTTGTGTCTCGCCATTTGCGCTTAATCTCTCTGGCAAGCAGGTTGCGTTCCTTTTCCGGGACACTAAATCCCAGAACAACCAGGTCAAATATCTGTTGTTCCGCGGCCTGAGATGCCTTCGTCAACTCTGTAGCCAACGTTACATCGTGGCCTCCACTGCGCAACACCTTATATTTTTCCTCGATCAGCTCGCGTACGTAACTTACTAATAGTATTTGGGCCATAATTTCCACTCCGGATTGTTTTTTTTCAAAGGACACCGAGCGAGGTGCCATCCACAATTCCGGGTTTCTTCATTCAGGAGCGCCACGGTGGGGCAGCTTTTGCGTCGTCACGGTTTTTGTCAAACCTTTGTTACCCGATCAACTGCATTTATCCAGCCAAAATGGACTTTGGGGCCTCTGAACTTGGAAAGTGACTGAAAGACAAGAGAAAATTGAGTTAAGTGGCATTGCTGCTGGTAAAGAAATGCTATTAATTCTCGATGCGCTTCTCGACACATGTCGAGAAAGCATCGCATTCTCCCTCGGCGGCGAAGCGGCATGTGTAGTTCATTGTCACACTTTCGTTTCTGTGTATCCCGGTTCAAAATATCGGGTCACGAGACTGGTCCGGCCGACTGCCCGGCGGAAATGGTGGGCTGCCACAACTACATCCTTTTTGCGACGTCTGTGGGAATGAAATCATCTTGTTAAGAGTGGTAGCCATTCTAAATTTCGGCTCCTTGTAGTGCGGCACACGGTCGAAATCATCGGGCAGAAGCGCCTCACGATGTAATATTTGGCTTGCAGGAGCACCATCCCTGCATTCCGGAGCTGACGAATGTCCAGGTCCAATCCTCTTCTATGGTCCAAACCACATCTAGTGTGGCGGTATGGAATTGCTGTGCTGTCGGTTGCAGTCGCGCTTTTCCTTTCGCGTTGGCCGGCCTTTCACCTGGAATCTGCTCCGGTGTCACTGCTTCTTTGCGCCGTCATGTTCAGCGCCTGGTTTGATGGAGTCGGGCCGGGACTGCTCGCGACTATCCTCTCGTCTTTCGCTTTCTATTACTACTTTCTGCCTCCTATTTACTCATGGGCGGCAAAGCCCGGGGAGATTCCACGCCTTGCCATTTTCATTGTTTCAGCCGTGTTTGTCGGAACCTTGAGCGTTGCGCAAAGGAGCGCCACAGAATCGCTCAGACGCGCGCGCGATGATCTGAAAGAAACTGTTCTTGAGCTCCAGAAAACGAACGAGGCGCTGCGCAGGAGCGAAGCGTATTTGGCGGAAGCCCAGGCAATAAGCCACACCGGCAGTTTCGGCTGGAGCGTTGCCAGCGGAGAACTCTTCTGGTCCGAGGAAAGCTTTCGAATCTTTGGATATGATCGAGCGCTCAAGCCCACGGTCCAACTTCTCCTCGCACGAGTCCATCCGGAAGACCTTCAACTTGTGCAGGAGGCGCTCGATCGCGCATCCCAACAGGGAGCAAATCTGGATTTCGAAAATCGATTAGTGATGGCAGATGGTTCCATCAAACATGTCCACGTTCTGGGCCATGCCTTGGAGGGCAAATCGGAGTTTGTTGGGGCGGTGATGGACATCACTACGATGAAAAATGCGTTCCAGGAAATCCAGGTCTTGAGAGACCAGTTGTACAAAGAGAACCTGGCGCTGCGCGAAGAGATCGATATCTCAAGGATGTTCGAAGAGATCGTAGGTTCCTCTCCCGCACTGCAGTCAGTCCTTTCTCTGGTGTCCAAGGTTGCGCCGACAGATTCTACAGTTCTGATCACCGGGGAGACCGGCACGGGCAAGGAACTCATTGCTCGCGCAATTCACAAGCGGTCGCAACGGTCTTCGCGCGCCTTTGTGAGCGTGAATTGCGCTGCCATCCCGCGGGACTTGATCGCCTCGGAATTGTTCGGTCACGAAAAGGGCGCTTTCACGGGAGCGACTCAGCGACGCCTTGGCCGGTTCGAATTGGCCGAAGGCGGCACGATCTTTCTGGACGAGATAGGCGAACTCCCGGCAGAGACGCAAATCGCTCTGCTGCGGGTGCTGCAAGAACGCGAATTTGAGCGTGTGGGTGGGAGTGGACCGCTTCGGGCCGACGTGCGCGTAGTCGCCGCCACTAATCGTGACCTGCAGGCGGCTGTCGCCAGCGGCGAATTTCGCAGTGATTTGTTCTACCGGCTGAACGTGTTCCCAATAGAGGTTCCTCCGTTACGCCAGCGCAAGGAAGACATTCCCATCCTGGTTGAGTACTTCATTGATCGCTATGCCAGCAAAGCCGGCAAGAAAATAAGCGGCATAAATCGGAGAAGTCTGGATCTGCTTCAGTCGTACACATGGCCGGGAAATATTCGCGAACTGCAGAACGTGATTGAACGGTCTGTGATTGTGTGTGATTCAGAGAACTTTTCCGTGGACGAGAGCTGGCTCTCCCAGCAGCCACTTCGGAACGATGCGGCGGGGCAGCCTCTTTCGGAAAAACTTGCCGCCCAGGAGAAAGAGATGATTGAGACAGCCCTGGCTGAAAGCAAAGGCAGGGTCTCTGGGCCGTCGGGCGCCGCAGCCAAACTCGGCATTCCGCAATCAACACTGGATTCCAAAATCAAGTCGCTGAAGATCAATAAACAACAATTCAGGAACTGACGGCCGCTGGAACTTCCCCATCCTTCTAACGAGGGGGCCCCCGATCACGAAATTTCGGAAATTTCCGAAGTCTCGTGATTCCCGCTTCTCCTCAATCTGAGCCGTTTCAATAGTTTACCGTTTGGCTACCTCTTTGCATTAGGAATAGGCGGAAACGAAAGACGATGACATTGAGGATTCAGAAATCGGCTGAAGGGGAACAGGTGGTCTTCACTCTCAGTGGTCGAATCCAGGTGGAACAGGTGGAAGAGTTACAGGAACACTTCAAATGCGGATCACCAAACCACAATATTGTTCTGGATCTGAAAGAGGTAAAGCTGATCGACCGGGACGCCGTGCGGTTCCTGGCATACCGCGAGGCGGAGGGTACGAAGCTCAGAAATTGTCCCGCCTATATCCGCGAATGGATTTTGCGGGAAGGAAATAGAAAGTGACCGGCATGAAGCTGGATGGCAAAGGAGGTCCAAATGACGGCACAGAGATCATCGGCGAGAAAGATCACGGTAACGCGCGAAACACTTGCGAAGGCAGCTCACTGCAATGAGACGTGGAGAGAGCTGTATGTTGCGATTCAAACGCATTTGCGGATTGAGATAGAGCCAGGAATTGAGATACAGCCGAATATCCAGACCAAGGGAGACTCACCGTGGCAAGCAGCGTAGTCAGCATAGATAGCGTAAACCCCCAGATCTATTGGGACGACGACATCCGCACGGAACCTGACTTTGAAGGGATCGTGGGGCAGAGTTCAGCCCTGCGGCAAGTGCTGGAAATGGTGGAAATGGTGGCCCCAAGTGATTCTACGGTTCTATTGCTGGGAGAGACTGGCACGGGAAAAGAGCTGATCGCCCGCGCCATTCATGATCGCAGCCGCCGGAAGCAGCAAGCGTTCGTCAAGCTCAACTGCGCTGCCATTCCCAGCGGTCTGCTGGAGAGTGAACTCTTCGGACACGAACGGGGAGCGTTCACAGGGGCGATCGCACAGCGCGTTGGGCGCTTCGAATTGGCGAGCCAGGGCACCGCGTTTCTGGATGAGATCGGGGAAATGCCTCTTGAGCTCCAGCCGAAACTGCTGCGGGTGCTGCAGGAGCGGGAATTTGAACGCCTGGGAAGCGTGCGCACGATTCGCACCAACGCACGGCTGGTTGCCGCCACCAATCGCAACCTGGAAAAAATGATTGCGGATAAAGAGTTTCGCAGCGACCTTTACTATCGGCTTAGCGTTTTTCCGATCCACATTCCTGCGCTCCGCGAGCGTTCGGAAGACATCCCGTTGCTGGCGCGGCACTTTACGGAGAAGTACGCGCGCAAGATGCGCAAACAAATCGAGACCATCCCGGCAGCGGCCATGCGGAGTTTGACGCGCCGGCACTGGCCAGGAAACATCCGCGAGCTGGAGAACGTTATTGAGCGTGGAGTGATCCTGACGCGCGGCAGCGAACTGCAAATATCGATCGACGAAACGGAAACAGCCGGGTCAACTCTCCCTGCGCGGGGGCAATGCGCTGACATCGAGCGCGACGAGATTCTCCGAGTTCTGCGCGATACCAATGGACGTGTCGCCGGACCCGAAGGCGCCGCGGCCCGCATGGCAATCAAACGTACGACACTGATTTCACGCATGAAGAAACTCGGGATAGTAAGCCGGCGAGAAGTAAAGGTTTTGGACTACGAGGCGGTTTGACCGTCACAACTGAAAGGAAAACATTTATGAAAAAACGAACACTGGGAAACAGCGATCTTGAGATTACAGCCATAGGCCTGGGGGCCTGGGCCATCGGCGGAGGCGGGTGGGAGTTTGGCTGGGGGCCGCAGGAAGACAAGGACTCGATTGCCGCCATTCACGAAGGGCTCGACCGCGGCATCAATTGGATCGACACTGCAGCCGTCTATGGTCTCGGACATTCAGAGGAGGTTGTGGCGCGGGCGCTGCAGGGACGCAGCAAGCGTCCTTACGTGTTCACCAAGTGCGCAATGGTGTGGAATGAAAGCGGAGAGATCGGGCGGTCGCTGAAAGCCGCGTCGATCAGGCACGAATGCGAGCAGAGCCTGCGCCGCCTGAAGGTGGACACTATTGACCTGTACCAGATTCACTGGCCCGTTCCTGATGCAGACATCGAGGAGGCGTGGACAGAGCTTGCCCGGTTGGTAGAGGAAGGTAAAGTCCGTTACATAGGAGTTTCCAATTTCGATGCGCAGCAGATGCAGCGAGCGATGCGTATCGCGCCGATCACATCGTTGCAGCCTCCCTACTCTTTGCTCGCCCGCCAGATTGAAGGCGAGATTCTGCCCTTTGCGGCGCGCCATGACATCGGCGTGATTGTCTATTCACCGATGTATTCCGGGCTTTTGAGCGGTAAGATGACTCGTGAACGCATCGCCGGGCTTCCGTTAGATGACTGGCGCAGACGCAATCGCAACTTCCAGGAGCCTCTGCTTTCTCATAACCTGCACCTGGTTGAACTCCTGCGCGACATTGGTCGTCGCCATGGAGTAACAGCGGGAGAAGTTGCCATCGCGTGGACGTTGAACAATCCGGCGGTCACAGGGGCGATTGTTGGCGTGAGGAGCCAGGAACAGGTGTTAGGAATCATTGAGGCCGGGGATTTCCGGCTGAGCGCCCGCGAAGTGGATGAGATAGCGCAGGCCCAAATCGCGGAGGCACAGGAACTATCGCTTTTCTCATGATAAGCGGCTTATCGGGATCCGCCGCGAACTCACAACGAGGTGGAACAACAATGGACAATGAAAACAAGAATGATCAAGTCTCCCGGCGCGGATTTCTGGGGTTTAGTTCGGCTGCGCTGGCCGGAGCCGCAGGAATGCTAGCCGGGAAAACCATTGAAGCACAGCAACCGTCTTCAACAGGAGTCAGGACCGGCAGAACCAGGAGGATGAGCGATCCGGGACCGACAAACAAAGCGCTTGATGCGTCCAACCCTGATTCAAACCTGCCAGTACTTACGGACGCCGGCGGCGTCCCGACCTTCAAATACCCATTCTCATTCTCTAACAAGCGGGTTTACGAGGGCGGATGGTCACGCGAAGTCACGGTTCGGGAACTCCCGATCTCAAAGGAAATTGCCGGGGTGAACATGAGATTGACCGCTGGAGGTATCCGTGAGCTCCATTGGCATACCGCCGCTGAGTGGGCCATCATGCTCTACGGAAGCGCAAGAATCACGGCCATCGACGCAGACGGACGAAGCTTTGTACGCGACACGAAGGAAGGCGACCTCTGGTACTTTCCAACGGGCATACCTCACTCGATCCAGGGACTTGGGCCTGATGGCGCCGAGTTCCTTCTGGTGTTCGACGATGGCAACTTCTCAGAATACGCGACTGTGCTTCTGTCAGACCTGATGGCGCACACTCCCCGGGACGTGATGTCAAAGAATTTTGACATCGATCAGCGGTCTCTTGCGGGAATTCGTAACGAAGAACTTTTCATATTTCAGGCTCCAGTGCCGGGGCCACTCGCGGCAGACCAAAAAGCTGCGGCGGGAACACTCGGCCCCTCTCCGTATGACTTCTCTTTCCAAACAGGAAGACAGAAGCCTACGAAACAGACGAAGGGTGGCGAGGTGCTGATCGTCGATTCCAGCACTTTCAAAGTGTCTACGACCATCGCGGCAGCGATTGTGACGATCCATCCCGGCGGAATGCGCGAGCTGCACTGGCATCAGAATGCCGATGAATGGCAGTACTACATCAGCGGCAAGGGCAGGATGACGGTGCTTGCCACCGGCTCCCGCGCACGTACCATGGACTTCGAAGCGGGTGATGTGGGCTACGTGCAGCAAACATTGCCCCACTACATCGAGAACACGGGAGAGACGGATCTGCGGTTCCTTGAAATGTTCAAGGCAAGCCGTTATGAAGATCTTTCGCTTTCCGAATGGCTGGCACACACGCCACCCGAACTCGTGATTGCTCACCTCAACATTGACAAGGCGACGTATGACGCAATCCCAAAGGACAAACTGGTGATCATGCCGCGATAATGGGATCACCGATAACGGTACTCTCACTCTTCTCATGATGGGCGCCTTATGGGTCCGCGGCGAGTCCGCCGGATTGACAGGCGATTCCGCTCCAAGCGTGAGCCGCTGCTCACGCGACGACGAATGCCATTGTTTTCTTGGAGTGACCGAATCTGGAATCTGACGTGCTCTATCCATATCTACATTGGAGGCAATCATGATGATTCCGGAACTCCTGTTAACTCCGAGAATTCTGCTAGTCGACGATGAGCCTCAGGGATTATGGCTGCGGGCGCAGGTAATGACGTCGTGTGGATTCACGGTGGTGACCGCAGACGGCCCGACCGCGGCCATGTCCCTGATGGCGGAAGACGGGACCGGCAAAATCAACCTCGCCATTCTCGATTACGATATGCCGGTCATGAACGGCTGCGTCCTTGCGGACCAACTCAGATCCATGCGCCCGACGCTAAAAATCATCCTGTACTCGGGCGCAGTCGATATCCCGCAGAAGGAAATGACCAGTGTTGATGCTTTTGTGGCCAAGGACGAGGGTCCAGCCCGTCTCCTGGACCAGATTGTTCAAATCACCCGAGTGAATGAAGCCGGCATTGTGCGTGCCGCCGCCTCTGCCTCAATTCCACGAATGCCCATCGAACAGAAGCTATGGTGACCGCTCAACTGTCGAAATGTTCGACTACTGTCAACGGCAGTGTCGAAATCGTAACAGTGACAGCGGTTCCAGCGAGCGACAGCTAATCCGTGCGTAAGGCTGCACGTCTGAAACGACAAGATTTGTTCTTTTAATCAGTTGCGTCTCGGGTAGCCAGGCAGCCAAGTTTGGCAGGCTAGTTGCTTACTATTTGAGCGAAAGGAAACAATTTATGAATACCACTTTAATTCGCACTCTGGCTATCGCTATTCTCGCAACTTCAATCTCGGCTTTTGCCAAGACTGGTGACACAAAGGGCAACGATGCAGCCGCGCAGTGCAATGTCACGAACCAGGACAATTCCAAGCAGAAGGCGAACGACTCCGGAAATCAAAACAAATCAACTAACTCCCAAGGTGAAGACCAGGAAGAACAGGAGCAGATTCATTTATTGATGGGCATTTACGGATAATGCCCGCATCTTGACAGATCATCATTCAGCCGGGCGAATGGATTAGACAGTCTTGCCTACCATTGCCCGGCGAGTTTTGTTCACCTGACATCTTACAGTGGGGAAATCCTTCTAACGCTCAGCCGACAGATATCACTGCAAGTAAAAACATAGAGACCAATAGTGCAAGCAAAACGATAAAGATGAGAGCCAGCCCTGTCATCAGTTTGGGTCTGAGTCTGTGATCCGAATTCATTGCGACTTGTTTTAGCGTAGTCATTCTTTCGTTCCTCCATTCACTCCCGTTCGAACCGCGTTCGAGGATCGTTTCACAATCCATCTAGGCGGGGGCGAAGCGCGAACGCGCGGGCCAGTGTATGACTCGCCCTGCGCGTACGCGCCTCGGGTTGATGGCGCGGGTTGTGGGGTATGAGAATATGCCCGCGTCAGTTCTTCTTTAAGTGCAATTGATCTGCCAAAGTGATGGTGAGAATTGACCGCCCGTCGCATGTCATCCTGGCCGCTGGCTTACGCGGGCCGGCTGGCTCTGGGCGAGATCAAGACTAAAGACGATCCTGCTCGGGCGAAGCAGAATCTTCTGGAACTTGGACGGGAAGCTCATACCCGTGGCCTTGAACTTGTCGCTCGCAAAGCCGCAGCAATCGTGCAAAACCAAGAGGTAAGTGTGTCCCATCTGCCTGGCACGCCCTCGGCCATCTAAATGCACATTAGAGATTTTAATCTTCTTTCAATCGGGCTCTAATCGGACAGGCATAAACCTTAGGTACTAATTGGCAGACCTCTGCCAGTTTTGCGCCGACGCCCGTCTTCCGGCTTTTTGCGGGCACTTAGGCGCGGCTGAGGTCTCAACTGCCTGCTGGCGGAGAAGTATCCGGCATAGCGGCTGTTGACTTTAATGGCACGGATGACGGCCTGACCTATTGCAGGAAAAATGATCCTGAAGCTAAAGCATCAGGACAGGAAGGCACAAAAATGAGATCCTCCACACGGACAACAGCTGCCGCGGCTGTATGCGCGCAGATCGCGTCGCCCAGGACTTGGTTCTGCTTTGTACTTGTTCTTGCCTTTGCCACATTGACGGCAAGCGCCCAAACAGACATTACCGCTACAACCACGACTACTACCGTACAGTACTTAGGAAATCCGAACCCGCAGAACACCCTGAGCGCCGTCACCGCTCCTCTGGGCGGGATCCTCATTAAGGGAACGGGTATCAGCCCTATCACTGGCCAGCCCTTCCGCCATTTGTGGGTGGATGATGCCACGTTCGGCATCTGCCGCATTGATCCGGACATTGATTCGCCTGGGCCATACGCGATTACCACCAGCACGTGCCCTTTCAAGATCAATGGCGCATCGATTACCGGCGGACCAATGTCATACGATCCCAACCGGCACTTTCTGTATTTCGCAGACGAGCAAAGAGCCTCGCAGGGCGTCATGCGGATTGGCTTCCTGCCCGACGGCGACGGTGGGCATGGATTACTTGATTTCAATAGCCTGTTCATCATGGGCGGCGACACCACGGGAGCCCGCTTTGGAGGCGGGACTACAGGCTGTCCCTTCCCGGGCGGTACCGCACTGCCGCATGCGACCGTCCTCGACCCTTTCGGTAATCTGTGGGTTGGATTCAAGAAGGATGGTTCGATTGTACGGTTCAACAGCCCGGGCACCGCTGATGTGACCGGTTTCGGGACTTGCGCGCAGTTCATTCAGCCAGTCGCGACCGTCACCAAAATCACCAACGGCCTGGCGTTTATCGGACACGACCTGTGGGGTGCTGATGGTACATCCCCGTTCTTCATTAAGAACGCTGACACTATTTGCGCTGTGCCTCCGCATGCAGCTTGCACCGCCCCTGCCGATATAATTACCGTGCTGCCACAGGTAGCCGGCGCTACTTCAACCATGAGCGATCAGTACTATCCGGCGACCAACGGGAACAACGTATATTTCACGCTGGCGGTCGCGGGTACTCCACAGAATACTGTCTGGCTAGGAAATGCCTCCGCTGCTACTGCCGCGATGACGGGTACGACGCTCGACACAGCCTTTTTCGGGGTGTTCACTCCAGCCGCTGGTCCGGCTTTTACAATTGCGAATCTCAACGGTCTGGCCGTGGACCAAACCGACCCGGCGAATATCGTGCTGTATAGCAGCGATGACTATAGCGGCGCCGGCGTCCTGGCAAAAGGCATGTGGTTCCAGACCTGCCAAGGAACTTATCCTGCAGGCAGCCCACAGCCCGGACCCGCTCCGATACCGTACACACTGAACTGCCCAACGCCGGCAGCTACTGCGGTTCCGGGCGTTCCCCTCAACGTGGTTGCGGTAGCAGGTGAATCTAAAGTCACCTTGAGCTGGAGCCCGGCGCAGGTCAATCAGCCGGTCACCAGTTATACCGTGCATAACAGCTTCTCTACCGGAGCAGTCATTCCGGACTTTGTAGTCAGCCCGGTTGCCGGTTCGGCTTTCCCGCCCACCTCAACGGTAATTCCCGCGGTTGACGGCACTCAGTATGGTTTTGAAGTTCTGGCGAGCAACGCAGTGGGATCCAGCGCGTTTTCGGCAGAGAGCAATCGCGTAACGCCTCCTGGCACGCAGGTGCCTAATGCACCCACGGCCTGTCCGGCTCCGCCTTGCGCGAGCGCGGGCGATACACAGGCATTCGTGACCTGGACGGTTTCAACTCCGAACGGCACACCGATTACCAGCTATACCGTAACGGCGTATATCAACCTTGTTGCACAGCCGATTACCGTCACGGTTCCGGCGCCGGCCAGTGGAAACACCGGCACCGCAATCATCGGCGGCCTGACCAACGGAACTACCTACACCTTCACCGTCCACGCGACCAACGTGGCTGGGAACAGCCTTGAGGGGCCCTTTACGAATGCGGTTACACCCTCAGCGGCAAATCTCCCGACATTGTCGATTGCGATGACGGGTCCAACCTCTGTCACGTCGACACCGGTGCAGATCACCTTTGGACTTACGGTGAAGAACACGTCCAACTTCCCGGCGACCAACGTTTCCGTTACGCATACGCTCACCACAGTGGCGGCGACGATCGCGGCCGGCGGCGCTGTGCGCGATGCAAGCGGAAACGTGACCATCACGACCACCAGCGCTCATTTCCTGAGCATTGGCCAGTCTGTGACAGTCGCAGGAGTGGCGGATGCTTCATTCAACGGAACGTTCACCATCAGCAACGTCACAAGCCCGACTACCTTCAACTACAGCCAGGCAGGCCAGCTCGCGAGCAACAGCGGATCCGGCTCTGCCACTGGATTGCCAACCGCGAACATCATGCTGGCGCAACCTGGCCAGGGAAGCTGCACGGCGGGCGGAGCTGGCGTGATCAGCGTGAGCTGCTCGCTCGGCAATCTCGATCCGGGCGCGTCGACCACGATCAACGTGATTGTGCAGATGCAAAGCCAGGCGATTATCAACTCGGCTACCGCGAGCGGCAATGATCTGGCTGGAACCGTTCTGGCGAACGTTACCACCAGCAAGACCACCAGCCCGCCGGCGCCACCGTCGCAAACGACCTCGGCTGCCGTTGGAATCACCGGACTTGCGCAAAACCCCAATCCGAACGTCGGACAGGCTGGAAACATAACCTGGACCATCAGCGACACAACCACTACAGCGGCGCAGAACGTGGTTGTCACTCTGTTCGTCCCGAATGGATTGACCATCAACGCTCCCAATCCGCCCAGCGTGACCGTGAATAATGGTGGCGCGGGGAGTTGCGGGGCCGGAGTAGCGGCGACCTTGAACGGCGTCTCAGGGACGCAGTTTACTTGCACCACGCCGACGCTTGGTGGTTCAAACAAGAACGGCGCCAAACCGCCATCGACAATGATCATCACTCAAAACGTGACACCGGCAGCGGGCACGTCCAAAGCGGTGTTCAGAGTCATCGGCAACGTCAGTTTCGGACCGGGAGGCACTGATACGCTGCCCAGTTCGGCCACAGTGACCATCACAGTCAGATAAATGGTATTCCGGCCGGGGTGCAACCACACCCCGGCAGCCGGATCGCCAAATACTGTGCTCTAGAACTAACAAATGTTGTTTCCGTGATTCGGCGGGCCTAGCGACTGCGAACCCGCCATTTTTTTCGCCTGTATGAATACAAGTGCTTAAAAATCTTAATTTTGTTCCGAATATATTTTTCGCCTCGGGATCAACTCTCTTTGGTTGGAGCTTCGCGCTACAGGTGTGGGAGATGAAGATGTCGAACGATTCTTCCATCCGAAGCCGATGAAAGGCCATGCCGGTTTTTAGGACGACGATTCGATGGCCGGCAACACACGCACGTAAACATGCGGCGTGATTGCACAACGTCATCCCGCAGCACTTCCGGATGTAGTTCAAGACTGCGGCAGTTCGAAACAAGCGGATGATGCCCTCTTCAATTTCCCCTTGAAAGGTCTCTGGGCCCAAGCCCATGGGACAAGGAAGGCGCCACTTGAACTCCACATTTACCACCTCTGCTCCACTTGGCATGGACGTCGTGCGCAGCAAAGCAGCGTACATTTTGTCCTGCATGATCGTTTTACTCGGGTTCGCAGCCAGCATTGCGAGCGCCCAAACAACCGTAAGCCCAACCACCAATACCGCCCAGTTTGCCGGAACCCCGAACGCACAAAGTCCTATTGCCGGTCCCACAGGCGGAGTGGTTCTGTACGGCACTGCTATCAGCCCGGTGACGAACCAGCCAGTCAGACATTTGTGGGTAGCGGACGGCACTGCCGGCATCTGCCGCATGGATCCCGATCTGGACAGCCCGGGCCCTTACGCGATCAACAGCAATATGTGCCCTTTCAGCCTTACTAAAGTGACTGGCGGCGCCATGGCCTTCGATGCCACCCAGAACTTTTTGTATTTTGTAGACAGCAAGTCGTCAACAAGAGGCGTGTTCAGGATCAGCTATCTTCCCGGCGGAGATGGCGGCAACGGCTCCCTTGATTTGAACAGCACGTTTTCGATGGGCGGCAATACCAGTACGGATAAATTTCCGGGCGGCCAGACAGGTTGTGCAATTCCTACAAATCCAAGTTTGCCCAACTCGGCCGCCCTGGATCCCCAAGGCAACCTGTGGACGGGATTCGGTAGAAATGGTGTCATCATCCGCTTTAACAATCCTAGCGCAGCCACTGCTACCGGATTCGGCACGTGCGCACAGTTCATCCAGGTGGTAGCCGCCACTCCTGACGGGCATCTCACTACGGGTCTGGCCTGGATCGGGCATGATTTGTGGGGCGCCGATAGCAAGTCTCCTTTCTTCATCCGTAATGCGGACACCGCGTGCCTGGTTTCCCCAAATCCCGTTTGCACCAACAAAAGCGATACGAGTGTTTTGACCTCCGTCGGCGCAACCACCGTGCTGAGGGGAGATCAGGTCTATCCCGCAACAAACGGCAACAACCTTTATATTGGCCAATCGGTCACGAACAACCTGATTTGGGTAGGCAATGTGGCGGCCGGCGCTGCAGGGCAGACGCTAAGCTTGAACTACATCAATCCAGCCCAGCTCCCCGCCACCGCACCGTTAAAGAACGTCGGCGCGCTCGTACTGGACAGCACTGATCCGGCCAATCTGGTGATCTACGCTGGCGATGATCCCAGCGGTCTTGGCACCGCCGGCGCTGGCCGATGGTTTCAGACAATGCAGACCGCTGCGTCACCTGCTGTACCCGGCGCTCCGCTGGATGTAGTTGCGACTGAAAATGGCATACAAGCCACTGTGAGTTGGAGTCCGGCGCAAGTTGCCCAACCGGTCACCAGCTATACGGTGCAGAACAACTTCGCGTCCAACGGTCTGCCATTGCCGGATATCAGCGTGGTACCGAATGGAGGCGGCTTATATCCGCCCACTTCAGTCGCTATCCCGGGGCTGGCCGCGGGCGTGGTTTATCAGTTCCAGGTCTTTGCCAGTAACGCTCAGGGACCAAGCGCTCTTTCAGCGCCGAGCAACAGCATCCCCCTTGATGTCACGGTGCCCGGGACCCCGTCCGCTGCGAAAGCAACGGCAGGAGACACGCAGGCTTCCGTGAGCTGGACGCTGCCGCAGAGCGTTAACGGCATCACCAGTTACACGGTAACGGCACGGATCAACGGGGCTGCCACCGCAATCACGGCAACAGTTCCGGCGCCTGCGCCAGGATCGAGTTCAGGCAGCGCAATCGTATCCGGCTTGACCAACGGCACTGCGTACACTTTCACCGTACACGCAACCAATGCCGCCGGTAACGGATTCGAGTCAGCGCCGTCGCTGCCCATTACTCCTCTGATCACCAACGTGCCCAACACGACGATCATCGTGCTCGGCCCAGCCGGTGTTGCCACTACTCCGACTCAGGTGACCTACACCGTTGTAGTGACGAACGCCTCGCTGTTCCCTATCCAGAATGTTGCTATCAACAACATCCTGACCACGATTGACGGCGCATCCATTTTGTCTATCGCGCCGGATCAGGGAACGTGTACCGCGGTGGGACCCGGCGTTACGCAAAGCATCTGCAGCGCCGCCAGCATGGCGCCAGGGCAGGTGATCAACATCAATGTCGTCGCCCAGATGAATGCCGCTACGATCACTCTCTCATCTAAAGTCACGGCGTTCGATGCGAATGGCGTCTCAACCACGTTCAGCCAGGCATTCAGGACCACGCAACCTTCGCAGCCGCCGCCACCGCCGCCGCCGGGAACCAGAATCCCGGTATCGGTGCAGGCCAGTGCCATACCTACTGATCTGAAAGCAGGCGGGGCAGGCACCATTCTCTGGAACATCACCAACAACACTCCAAACGCGGCCAATAACGTTGTGTTCACGATTACAATTGATCCATTGCTCTCGATCAACAATGTGGTTGTGACTCCGGGCGGCGGGACGAATCCAGCTTCCTGCGCCGCTCCGGCTCCAGGATTGGGCGGTAACAAAATTGTTTGCACAATCGCCAGCCTGGGTGGGCCAACCGTCAACAACGTAACTCCGGTGCAAAGCATGAAGATCACAGTCTTCTACTCGGCGCCAAACCAGATTGGCTTGCAGTTCACACCCAGCGGTACCGTGGCGTTTGACGGCATCAATGCCTCCAACCCAACCGCAGGCGTGGTGATTCGAGTCAGATAGCTCCACGCGTAACCGGGCTGCCGGGGCATATGCCTTGGCAGCTCTTTATTAATGACGAGATAAGAAGCTGCGGGATCCGAAAGCCCAGGGGCAGCTTCAACACCAATCAATCATTTCGGCGGGGGGGACGCTGGCGAAGGCGGATTGCCGGGATTTGTTGCCGGTACAGAACCGTTGGACGGCGGTGAAGCCCCTGCATTACCGCTACTAGCCGCAGGAGTGTTCGCGGGGCCCGGTAGTATGGTCACGTGAGGGGCAGGCCGGAAGGCAGGCGGGACAGGGCCTGCCACATGCGGCTTGAAAAACTGCTCGTTGAGTTCAGAATGCACGCGGCTGTTGGCTGACTTTACCGCAGCTTCCATATTCTTCTGGTACATCTCACGAGTGATCTCCGTCTTTATCAATTCCAGGGGTATAGGTTCACGACTGCGTACCTTATAGAAGCTGAATCCGGACAAGTCCGTTTCCACCCTGGTGACTTCAGCCGGCTTGAGGGCGAAGATATCTTTCTCCACCGCCGGCGGGAAGTTGCCTTTACGCTTGCCGCCCAGATCGGTTGCGGGCGGAGAGGCCAGGCCGAGCGACTTATAGGCTTCAGCCTGGAGCGCATTCATGTCTTCACCCTTGGCTGCTCTTTCGCGGATCTCGGCGATCTTCTGGCGGGCTTTCTTTTCAAACGCCACGCGGTCCTGCGGCCGCTTGGGATCGGCCAGGGGAATGAAGACGCGGTCGATCTTCAACTGCTCATACTTGCCGATGTTCTCCTTATAGTAGGCCTCAATCATTTCAGGCGGCGGGGCACTGAATTTTTCATCCAGGGAATGCCGGTACATTTCCGCCATGGTGCGCGCGCGCGCGATCTTCATCATTTCCTCGAAGCGCGGCTCGCGGTCGAGCCCGGCTTTTTGCCCCGCATCGGCCAGTGTCATCAATTGCACGTAACTTTCCGCGATGCCGCGGAGCGCGGCGGACGAATAATTTTGATTGGTGACATTCATCACCACAAGCATGGTCTCGAACTGCCGTCTGGTAAGCGTGGTCGTACAGGAATCGGAATTCTCCGGAATTCCACCCTTCCCCGGGGGGCATATGCCATGGACCGAGACCACAATCGCATCTGGCGGCACGTCATCTGCAGAGACAGCGGACTGTTGCGGCACGGCCGGCGGCGTTTGCCCGGACGGTCCCGGATACTGCGAGTACGCCAGCAGAGACGCAAAGGCTAGAATGCAAGTCGTAAGGACACCACGAATCATCTCAAAAGACCTTCCTGAACATGTGATTAAAAGAGAAATCTGGCGGGGGAATGGGGTCATGCTACCACAATTTTGTTAGCCATCGGTAGAACGTTTCCCCAGCCGGGTTGTGGTGCAATTTCGACTGGCGGAAAGAGCACCTCCGTTTCGTCTACGAAGAAAGGCCAATAATGTGGTACAAACATTCCAAGACCCGAGAGGCGATCAAAATCCAATGAAATCCTTATTCCTATTATTTCTGCTCCCATCATTATTGTTGTGCCAACCGGCATCAGCGCAACAGAACGTTCGCACTATCTTTCTGGTCCGTCATGCCGAAAAAGCATCTGCTGCTCCGGATGCCTCGTTAAGCCCTGCGGGGGAGAAGCGGGCAGACTGCCTGGCAAAAATGCTCAAAGATGCAAACATCAAACAGATTTATGTGACGGATGCAAAGCGCACGCAGCAAACCGCCGCACCGCTGGCGAAAGCGCTGAAACTTGCGCCGACAATCCGTCCCGCAAAAGATCCCAACACCCTGATCCGCGACCTCTTCTATGGCACAGGCGGCGACATTCTTGTGGTTGGGCATAGTGACACATTGCCCTTCATACTGGCGCGGCTGAAGGCGGGAACGGTACCGGCAATCGCGGACAGCGAATACGACCGGCTGTTTGTGGTGACCATCGCAGAAGGCGCCGCTTCGCCCGTAACCACATTACGTTATTGCGAGTGCGGAGCTCCTGCGCCAACCGTCCAACCTGCAACAAAGAAAGCGCCGCCCAAAAAACGCTGATTTGAGTCGGCTTGTGGAGCGTTCGGATTCCACACTGACCTCCCGCAGTGAAGAGCAGTTTAGACCGCTGCTCAGGCACTACCCTGCCTTTCTGAGTCTGCCGGTAGCAATGTAATTTTTCCCTCGATCCCAGTGTGCGACCGGCCATTATTCCCTCCAAACTTTAGTACAAGACCATTCCGAGAATTAGAACAAGCTCGAAAATGGGCCTTTTGGAGTGTCTCCGGACACTCTGCGGAATAGTCATCGCGGCGGACATAGCTGAGGAACCATTTTATTTGCAATGATTTGTAGACATTCGGCCTGCGGCCGGCAGGACATTAAAAGGTTTAACACTCCACTAATGAACGTCTAATCTCGCCCAGCAACAATCAGCCTTTGCCGCCCGACTACGCATATTGCTGTCGACACGAATAACAGCTACCGGACAGGGCGAGGTTTT
>Ga0209647_1000678_pt1 | contig 31048 bp, 27 predicted proteins | sample GraSoi_2013_60cm_FD_185827 | JGI IMG/M metagenome (GOLD analysis project Ga0209647, IMG submission 185827) | Grasslands soil microbial communities from the Angelo Coastal Reserve, California, USA - Sample 9_17_2013_60cm (SPAdes) (version 2) | ecosystem: Environmental > Terrestrial > Soil >... | reverse complement strand
TAGCGCCGAGGACCGCACGGTGTCGTCGCTCTTGGCGCGGAACATGGTGTAGGACAACGTGATGGTGTCGATATCCCGCGTATTGGCATCGTCGACGATCTCGGGATCGACGAAGAACGACACGCTGAGGTCGGCGCTCTGGCCGGCATCGAGATGCTGCTTGGTGAAGCAGAAGCATTGCAGCTTATCGAAATAGATGCCGGCCTTGAGCGGCGTCACGTTGAAGGTCGCGGTCCCCGTCACCGGCTGGCTGCCGCGGTTGACGGCGCGATAGGCGATCACCTTCTCCTCGCCCGGATGCACCTGCACCGAGGCCTGGAGCGGCTGGAACTCCCAGGGCAGATCGGGCGCCGTCTCCGCATCGAAGCGCACGGTGATGAGCCGGTCGGCGACTTCCTTCGCCGGCGCGGCGCTGGCGCGCTGCGTCGTGCCGCCATAGCCGGTCACCTGGCAGAAGAGGCGGTAGAGCGGCACCGAGGCCGCGACCAGGCCGAACATGCAGCCGAGCATGGCGCAGAGCGCCAGCACCGTGATGCGTTTCCCGTGCCGCGTCGCCATCAGAACGCCCCCATCTTGACGAGGGCCATGAGATAGAACAGCAGCGCGAGGCCGGCGAGAACGGCGAGCAGCGCCCGGTTCTTCGCGCGTTGTTGCCGCTGTCTCTCGTCGGGCATCGCCATCATCGCTCAGCTCGCGACCCCGGCGACGGCCGGCGCCCGGTCGAGCAGCAGCAGCGCGAAGAGCAGGAAAAGGTAGAGGATCGAGAAGGCGAACATCTGCTTGGCGCTGCGGTCGCCCGCGTCACGCCATACACGCACTGCCGCCCAGGTGAAGAGCGCGCTCAAGCCCAGCGCGGCGGTGCCATAGAGCCAGCCCGCGATCCCCATCAGCGCCGGCGCCACTGCGATCGGCCACAGCATGAGGGTGTAGGCCAGCATCTGCTTCTTGGTCTCGCGCGCGCCCGCGACCACCGGCAGCATCGGCACGCCGGCCTTGGCGTAGTCGCCGGCGCGGTAGAGCGACAGCGCCCAGAAATGCGGCGGCGTCCAGAAGAAGATGAGCGCGAAGAGCACCAGCGCGGGGATGCCGACATCGCCCGTCACGGCGGCCCAACCGACCACCGGCGGCAAGGCGCCGGCGGCGCCGCCGATGACGATGTTCTGCGGCGTGCGGCGCTTGAGCCAGATGGTGTAGACGAAGACGTAGAAGGCGATGGTGAGCGCCAGGAGCGCCGCCGCCGACCAGTTGACGCCGACCCCCATCACCAGCACCGCGGCCGCCGCCAGCACGCAGCCGAAGCCGAGCGCGTCGCCGGGCGCCATGCGGCCCGCGGGCAGCGGCCGCTCGCGCGTGCGCCGCATCACCGCGTCGATGTCGCGGTCGTACCACATGTTGATGGCGCCGGCTGCGCCCGCGCCCACGGCGATGCACAGCATGGCCACCGCCGCCAGCACGGGATGGAGATGGCCGGGCGCGAGATAGAGGCCGACAAAGCCGGTGAACACGACCAGCGACATGACCCGCGGCTTCAGCAGCGCCACGTAATCACCGACGCCGGGCGCGGCGGCGGCGCTGCGGGCGAGGGGCGATGTCGAGAGATCGGTCACGCGCTTAGACCCTCCGTCCGCTCAGTGGCCCGCGGTCGGCGCAATGTGCGGGAGCTCCTCGTATGTGTGGAACGGCGGCGGCGACGGCAGGGTCCATTCGAGCGTCGTGGCGCCCGGCCCCCAGGGGTTGGCGGCCGCCTTCTGCCCGCGCAGCAGCGTATCGAACACGATGTAGATGAAGAGCAGCGTCGACGCATAGGAGATATAGGCGCCGATCGAGGCCACCATGTTCCAACCGGCAAAGGCGTCGGGATAGTCGCTGATGCGGCGGGGCATGCCGGCCAGACCGAGGAAGTGCATCGGGAAGAAGGTCAGGTTGACGCCGATGAAGGTGGTCCAGAAATGGATCTTGCCCAGGGTCTCGTTGTACTGGTGCCCGCTCATCTTGCCGATCCAGTAGTAGAAGCCGGCGAACAGCGAGAACACGGCGCCCAGCGACAGCACGTAGTGGAAATGGGCGACCACGTAATAGGTGTTGTGGAGGGCGACGTCGACGCCGGCATTGGCGAGAACGACGCCGGTCACGCCGCCGACGGTGAAGAGGAAGATGAAGCCCACCGCCCACAGCATCGGCGTCTTGAAGTCGATCGAGCCCTCCCACATGGTGGCGATCCAGGAGAAGATCTTGATGCCGGTCGGCACGGCGATGACCATGGTCGCGGCGGTGAAATAGGCGCGCGTGTTGGCGCTGATGCCGGTGGTGAACATGTGGTGCGCCCACACCACGAAGCCGATCACGCCGATCGACACCATGGCGTAGACCATGCCGAGATAGCCGAAGATCGGCTTCTTCGAGAAGGTCGAGACGATCTGGCTGATCATGCCGAACCCCGGCAGGATCATGATGTAGACCTCGGGATGGCCGAAGAACCAGAAGAGGTGAAGGAACAGGATCGGGTCGCCGCCGCCGGCGGGATCGAAGAAGGTGGTGCCGAAATTGCGGTCGGTGAGCAGCATGGTGATGGCGCCGCCCAGGACCGGGAGCGACAACAGCAGCAGGAAGGCGGTCACCAGGATCGACCACACGAAGAGCGGCATCTTGTGCAGGGTCATGCCCGGCGCGCGCATGTTGAAGATCGTGGTGATGAAATTGATCGCGCCGAGGATCGACGAGGCGCCGGCGAGATGCAGCGCGAAGATCGCCATGTCGACCGAGGGGCCGGGGTGACACGTGCCGCAGGCGCTCGACAGCGGCGGATAGACGGTCCAGCCGACGCCGGCGCCCTCGCCGACGAAGGCCGAGCCGAACAGCAGGCAGAAGGACGGCACCAGCAGCCAGAAGCTGATGTTGTTGAGGCGCGGGAAGGCCATGTCGGGCGCGCCGATCATGATCGGCACGAACCAGTTGCCGAAGCCGCCGATCATCGCCGGCATGACCACGAAGAACACCATGATCAGCCCGTGCGCGGTGATGATCACGTTGTAGAGTTGGTGGTTGCCGTGCAGCAGATGATCGCCGGGCGTCATCAGCTCGATGCGCATCAGCACCGACATGAGACCGCCGATGATGCCGGCGCAGATGGCGAAGGCGAGGTAGAGGGTGCCTATGTCCTTGTGGTTGGTCGAGAGCAGCCAGCGCGCGAAGAAGCCGGGCCGGTGGTCGTCATGCTCGTGCGCATGAGCGGTCGATCCATACGCCATGGGTCTCTTTCCTCGATGCCTATTGTGCCGACCGGGCCGCCGCCAGGACGGTTGCTTCGCCGTCCTTGCGCTCGGCCGTCGTCGTGAACTGTCCGCAGCCTTCCTTGGGGGGCTTCTTCTGGCAGGCCATCCACTTGCCGAAATCTTCCTTGGCCACCGCCTTGATCTCGATCGGCATGAACGGGTGGTTGAGGCCGCAAATCTGATTGCACTGGCCATAATAGGTGCCGGCCTTGTCGATGCGCATCCAGCTCTCGTTGGTGCGGCCGACAACCGCGTATTCCTGGACACCGGCGGCGGGCACGAACCAGCTGTGGATCACGTCGGTCCCGCTGATCAGGACACGCACCGTCGCGCCCACCGGCAGCACCACAGGATTGTCGACCTCGAGCAGCCGCGGCAGGCCCCGCTTCACCTGGTCTTCCTCGGGGATCATGGTGCTGTCGAAGCTCACATCGGCTTGATCGGGATATTCGTAGGTCCAGTACCATTGGTGGCCGATCACCTTCAGCGTCATGTCGGCGTGCTGCGTGCGGTCGACGTAATAGAGCAGCTTGATCGAGGGAATGAAGATCACCAGCAGGATCAGGATCGGCACGGTCGTCCAGATCACCTCGATCAGCGTGTTGTGCGAGGTCTGCGACGGCGTCGGGTGGCGGCGCACGTTGAAGCGCAGGATGGCGTAGAGCAGCAGGGCCAGCACGAAGATGGTGATGACGGTGATGATCGGCAGCAGGATCTTGTCATGCAGGAAATCGATCTGATCGCGCACCGGCGTCACGCCGGGCTGCATGCCGATCTGCCAGTCCTCCGCCTGCTCCGCCAGCGCGGCCGGCGCCAGCATCACGGCAACGACCAGCGCGCCCAGCGCCGGCCAAAGCCTCGCCGCCCAGCCCGTTGCCCGGAATCCGCCGACCCATCGCATGCCCATTGAGCCCCTCGTCTCGAAATGGCGGCAGGTGGCGGGACGGAGAGCCCCGCCTTCGGCACCTTGCGCCACGGGCGCTCCCGCCCGATCGAAATCCCGTAACAGCGGCGGCCAAAGCGGCGCGACCCTACAACAAAGCGCGCCGCGCCCACAACTCCGCCAATATCCGCTGCGTGCCCGGCAGCTACAGGAACGCTGCCGCGCCGCAACGGCGTGGTAATAGCGCCGGAGGCGGCCGCGCGCCAACCGCAACGTTGCGACTTTATGCCGCATAAACTACGCGCATGCGGCCAAGCGCCGGCCATGCCCGGAATCGAGCGCCGGACGCTTCCGTGCGGCGTGCTACACCCCATATTCTCTTCTGCCGAATCCGCGCGGCCGGCGCGCCCCTTGTTGTTTCCTTGGTGCGGGCCGGGTCTCCCGTGGCAATAGCAATCGACAGAACGCCGGCCCAAGCTGGCCGCAAGGAGAGTATCCGATGACCGACCTCGCACGCACCGATGCGCTGTTCTTCGCCCAGACCGGGATGGACCGCGGCGGCGTCGAGAAGATCGTCGAGCAGACCCTTGACGGCATGGATGACGGCGAGCTGTTCCTCGAATACAGCCAGTCGGAAAGCCTCGCCTTCGATGACGGCCGCATCAAGGCGGCGTCCTTCGACACGGCACAGGGCTTCGGCCTGCGCGCGCTCTCGGGCGAGGCTGCCGGCTATGCGCATGCTTCCGAGCTCTCGGAAGCGGCGATCCGCCGCGCCGCCGATAGCGTGCGAGCGGTCAAGGCGGGGCACAGCGGCAGCTTCACGGCTCCGCCGATCGGCACCAACCAGACGCTCTATACCGACGCCAATCCGCTGTCGCTGATCGAATTCGGCGCCAAGGCGAAGCTCTTGGCCGAGATCGACGCCTATGCCCGGGCCAAGGACCCGCGCGTGCGCCAGGTCACGGCGTCGCTCTCGGGCTCGTGGCAGGCGGTGCAAATCATGCGCCCGGACGGCACCCGCGTCGGCGACATCCGCCCACTGGTGCGCCTCAATATCAGCGTCGTCGTCGGCGAGGGCGACCGCATGGAGACGGGATCCTCGGGCGCCGGTGGGCGCGTCGAGTACCAGCGCTATTTCGACCCCGCGCAATGGCGGGCGCAAGTCGACGAGGCGCTGCGCCAGGCGCTGGTCAATCTGGGCTCGGTGCCGGCGCCGGCGGGCGAGATGGCGGTCGTGCTCGGCCCCGGCTGGCCAGGGGTCATGCTGCACGAGGCGGTGGGCCACGGCCTCGAAGGCGACTTCAACCGCAAGAAGACTTCGGCCTTCGCCGGCCTGATCGGCCAGCGCGTCGCCTCGCAGGGCGTCACCGTCGTCGATGACGGCACGCTCAAGGACCGCCGCGGCTCGCTCACCGTCGATGACGAGGGCACGCCCTCCTCGCGCACGGTGCTGATCGAGGATGGCATCCTGCGTGGCTACATGCAAGACCGGCTCAACGCGCATCTCATGGGCATGCGCCCCACCGGCAACGGCCGGCGCCAGAGCTACGCCCATGCGCCGATGCCGCGCATGACCAACACCTACATGCTCGCGGGTGACAAGGACCCCAAGGAGATCGTCGCCTCGGTGAAGCGCGGCCTCTACGCCGTCAATTTCGGCGGCGGCCAGGTCGACATCACCTCCGGCAAGTTCGTCTTCTCGGCATCCGAGGCCTATCTCATCGAGAACGGCAAGGTCGGGGCGGCGGTCAAGGGCGCGACCCTCATCGGCAACGGCCCCGACGCGCTCACCAAGATCAGCATGATCGGCAACGATCTGAGCCTCGACGACGGCATCGGCACCTGCGGCAAGAACGGCCAGGGCGTGCCGGTCGGCGTCGGCCAGCCGACGCTGCGCATGGACGGGCTCACGGTCGGCGGCACCGCGGCATGATCGCTGGGCGGGCCGTGGCTCGCGCCGCGACGCTCGCCGGAGCGCTCAGTTTCCTCTTCATTCTCGCGGCGCCCAGCCGCGCCTGCGAGCTGGCGACGGCGCCGACGACGCGCTGGAACGTGGCGCGGCAGAACGGCGCGGCATGGCTCGAAACGCCCTGCGGCGAGCGGTTCTTCTCGGTCGGCGTCAATGTCGTCGATGGCGGCATCTCGGGCGCCAAGCTGGCGCGGCCGCATTATGACTGGCGTGCCAGCGCGGCGAGCCTCCAGGATTGGCTCGGCCAGACGCGCGCGCGGCTCGGCGATTGGGGCTTCAACTCGGCCGGCGCCTGGTCGTTGCCGCCGCAGCAGCTGGCGCTGCCGACGGCTGTCGATCTCGAGCTCGGACGGAACGCCAAATTCCATTGGTTCGATCCGTTCGATCCGGCGATGCCCGAGCGGCTCGTCGAGGTAGCGAGGCAGCTCACCGCGCCCTATCGCGGCACGCCCTATCGTCTCGGCTATTTCTCCGACAACGAAGCCGGCTGGTGGGGCGGCGCGCTGTTCGTGTTCTACTCGAAGAAGCCGGCCAGCAGTTACACCAAGCAGCGCTGGGTGGCGGAGCTGAAGCGGCTCTACGGCAACAGCTGGCGGCGCTTCACCGCCGATTTTGTCCCGCCGCCTGGCGTCGATTCCTGGCCGGCACTGTTGAACGCCGAGACGATCACGCGGCTCAGGGTCGGCGGGAAGGGCAGCGCCGCGGTCCGGCATTGGACCGAGATGGTGGCCGAGCATTATTACACGCTGATCGCGACCGCGCTCCACCAAGCCGATCCGGAGGCGCTTTTTCTCGGCGACCGGCTGCCGATCTATTACGACCCGATGGCGGTGAAGGCCGAGGCGCGCCACGTCGACGTCATCGCCACCAACTACAATGTCGACAGCCCCGAGGGTTGGGTTGCGCCCTATTATTTCGATGGGCTGAGACAACTTTCCGGCGGCAAGCCGGTGCTGGTCTCCGAATGGTTCTACGCCGCGCATGAGAACCGCACGGGCAACCGCAACAACGGCCATCTCATGACGGTCGAGACGCAGGAGGAGCGCGCGCGCGGCGCGGCAGCGGCGGCGGCGAATTTCGCCGACGTGCCGGAAATCCTCGGCCTTCACTGGTTCCAGTTTTACGATTACCCGTTGGGCGGGCGCGGCGACGCCGAGGACTACAATTTCGGCCTCGTCGACATCCACGACCGCGCCTATGAGGAGCTGGTCGGCGCACTCGGTACCGCCAATCGGCGCTTGGCGGAGATCCATGCCGCGGCCCAGCCGGCACCGCGCCCGAAGCTGGCGCGTTTCGTCGTACCGCACGCCGTGATCGATCCGGCGCATGCCTCGCTCGTCGACTGGCCGAAGCCGGCTGCGCTCCTGCCGCCCCTAAAGGCGGCGCCGGGCGAGGTGCCGTTCGGCGAAGCCTATCTGTCGTGGAGCGAGCAGGGGCTCGCATTCGCCACCATCGGCCAGGACTATTACGATCTCGACCTGCTGGCCTATGATGGCGCCTTCCCGCTCGGCGAGGCCTATCAGCTCGAGCTCGACGTCGATGCCGGCGGCGGCCCACGCCGCTTCACCCTCTATTTCATCCCGCCGCGCACCAAGGAGAAGGGCCAGGACCATCCGCTGATGGCAGCGCAGCTATGCCACGGCGCGCTGGCCGAGCATGCAGGCAACGGATGCGCCGCCGTGCCCGGCGGCGAGGCGTATTATTTCGGCGCCGACCAGCCGCGCATCGCCGCCGAGGCCCTGCTGCCGTGGACCGCGCTCGGAGTCGAGGGCCCGCCCGGCGATGGGCGGATCAAAATCGAGGTCTCGGCCTCGGCTTGGTATCACTCGCGCTGGATGTCGCTCACGGGACTACCGCCGGCCAAAGGCTCGGCGAGCCCGCGGCGCTGGATCGAGATGCGGCTCGGCGGGGCCAGCCCAAGCCTCTGACCCGAAAGAGGGCGCCCCGCATCTGGGGGGACAGGATGCGGGGCGCGTGGAGACAAGTCAGCAGCCTCTTCGTGACTGCGAGCTACGAACGCTGAGGCTGCGCCGCGGTTCCATGACAAGCACGCCCCGGGCGAAGCGCGAAGAGGTGCGCGCCCGCCCACCCGTCAGTACGCCTCTTCCTTGAAAACCGGCTCGATGCGGCGCTGCCAGCGCGTCTCGTACCGCGTCAGCAGATCCTCGGCCGGGGTGCGCCCGGAGGCAGCGATCTCGGCCAGCGTTTCGAGGAAATGGCTTTCATCCTGGCCGCCGCCATCGCGCTTGGCCCTGCGGCGCAAGCCGTCGCGGGCAAACTCGACGACGGCGACGGCGACATCCTGCAACGTGCCGCCGCGGAACGGCGTCTTGAGCCCGCGTTTCGGCACCTCCGTGCGAAGGAATTCGCGCTCCGCCTGGGTCCAGTCGGCGACGAGACCGGACGCCGCGTCGAGCGCCGCGGCGTCGTAAAGCAGCCCGACCCACAGCGCCGGCAGCGCGCACAAGCGGCGCCACGGCCCGCTGTCGGCGCCGCGCATCTCGAGGTACCGCTTGAGGCGGACTTCGGGAAAGGCCGTGGTGAGGTGATCGTTCCAGTCGGCGGCGGTAGGCCGCTCGCCCGGCAATGCGGGCAAGCGACCCTGGAGGAAGTCGCGGAAGGATTGCCCCGCCACATCGATGTAGCGGCCGTCGCGGTAGACGAAATACATGGGCACGTCGAGCATGTAGTCGACATAGCGCTCGAAACCGAAACCATCCTCGAAGACGAAGGGCAGCATGCCCGTCCGGTCGGGATCGACATCGGTCCAGACATGGCTGCGATAGCTGAGATAGCCGTTGGGCTTGCCTTCGACGAAAGGCGAGTTGGCGAACAGCGCGGCGGCGACCGGCTGGAGCGCCAGGCCGGTGCGGAACTTGCGCACCATGTCCGCCTCGGACTCGAAATCGAGGTTCACCTGGACGGTACAGGTACGCAGCATCATGTCGAGGCCGAGTTTGCCCTTCTTCGGCATGTAGCGGCGCATCACGGCATAGCGCCCCTTGGGCATCCATGGCACGTCCTCGCGCCGCGCCGTCGGATGAAAGCCCATGGCGAGCAAGCCGAGGCCGAGCTCGCCGGCCACCGTGAGCACCTGGCGCAGGTGCTCGTGCACCTCGCCGCAGGTCTGGTGCAGGCTTTCGACCGGCGCGCCCGAAAGCTCGAATTGCCCGCCCGGCTCGAGCGAAATCGCGCCGCCCTTGTCGTTGCTGAGGCCGATGAGATTGCCGGCATCGAGCACCGGCTGCCAGCCGAAGCGGCTGAGCCCCTGCAGCAGCGCGCGGATGCCGTCCGGACCGTCATAGGGGACCGGTTTGCGGTCCTTCAGGCGGAAGACGAATTTCTCGTGCTCCGTGCCGATGCGCCAGGCCGCACGCGGCTTGCCGCCAGCCGCCAGATATTCGACGAGCTGTCGCTTGTCGGTGAGCGGCGCACCGCCGGAAGGCGATGGAGACGACATGGCGCTGGCGCTGGCTCCCGATCCCCTGAAAGGCTCTTTTGATCAGCGTGAGGTTAACGCTGGCGCGTTGCCTGCCAATCGCCGACCAGCGCCTGGAAGGCTGCGAGCGCCGCGAGCGCCGCCGTATCGGCACGCAGCACGCGCGGTCCCAGACCGACGGCGCAAACAAACGGGAGTTTCTTGAGGGCGTCAAGTTCCGTTTGGGTGAAGCCCCCTTCCGGCCCGGTGAGCACCGCCCAGGGACCCGGCGGCGCGCCGCGCAGCGACTCGGCGATCGGCGGCGCCGTTCCGCTTTCATCGCATAGCAGCAATCGCCGTTCCGCGGGCCAGCGCGCCAGCAACCGCGCGAGCGGCTCGGGCTCGCGCAGCGTCGGCACGGTCAATCGCTCGGTCTGCTCCGCCGCCTCCACCGCATTTGCCCGCAGCCTGTCGAGGTTGACGCGCTCGACGATGGTGCGCTCGGTATAGACAGGCCGCAGCTCGCTCACGCCGAGCTCGGTCGCCTTCTCCACCAGGAAATCGATGCGCGCCCGCTTGATCGGCGCGAAGGCGAGCCAGAGATCGCCCTCACGCGCCTGCGGCCGGCGTTGCTCCGAGAGCGCCACCGAGCACCAACCCTTGCCGATGCCGTCGATGCGCCCGAGCCATTCGCCGTCACGGCCGTTGAAAAGGGCCACCGCGTCGCCTGGCGTCAGCCGCAGCACCGCTTTGACGTAATGCGCCTGCGACGGATCCAGCCCGATCGACAATCCGCCGGCGAGATCGGTCGCGACATGAAGACGGGTGTTGACGGTCGTCATCGACAAGCTTGGCCGTGGCGCCGGCGGCGGGCAAGATGCCCAAAGGTCAAGCTTAGCCGATGATCGCCCCTGCCGGAATGATTCAACGTCCTCCGTACCCTCTTGTATCTCTTCCTGCCGCCGCCGTGGATATGATGGCAGCGGAGGCGGACGGGAGACCGTTACTCTCTTGGTCTCGAAGACCGCGGGGGAGCGCGGCTCCCCGTCCGTTGTTCCAGGCAGCCCGAACAGTCGCTTGGTCCGCTCTGCGAGACCGCATTTGCAAGAACGGGAGATGGAACGGATGTACGTTGGCATCGACGTGGCGAAGGACCGGCTGGATGTGCATGTCCGGCCGACGGGAGAAGCCTTCATCGTCGCGCGCGACGGCGAAGGCTTGGCGGCGTTGGTCATTCGGCTTGGCGCGCTGGCACCGCGCCTGGTCGTACTCGAGGCCACCGGCGGCTTCGAGGTGACGGTGGCCTCGGCGTTGGCGGCGGCGAAGCTGCCGCTCGCAGTGGTCAATCCCCGCCAGATCCGGGATTTTGCGCGGGCGACTGGCAAGCTGGCCAAGACCGACGCACTCGATGCGGCGGCGATCGCTCACTTCGCCGAGGCGATACGCCCCGAGCCGCGGCCGATCGCCGACGAGCAGGCGCAGGCGCTGGGCGAGCTGGTGGCCCGCCGCCGCCAGGTCGTCGAGATGATCGGCGCCGAAACTCACCGGCGGCGGCAGATGACGCAAGCGCACCTGCGGCGCCGCATCGATCGCCATCTCGCAGTGCTGCAGGCGGAGCTGAGCGAGATCGAGCGTGAGCTCGACGACTCGATCCGCGGCACGCCGGTCTGGCGAGAGAATGACGATCTTCTGGAGAGCGTTCCCGGCATCGGCCCGGCCACCGCCCGCCCGCTGCTTGCCGAGCTGCCTGAACTCGGCACGCTCGGGCGCAAACAGATCGCCGCCCTCGTCGGCGTCGCTCCCCTCAACCGCGACAGCGGCACGATGCGGGGAAGACGCCGCACCTGGGGCGGACGAGCCAGCGTGCGCACCGCTCTCTACATGGCGGCTCTCGTCGCAGCGCGCCACAATCCCGTCATCGCCGCGTTCTATCAACGCCTGCGCGCCGCCGGAAAGCCGGCCAAGGTCGCCCTCGTCGCCTGCATGCACAAACTGCTCCTCATCTTGAACGCCATCCTGAGGGATCGACGCCCGTGGCAACACACTTGACCGGCAAGACAGTCGCTCCCCTCGGGGAGAGGGAAGGGTGAGGGGGTGCTTGCGGGCGCACCGATTTTCCACCTCACCCGGACCCTCTCCCCAAGGGGAGAGGGAGCATTCCGATGACCGACATCCGCAGCGGCGATTGGGCGGAGCGCTTCGCGCCGGCGGCGCTCGTCCCCTATATCCGCCTGGCGCGGCTCGACCGGCCGATCGGCACCTGGCTGCTGCTGTTCCCGGGGTGGTGGGCGATTGCGCTGGCCGCGCCGGGCTGGCCGGATTGGCGGCTGCTGGCGCTGTTCGGCATCGGCGCGGTCGTCATGCGCGGCGCCGGCTGCACCTTGAACGACATCATCGACCGCGATTTCGACGCGCAAGTCGCGCGCACGCGCACCCGGCCGCTGCCGAGCGGCGCGGTCAGCCTGCGCCAGGCGATCGTGTTTCTCGCGCTCCAGCTTGGGCTGGGCGCGGCGGTGCTGTTGAGCCTCGATCCCCTGGCCATCGTTCTCGGCCTCGCCGTGCTGATGCTCATCGCGACCTATCCGCTGATGAAGCGCGTCACCTACTGGCCGCAATTCTTCTTGGGGCTCAATTTCAATTGGGGCGCCCTGATGGGTTGGGCCGCGGCGACCGGCAGCCTCGCGCTGCCCGCCTTCCTGCTCTATGTCGGCGGCATCGCCTGGACACTCGGCTACGACACGATCTACGCGCATCAGGACAAGGAGGACGACGTGCTCGTCGGCGTCAAATCCTCCGCCCTCGCGCTCGGACCGCGCACGCGGCCGTGGCTCTTCCTGTTCTACGCCGCGGCGGCGGGGCTATGGGGCGCCGCCGGCTGGGCGGCGGGGCTCGGCTGGCCGTTCTGGCTCGGGCTCGGCGTCGTCCTGCTGCAGCTCGCCTCGCAGGCGGCACGCGTCGATATCGACGATCCCGCCGACTGCCTCGCCAAGTTCCGCTCGAACCGCTGGACGGGATGGCTGCTGCTCCTCGCTATCGTCGGCGCGCATGTCCTCTAGCGCCGCCGACGCCGCGTCCTTCATCCGCGCCAACACGGCGGTGACGTCGCCACCGCTCGTGCCGGAAATCCGCCTCCATCTCGCGGACGAGATCACGCCGCTCTGGCACGCGACCGAGCAGACGCTCGCGCGCGACCAGCTGCCGCCGCCCTATTGGGCCTTCGCCTGGGCCGGCGGCCAGGCGCTGGCGCGCCACGTGCTCGACAATCCGCAGCTCGTCCACGGCAAGAGCGTGCTCGATTTCGGCGCCGGCTCCGGCCTCCTCGCACTGGCTGCCGCCAAGGCCGGCGCCGCCGCGGTGACCGCCGCCGAGATCGACCCTTTCGCCGCCGCTGCGATCGCCCTCAACGCCGCGCTCAACGCGCTCGAATTGCGCATCGATACCGCCGACGCGATTGGCCGAGCGACAGCGCCGTGGCAGGTCGTCCTTGTCGGCGACATGTGCTACGAGCGGCCGCTCGCCGAGCGGCTGACGGCGTGGCTGCGCGTCCTGGCCGCCGAGGGGACGCTCGTGCTGCTCGGCGATCCCGGCCGCAACTATCTGCCGAAGGAAGGATTGACCGCCCTCGCCCGCTACACCGTGCCGACCCCGCTCGACCTCGAGGACCGCGCGACGCGCGAAGGCGTGGTATGGCGTCTGGGCGGATAGCTGCCGACCGACGTTTCGCGCCCACACGACCGCGCGCAAAGTGGGCGCTATGCTAATCGAAGCTCGGCGGTGGCTTCCGCGACGACGACGAGTAGTCGGGCATCGCGGTCGGCGCTTCGTGCTGGACTTAACCCTTGTCCTCGACGATGCGAAAACGCACCAGCGCGTCGTCGATGGTGGCGCGGGCGCGCTCCTGCCATTTGACATAGGCCTGGTCGTAGGTCGCGAAGGGGCCGTGGCGCTCCTCGCGCGCGCCGGGGGCGAGCTGCTCGAAGCGTGCATCCGCGTATTCGCCGCCGACTACCCAATAGCGCGCCATGCGCCCGCTCGCCGCCCTTCGCCCGCCGCAAGCGCCGGTGGCCTGGTGCGGGTGCCCGACCTATAGTCGCTGCTCCGCCGCCAAGGCAAGGTCCCGATGCCCTACGCCTCGCTCCGCGACTTCATCGCGCGCCTCGAACGGGCGGGGCGTCTCGTGCGCGTCGCGACGCCGGTGTCGCCGGCACTCGAGATCACCGAGATCCACACGCGCCTCCTCGCCGAGAAGGGCCCTGCGGTGTTGTTCGAGAATGTCATGCGCGGCGACGGCGGCCGCTACGCCATGCCGGTGCTGACGAACCTGTTCGGCACGGTCGAGCGCGTGGCCTGGGGGATGGACCGCGAGCCCGAGCAGCTGCGCGAGATAGGCGAGACGCTCGCTTTCCTGAAGCAGCCGGAGCCGCCCGGCGGCTGGCGCGAGGCGCTCGACATGTTGCCATTGCTCAAGACGGTGCTGGCGATGAAGCCCAAGACGGTCGGCAGCGCGCCCTGCCAGGAGGTCGTCCTCACCGGCGGCGACATCGACCTCGCGCAGTTCCCCATCCAGACCTGCTGGCCGGGCGAACCCGCGCCGCTCGTCACCTGGCCGCTGGTCGTCACCAAGGGACCGGGCGAGCGCCGCGAGGACAACTACAATCTCGGCATCTACCGCATGCAGGTGACCGGGCGCGACACCACGCTGATGCGCTGGCTCAAGCACCGCGGCGGCGCGCAGCATCACCAGCGCTGGGCTCAGGCGAAGCGCGAGCCGCTGCCGGCGGCGGCGGTGATCGGCGCCGATCCCGGCACCATCCTCGCCGCGGTGACGCCGGTGCCCGACACGCTGTCGGAATATCAGTTCGCGGGCTTGCTGCGCGGCCGCAAAGTAGAGCTCGTCGACTGCAAGACCGTGCCGCTCAAGGTGCCGGCGCAGGCGGAGATCGTGCTCGAGGGCCATGTCGCGCTCGACGAGTACGGCGACGAGGGTCCTTACGGCGATCACACGGGCTACTACAACGCGGTCGAGCGCTTCCCGGTGTTCCGCCTCTCCGCCATCACCATGCGGCGCCAGCCGATCTATCTCTCCACCTTCACCGGCCGCCCGCCCGACGAGCCCTCGGTGCTGGGCGAGGCGCTCAACGAGGTGTTCATCCCGCTGCTGACGCAGCAATTCCCGGAGATCGTCGATTTCTGGCTGCCGCCCGAAGGTTGCTCCTACCGCATCGCCGTGGTGTCGATGAAGAAGGCCTATGCCGGCCACGCCAAGCGCGTGATGATGGGCGTGTGGTCCTTCCTGCGTCAGTTCGTCTACACGAAATTCGTCATCGTCGTCGATGACGACATCGACGCCCGCGACTGGAAGGACGTGATATGGGCGATGGCGACGCGCATGGATCCGGCGCGCGACATCACCGTGGTCGAGAACACGCCGATCGACTATCTCGACTTCGCCTCGCCGGAATCCGGACTCGGCGGCAAGATCGGCCTCGACGCCACCAACAAATGGCCGGGCGAGACGCACCGCGAGTGGGGCCGCAAGATCCGCATGAGCGACGGGATCATCGCCGAGGTGACGGCGAAATGGCCGAGCTATGGCCTGCCGGGCAGCGGCAAGCCGATCTGGAAATGAGGGCGAGAGCCGGCCGCGTCAGACGTCGAGCAGCTTGTCGATCCCGTCCTGATCCAGGATCGGTCCGCGGTGGCCGAGCTCGGCGGCCGCTTTCGCCTCGAGCCGCGCCTGCGCGACCTCGTCCTGGCTCGCCTGCTTCACCATGTTGGAGAGCGTACGCTCGATGTGTTGCAGCCGTTCCAGCGCGCGGCGGATGCGCTGGCCGGTGAGGTCCTGGAAGATGCAGGCCTCGAAGATGATGCCGATCTGCTTGGTGATGGCGACATCGGCGCCCTTCTTGCCGATGGCGGCGCGGATCGCCTCGGCTGCGTTCATGATGCGGTGGGCGGCCGCCTCGGCCTCGCGTACGACGGCCTCGAGTTCGAGCCCCGAGCTGTGCGGCACCGTGGCCGGCAGCGCCACGACACCCGTAATCTGATGATGCATGCGCTGCAGCTGGCGCGACAGGTTCGCCTCGCTGAAATCGACCATCTGCACGGTGGCGTTGATCTCGTCGCTGAGATCGGCGATGCGCCGGTCGACCCGGGCGATGCGCTCGTCGATGAAGGAGCGCAGCTCGTCGAACATGGCGCCGATATCGACCGCTGCTGCATGGCGCGCTGGTTTCTTCTTGGGGGTGCCCGCTTTGCCCGCCATCGACTCAACTCCTCCGCCGATACGCCCAATGGCGCTCGACCGGGCTTAATATTCGTCGATGATGCTTAAAGCGGCGTTAAATGCCAGGGGTTTGCGCCCTTGTGCGCCGTCATTCCGGCAGCGGGATGAGTTCGGTCTCGCCGATAACCCGGGCAAACCGGCCGGCCTTCCAATCGGCCTTAGCCGCTTCGATGCGTTCGGGCGAGCTCGAGACGAAGTTCCACCAGATATGGCGCGGCCCGTCCATGGGCGCGCCGCCGAGCAGCATGAGCCGGGCGCCCGAGGGCGCCGACAGGACGATCTCGGCGCCGGGGCGGAAGACCAGGAGCTGGCCGGGGGCATGCGTTTCGCCGGCAAGATCGACGGCGCCCTCGACGAGGAAGGCGGCGCGCTCCTCGTGCTCGGCCGGGAGCGCCAGCCGCGCCCCGCGATCGAGCGACACGTCGGCATAGAACATCGCGGAGAAGGTACGCACCGGCGCGCGGGCGCCGAACAGCTCGCCGGCGATGAGGCGCAGGCTCTTGCCCTCCCCGTCGATCACCGGCAGCGTGGCGCCGGGATGATGGGCGAAGTCGGGAGCGGTCTCCTCGTCGCGCATCGGCAGGGCGATCCAGGACTGGATGCCAAAAAGCCGCGGCTCCTGCACCAGCCGGGCGCGATCGCTGCGCTCGGAATGGGCGATGCCGCGCCCGGCCGTCATCCAATTCACATCGCCGGGCCGGATCGGCTGCACATTGCCGAGGCTGTCGCGATGGATGATCTCGCCGGCGAAGAGATAGGTGACGGTGGCGAGGCCGATATGCGGGTGCGGCCGCACGTCGAGGCCGTGCCCGCCCTCGAACAGCGTCGGCCCCATCGCGTCGAAGAAGATGAAGGGCCCGACCATGCGGCGGTTCACGAAGGGCAGCACGCGGCGCACCTGGAAGCCGTCGCCGAGGTCGCGGGTGCGCGGCACGATCGCCATCTCGACAGGATCGGGCGACGGCTCGGCCGCCACCGCGGGTTCCTTTGCCGGCTGCCAGCTCATCTCCTGCTCCCTCCATGTGCCCAGCCTAACATAGGCGCGGCTTGTGGCTGCGAAAATGCCCATGCTAGCGTGGGCGAGCCGGGACCGAGAAGAGCGAGGAATGACAATGCCCGTCATCGACGTGCATACGCACATGCTCAACCAGCAATGGCTCGAGCTGCTGCGTCGCCACGGCAAGCCGCGCTACGCGGTGCAGAAGAGCATGGACGCGCCGGAGGGCATCTTTCTCGACGGCGCGCCCTTCATGACGCCGCAAGAGGGGCATTTCGACTACGACGCCCGCATCCGGGCGATGGATGCGGCGCGCGTCGACATCGCCATCCTGTCGCTCACCTGCCCCAATGTCTATTGGGGGGGCGCCGAGGTGAGCCACGAGGCGGCGCGCATCGTCAACGACGACATGGCGCGCGCCGAGAAGGCCTATCCTGGCCGCATCCGCTGGATGGCGTCGCTGCCGTGGCAATACCCGGAGCTCGCGGTGGCGGAACTGCGGCGCGCCTGCGATCGCGGCGCGGTCGGTGTCATGGTGCTCGCCAACATCGACGGACGCTCGCTGACCGATCCGCTGTTCGCGCCGTTGTGGCAGGAGATCGACCGCCGCGCGCTGCCGGTGCTGGTTCATCCGACGGCGCCGCCGGGTACGCCCGAGATGGATCTGCGCGCCTACAATCTCATCGCTTCGATCGGCTTCATGTTCGACACCAGCCTGGCCGTCGCACGCATGATCTTCGATGGCTTTTTCGACCGCTTCCCCAACCTCAAGCTGATCGCATCGCATGCCGGAGCGGCGCTGCCTTATCTCGCCGGTCGGCTCGACATCTGCTTCGAGAATATGAAAGCGTGCCGCACGCGCACGGAGACACCGCCGCGCGACTACCTCCGACACATCTACTACGACAGCGTGACCTATCGCCCGGAGGCGCTCGCGCTGTGCATCGACGTCGGCGGCGCCGACCACGTCATGTACGGCTCCGATTACCCGCACAACATCGGCGACATGAAAGGCTGTCTCGCCCGCGTCGACGCCCTGCCGGCCGGTCAGCGCGACGCCGTGCGCGGCGGCAACGCGCAGCGCATCTTCCGTCTGTGATGCGGTGGCCGCCGGCCCGCCGCCCGCCCATATATCTCTTCACCGTTCGCGCGTCGCCGCAAGGATCCCGCCATGCCGCAACCGATAGACGCCCGCGCTCTCCTCGACGCTCTCGTCGCCAAGGCGCGGCGGGCCGGCGCCGATGCCGCCGATGCCGTGCTGTTCGAGGGCGTGTCGCTGAGCCACGCCCAGCGCCTCGGCAACACCGAGAAGCTCGAGCGCTCCGAGAGCTACGATCTCGGACTGCGCGTCCTCATCGGCAAGCGCCAAGCGATCGTGTCGTCGAACGACCGCGGCGCCGAGCGCTTCGACGAGCTCGTGGCGCGCGCCATCGCCATGGCCAAGGCGGTGCCGGAGGATCCCTATTGCGGCCTGGCCTCGCCCGACGAAATCGCGCGCAGCTGGCCCGACCTCGACATGGTCGATCCGGCCGAGCCCACGCCGGAGACGCTGGTCACGCGCGCCACCGCCGCCGAGGAAGCGGCGCGCGCCGTGCCCGGCGTCACCAACTCGGAAGGCGCCGAAGCAAGCTGGGGGCGCTCGCGCGTGATGCTGGTGGCGTCGAACGGTTTTGTCGGCGGCTATGCCGGCACAGGACACAGCGTCAGCGTTTCGGTGCTCGCCGGCGAAGGCACGGCGATGGAGCGCGACGACGACTTCAGCAGCGCCGTCCACGCCGGCGACCTGCGCGACCCGCAAGCAGTCGGGCGCACCGCCGGCGAGCGCGCGGTGCGCCGGCTCGGCGCGCGCAAGGTGCCGACCTGCCAAGTGCCGGTGGTCTATGACCCGCGCGTCGCTTCGAGCCTGGTGCGTCATCTCGCCGGCGCGATCAGCGGCCCGGCCATCGCGCGCCGCACCAGCTTTCTGCAGGACAGGCTCGGCAAGCGCATCTTTCCGGCGAGCATCACCGTCATCGACGACCCGCACCGCCGGCGCGGCTTGCGCTCGAAGCCCTTCGACGGCGAAGGCATCGCCAATGCGCGCCGCGCCATCATCGAGGATGGCGTGTTGACCACCTGGCTGCTCGATCTCGCCTCGGCGCGTCAGCTCGGTCTGCGCAGCACCGGCCATGCCGCGCGCGGCACGTCCTCGCCGCCGGGCCCGTCGCCGAACAATTTATGGCTCGAGCCGGGGCCGATCACCGCGGGCGAGCTGATCGGCGACATCGACAAGGGCTTCTATGTCACCGAGCTCATGGGCATGGGCGTCAACGCTGTCACCGGCGACTACAGCCGCGGCGCGGCGGGCTTCTGGATCGAGCGCGGCAAGCTCGCCTATCCCGTGAGCGAGGTCACCGTGGCCGGCAATCTCAAGGACATGTTCCAGCACCTGGCCGCCGCGAGCGACCTCGAGTTCAAGACGGGCATCGACGCGCCGACGCTGCGCGTCGATGGGATGACCGTCGCCGGCGCTTAAAGCTACGGACTGGGCTGGACGAGCTGCAGCGGCGTGGCGGCGATGCGCAGCGTCAGCGGAAGGCGGACATGGATGTCGCCGTCGAGCTGCACGGCAGCGCCGGGCGGCTCGATGAGCCGCAGGTGCCGGGCGGGCACGATGCGCACACTCGGGCACCGCTGCAGCACGCCCGCGGCCATCGCGGCCATGTAGCCGAGCGCCGCGCCGCGACCGGCCCGGCCGAACAGCACCACCTGAAACACCGGATCGTCGAGGCGAGCGGCCGGCGCCAGCACGAAGCGGCCGCCGTAGAAATGCGCCCTGGCCGCCACCAGCGACGCACTTTCGACGACGACGCCGTCGAGCTCGGCACGGTAGCTGCGTCGCCGGTAGTCGCGCAGCCGGCCGATGACGCTCGCGACATAAGCGAGCTTGCCGAGCCGGCGCTTCAACGGCAGGTCGAGCGCTTCGACCACATCGGCGTCGAAGCCGATCCCCGCCATGACGAGAAACCGTCGACCGACGCCGGCCCCGTCGGCCATCGCCTCGCCCGGCCAGACCGGTCGCGCCGGAGCGAAGGCGAGGATGCGCGCCAGCGCCATGGCTTGGCGCGGGAGGCCGATCTCGCCGGCTAGGACATTGGCGGTGCCGAGCGGCAGGATGCCGAGCGGCAGCGGCGATCCGGCGAGCCCGTTCACCGCCTCGTTGATGGTGCCGTCGCCGCCCGCCACCACCACGGCGTCGACCAAGGCGGGGTCGGCTGCGCGGGCGAGCTCCTCGGCGTGGCGGGGGGCGGTCGTCTCGCGCAGGCTGACGGCGGCGCCCAGGCGATCGAGGCAGGCGAGCCAGCGGGCGAGTCGGCGGCGCGCGAGGCTCCCGGCCGTCGGGTTGTAGATCACCAGGAGGCGGCGTGCCCGCCCCTCGTTATTGTTCATGCGCCCCCATCTCCGACAGCCTTCCTTTAACCCAAGATGGCGCCGCGGTCACCGGCGATCCGCCCCTTAGCCGCGGCGGCGCGGAACTTGCCTGCCGGCACAGGCTTCGTTAACAACAGCCGCGCCATGCTATGATTGCCGCGCAACGAGGGGAAGCCGTCCGCATTGAGCGCCGAGGTCGATCAGCGAGAGCCGCCGGGCACGCCAGGCGGCGAGTTCAGCCATCGCACCTTGCCGCTGGTGCGCCGTCTCGTCGGCAAGTTGCTGCGCCCCTACACCGGGCGGATGGTGGTGGCGCTGCTGTGCATGGCCCTGGTGGCGGCGGCCACGGCGGGAAACGCCTGGCTCATGCAGCCGATGCTCGATCGCGTCTTCGTCGGCCATGACGAGCAGCTCCTATGGCTCATCCCGCTCGCCGTGGTGGCGCTGGCGCTGGTCAAAGGATTCGCCGGCTACTGGCAGTCGGTGCTGATGACCACCGTCGGCCAGCGCATTGTCGCCGATATCCAGCTCGCTCTCTTCGCCCGGCTGATGCGGGCCGACCTCGCCTATTTCCACGCCAACCCCACCGGCAGCCTGATCTCGCGCTTCACCAACGACGCCACCATGCTGCGCGGCGCCACCACGACCGTGCTCGCCGGCATCGGCAAGGAGGCGGTGACGGCGGCTTTCCTCATTGCGCTGATGTTCTATCAGGATTGGGTGCTGGCGCTGATCTCCTTCGTCGTCTTCCCCATCGCCATCCGCCCGGTGGTCAGCATTGGCCGGCGCATGCGGCGCGTCTCCGCCAACACCCAGAACGAGCTCGGCCAGTTCACTACCTTGCTCGACCAGACCTTCCAGGGCGCGCGGCACGTCAAGGCCTATGGCATGGAGGCCTATGAGACGAAACGCGCGCAGCGCCTCATCGAGCGCCTCTACGCCCTCGTCGAGCGGGCACAGCGCATCCGCTCGGTCGCCTCGCCATTGATGGAGGCGCTGGGCGGCGTCGCCATTGCCCTGGTGATCCTCTATGGCGGTCACCAGGTGATCAGCGGGTTGCGCAGCCCCGGCACGTTCTTCTCCTTCATCACCGCGCTGCTGCTCGCCTATCAGCCGGTCAAAGTGCTCGCCGGCCTCAACGCCAATCTGCAGGAAGGGCTGGCCGCGGCGCAGCGCATCTTCACCGTGCTCGATGTCGAGCCCGAGATCCGCGAGGCGCCCAACGCGCGGGCACTCGCCGTCAAGGGCGGCGAGATCCGCTTCAGCGACGTCCGCTTCGCCTATGCCAACGGTACCGTAGCGCTCGAGGGCGCGACACTCGCGGTGCCGGCGGGGAAGACGGTGGCGCTGGTGGGGGCGTCCGGCGCCGGCAAATCGACCATCCTCAACCTCATCCCGCGCTTCTACGACGCCGCGTCGGGTGCGGTCACCATCGATGGCGTGGACGTACGCCAGGCGACCCTCGCGTCCCTGCGCGGCGCGATCGCGCTGGTGAGCCAGGAGGTGAGCCTCTTCGACGACACGGTCCGCGCCAACATCGCCTATGGCCGGTTCGGCGCCGACGAGGCCGAGATCGTCGCCGCCGCCAAGGCGGCGGCCGCCGACGACTTCATCCGCGCCCTGCCCGAGGGCTATGACACCATGGTGGGCGAGCACGGCGTCAAGCTCTCGGGCGGCCAGCGCCAGCGCCTCGCCATTGTCCGCGCCATGCTCAAGAACGCGCCGATCCTGCTGCTCGACGAGGCGACCTCCGCGCTCGACACCGATTCCGAGCGGCAAGTGCAGGCGGCGCTCAGTAAGCTGATGCGCGGCCGCACCACGATCGTCATCGCCCACCGCCTCTCGACCGTGGTCGACGCCGACCTCATCCATGTCGTCGACCGCGGCCGCGTGGTCGAGACCGGGACCCATGCCGAGCTGCTGCGCCGCGACGGCATCTATGCCCGGCTCTATGCGCTGCAATTCGCCGAAGAGGGGATGCCCGGCTCGGCGCGCGGTGCGCGGGCGGTCGGGGCCTGAGCGATGCAGGAGCAGACGAAGCGGCTGCTGCGCTCGGACACGGTCCGGCGCTTCCTGTGCTGGCTCATCCATCTCTACATCCGCCTCGTCTATGCGACGAGCCGCTGGACGGTCGAGGGCGCGGACGTGGCGCGCTGGCTGCGCGCCGAGAACCGGCCCTTCATCCTCGCTTTCTGGCACGGCCGCCTGCTGATGATCCCGATGGCGTGGCGGCGGCTCGCGCCCATGCACATGCTCATCTCCGGTCACCGCGACGGCCGCATCATCGCCGACGCCGTGCGCTATTTCGGCGTCGATTCGATCGCCGGCTCGTCGAACCAGGGCGGCACGGGCGCGCTGCGTGCCATGATCCGCTATCTCAAGGAAGGCGACTGCGTCGGCATCACGCCCGATGGCCCCAACGGGCCGGCGATGCGCGCCACCAGCGGCATCGTCATCGCGGCGAAGATCTCGCGCGCGCCGATCGTTCCCGTGACTTATGCGACGCGCTGGCGCTGGGTGCTCAAGACCTGGGACCGCTTTCATCTGCCGCTGCCCTGGAGTCGCGGCATCTATCTCTGGGGCGAGCCGATCGTCGTGCCCCCGGATCTCGATGATGCCGAGATCGAGAATTGGCGCTGGCGCATCGAGGAGCGCATGATCGCCCAGACCGCCGAGGCCGACCGCCGCGTCGGCCGCGAGGCGATCACGCCCGGCACCCTGGAGCGCGATGCGTTGCGCGCCATGCGCCGCACCGCGCGCGGCGAAACGCCGTGAGCGCGCTCACGCTCTACCGCACCCTCACGACGGCGCTCGGGCCGGTGGTGATGCTGTACCTTATCCGCCGCCTCGCCGCCGGCAAGGAAGATCGCAGCCGCTTCGCCGAACGCCGCGGCGTGGCGAGCCGGGCGCGGCCGGAAGGGCCGCTCGTCTGGGTGCATGCGGCGAGCGTCGGCGAGGCGGTGTCGATGCTGGCGCTGATCGACGAGCTCATGGCCCGGCGCCCGTCCCTATCGGTGCTGGTCACGACGGGCACGGTGACTTCCGCGCGCCTGCTTGGCGCGCGCCTACCGGAAGGCCGCGCCTGGCACCAATACGTGCCGGTCGACCGCCTCGCCTATGTGCGGCGCTTCCTCGATCATTGGCGGCCCGACCTGGCGCTCTGGGTGGAGTCGGAGCTGTGGCCCAACCTTATCCTCGAGACCAAGGCGCGCGGCGTGCCGCTGGTGCTCGTCAACGCGCGCATGTCCGCGGGCTCGTTCCAGGGCTGGCAGCGCTGGCCCAGCGTCATCCGCCCGCTGCTCGGCGCCTTCGATCTGTGCCTCGGCCAGGACGTGGTGCAGACCGAGCGGCTGCGCCAGCTGGGCGCGCAACGCACGCAGTGCGTCGGCAATCTCAAATCGGCGGCCGGTCCGCTGCCGGTGAGCGAGGCCGAGCTTGAGCGCCTCGCCGCGCAGGCCGGCGGCCGCCCGCTCTGGCTTGCCGCCAGCACCCATGACGGCGAGGAGGAAGCAGCGGCGGCGGCGCATCGTGCGCTGAAGCGCCGCCGGCCCGATATCCTGACGGTGATCGTGCCGCGCCACCCGGCACGCGCGGGCGCGATCGCAGCCCTGCTGAAGGGCGAGGGCTTCAGCGTCGCCCGCCGCTCGCTGGCCGAGCCGATCGATGCGGCGACCGACGTCTATCTTGGCGACACGCTGGGCGAGCTCGGCCTGTTCTATCGCCTCGCCGGGATCGCGTTCATCGGCGGCTCGCTGGCGCCGATGGGCGGGCACAACCCGCTCGAGGCGGCGCTGCTCGACTGCGCCCTCCTGCACGGGCCGGATATGAGCAATTGCGCCGCCATCGCCCGCGATCTTGCCGCCGCCGGGGCAGCCCTCACCGTGCGTGACGGCGCCGAGCTCGCCGCGGCGGTCGCGCAACTCATCGGCGACCCGGCCGAGCGCGCGCGCCGCGCCGCCGCGGCGCTCGATGTGGCCGCGAACAACCGCGCCGTGCTCGATGCGGTGCTGGAGCGCATCGCGCCCTGGCTCGACCGCCTGACGCCGCATGCCGCGTCTGCCTACGCCTGAGTTCTGGGCCCGCCCCGGCCTCGTTCCCGATCTGCTGCAACCGCTCGCCTGGGCCTATGCCGCCGCCGGCGCCGCGCGCCAAGCCTGGACGCATCCCTGGCGCGCGCCCGTGCCGGTCATCTGCGTCGGCAATCTGGTGGCCGGAGGCGCCGGCAAGACGCCGGTCGCGATCGCCCTGGCGCGGCGACTGCAGGCGAGCGGCCATGCGGTGCATCTGTTGAGCCGCGGCTATGGCGGCAGCCTCGCTGGACCCGTCGCCGTCGATCGCGCGCGACACGATGCGGCGCAAGTCGGCGACGAGGCGCTGCTCCTCGCCGCGGCCGCGCCGGCCTGGATCGCCCGCGACCGCGCCGCCGGCGCGCGAGCCGCCGTCGCCGCCGGCGCTCGCTGTCTGCTGCTCGATGACGGGCTGCAGAACCCGACGCTGGCCAAGGATCTCTCGCTGCTCGTCATCGACGGCGGGTACGGGTTCGGCAATGGCCGCGTGCTGCCGGCGGGTCCGCTGCGCGAGCCGCTCGACGCCGGTCTCGCCCGCGCCGATGCCGTGGTGCTCATGGGCGAGGACGGTGCCGGCGTAACCCCGCTGCTCGCCGGGAAGACCGTGCTGCGCGCGCGCCTCGTGCCGGAGAATGCCGGCGCGTTGGCCGGCCGTGCCGTTGTCGCCTTCGCCGGCATCGGCCGTCCCGCAAAGTTCTTCGCCACGCTCGAAGGCATCGGCGCACGGCTCGCGGCGCGTCACGCTTTTGCCGATCACCATCCGTACCGCGCGGCGGAGCTGCAGCGCCTTCTGGCCGAGGCGCAAGCAGCGCACGCCGTGCTGGTCACCACCGCCAAGGACGCGGTTCGCCTGCCCGCAGAATGGCGCGCCCGCGTCGAGGTGCTCTCGGTAACCGCCGAATTCGATGATTTCGCGGCGCTGGATCGCCTCGTCGAGCGCGTCAGCGCGCAAGCTGAATGACACGACCCGAGAAGGATGACGCTCAGCGTGGTTCCGGCATCGGTCCCGCGACGAGCATCGGGTCGAGGCGCACGTCGTACCAGTTGAGCGACCAATGGAGATGCGGGCCGGTGACGCGGCCCGTGGCGCCGACCGTGCCGACGCGCTCGCCCGCCTCGACATGCTGCCCGGCCGTCACAGCGACGCTGTCCATGTGCTGGTAGGTCGTGGCGAGACCGTAGCCGTGATCGATGATGACGGTGCCGCCGGTATAGAAGAGATCGCGCTCGGCCAGCGTCACGGTGCCGCCGGCGGCAGCGACGACAGGCGAGCCGCGCGCCGCCGCGACATCGACACCGCCATGCGGCGCGCGGGGCTCGCCGTTGAGGATGCGCTGGCTGCCATAGACGCCGGAGATCGGACCGGTCGCCGGCCAATGCAGCGGCTCCTCGAAGAACGGCAGGTCGGTGTCGGCGGCGCGCGCGCGCGCGATCACCGCGCCCTCGCGCTTGATGCGCTCGAGCGTGACCGCATCGGGCGATACCTGCTGCTCGGGCAGCCCGTTGATGCGCTGCACATCGTAGTGTCGCGCCTGAACCGCGAGATCGCGATGCTCGCGGCTGCCATCGGCGAAGGTGATTTCGAGCGCGGCGTGATCGGGCGCGTCGCGGCCGAAGCCGAAGATGAACCCGCCATCGGGCGCGACGCGCACGGCGCGGCCGTCGAGCATCACTTGCGCGCCGGGATCGGTCTTGCCGCGCACCAGACCGCCCTGCTCGATGGCGCCATCGAGGGTCAGCGTTCCCGCCCACGCCGGAGCGGCGATCAGCGCGACCAAGATTGCTACTGCGGCACGTCTCACAGCAGCGACCCCTGATCGGGGGATGACGGTTTCTTCGGCCGGGCGCGCGGCTGCTTGGCGGCGTCTTCCGCCGTCACCGTGATCTTGCCGTCGTGGAAGATGAGCGTCAGCGCGTCGCCAGCGGCGATCCCATGCGCCGAGTCGACGATCCTGCCGGTGGCATCGCGGACAATGGCGTAGCCGCGCGCCAAGATCTTCGCGACGGCCTGGCGATAGGCTTCCAGCCGCCCGCCGACATTCTCGAGCCGGTGCTGCTGGTGGTCCACCAGTCGGCGCAGCGCCTGCTCGAGGCGCGGCAGCGCATCGGCGAGCCGCTCGTGCGCACGTACGAGCTGCGCCTCGAGCAGCCCTTTGCTGAGGCGTCCGCCCGCGGTCTCCAGCCGTTGCCGGCGCAGCGTCTGCTCGAGGCGCGGCAGCGCATCGGCGAGCCGCTCGTGCGCGCGTACGAGCTGCGCCTCGAGCAGCCCTTTGCTGAGGCGTCCGCCGGCGGTCTCCAGCCGTTGCCGGCGCAGCGCGATCGCCTGGCGCAAGCCAAGCTCGAGGCGCTCGGCGCGATCATCGAGCCGCTGCCGGGCCGTGTCGAGCAGGCTGCGCGGATCCGGCAGGCCGCGTCCCAGCCCCTCGACCAGCGTGCGGCGCTCGCTGAGGAAGCGCGCGAGGCCGGAGACGATGCGCGTCGCCTTCGCCGCGAGCTCCGCGATGAGGTCGAGGCGCACCGGCACGGCCATCTCGGCCGCTGCAGTCGGCGTCGGCGCGCGCCTGTCGCTGGCGTAATCGATGAGCGTCGTATCGGTCTCGTGGCCGACGGCGGAGATCAGCGGAATCGCCGAGGCCGCCGCGGCGCGGACCACGATTTCCTCGTTGAACGCCATCAGATCCTCGAGGCTGCCGCCGCCCCGCGCGACAATGAGGAGATCGGGCCGCGGCACTTTGCCGCCGGGCGACAGCCGGTTGAAGCCGGCGATCGCCGCCGCCACCTGCTCGGCCGCGCCCTCGCCCTGCACCGCCACCGGCCACACCAGCACATGGCGCGGGAAGCGGTCGTTGAGGCGGTGGAGGATGTCGCGGATGACGGCGCCGGTAGGCGAGGTGACGACACCGACGATGCGCGGCAGGAAGGGCAGCCGCTTCTTGCGCTCCTCGGCGAAGAGGCCCTCGGCGGCGAGACGCTTGCGGCGATCCTCCAGCAACTTCAGCAGGGCGCCGACGCCGGCCAGCTCCATCGATTCGATGACGAGCTGGTACTTGGAGCGGCCGGGATATGTCGTGAGGCGGCCGGTGCAGACCACCTCCATGCCGTCCTCGGGCTTCACCGCCAGCCGGATCGCGGTGCCGCGCCAGCACACCGCGTCGAGCACCGCCTCGGCGTCCTTGAGCGCGAGATAGCAATGGCCGGAGCCGTGGCGCTTGAAGCCGGACACCTCGCCGCGCACCCGGACATAGGAGAAGTCCTGCTCGATGGTGCGCTTGAGCGCGGCCGAGAGCTCGCTGACCGTGTATTCGGGAAGGTTCGCCCGGAGCGGCGCCGCCGCCTGGAGGGGGGTTCCTGTCATCGCCGCCTATGATACAAGACCCCGCGGCGACAGGGAAATTGGCGTGGCAGAGGCATGGTGCCGCTGCGGCGAGTGCTACAGGTTTCACCCATCCCGGAAAACGGCAGCGACCATCTCGCCCGGGCGCGGCGGCGCTGCGGGTCGCGGAAACCCGCGCGAAAAGCGCTCGGATGTGCCACGTGAAACCTATAAATCGCGGCCCGAGTGGACCATTTGGCCGCGCGATCCGCTACATTTACGCTACCGCACCGGACCATCCCGAGCACCAATACTGCGCCACCGCCGCACCATCGCCGCGATCGCTGGCGGCAGCGAAGAGCGCTTTCGGCGGCCGGCGGCATTCCTGGTATAGAAGCAAAGGCACCGGGCTGCGAATTTGCGACCGGCCTTCAAGGAGAACGGGATGCGCGTACTGGTGATCGGGTCGGGCGGGCGCGAGCATGCGCTGTGCTGGACGATCGCCGCCTCGCCGCTGTGCGACGCGCTGTTCTGCGCGCCCGGCAATCCCGGCATCGCCGAAGAGGCGACCTGCGTCCCGGTCGCGGCAAACGATATCGAGGGCATCCTCGCCCTCGCGCGGCGCGAGCGCATCGACTTCGTCGTGGTTGGGCCGGAGGTGCCGTTGGTCGCCGGCCTCGTCGACCGGCTCGAAGCGGCTGATATCCGCGCCTTCGGCCCGTCAGAAGCGGCCGCCGCGCTCGAGGGCTCCAAGGGCTTCACCAAGGATCTCTGCGCCAAATACGGCATCCCCACCGCTGCCTATGGCCGCTTCCGCGACGCGGTCCAGGCGAAGGCGTTCGTCCGCCAGCGCGGCGCGCCGATCGTCGTCAAGGCCGACGGGCTGGCGGCGGGCAAGGGCGTCACCGTGGCGACGAGCATCGCCGAGGCGGAAGCGGCCATCGACGAGGCCATGGTGGCGCAGCGCTTCGGCCCCGCCGGGGCAGAAGTGGTCATCGAGGAGTTTCTCGAGGGCGAGGAGGCGAGCTTCTTCGCGCTGGTCGACGGCGCGCATGCGCTGCCGCTCGCCACGGCGCGGGACCACAAGCGCGTCGGCGAGGGCGACACCGGACCCAATACCGGCGGCATGGGCGCCTATTCGCCCGCGCCTTGCCTCACCCCGGCGCTCGAACGCGAGGTCATGGACCGTATCATCATGCCGACGGTCAAGGGCATGGCGGCGGAGGGGCGGCCCTTCAAGGGCGTGCTCTATGCCGGGCTGATGCTGACGCGCGAGGGGCCGCAGCTCATCGAGTACAATGTCCGCTTCGGCGACCCCGAATGCCAGGCGCTGCTGCCGCGACTGATGAGCGATCTGCTGCCGGCGCTGCTGGCCGCGCGCGACGGCGTGCTCGACGGCTTCGACCTGCGCTGGTATCCGGACAGCGCGGTTGCCGTCGTGCTCGCCGCCCAGGGATATCCCGGCGAGCCGGTGAAGGGCACGGAAATCCGCGGCCTCGCCGAGGCGGCGGGCGGCGATCCGTCGGTCAAGATCTTCCATGCCGGCACGAAGCGCGTCGACGGTCGGCTCGTCGCCGATGGCGGCCGCGTGCTCACCGTCGTCGCCTGGGACAAGGACGTGCCGGCGGTTTCTGCCGCCGCGATATCGCCTGGCGTGTGGTACCGCCGCGGTCGCGATGAGGAAGACGCGGCCGCAGCGCGCACCGGCGGCGCGCCAGGACGCGGGGAAGCTGCTGCGCATCGCCGGGCTGCCGGCCGTGTCGGCGCTGTTCGCCAAATCGCCGGAGCGCGTCGAGCGGCTGTTCTTCGACGACCGCATGAAGCCGCTGACGGGAGCGTTCTGCGCGACGCTGGCGCGGGCGCGAAAGCCCTATCGCATCGTGCCGCCGGAAGAGCTCGAGCGCGTCGCCGGCACGGTGCTGCATGGCGGCATCGTCGCGGTGGCGCAGCCGCGCCCGCTGCCCGAGCTCGATCTCGCCGCGGCGCAGCGCTCGGCGGAAGACGGCCAGCCGCTGCTGCTGCTCGACGGCATCGGCAACCCGCACAATCTCGGCGCCATCGCGCGCACCGCCGCGTTCTTCGGCCTGCCACGCGTCGTGCTGTCCGACCATCCCGAGCAGGCGGGGCCGTCCGACGCCAGCTACCGCGTCGCCGAGGGCGGGCTCGAGCACGTCGCGCTCTACCGCGCGCCGCGCTTCGCCGCGACCCTGAAGGGACTGCGCCGCTTCTACCGCGTGCTCGGCACCGCACTCGGCACAGGGCAGCCGCTCGAGGCGCTGCGCCGCACCGAGAAGCCGGTCGCGCTGGTGTTGGGCAACGAGGAAGACGGGCTGCCGCGCGCCACGCTCGACGCCTGCGACGCCGTCGTCACCATCCCCGGCGCCGGACACGTCCAGTCGCTCAACGTCTCCGCCAGCGCCGCGATCCTGATCTACGCGCTGCAGCAGTTGAGGTAGCCGAGGAGCACACACCTATCTCCCTCTCCGCCCCTCGGGGCGGAGAGGGTCGGGGTGAGGTGGGGGGTGCTCCAGTGCTTGCAGAATCGCCATCACGACGCCTTCGACATTGTCGATGACGTCATTGTTCCAGAACCGGATGACGCGGTAGCCATGCTCAGCGAGCGCCGCCGATCGCGCCTCGTCGGCCGCCGCCTGCGCATGATGCTGACCACCATCGAGCTCGATCGCCAGCTTTCGCGCCGGACAAGCAAAATCCACGATGTGTTTCCCGATGGGATGCTGGCGGCGGAATTTCCAGGCCGTGCCGCTCTCGCGCAGCGTGCGCCAGAGCAGATTTTCAACATCGGTCGCGTCTCGCCGCAGTCGTCGCACCACGATGGTCCGCGATCTGAGCTGCATCACCCCACCTCACCCCGACCCTCTCCGCCCCTGGGGGCGGAGAGGGAGAAAAGTACGATGGCGAGTTAAATCCTGACTACCGCCGCTCCTTGAAGAACCGGCGCAGCAGCTCGCCGGCGCGCGCCTCGTCGATGCCGCCATAGACTTCCGGCCGATGATGACAGGTCGGCTGCTGGAAGAAGCGCGGGCCGTGCTCGACGGCGCCGCCCTTGGCATCGTAGGCGCCGAAATAGAGGCGGCGCACGCGCGCGAAGGAGAGGGCGGCGGCGCACATGGCGCAAGGCTCGAGCGTCACGTAAAGATCGCACTCCTCGAGGCGCGGCCGGCTCCGCTGCGCCGCCGCGTCGCGCAGCACCAGCATCTCCGCATGCGCCGTCGGATCGGCGCGCTCCTCGGTGCGGTTGCCGGCGCTGGCGAGCACCGCGCCGCCAGCATCGACCAGCACTGCGCCCACGGGGACCTCGCCGCGCTCGCCGGCGCGCACAGCCTCGGACAGCGCCAGCGCCATCGGGCTCCGCCGCTCGGCGCTCATCGCGGCGCCGGCGCGAAACGCTCGCGCAGCGGCAGCGGCGGC